>Ga0068859_100008640_pt1 | contig 10292 bp, 10 predicted proteins | sample KBSSwiS22_FD_66585 | JGI IMG/M metagenome (GOLD analysis project Ga0068859, IMG submission 66585) | Switchgrass rhizosphere microbial communities from Kellogg Biological Station, Michigan, USA - KBS Switchgrass S2-2 | ecosystem: Host-associated > Plants > Roots > Rhizosphere > Soil ...
GTGCTGGACAAGACCAGGTATCGCGTGACGATGGATTTCGATGGCAATGGAACCATCGAAACGAAGGACGTCACGCTCGACGACGGTGTGGTGTTCGCAACCGACCCTATCGCGCTTGTCTTTGACTGGCGTGGCCGGCTCGTGGACCTCGACACGACCGATATTAAAGTCAGTATCGCGTTGCAGTGGGGTGACGATGAGAACGATCAACGTCTGGTCGACATAACTCGTTCAGGCGACGTGACGCTCGACAGCGACGTCTATCTCGACGACATTCCAAACGTCAACGCCATTTCGAACCGTAGCGGTATCGATGGTGGTTCCACAGATATCGGCAATAACAACGCGAGCCCGTCGCCAAATCCGTCGCCGGGTGCGTCTCCCAGTGCATCGCCGGGAGCTAGTCCCAGTGCGTCTCCCAATGCATCGCCAGGAGCCAGTCCTGGTGCAAGCCCGTCTGCGAGTCCTGGTGCGAGTCCTGGTGCGAGTCCGTCAGCTTCACCATCGGCATCGCCGGGAGCAAGTCCAGGGGCGTCGCCGGGCGCAGACCCAACACCCACGCCGTGTGTGGTAACGGTGACGACCAGTCCGAGTCCGATGTCATTCTCGAAACACGGCAACGGCACTGTCAGCTTCGCGGTTAACCCGAGCGGAACCGTCGACTTCACTGAGGGGCCAAATAATCTCACCGTCACAAGATCGACCGGCAACACCTTCTCGGTCTCATCGGTGAACAACACGCGCGGCAACTTCACGCTCACATTCACCACGCCTTGCGGTTCGCAAAGCGTCGGCGTCACGGTGACGAACTAAGGTGACTAACAAAATGGAGAACGACATGCACTCGCCTGTTACTGTCCGCGCAAGGAAACGCGGTGAAAAGGGTTTCACGCTCGCCGAAACAGTGGCCGCATTGCTCGTGATGATGATTGGCGGTCTGGGTATCTGCGCCGTGTTTGCCTACGCGATCAAGAACAACACCGGTTCACGCGACCGCGCGCTGGCCCTCGCAGTCGCCCAGCAGCAGATGGAACGCTATCGCCAGATGAAGTTCATCGATGCGGGGTTGACGGCGCATGCTGCCACCACTGAAACGGTCACTAGCGCCGACAATCGCACTTACACCGTTCGCACCACGATCACCGACACCACTACTTCGCTCAAAACGATCAAGGTTGAAGTCACGCCGCTGTTGAGCACCGAGGAGTGGGCACAGGGTACCGTCGAACTCAGTGTGCAACGATCCACCTTCGCCTTAGGTACTTACGCGGGGTCGTAAAGAGAGATGCGGATACAAATGAAGAATCAAAACTCTCAAGGTGGTTTCTCGCTAATCGAATTGCTAATCGCGATGACAGTGACGATCGTCATCGCCGGCATAGCCAGCTCGCTGGTGGCCCAGTCGTTCCGCCTGAGGTCTCGTGAGGATGCTCGCTCCGACGCGATCGCCGACGCGCAGCGCGCGCTCAACATCGTCTCGCGCGAAATCGCCAACTCCGGTTTCGGTCTGATCGATAACGGCCTGGTCCCCGACGACACCGGTCAGGCTTCGATTAGATTTCGCTCCGACCTCAATGCTTACGTTCGTGATGCATCAGGCAATCCCGTCGCGACGGCAGGATTCGTGGTAGATCCCGATGAGGACATTAAGTACTCGATGTACCACGACAACGACGCAAACCGTCACTATCTCGTTCGCTTCGATGTGAATGTTGGCGGACGCCAGGGTACGACCGTGCTGGCAAACCGCCTCGATACTTTTTCGCTCGAGTATTTTGACGCCAACGGTAACGCGCTGGACGTGGTGGCCGATCCTGACAATGCAATCCTCGCCTGGAAGATCAAGATAACCGTGGGCGTCGCGTTGCCGGAACAGGGCGCGCCAGGTTCCCCGGGTTACCAGCCAGCCTCAACCATCAATCTGATTTCAGAAGTCGTGTTGAGAAACACCAGCCAGATCACTTATTGAGCCGCAGTGAGGTCCATCGCAAATGACGCGTCAGCCAAAAACACTTTCAGATCGTCACGGTGAAAAGGGCGCCGCCCTGGTTATCGCCATCCTGATTGCAACGCTGCTGCTGGCAGTTGCCGGAACAGTGATCCTGACCAGCGGTATGTCCGCCACCACGTCCATCGAAGGCACTGCCGAGTTGCAGGCGTACTACGCGGCCGAAAGCGGATTGGAAGCAGCTTTGAACGTGCTGCGCGGACATGTGGCGCCATTCGGAATTGCGAGCACCACGAAGATGAACTTTCGCAATGCCGTCGACCCCGCGAAGTCGAACAGGTCGAGCGATCATGGTACAACCGCGCGCCTGTCAGCCTGGCTCGACTACGATCAGGACGATTGGCGGGTGACGCCAACGGGAGTGCTCTACTCGTTCAGCGTTTCCGTGGTGGATCCAGACGATCCGAACGGAACCATTCGCAATGCAGACGCGACGTACAAACCGAAACGAATCCAGGTACAGTCAACCGGCTACGGCCCCAACGGCTCGGTCAAGCGCATGGAGATGATCGTTCAGAAGACGAGCTTTGAGTTTTCGCCGGCTGCGATGCTCACCATGCGTGGCGCCGACAACGGCGCGACCATGGAGTTTGACATCGGCTCGAGCGCGGCGAAGTTCTACTCAGGGCACGATAATTCCGGCACCGGAGACCTCCCAACTTTCGGTGTCACTAACGCGACCGATATAGCGGTCGCAGACACGGCAATCACCAAAGGCGCGACGGTCGCTGACGTGAAGAGAGCTGTAATCGGCAGCGCTGATTTACCTTCATGGCTTCTGGACGCTGATAAGGCTCGGACGTTCCTGAGCGACATGCAGGTGTATGCCCGCAGTTTGGGTCGCTACTACACTACTTTCAGCGGGATGGCTGGAACGACCGCTGAGCCCAAGGTCACGTTTGTAAACGGCAATGCGACCCTGGATGGCGGTGCGGGACTTTTGATCGTTACCGGCAACCTCGTCATGAACGGCAATCCATCGTTCAATGGAGTGATTCTTGTGCTGGGAGAAGGCACGGTCAATCGCGACGGTGGCGGCAACGGTAACATCCTGGGATCGATCTACATCGCGAAGTTTGCTCGTTCCTGGCCCTCGTCCGAAAACGGACAGCCACATCCGTTTCTCACGCCCGTCTTTCACACGGACGGCGGCGGTACTGCCGAATTGAGATACGACTCAAATTGGGTGAACGTGGCCAAGGAAACGCTCGGCGATATCGTGCGCGACGTCCGCGAGTACTAATTCAAACGTCAATACACTCGCCTCTCTTTCATCCGTGTTATCCTCTCGCGGATGACCAACCTCAGTGTCAGTCATAAAAGACTTCTCAGTGCGGTGAGGGATTACGCTCTCTGACGCGAGATCGCGAAATCACCACGGATGAGTCCCCCGGTTCGGTCGCCGGTGAAATTGTCGAACAGGTAGGGACCGCGCCGCTGGAACCTCCGGCCTCTGCGAAACCAGCGCCGCCCAGCACCGGCCGCTCCGCATTTTTGGTCGGCGCCGGAATTCTCATCAGCCGCGTCGTCGGTCTGATCCGCCAACGCATCTTCGCGCACTACTTTGGCCGCTCGGCAGAAGGCGACGCCTTCAGCGCGGCGTTTCGAATTCCCAACTTCCTTCAGAACGTTTTTGGCGAAGGCGCGCTCTCGGCTTCGTTTATCCCGGTCTATGCAAAGTTGCTGGCGCAGGAAGACGAGAAAGAAGCAGCGCGAGTGGCGAATGCTATCTTCGGGATCCTCGCGCTCGTGACAGCGGTTGTTGTGCTGATCGGCGTCGTCACCACGCCGTACATCGTATCGATCATCGCCGCCGGCTTTGAAGAAGAACGACGTCAGTTGGCGATCTCGCTCGTGCGCATTCTGTTTCCCGGCGCGGGTATTTTGGTTCTGTCAGCGTGGTGTCTGGGAATTCTGAACAGCCATCATCGTTTCTTTATCTCTTACACCGCCCCGGTCGCCTGGAACGCGGCGATCATCGCCGCGCTTCTCTACTTCGGTAATCGCGTCGATCTCGCATCGCTGGCGGCGATGACTGCGTGGGGATCCGTGGTCGGGAGCGTGCTTCAGTTTGGCGTGCAACTGCCGACCGTGCTTCACCTGCTTCGTCGCTTTCGTCCCGAACTGACACTGGCCAGCGCGCACGTCAGGCAAGTGCTGCACAGCTTCTTCCCGGTGTTCATGAGCCGCGGCGTGGTGCAGATCAGTGCTTTCGTCGATGCCGGTCTGGCGAGCTTTCTGGGCCAGGGTGCGGTGGCAGCTCTCAACTACGCGCAGAGTCTTTACACACTTCCGGTGAGTTTGTTTGGCATGTCGGTGTCTGCCGCCGAATTGCCCACGATGTCGAAGACGTTGGGGACGGCGAGCGTCGTGGCCGAAACACTGCGGCACCGCCTCGACGAAGGACTGAAGAGAATCAGTTTCTTCATCGTCCCGTCAGCGGTCGCGTTTCTGGCGCTCGGCGACGTGATCACCGCGGTTCTGTATCAGACCGGGAAGTTCTCGCGCGCTGATTCGATCTATGTCTGGACCATCCTCGCCGGCGCCGCTGTCGGCCTGCTCGCCTCGACGATGGGCCGGCTTTACTCCTCGACTTATTACGCCTTGCGGGATACGCGGACGCCTCTGCGCTACGCCGTAATGCGCGTGGTTCTGGGCGGCGCGCTGGGTTACTTCTGTTCCCTGCACCTGCCCCGGCTCCTCGGCATCAATCCGCAACTGGGCGTGGCGGGAATCACAGTGGCGTCCGGGATTGCCGGGTGGGTTGAGTTCCTGCTCTTGCGGAGAAGTTTGAACCACCGTATCGGCCGCACGGGCCTGCCCTTCTCGTACGCCGCAAAACTCTGGATAGGGGCCTTACTGGGAGCGGGGCTGGGCTGGGCCGTGAAGCTGGCGGTGGCCACCTGGCATCCGATCCCGCTGGCGATCGTCGTTCTCGGCGTTTACGGCACCTGTTACTTCGCCGTTGGATACCTCTTCGGCCTACCCCCGGCCCGCGCCATCATCGGGCGATTCCTCAGGGTCCTGCGTTAAATCTGCGGTCCTTATTGGAACCCTGCTGTAATTACGACTTTCTTTTCTATGATTTAGGAAATCGTTCACAGCAGGAGTACTTACCATGCCCCGGATTTTTAACCTCCAACGCCTCGTGCTTTCGCTGGCCGCGGCTGTCCTGATGATGGCAGCTTCGTCCAATGCATGGGCCGATCCGATAACAATCACTGTCGGTAACCCCGGCAACACGGGCACTGACAACGTGCTCTTCAACAATGGTGCCTTAGTCCATTCGGGGACGCTCGTGCAGGGCGACTTCAATAGTATCGGCGCCGGCTTCATCGTGGACTTCACGTCCGCCTCCAATACCGGCAACCTCGGAGTCAGCGGTGGCCAGGCGGTGCTGGTGGGCGGAACAGGCAACACCCCGTTCTCAAACGTCACTATGCAGCTCGAGAATGGCGCCACGTTCCAGAAGTTGATTTTCAACATCGACGTGACTAACGGCCTGTCAAATACGTCGGTGCAGTTCACGGTCAACTACACCCTCGCCGGTGGACAGGTGTTCCAACAAGTATTCTCGGTCGATGCGAATGGCCAGAACTTCTTCGGTATTCAGGCCGCTGAAGGCGCAGTTATCAATAGCGTCACCATTCAGGGTCTGAACGGGACGACCTTCGCAGATATCAGCCAGTGGCGCGTTGGTGGTTTTCCGGGGCAAGTTCCGGAACCGGCCAGCCTCTTGCTTCTGGGCAGCGGACTCGCCGGCACGGCCGGAATGGTCCGTCGCAGGTTGAAAAACCGCCTGCAGAAATGATATCCATGTCCTGACTGAACCAGAGGATCTCTACGCCCCCAAGGAGACAAACGAATGTACACACAGCCGATGATTCTTCCATTAGACGGGAGTGGCCGAATCTATGTGCTGCAGGATGACAAAGGTCAGGTGGTCGGAACAGGCTCACGGGAAGTTTGCGAGACGCTCATGTACTTGATGGGCGCCGGCCTGGCACCTGCCACGGACAAGGCCCAGGCAGTTTCACACAGCAATGTGCGGGCTGCGATAACCATCTAATAAAGCGATTAGGCGATAAGGAGATTCTGGAACAGCTGTGCTCCCTGTTCCAGAATCTTTTTTCGTTTTTTCTCTGGAGGCCGCCGTCGATTAGATATTTAAGTTAAGTATCCTGGAAAAACGGACGGTTGGTGCAGCGGCAGGCAGGCACGGCGGGTAGGTGGCCCCTCGGCCGCCTTTTTTGTTTTAGGCTTCGACATCGTCTAACCGTGGCTCTGATATCATCGGCGCATGATTCCAGTCGTGACAGCCGAGCAGATGCGGGAAATTGACCGCCTCACGACGGAGAGTCACGGCGTCCCGTCTCTGCTGCTGATGGATTCCGCGAGCGCCTCGTGTCTCGCGGCTGTTCTCAAACATTTCAAGGGAAACGTTGCCGGCGTTCCGGTGCTGGTTCTGTGTGGCAAGGGAAACAACGGCGGCGATGGCGCAGGACTCGCTCAGCTACTCGCGGACGAAGGGGCTCAGTGTACCGTCGTGCTGTTTGGCCTGCTTACTGAAACGCGAGGAGACGCGCGAACAAACTTCGAGCATGTCAGCCACCGCGCGGACTCATCGGACTTGATGACGTTTATTGAATGCGACGATGCTACAACGTGGGAAGATCTACACGAAGTGGATCGCGATTACGAGGTTATTGTCGATGCACTCTTCGGCACGGGCCTGACGCGCCCACTCGAAGGTGTTTATCGGCAAGCGGTCGAACACCTGTCGTCGCTTCGCGAGGCTCGCGACCGGGCGAGCGAGGCACGGCCGTGGATTCTCTCCGTCGATATTCCATCGGGTCTGAATGCCGACCTGGCCGAACCGATTGGTCCAACCGTCAAGCCGGATCTCACCGTCACGTTCACTGCTCCGAAACCCGCGAATGTGCTTCCGCCCGCATGCGATCAGGGCGGCGAGTTGATCGTCGCCGATATCGGATCGCCGCGATCGCTGGTCGAAGAAACGGCGCGGCCGTGGCTGTTTCTCACTGAAGCCGAAGACGCCCGGCGCTGGCTCGTCAGCACTCGCTACACACGGGGTTCGTACAAAAACAAGCATGGCAATGTGCTGATCGCCGCCGGCTCGCGCGGGTACTCGGGCGCCGCGGCTTTGTGTGGCAATGCTGCGATGCGCTCGGGCGCGGGGTTGGTTACGGTCGCCACACCCTCTTCCGCTCAGCCGTTGGTTGCGAGTGCCGCAATGCCGGAAGTGATGACGATGGCGCTGGCCGAGACTGATCGCGGAGCGGTGAGCGACGATGCAGTCGACCACTTTTTGAAGCTGGCGGCTAAGAAGGGAACGGTCGTGGCCATCGGACCGGGATTAACTTCCGACGACGAACGCACGCGTCGCTTCGTTCGAACGATTGTGGAGAAACGATCGACACCGTGCGTGATCGACGCCGACGGATTGAACTGTCTCGCGCCCTGGCCCAAGAGTCTCAAGGGTTCCGCGGAGCATCCGCTGGTGTTGACACCGCACCCGGGCGAGCTGGCGCGGCTCGTCGGACAATCAGAGGTTGGCGATCGCGTGAAAGTCGCGCGTGAGTTTGCGATGGAGCATCAGGTCGTGCTCGTGTCGAAGGGCTCGCGCTCTTTTGTTGCAGCGCCTGATGGTCGCGTGTTTGTAAATCCCACCGGCAATCCAGGTCTCGGCAGAGCAGGCTCGGGAGACACGCTAACTGGTCTCATCGCCGGCTTTCTTACGCAAGCCTTCGCCACCCTGGATGACAAAGCCAACGCAGTCGCGGCCGTCATTGCGGCGCTGTATGTCGGCGGTCTCGCGGGCGACCTGGCGGCGCAACAACTCGGGATGCGCACGATGGTCGCCTCAGATATTCGCGCCCACTTCAGCAACGCAATTCGCTATCTCGACGCACGCGGCGAGCAGGCCCAGGCACAATTCTCACAATTCTCAGACGATGACCCCTAGAACGCGCGACCATATTCCCGCCGGTGACTTCAGCAGCGCTTCCCCTGCGGAGACCTTCAACCGCGGTCACCAACTCGGCGCGCGACTCGAGGGCGGCGAGATTCTGTTACTGAGTGGCCCACTCGGCGCCGGCAAGACGCTCTTCGTCAAAGGTATCTGTGCGGCACTCGGAATCGACGAGGAGGACGTGACCAGTCCTTCATTCACGCTCGTGAATCCACACTTCGGCCGCCTGCGTCTTTATCACATCGATCTTTATCGCCTCGACGAAGGCGCCGGCGCCGCCCACGCTGTCGATCTCGACGACTTGCTGGTAGACGAAGAAGCCGTGATCGTCATTGAGTGGCCCGAACGCATGGGTCCTTATCCGCTGCCGCCCGACGTCTGGCGCATCAGCATCGCCGGCGACGGCGACGCTACACGAACGATATCGATCTGCTAAGATTCACGCCGAAGATAGAAGACCAAAGGAGGTTTGTTAAGTAATGCCATATCCGGAAATCATGATTCGTCCCATGCGTGAAGATTTGACGCGCCTGGGTGTAGAGGAGTTGCGGACGGCGGACGCCGTCGATACCGCGGTGAAGGACAACAAAGGCACGCTGATGGTTGTAGTGAATTCCATCTGCGGGTGTGCGGCGGGAAAGGCGCGCCCGGGCGTCGCGCTCGCACTGCAACACGAAGTGAAGCCCGATAAAGTCGCGACGGTGTTCGCCGGCGCCGATCTCGAGGCCACCGAACGAGCGCGCAGCTACTTCACCGGCTACGGTCCATCCTCTCCCTCAATTGCCATCCTGAAGGACGGCGAACTGGTCTACATGCTGGAGCGGTTTCAGATCGAAGGCCGCGATGCCAGCCAAATCGCTACCGAACTCACCAGCGCATTCGATCAGCACTGCGCTTCCTAAACGAAGGAGAAACCCCTTGTTATTTACCTCCCGACATTCCCTCTTGATCGCGTTCATGCTCCTGCTCTCCGCGAGCGCCGTTTCTGCCCAGGACCCGATCGACGCCTGGAAGAACTTCGACTTCAGTCAGAACGCCATCAAGCAGGCCGACGTTCAGAAGCTCAACATCTGGGAACTAAAAATGATTCGGGGGCTTGTGTTCGGCCGTCACGGCCGGGTTTTCAAAGACGCCGAGATCAAGTCGTACCTCGAAACACAGCCCTGGTACCAGCCGAGTCCCGACTTCAAGAATTCGATGCTCAACGACACCGAGCGTCGCAACCTCGATGTCATTCGCATCGCCGAGGCGTCGAAACACCAGACGATCCAACCGGGAGACATGCGCTACTGGCGCGACCGCCCGATCACGGCGAAGAAGCTGGGCCAGCACAGTGGCGCCGAGTGGAAGGTGCTGCTGGCGGAAGTGGAAGCGATTCGCGGTAAGCGTTTCAACGACGAACCGTGGCTGCAACAGTATTTCGAAGAGCGGTACTGGTATCGTGCCGATGACAAGTACGACTCGAAGAAGCTGACGGTGAATGAGCGCAAAAACCTCGAGCTGCTCAGCACCGCTCAGAAGAAACAACGCAAGGTCGCGCTGCTTCCCGGCGACATGGAGCTCTTCGAGGACAAAGCCATCTCCGAACAAATGCTGCGCGGGTTGAGTCTGCATGAGTTGCGGCTGTTGCGAAATGAAGTCTACGCGCGACACGGTCGCATGTTTCGCGCTGAGTGGTTGCAACAGTATTTCTACACGCAGCCGTGGTACACGCCTGACGAGAACTTCAAAGACGAGACGTTGTCAGGAAATGACAAGCTGAACGTCGAGACGATCGTGAAGTTCGAGAACCGCATTCACCAGGAGCTGGGCACAAAGCCGATCACGAGCGCGCTGTTGCAAGGGCTGTTTATTGAAGACGTCAGCCAGATGCGACACGAGATCTATGCGCGGCACGGGAAGGTGTTCAAGGAGCCGTGGTTGCAGAAATACTTCTCGAGTTTTGACTGGTACAAGGCCGATCCGAACTTCAGCGATGCAGCATTGACTGAGGTGGAGAAGAAGAACATCGTCACGATTGCGGCTTACGAAAAACGTGCCGTCACCGCGATGAGTACGATAGAGGGTTGATAAAGCCCCACTCAGGCCCCGCGTGACGGGGCCGCGCACAAAAGTCATCGGTCATATATCATTTGGCATTTTCCATTTGTCATTTTGGGCTCGTCGCCATCCGCTCGAGGCGAAAACTGTTCGCTCTGAGCAAACGAAACGAAAAATGAAAAATGCCAAATGATATATGACCAATGATCAGAGCCGATACCGGACGCCGGCGCGCTTGGCGGCTTCTTCTTC
>Ga0068859_100008642_pt1 | contig 10291 bp, 9 predicted proteins | sample KBSSwiS22_FD_66585 | JGI IMG/M metagenome (GOLD analysis project Ga0068859, IMG submission 66585) | Switchgrass rhizosphere microbial communities from Kellogg Biological Station, Michigan, USA - KBS Switchgrass S2-2 | ecosystem: Host-associated > Plants > Roots > Rhizosphere > Soil ...
AGGCGGGGCTCGACCAGCCGGCGGGGGCCTACCTGCTCGCGCTGCCCCACGGCGTCTCCGCGCGCTTCGCCGCGCGTCTGCGGGCCGAGCGGCCCGACGCGCCCGTGGTCGACCTCTCGGGCGACCTGCGTCTGCGGACCGCCGCCGCCTACCGGGAGTGGTACGGTCACGATCATCCGGCGCCGCAGCTGCTCGACGACGTTCCGTACGGGCTGCCCGAGCTCTACCGCGACCGCATCGCGGGAGCCCGGCTGGTGGCCAACCCCGGCTGCTACGCCACCTCGGTCCTGCTCCCGCTGGTGCCGCTGCTGCGGGAGGGGCTCGTCTCTGACTCCGACGTGGTGGTCGACGCCAAGAGCGGCACCACCGGCGCCGGCCGCGCGCCGCGCGAGGATCTGCTCTTCAGCGAGGTGGCCGACGACTTCTCCGCCTACGCGCCCGGCCGCGCGCACCGCCACGTGGGCGAGATGGAGGCGGTGATCGAGGAGCGGACCGGTCGCAAGGTGGCGCTCACCTTCTGTCCGCACCTCCTGCCGGTGCGCCGCGGCATCCTCTCCGCGATCTACCTCAAGACGGAGGCCGGCGCGCGCAAGATCGCGGAGGCGCTGCGCCGCTCCTACGAGGGCGCGCCCTTCGTGCGGGTGGTGGACGGCGCCCCGCCCCGCCTCTCCGACGTGGTGGGGACCAACGACTGCCGGATCTCCGTCCACGACGCCGCGCCGGGCCGGGTCGTCGTCTTCTCCGCCCTCGACAACCTGGTGAAGGGCGCCGCGGGCCAGGCCGTGCAGAACCTGAACCTGACCCTGGGCTGGCCGGAGACCGCGGGCCTGCCCGTGACGTGCGGGGAGCGGTCGTGAGCGGGACGCGGGTCTACAAGCTCGGCGGGCCCGCCCTCGAGGACCCGGGGCTCATCGAGCCGCTGGCCCGGGAGCTGCGCGGGACGGAAGGACGAGCGGTCGTGATCCACGGGGGCGGACGGCACGTGGAGCGCCTGCTGCGGGCCCTCTCCATCGAGTCCCGCTTCGTGGACGGCCGCCGCGAGACATCGCCCGCGGCCATGGAGGTCGTGGAGATGGTGCTCTCCGGCGTCGTGAACAAGACCCTGGCCGCCGGCCTCACCGCGGCCGGCCTGCCTGCGGTGGGGATCTCCGGACGCGACGCCTCGCTCATCACCGCCGGCCTGCAGCCGGACCTGGGCCGCGTGGGCAGCCCGCTGCGCGTGGACGCGGCCCTGCTGAAGACGCTCTGGCAAGCGGGCCTGCTCCCCGTGGTGTCGCCCGTGTCGAACGGGCCGGCCGGCGAATCCGTCAACGTGAACGCGGACGAGGCGGCGCTGGCCCTGGCCCTGGCCCTGGGCGCGGAGACCCTCGTCTATCTCTCCGACGCGGACGGGGTGCTGGTGGACGGCGCGCCCGTGGAGGTACTGGCCGCGGCGGAAGCCCGGCAGCTCATCGACGCCGGGACCATCACCGGCGGGATGTCCTTGAAGGTCCGCGTGGCCCTGGCCGCGGCGGGGGCCGGCATACCGAGCGTGGTGGTGGCCGGCAAGGCGCGCTTGCAGGGCGGCTTCCCGGGGACGCGCATCGTGGCCTCCGTCCCCGAGCCGGCGGCGCGATGAGCGCGCTCCTATCGGTCTACGACCGCGACCTGGTGATCGTCTCGGGCAAGGGGGCCCGGGTCACGGACCAGGAGGGCCGGACCTACCTGGACTTCGCGGCCGGCATCGGCGTGAACGGCCTGGGCTACGGCGACCGCAAGGTGCTGTCCGCCATCCGCAAGCAGGCGGACCGTCTGATCCACGCGAGCAACCTGTACCACAACCAGCCGGCCGAGGACCTGGCGGAGCGCCTGGTCGCGCTGTCCTTCCCGGCCAAGGTCTTCTTCTGCAACTCGGGCACCGAGGCGGTGGAGGCGGCCATCAAGTTCGCGCGCCGGATCGGCCACGAGCAGGGGCGCACCGAGCTGGTGGCCTTCGAGCGGTCGTTCCACGGCCGCACGCTGGGCGCGCTCTCGCTGACCTGGACCGAGAAGTACCGCGCGCCGTTCGAGCCGCTGGTGCCCGGCGTGCGCTTCTGCCCATGGGACGACCTCAAGCAGGCGGCCCTCACCATCGGTCCGAAGACGGCCGCGGTCTTCGTGGAGCCCGTGCAGGGAGAGGGCGGGGTGCGCGTGGCCCCCGCGGAGTTCCTGCAGGGTTTGGCCGACATCTGCCGCGACGCCGGCGCGTTGCTCGTCTCCGAGGAGGTCCAGTGCGGCCTCGGCCGCACGGGAAAGCTCTTCGCATACCAGCACGCCAACCTGCGGCCCGACATGGTGACGCTGGCCAAGCCGCTGGGTGGCGGCCTGCCGCTCGGCGCCGTCCTGGTGCGCGAGGAGATCGCCTCGGCCATCGCCGTCGGCGACCACGGCAGCACGTTCGGCGGAAACCCGGTGGCGGCGGCGGCGGCCATGGCGGTGCTGGACCGTCTCACCTCCGAGGGGTTCATGGCCAAGGTCGAGAAGCGGGCCCGCGCCCTCCGCCGGGGGCTGAACGTCCTGGCCCGCAAGCACCCGGCCGTCGTCCAGGTGCGCAGCCTGGGCCTGATGGTGGGCGTCGAGTTCCGGGGAAAGGCGGCCCCGGTGGTGAAGGGGCTGCGCGAGCACGGCGTGCTGGCCACGCGGGCGGGCGACAACGTCCTGCGCCTGCTGCCTCCGCTCGTCATCAAGCAGAAGGACATCCGCCAGTTCCTCGAGGCCCTGGACGCGGTCCTGGCCAACGGGGCGGGAGCGGCGGACGCCGAGGCGGAGTCCATCGCGGCGTCCATGAAAGGGACCGGCGGTGCGGTTGCGTAAGGCCCGCGAGGCGGACGTGGAGCCGCTGCTCGCGCTCATCAACGGCTACGCCGAGCGCGGCCTGCTGCTGGCCCGCAGCGAGGAGTCGCTCCGCGCGCGGCTCCACGACTTCACGGTGGCGGTGGACGACGACGGCGCGATCGTCGGCTGCGGGGCGTTGACCGAGCTGGGGCCGGGCCTGGGCGAGGTGCGCTCCCTGGCCGTGCGCGAGGACCAGGCCGGAAAGGGCCTGGGCCATCGCATCGTGGAGCGCCTGCTGGACGAGGCCGGGCGTCGGGGCTTCGACGAGGTCCTGGCCCTGACGCGGCGCCCGTCGTTCTTCGAGGCCCTCGGGTTCGCGGTCACGCGCCGCGAGCGGTTCCTCGAGAAGCTGATGGTGGACTGCAAGGCCTGCCCCATGAACCTGTGTTGCGACGAGACCGCGATGGTGCGCGTGCCGCCGGGTGCGGCAACAGCCGACACGCTCGGAACAAGGAGTGCGCTGGAATGAGCAACGTCAAAAAGGTTGTCCTCGCCTACTCGGGCGGGCTCGACACCTCGATCATCATCCCCTGGATCAAGGAGACCCACGGCGGGGCAGAGATCGTCGCCTACTGCGGCGACGTGGGGCAGGGCGATGACCTCGAAGCCGTGCGCCGCAAGGCCCTGGCCACCGGGGCCAGCAAGTGCATCGTCGAGGACCTGCGCGAGGAGTTCGTCCGCGACTTCGCCTACAAGGCCCTGGCCGCGGGCGCGGTCTACGAGGACAACTACCTGCTGGGCACGGCCCTGGCCCGGCCGCTCCTGGCCTACCGCCAGGTGCAGGCGGCCCTGACCGAAGGGGCCGACGCCCTGGCCCACGGGGCCACGGGCAAGGGCAACGACCAGGTCCGCTTCGAGGTGACCTACGCCACCTTCGCGCCGCACCTCACGGTCATCGCGCCCTGGCGCGAGTGGTCGATCCGTTCGCGCGAGGACGCCCTGGCCTACGCCAAGGCCCACGGCGTGCCCGTGGACCAGTCGCCGCGTGACATGTTCAGCCGCGACGGGAACCTCTGGCACCTCTCCCACGAGGGCGGCAACCTGGAGGACCCGTGGGACGCGCCGCGCAAGGAGATGTTCAAGCTGACCGTGGACCCCGAGGACGCGCCGGACCAGCCCGAGGTGGTGGTGATCGGGTTCGAGCAGGGCGTGCCCGTGGCGCTGAACGGCGCGCGCCTGGGCCCCGTGGACATGGTGGAGACGCTGAACCGCATCGCGGGAGCGCACGGCGTGGGCCGCCTGGACCTGGTGGAGAACCGCCTGGTGGGGATCAAGTCGCGCGGCGTCTACGAGACGCCGGCGGGGACGGTGCTGCACGTGGCCCATCGCGAGGTCGAGCGGCTGGTCCTGGACCGCAACACGCTGCACTTCAAGCAGTCCGTCTCCGTCCGCTACGCCCAGCTGATCTACGACGGGCTGTGGTTCTCCACGCTGCGGCAGGCCCTGGCCGCCTTCGTCGACGAGACGGAGAAGGAGGTCACGGGCGAGGTGCGCGTGCGCCTGTTCAAGGGGCGCGCGGAGGCCGTCGGCCGGCGCTCGCCGCGCAGCCTGTACCGCCAGGACCTGGCCACCTTCGGCGCGGGCATGGCCTACGACCACAAGGACGCGGAAGGGTTCATCCGGCTGTTCGGGCTGCCCGAGAGGGTGCGGGCCCTGACCCGCGACCGCGTGCCCGTGGACGTCAAGGCGGTGGAGGTGGAGGGTTGAGCGTCACCGCGCCCCTCGGGTTCCGGGCCGCCGCCGCCGCCGCCGGGATCAAGGCGGAGGGCCCGGACGTGGCCCTCCTCGTCGCCGATTGGGGCTGCTCGGCGGCCGCGGTCTTCACCACCAATCGGGCCCAGGCCGCACCGGTGGTCGTCTCCCGCGAGCACCTGGCGGCGGGCCAGGCGCGGGCGGTGGTGGTGAACGCGGGCTGCGCGAACGCGGGGACCGGCGAGCAGGGCCTGCGGGACGCGCGGGAGATGGCCGCGCTCGTGGCGGGGGAGATCGGCTGCCGGCCGGGCGAGGTGGTGGTCGCGTCCACCGGCGTCATCGGCGTGAGCCTCCCCATGGACAAGATTCGCTCTGGCATCGCGCACGCGGTGCCGTGCCTCAGCCGCGACGGCGGGGCGCAGGCCGCCCGCGCCATCCTCACCACCGACACGCGGCCCAAGGAAACGGTGGTCGAATTCCCGCTCGACGGCCATCGCGCCACCATCGGCGCCATGGCCAAGGGCTCGGGCATGATCGCGCCCAACATGGCGACCATGCTGGCCTTCTTCACCACGGACGCCGCCGTCGATCCGCGGCTGCTGCACCGCGCGCTGCGCGAGGCGGTGGGCGCGTCGCTCAACCGAATCACCGTGGACGGCGACACCTCGACCAACGACATGGCGGTCGTGCTGGCCAGCGGGGCGGTGCCCGTGAAGGCCGTGATGGAGGAGGGGCGGGACTACGACGCGTTCCGCTCGGCCCTCACGGAGGCGGCGCGCGAGATCGCCGGCATGATCGTCCGCGACGGCGAGGGCGCCACGCGCGTGGCCGAGGTGCGGGTGGAGGGCGCGCGCGTCGAGTCCGAGGCCGACCGCATCGCGCGCACGGTGGCCGAGTCTCCCCTGGTCAAGACCGCCCTCAACGGCGGCGACCCCAACTGGGGCCGCGTCCTGGCCGCGGTCGGCCGCGCGGGCGTGGACGTGGACATGGCCCGCGTGGACCTCTTCCTGGGCGACGTGTGGGTGGCCGAAGACGGCCGCGCCCGGGCTTACGACGAGGAGCGGGCCCGCCACGCCCTGGCCGAGGACCCCATCCGGATCCGGATCCGGTTGAAGGAGGGCCGCGCCTCGGGCTGGATCTGGACCTGCGACCTCTCGCACGGATACGTGGACATCAACGCCCACTACCGGAGCTAGGGCCGTGAAGCTCTGGGGCGGCAACTACTCCGCCGGTCCGGACGCGGGTTTCTGGGAGTTCAACCGCTCCTTCCCCTTCGACCGCCGGCTCCTGGCGGAAGAGGTGGCCGCCTCGCGTGCGTACGTGCGGGCGTTGGCGCGCGCCGGCGCCATTCCCGAAGGCGATTCCGCGCGGCTGGACGCGGGCCTGGAGCAGGTGCTCACCCGCGCCGGCGCCGATCCGAGCGACGCCGAGGCCGAGGACGTGCACAGCTTCGTGGAGGCGCGGCTCGGCGAGATCGTGGGCGACCTGGCGGGGCAGGCCCACCTCGGGCGCAGCCGGAACGAGCAGGCGGTGACCGCGCTGCGGCTCTGGACGCGCTCCGCGGTCGACCACCTGCGGGCGGCAGCCGCGGCGCTGGTCGAGGCCTTGGTCGACAAAGGCCGCGGCGGCGCCGACGCGGCCATGCCGGGTTACACCCACACCCGCGCCGCCGAGCCCATCACCTTCGGCCACCTGGCGGCCGCGCATGCCTGGGGCCTGGTGCGGGACCGCGACCGCCTGGCCGACGCGCGGCGGCGCGTGGACGTCCTACCCCTGGGGTCCGGCGCCCTCGCGGGGACGGCGGTGCCGCTGGACCGAGAGGCCCTGGCCCGCGACCTGGGCTTCGCCGCCGTCTCGGAGAACGCGCTGGACGCGGTCATGGACCGCGACTTCGCGGCCGAGTTCGCCTTCGCCTGCGCGCAGACGCAGACGCACCTGGCGCGGCTGGCCGAGGACCTGATCCGTTTCTCCGGGCCGGAGCTGGCGTTCGTCACGCTTCCCGAGGCCTTCACCACCGGCTCGAGCCTCATGCCCCAGAAGAAGAACCCAGACGCGCTGGAGCTGGTGCGCGGAAAGGCGGCCCGGGTGGACGCGGACGTCGTGCGCCTGCTTGCCCTCATGAAGGGGCTGCCGGCCGGCTATCAAAAGGACCTGCAGGAGGACAAGGAGGCGGTCTTCGATGCCGCGGATACGACCGCGGCCTCGCTGGCGGTGATGACGGGCGTGGTCACCGGCCTCCGCCTGGACCGCGGCAGCATGCGGAAGGCGGCGGCCCGCGAGGAGATGATGGCCGCGGGCCTGGCCGTGGCCCTGGCCCGCGAGGGCATGCCGTTCCGCAAGGCGCACGGCCTCGTCGGCCAGATGGTGGCCGAGGCGGCGCGCGGGGGCGGCACGCTGCGCGAGGCCGCGGCGCGCACGCTGCCGGCCCACTCCCCCGCAGTGGCGGCGCGCCTCGAGGGCCTGTTCGATCCGGACCAGGCGGTGCGCGCCAAGGCCGTGCGCGGAGGCACCGCTCCTGAGGCGGTGCGGGCCTCGCTCGACGCGGCGCTGCGGCGGGTGCGGGAGGGCTAGGACGCGGCTTTCTTCCGCGAGATCCGGCGCTCGGCCAGCGGGAAGGACGCCACGCGCCTCCACCGCTCCGGCGTCCCCGCGGTGTCGACCACGTGGAGCGTCTTGGTCTCGAACTCGGTGACGATCTCGCCGCCCATCTCCGTGAGGAGCGCCTCCCGGTCCTGGTAGCGGACGCTCCCGTACATGAGGCTCACGTGCGGCGAGTACGGGCGCTCGCGGCGGCCCCCGGCCAGGACCTTCACCCGGCCGCGCGTCTCCATGAGGGGGCGGGACTTCTCCACCTGCACGAAGAGCTGGCGGAAGTAGTCCTCCTGGCTGTGCAGGGTCGAGGTCCGGATCTCCACCGGGCGCATCGTCCTCACGATGTCGGAGATCCGGGTGACGATGGCGCGCTCCTCTCCGTGCAGCCCGCCCAGCAGGGTGACGTGGGGATCGAAGGGGGGCGTGCCGAACCGCTGGCTGAGCCGCGCGATGATCTCGGCGAACTGCCTCTGCTCCTCGCCCTCGGGCATCAGCCAGAGCGAATAGAGCGGGCTGGCGGGCTCTTTGTCTGTGGGCAATCGTCCTCCGGGATCTCCGGCGTCCGGCCGGCGGGGCGAAGCGCGGTCCTTGTGCTAGCGTAGCATCGTTGAACGTCCTGGTCGGGACCAGCGGCTACAGCTACAAGGAGTGGAAGGGCCGGTTCTACCCCGCCGGCCTCAAGGAGGCGGGCATGCTCCGCTTCTACGCGGAGCGGTTCCCCACCGTCGAGATCAACAACACCTTCTACCGGATGCCGTCTCCCGAGCTTCTGGCCCGCTGGGAGGGAGAGGTCCCCGACGGGTTCCGGTTCATCCTGAAGGCCCCGCGCCGCATCACCCACGAGAAGCGGCTCCACGACGTGGCCGATACCGTGGCCCGCCTCCTGGAGGTCTCCGCCGGCCTCGGCGGCAAGCGCGGGCCGTTCCTCTTCCAGCTGCCGCCCTACTTCAAGAAGGACGCGGCCCGGCTTCGCGACTTCCTGCAGCTGCTGCCGCGCGGCGTCCGCGCCGCCTTCGAGTTCCGCGACCCGTCGTGGGAGGACGAGGAGACGGCCGAGACCCTGCGCGCGGCGGGGGCGGTGCTGTGCCTGGCCGACACCGACGAGGGGGCGGCCGACCCGCGGCTCGTGACCACCGCTGATTGGGGCTACCTCCGCCTCCGCCGCGCGGACTACGACCCGGGCGCGTTGCGGGCGTGGGCCGACCGCATCCGCTCCCAGCCGTGGGCCGAGGCCTTCGTCTTCTTCAAGCACGAGGACGAGGGGCGCGGGCCGGAGCTGGCGGCGCGCCTGGTGGAGGCGCTTCAGGCCTGACGGCGCCGGCGGATCGACTCCACGATGGCCTGGCCGTGGAAACGGCCGTTCTCGATGAAGATCCGGCCGGTCTCGCGGCCCGACACGACGGCCCCCGCGACGTAGAGGCCGGCCACGTTCGTCTCCAGCGTCTGGGGATCGTGCTCGGGCACCAGCGTGGCCGCGTCGACGCGGACGCCGGCGCCGGTGAGCAGGGCGCAGTCCGGATGGTATCCCGTCAGCAGGAAGACGGCCTCCGCCTCGATCTCCTCGCGGCCGCGCGGCCCCTCAACCACGACCGCGTCCTTGCGGATCTCCACCACCCGGGTCTCGAACCGCGCGGTGACCTTTGCCTCCTTGATGCGGTTCTCGATGTCCGGCCGTATCCAGTACTTGATCGAGGCGCCCAGCTGCGCGCCGCGATGGACGAGGGTGACGCTCGCCCCCGAGCGATACAGCTCCAGCGCCACGATGGCCGCGGAGTTCTTCCCGCCCACGACCATCACCTTGCGCCGGAAGTAGGCGTGCGGCTCGCGGTAGTAGTGCGAGACGTGGGGCAGGTCCTCGCCGGGGACGCCGAGCCGGTTCGGGTGGTCGTAGTATCCCGTGGCCAGGACCACGTGCCGGGCGCGGCGTGAGCGGCCCTGGCCCTGGTGAGCCGACTCGACCACGAACGAAGGCGCCCCCGCCGTGCCCTCGGGCCTTATGGCCGTCACCGTCTCGTCCATGGCCACCCGAAGGTCGTAGGCCTCGGCCACGCGGCGGTAGTACTTCAAGCCTTCGGGCTGGGTGGGCTTCTCGTAGGGCGTGACGAACGGCAGGCCCCCGATCTCGAGCAGCTCGGCGGTCGTGAAGAAGATCATGTTTCGGGGGAAATGGAAGATGGAGTTGACGAGGATGCCCTTCTCCAGGACCTCGTACTCGAGGTGGGCCTGGGTCGCGGCGATGGCCACGGCCAGCCCCGCGGGACCCGCGCCGATGATGGCCACGTCGAGCATCACATCGAGACTACTTCATCGAGCGGCCGATGCCTAAACGCCTTGCGGCAGAGCCACTTGCAGCGTGTGATATGATGGCGTCGTGCCGTCGAGGTCCATGGCGACCGCCACCATCTCCTTCGGCCTGGTCACGGTCCCGGTGCGGCTCTACTCGGCCGCCGAATCCACCGCCGCCATCTCCTTCAACCTGCTCCACGACAAGTGCGGGTCCCGGCTGAAGCAGCAGTACCTCTGCCAGAAGGACGGCGAGGTGGTGACGCGCGACCAGATGGTGAAGGGCTACGAGTTTGCCAAGGACCAGTACGTCACCTTCACCGAGGAAGAGATCAAGGCGATGGCCGAGGAGGCCACCCGGACCATCGAGATCACGGAATTCGTGCCCGCGGACAAGGTGGACCCCGTCTACTTCGATGTCGCGTACTACCTGGGCCCCGACAAGGGCGGCGAGCGGGCCTACAAGCTCCTGGCCGCGGCCATGAAGCAGACCGGCCGCTCCGCCCTCGCCAAGTGGCCGGCGCGCGGGAAGCAGTACCTGGTGCTGGTCCGCGCCATCGAGGGCGGCCTGGTCATGCAGACCCTCCACTACGCGGACGAGGTCCGGCCCTTCACCGAGGTCCCGGTGGGCGACGCGGCGGTGAAGGAGCCCGAGCTGAAGCTGGCCATGCAGCTCGTGGACCAGATCGCCGCCGACGAGTTCCACCCCGAGAACTACGAGGACGAGGTCCGCAAGCGCTACCAGGAGGCGATCCAGCGCAAGGTGGACGGCCAGGAGGTGACGGTCCCTACCGTCGAGCAGCCGCGGGCGCAGATCGTCGACCTCATGGAGGCCCTGAAGGCCAGCCTCGCCGGAAAGGCGGCGGCCAAG
>Ga0068859_100008643_pt1 | contig 10291 bp, 13 predicted proteins | sample KBSSwiS22_FD_66585 | JGI IMG/M metagenome (GOLD analysis project Ga0068859, IMG submission 66585) | Switchgrass rhizosphere microbial communities from Kellogg Biological Station, Michigan, USA - KBS Switchgrass S2-2 | ecosystem: Host-associated > Plants > Roots > Rhizosphere > Soil ...
CCCAATCCTCGCGGTCGTAGGACATGCAGACGCGATAGCCTGACCAGCCGTCCGGATAGGCCGAGCCTGCACAGTTCAGGATCCGCAACTCGATCGCTTCGCCGGCGGCACCGGTGAGCCGGAAATAGAACCATTGATAGAAGTCGGACTCGTTGTCCCGGACGATCTCGAGATCGATCCGCGAGTCCTTGAGCTCGACCAGCCTGATATTGCCGCCGTCAAAATCGCTCGTAATGGAAAGCGTCATCATTCTCTGCTGAACTTGGGGCGCGGAAAGTCGGCGGTCAGCGGACGCTGATAGTGCGGCCCGACTCTCCCGGGAAGTCCCGAAACATCGCTTCCGCCAATCGGGTGGCGATTGCTCCTGGCTGGCCTTCGGGACGATCGGCCCGCGCAACCCCCTGGGCACGACCTTCCCAGAATACGGTACCATCGGAACGGCGTTTGATCCGCACCTGGAGTGTCGTCATGACCAGCTGGTGCGGTCCGCCGCTGAGATCGAAGGCGACCCCGCCGCCAACGCCACCGCCGCCCCATCCGCCGGTGCCGCCGCCCACGCCGACCGAGACCGGGCTGCCGGGGTGATCGACATAGGCCGACTGCTCGATCCGGACGAGCGCGACCTGTTCCGACCGCCCGACCGTATCGGTCAGCGGCCAGCCGAGCCGCGCCAGCTGGCGTGCGACTTCATCCGCATAGATTTTGAACTCGGGACCGCCGGCGTCGGGCGTGGCAAAGGTCTCGACGGCGATCTGGCCGCGCGCGATCGGCTGGCCAAGATGGAAGCTCGTCACGTCGACCGGACGGACCCCGCCGCCGCTCTGGCACGCCGCCAGCGTCGCAGTGAGGAGGAGGAGCGACCCGCGCACAAAAACTGCTTTCATTTCAGGGCCTCATCGCTAAGGGCGCTGTACCGCCGCGAATGATCGTATAGCCTGTGTAACGATCAGACAGCACTTTTGCTGCATCGAAAGCAGTAGGGAAAGTGGAATGATTGCGAATGCCGCCAAACCTGCCGTTTTGGTGACCGGAGGCGCGGGCTATATCGGCAGTCATGCCGTGCTCGCGCTGCTCGACGCAGGTTGGCCGGTGATCGTCATCGACAACCTGAGTACCGGCTTCGAATGGGCCGTTCCGGCCGACGCAAAATTCGTCAAAGGCGACATTGCCGATCAGGCGCTGGTGACGCAGCTGATCGCCGAGCAGAACATCGGCGCGATCATTCATTTCGCCGGCTCGATCATCGTCCCTGAGTCGGTCGAAAACCCGCTCAAATATTATGAGAACAATACGGTGAAGAGCCGCGCGCTTATGGAGAGCGCGGTGCGCGGCGGCATCCGGCATTTCATCTTCTCGTCGACGGCGGCGACCTACGGTATTCCTGAACAGGTACCGATTCCCGAGACGGCACGCACCGAGCCGATCAATCCCTACGGCGCGTCCAAGCTGATGACCGAGCGTATGCTGGCCGACGTATCGCGGGCCCATCCACTCAACTATTGCGCGCTGCGGTACTTCAATGTCGCAGGCGCCGATCCCCGTGGTCGGTCGGGCCAGTCGACTGCCGGCGCCACTCATCTGATCAAGGTCGCCGTCGAAGCCGCGATCGGCAAGCGCGATCATGTTTCGGTGTTCGGAACGGATTATGACACGCCCGACGGTACCGGTGTGCGCGACTATATCCACGTCAGCGATCTTGCCGCTGCCCACGTCGATGCGCTCGAGAAGCTAATCGCTGATCCGACCCAGAGCTACGTCATGAACTGCGGCTACAGTCGCGGCTTTTCGGTGCTTGAAGTGCTCGATAGCGTCGATCGCGTCACCAATCGGACGATCGAGCGACGGCTCGCAGCACGGCGACCGGGCGATCCGGATGTGCTGGTTGCCGACAACAGCAGGATATTGGCGACACTGCCCTGGCGTCCCCAGCGCGACAGTCTTGATACGATCGTCGCCGATGCGCTCGCCTGGGAGCGCAAACTCGCGGAGCGCGGACAGAGCGGATGATGCGCCGATTACTGATTGCCGCCGCCCTGCTGCTTGCCGGCGGCGGTGCGATTGCGGCAACAACGGCCAAGGACTCTGACTTTTCTGCGGACCGGTTTCGCGCCCATGTCGCGTTCCTCGCCGACGATCTCCTCGAAGGGCGCGATACCGGGTCGCGCGGCTACGATATCGGGGCGGCCTATGTCGCCACGCAATTCGAGGGTCTCGGCCTGAAGCCGGGCGGCGAAGCCGGAAGCTGGTATCAATCGGTGCCGTTGCGCTCGAGTAGCCTGGTTCCCGGTAGCGCGCTCGTGACGATCAAGGGGCCTGGGGGATCGACAACCTGGGCGAGCGGGACGGAAGTCCTCGTCGGCGCTAGCGCGTTCGAAAAGGCCCAGGATTTGACCGCGTCCGTGGTGTTCGCCGGGTATGGGATCGACGCACCCGCTCTGCGGCTCGACGACTATCGCGGTCTCGACGTGCGCGGCAAGATCGTCGTGACCCTCTCCGGCGTGCCGGCGAACGTGCCGGGTGAGCTCGGCGCCTGGCTCGCTGACCAGAAGGCAGCGATGGCGGCACGGCACGGCGCGGTCGGCCTGGTCACAATCGACACCAACGAATCTGCCGAAGCCTTTCCCTGGAATGCGCGGGTCCGAAGCTCGGGCAGGTCGCGCATGACCTGGCTCGACCCAAGCGGGAAGCCGCTCGATGAATCTCCCGGCTTGTATGCCGGGGCAACGCTGAACGCGCCGGCGGCGGCCGCATTGTTTGCCGGCGCATCGAGGACCTACGCTGACGTCCGCGCCGAAGCTGCCGCGCCTGGAGGTCGCCCGCGCGGCTTTCCTCTGAAAGCGAGGATGCGCATCAAGCGCGATAGCAGCTGGACCGACATCATCGGTCGCGAAGTGATCGCTATTCTGCCTGGCAGCGATCCGAAACTTGCAAGCGAATATGTGGTGCTGATGGGTCACCTCGATCATCTTGGCGTGAAGGCCAACGCCAAGGCTGGCGAAGACCGGATCTTCAATGGCGCCCTCGACAATGCTGCCGGCATCGCCACCATGCTTGAGGCGGCTCGCGCGTTCGTCCAAGCGGGCTATCGGCCAAGACGTTCGATCATGTTCATCGCCAACACCGCGGAGGAGAAAGGGCTGCTCGGCTCCGACTATTTCGCCCACAATTCGACCGTGCCGATTGGCAACATTGCCGCGGTGGTCGATCTCGACATGCCCCTCCTGCTTTACGACTTCACCGACGTCGTCGCTTTCGGTGCCGAACATTCGACGGTGGCGGATGCGGTCGCCCGCGCGGCGCGTGAAATGAACGTCGCGCTGTCGCCTGATCCCATGCCCGAGCAGCACATTTTCGTGCGGTCGGATCATTACAGCTTCGTCAAGCAAGGCGTTCCGGCAGTCCTTCTCATGACCGGCTTCGCCAACGGCGGCGAGGAACAGTGGAGCGCCTTCCTCAATGGCGCCTATCACAACGTGAATGACGACATGAAGCAGCCGATCCACTGGCAGCAGGGCGCGCGCTATGCGCGGCTCAACTATCTCATCAGTCGCGAGTTGGCGGATACTGACGAGCGGCCGCGCTGGTACCGGGACGATTTCTTCGGCGATGTCTATGCGCCGCAGGCCCCGAAAGCGCGACGGCCCCGGTCCTAGCGGCGCGTGGCGAGCTTGACTTGAACGCCCCTCGTCCCTAGGTGGGCGCCTTCCTTTTCAGGCTCATATTGAAAGACAGGCAGGCGTTCCGGCCATGAAGATCCGCAACTCTTTGAAGTCCCTCAAGTCGCGTCACCGCGACTGTCGCGTGATCCGTCGCCGGGGCCGCACCTACGTCATCAACAAGACGAACCGCCGCTTCAAGGCGCGCCAGGGCTAATTGGAGCCGAAGGCGTAGATGCCTGCTCGCGCCGTCGTCTTTGACGTCGGCAACGTCCTCTACGGCTGGGATCCCGACAGCTTTCTCGTCCGGCAGATCGCCGACGATGAGGAGCGTTTGCGCTTCATCGAGGACGCGGACTTCTTCGGATGGCACGCGGATCTCGACAAGGGCCGTCCGCACGCCGAGGCAGCCGTTGAACTTAGCGAGAAATTTCCCGCTTACGCCGAGCTGATCAGCCGCTGGGCCAGTCATTTCGGCGAGACGATCACCGGCCCTGTTCCGGAAACCCACGCGATTGTGGAAGAGCTCGACGCGCGCGGGGTTCCGCTGTTCGCGATCACCAATTTTTCGCACGAATTCTGGCAGCCATTCTACGAAGCTGAGCGAGCCTTTTTCAGCCGCTTTCGCGATATCGTCGTTTCGGGCGATGTCAGGCTGTTGAAGCCCGATCCCGCCATCTACTATCTGGCGCTCGACCGGTTCGGTCTGAGGCCCGAAGAAGCCTTCTTCACCGATGATCGCCAGATCAATGTCGACGCCGCCGCGGCGGTCGGCATGCCGGCCCATTTGTTCACCGACGCTGGCACGCTGCGAAGCAGGCTCGTCGCGGAAGGACTCCTGTGACGGAGCGGCCGCCTATTCGTCCTTCTCGCCCTTGGCGGGGCGATAGCGACTGAGTTCGTCGCCGATAAGGCGGACGATATGGATGACGTTTGTCGAACCCGGCGTGCCGAACGGAACGCCGGCGATCAGGATGATCCGGTCGCCGCCCTCGGCGACATGGTGCCTGAGGGCCATGCGCTTGGCCTTGGCGACCATCTCTTCGAAGCTCGCAACGTCGCGCGTGTGAACGGCGTGCGCACCCCACAGCAGGCCAAGTCGGCGCGCCGTCTTGATCGATGGCGTCAGGATGAGCAGGGGCGCCGCCGGCCTTTCGCGCGACACGCGGCGCGCGGTCGATCCGGAAAAGGTGAAACAGACAATGGTTGCGGCGCTGACCGTGCCCGCCATGGTATTCGCCGATTGCGCGATCGCATCGGCCGTTGTCGGATCGGGATGTGTTTCGGTGAAATGGATGCGTGCGCTGTAGCTTGCGTCGGATTCGACGGTGGCAGCGATGCGACTCATGATCGCTACCGCTTCGCGGGGCCACTGGCCCGAAGCGCTTTCCGCCGACAGCATGATCGCGTCGGCGCCATCATAAACGGCATTGGCGACGTCCGAGACTTCGGCGCGCGTTGGCGTCGGCGCGGTAATCATCGATTCGAGCATCTGCGTGGCGACGACGACCGGTCGCCCCATCCGGCGTGCGGTCTCGACAATCCTTTTCTGCAGCGGTGGCACTTCTTCGGGAGGAAGCTCGACGCCAAGATCGCCGCGTGCGACCATCACTGCGTCGGACAATTCGAGGATGCTTTCGAGCCGTTCGAGCGCAGCCGGCTTCTCGATCTTCGCAAGCAGTGCGGCCCGTCCTGCAATCAGGCGGCGCGCTTCGGCGACATCCTCGGGCCGTTGCACGAAGCTCTGCGCAATCCAGTCGACCTGGTGCTCGAGCGCGAAGGAAAGGTCGGACCGGTCCTTCTGGGTCAGCGGCTGGAGCGGCAGGACCACGTCGGGAACGTTGAGCCCCTTGTTGTTCGAGATCGTCCCGCCAACCTCGACCTTGGTGACGATCGCATCCTTGCCGGCCTCGCGGACGCGAAACACCAGCTTGCCGTCGTCGACCAGCAGCCGAGTGCCGGTCTTAACCGCCTCGAAGATCTCGCGGTGCGGCAGGTTGACCCGCTTGGTGTCGCCGAGCTTGGTTTCGCGGTCGAAGGTGAAGGTCTGTCCCTTCTTGAGGAGTGCCCTGTCGCCAGAGAACTTGCCGACCCTGAGCTTAGGGCCCTGAAGGTCGACCATGATCGTCGTCGGTCGCTCGAGCTCCTTTTCCAGCCCGCGGATGATTTCGATGATCTTGAGATGGTCCGCGTGGGTACCGTGACTCATGTTGATGCGGAATGCATCGGCGCCTGCTTCAGCGAGCTGCCGGATCGTCGCGTGCGTGTTGCTGGCCGGGCCGAGTGTCGCGATGATGCGGACCTTGCGGCTGCGTGGCGCGGACTGGCTTGGCATCGGGTCTCCGTATCTTTCGGTGGCGCAATAACCACTCTTGGCGACAGTTCAACCCGGGCACCGTCCGCAGGCTTGAGCGGTCCCGATTTGAACCCTAGAGCGGCGCTCGAACCTCGAATGGATGGAGCGGGCATGGCGGAAGGAACGGTCGCGGCGGACGAGCTGCGATTGCTGATCGAGCGTATCGAGCGGCTGGAGGAAGAGAAGAAAGCGATCGCCGACGACGTGCGCGACGTCTACGCCGAAGCCAAGGCGCGCGGTTACGACACCAGGACAATGCGCGCGATAGTCCGCCTCCGTAAAATGGAGAGCCACGCCCGCCAGGAAGCCGAGGCGCTGCTCGACACGTATAAGGCGGCACTCGGGCTCGCCTGATCGGTCACCGACAAGCAGCGGTGACGATGATCTCGACCTTATATTGCGGCGCCGCGAGCTTGACCTCGCCGGTGGCGCGGGCGGGCGGATTCGCGGGATCGATCCAGCTGTCCCAGACCGCGTTCATTTCGCCGAACGTCCCAATGTCGGCGAGCCAGATCGTCGCGGTCAAAATCCGCGACTTGTCGGTCCCGGCCCCTGCGAGCAACGCGTCGATCTGGCCGAGCACAGCGCGAGTCTGCTCGGTCACGCTCGCGCCCGGCGCACCCACCTGGCCGGCAAGATAGACGAGATTGTCGTACACGACGGCCTGGCTCATGCGCGGTCCCGGTTCGATGCGGCGGATGGTCATTCGTTATCCTTTCGCTGACGCACTATCGGGCACGCCCATTGCCCACCGCTCCGGTTGAAGCAAGCCTGTCGCCCGGTTAGAGACCGGCCTTCGGGGATATCCAGATTTGAGGTCAAATCGGCCATGGCCGGCCATAGCAAGTTCAAGAACATCATGTATCGCAAGGGCGCGCAGGACAAGAAACGGTCCGCGCTCTTCTCCAAGCTTGCGCGCGAAATCACGGTCGCGGCGAAGATGGGGACGCCCGATCCCGATATGAACCCGCGGCTGCGCGCGGCGGTAATTGCGGCGCGTGCCCAGTCGATGCCGAAGGACAATATCGAGCGGGCGATCAGCAAGGCCAGCGCCGCCGGCGGCGAGGATTATGAGGAGCTGCGCTACGAGGGGTTCGGGCCTGGCGGCGTGTCCCTGATCGTCGAGGCGCTGACCGACAACCGGAACCGCACCGCGACCAACGTCCGGACTATCTTCTCGAAGAATGGGGGCAATCTCGGCGCCAGCGGCTCGGTGAGCCACGGTTTCGATCGGCTCGGCCTGGTCACCTATCCCGCCGCGGCCGGGAATACGGATCAAATTTTCGAGGCGGCGATCGAGGCCGGCGCGGAAGATGTCGAATCTGACGAGGAGGGCCATGAGATCTGGACCTCGCAGGACGGCCTTCACGAGGTCGCGAAGGCGCTCGAACAGCAGCTCGGCGCACCGGAAAGCGTCAAGCTGGCCTGGCGTCCGCAGACTCCGGTCGAGGTCGACGAGGCGAACGCCGAGCCACTCCTGAGACTGATCGACGCGCTCGACGATGATGACGATGTCCAGACCGTGTGGGGCAATTACGAAGTGTCGGATGAAGTGATGGAGAAGCTCGGCTGATCCTGATTGGCCTCGATCCGGGCCTCGCCTGCACGGGCTGGGGCGTAATTGCCGCTGACGGCAACCGGCTTAGCCATGTCGCCAACGGTCAGATCCGGACCGACGCGAAGGATCCGCTCCCGGTCCGGCTCGTCCAGCTCCATGACGGCCTCGCCGCGGTGCTCGCCGAGCATCGTCCAAGCTCGGCGGCGGTCGAGGAGGTGTTCGTCAACGAAAATCCCCAGTCGACGCTGAAGCTCGGCCAGGCCCGCGGCGTTGTGTTGCTCGCCGCGGCGCGGAGCGGCATCGACGTCGGCGAATACGCCGCGCGGCTGGTCAAAAAGGCGGTGGTCGGCGTCGGCGGCGCCGACAAGAGCCAGGTACATGCCATGGTTGCGCGGCTTCTGCCCGGCGTGAAGATCAGCGGCGCCGACGCCGCGGACGCGTTGGCGGTTGCCATCACTCACGCTCATCATCTCGCCAGTGCTCGCGCATTCGGAGGTCAGGCAGCATGATCGCCAAGCTCCGCGGCACACTCGACAGCTTCGGCGAAGACCATGTCGTCATCGACGTGCACGGCGTCGGCTATCTGGTGTCCGTGTCGACGCGGACGCTCGCCGAGCTTGCAGCGACCGGCGGCGAGGTCGAACTCTACACCGAAATGCAGGTTTCGACCGACGCCATCAGGCTGATCGGCTTCGCCGCCGTCGGTGAGCGCGACTGGTTCCGACACCTGACCTCGGTCCAGGGGGTCGGGGCGAGGGTCGCGCTCGGCATTCTGTCGGCGCTCGCGCCTGATGAACTGCATCGCGCCATCCTGAGCGGGGACAAGGCGATGGTCGCCCGTGCGCAGGGCGTCGGCCCCAAGCTTGCCCAGCGGATCGTCAATGAATTGAAGGACAAGGCGGGCGGCGTCGCACTCGGCGGCGCGGCCGCGGCGATGCCGAGCCCGTCGGGAAATTCAGCCGACGCGGTCTCCGCCTTGCTCCATCTCGGGTTCAAACCGGGTGAAGCCTCGGCCGCGGTCGCTCATGCCGAGAAGGAATTGGGTACCGATGCCAGTCTCGACGCGCTGGTCCGGGCGGCGTTGAAGAAGGCAGCACGGTGAGCGACGCCGAACGCATGATTTCCGCGGGCCGCAAGCCGGAGGATCTCGATGCCGCCATGCGTCCCAAGACGCTCGACGAATTCATCGGTCAAAAATCGGCGCGCGAGAACCTTCGGGTGTTCATCGAGGCGGCGAAGAGCCGGGGTGACGCGCTCGATCACGTCCTTTTCTTCGGTCCGCCAGGACTCGGCAAAACGACGCTTGCCCAAATTATCGCGCGTGAGCTGGGCGTCGGCTTTCGCGCGACCTCGGGGCCGGTGATCGCCAAGTCCGGCGATCTCGCCGCCCTCCTTACCAATCTCGAAGATGGCGACGTCCTGTTCATCGACGAGATCCACCGGCTCAATCCGGCCGTCGAAGAGATCCTCTATCCGGCGATGGAGGATCGCGCGCTCGACCTGATGATCGGCGAGGGACCGTCGGCGCGCTCGGTGCGTATCGATCTGCCCAAATTCACCCTGGTCGGTGCGACGACCCGCCAGGGCCTGATCACGACCCCGCTGCGTGACCGGTTCGGTATCCCGGTGCGGCTCAATTTCTATTCGGTCGAGGAGTTGGAGCTGGTCGTTCGCCGCGGCGCGCGACTGCTCGGCACGAACCTCAGCGACGACGGCGCAACCGAAATAGCGCGCCGTGCGCGTGGCACGCCGCGGGTTGCCGGAAGGTTGCTGCGGCGGGTCCGCGATTTCGCCCACTCGGCAGGCGATGAGCGGGTCGATGCGCGCGTCGCCGACCAGGCGCTCACGCGCATGGAGGTCGATGCGATCGGCCTTGACGCGATGGACCGGCGCTACCTCACGATGATCGCGGACATCTACAAGGGCGGGCCGGTCGGCGTGGAAACGCTTGCCGCCGGCCTGTCCGAACCGCGCGATACGATCGAGGAAGTGATCGAGCCCTATCTCATTCAGCTCGGTCTCGTCGCCCGCACCGCGCGCGGCCGGGTCCTTAACGGGCGTGGCTGGACCCACCTGGGACTGCCTCCGCCCAGGGGGCTCCAGGACGGACTGTTCGAAGAAAATTAGACCCTATTCGTCCAGCGCGAAGATGCTCTCGACTGGCGTTTCGAGGGCGCGGGCGAGCTTCAGCGCGAGGATGGTCGAGGGGACGAACACGCCATTCTCGACAGTGTTGATCGTTTTGCGGCTGACGCCGATCCGCTCGGCGAGCGCCAGCTGGGTGAGGTCACGCCGGGCGCGCAGTTCGCCGATGCGATTGTGCAGTTTCTCGCTCACTGTTGGAGCGCTTTCTTCTCGAGGTCGGCGAAGCGGAGCAGCGTTGCCGACACCGCGAGCGTGATGAGGAGGCGCAGCCCCTCACCGAGCGTGATCGGCTTGTAGAAGTTGATCACCCCGATGATGAAGGCAGTCCCTAACGTCACCAGAAAGCCGCAGGCCATGGCCATCCGACGGTGAGTCTGCGTCGTTTCGTCATTCATTGCCTCGCGCACGATCACGCTCCGAAACCAGCCCGTGCCAAACAGTGCGGTGACGAAAAGCAGCGCCGTCCAGATCAGGAATGCGACATCGACGGTGGCGTTGTTGCGCATGATGGCCGCGGCCTGGGTGGCCAGGAAGGCCATGGCGAGCGCCTGGGCGAACTGGGCGCGCCGTTTGGTC
>Ga0068859_100008646_pt1 | contig 10289 bp, 6 predicted proteins | sample KBSSwiS22_FD_66585 | JGI IMG/M metagenome (GOLD analysis project Ga0068859, IMG submission 66585) | Switchgrass rhizosphere microbial communities from Kellogg Biological Station, Michigan, USA - KBS Switchgrass S2-2 | ecosystem: Host-associated > Plants > Roots > Rhizosphere > Soil ...
GCCCATTTGCTGGCCTGTCAGGAGGGAGCCGTGAATCTACAGAAGTCCGGGAGCGATTGTCAAGACGAAGTGCAGGCGAACACGCGACGAGGTAGGTCCGACCAATGTTTGACAGCCACGGGTGGAATTCATAACCTCTGTCAACTCTGGCTTCCCTCCGGTCCCGCTGCGGCGCCCCGTTCTCGGTGAGAAGGGTCGGCAAGATGATGTGGAGGGCCCGGCATCTCCTCGCCGCCTGCGTGCTTCTCGTTCCGGCGGCGGCGATGGCCCAGCCCCATCCCCCCCCCGCGGACGAAGCCGCGCCCGAGGAGGCGCCGCCTCCCAAGCTGGTGGTCAAGGGTTTCGGCAACGTCGACTTCCGTGACGAGTTCGACGGCCCTCGCACGCTCGAGTTCTCGCTGGGCCAGCTCGACCTCTTCGTCACCTCGGCCCTGACGGACAACCTCACCTTCCTGGCCGAGATCGTGTTCGAGCCGGGAGACGAGGAAAAGGTCGTCGACGTGGAGCGCTATCAGATCCAGTATTCGCGCTCCGACCTGTTCAACGTCGCCCTCGGCCGTATGCACACGATGCTCGGCCACTGGAACCACGCCTACCACCACGGCACCTGGTTCCAGACCACCGCCTTTCGCCCCGAGGTCTATCGTTTCGAGGACGAAGGCGGAGTGCTGCCCGTGCACGAGCTCGGATTGCGGATGTTCGGGAGCCGGGCCTTCGGCCGCAATCGAATGGAGTACAGCGTGAGCCTGGCCAACGGCCGCGGCCCCGTGGCCAGCACCTTCGAGAACTTCCGGGACTTCAACCGCAGCAAGGCCTTCACGGCCTGGCTGGCCCTGACTCCCGCTCCGTTGCCTGGCCTCAAGTTCGGCGGCGTCGTGCGGTCCGATCGCATTCCTCCTGACCCGGCCGACCCCGCGCGCGCCGTCTCCATGACGGAACGGATCGTCGGTGGCTTCTTTACCTACCAGCGGCGCCGGACCGAGGTCCTGGGGGAGGTCCTCGCCCTGAGGCATCGCGAAGAAGGAGGGGCCGGGCGTGAGTTCGGGACCTCCGGCTTCTACGTCCAGGCGTCGCATCGCTTCGGCCGGCTGACGCCGTATTACCGCTTCGAAGGCCTCGATCGAGGGGCCGACGATCCCTACTATCCGTCCTCGGCGGACCTGCGCCGGCACATCGCGGGGCTCCGCGCGGATCCCTGGTCCTCGGCGGCAGTGAAGGTGGAGCTGAGCCGGGACGCGCCCGATCCCGGCCCCAGCTTCAGCGCCGCCACCCTGCAGGTCGCCTTCACCTTCTGAGCGCGAGAGCATGAGGCACCTCTGCGTCGCGGCGCTGGCCGTCACGCTCCTGTTCCCCGCCGTGGGCCGCGCGGGGGACGTCGCGCTCATCGTGAACCCCAAGAACCCGGTCGCGGACCTGACCTGGGCCGAGGTCGTCGCGATCTTCAAGGCGGAGCAGCAGCACTGGAAAGCGGGGGAGAGGATCTACCTTATACTCCAGGAATCCGGGACTCCCGAGCGTGCCCTCCTCCTCAAGCGCGTCTACCTCATGAGTGACGTGGAGCTGAAACACTTCTGGCTGGCGAAGCTCTTCCGGGGCGAGATCGCCGCCTTCCCCCGCGTCGTGGCTTCGAGCGCGGCCGCGAAGCGGATCGTCGCCCAGGCTCCCAACGCGCTGGCCTTCATCGATGCCGCGGCCGTGGACTCCACGGTGAAGGCCCTGCGCATCGATGGACTGAAGGCCGGGGAGCCGGGATACGCCCTGGCCGTGCCTTCACCCTGAGCCGCGAGCCGTCAGCGTGCGGATAAGAACCAAGTTCCTCATCATCTTCTTCGCGCTCTCCCTCGGCCCCCTGACCCTCATCGGCGTCATGGCGTACCGCAGCGGCCGCCAAGCGATCGAGGACAGCCTCGGAAACCTCTTCGAGCTGCGCGCGACACGCGCCGTGGAGGCCCTGGACCGCGAGTCGTTCCAACTCCAGAGCACCACCCAGTCCTGGACTGGCCTCGAGCTGATGCAGGACGTCCTCAACGACGACCCGGACGGCCGCATATCGTCGTTCCTCTTCCAGCAGCGCCAGGGCCACGGCATGCTCGCCCGGGCCGTCGTCACCGACGTGGCCGGCCGAGTGGTCGCCGCGAGCAGCCCAGAGTGGATGGGCCGGGCGGTCCCGGAACTTCGAGGCCATGGGGCATCCACGGCCTCGCCGTGCGGCGACGAGAGCGGCCAGAGCTCGGATCCGAGGAGTCCCCTGCTGACCTGCGCCTTTCCCATCCGTGCCCTCTTCGACGAAACCAGGGTGTTGGGTTCCTTGCGGGTCACCTGGGACCTCGGACCGGTGTTTCGCCGGCTGCAGACCGACCGCGAACCACGCTCTGCCCCCGCCGACCTCATCTTCCTGCGTGGAGATGGCGTGGTCGTCTCCGCCCCGCAGGGCCGTTCGGACTGGGCCTTCGACCGGAACCTGATCCAGTCCGGCTCCATCGCCGCCGCCCTGGCCGGAACCGGACACACGGGCTTCCTCGTGGAGCGTCTGGGCGAACGCGAATACGTGGTCGGCTACTCGCACTCGCCGACGATATCGGGCTGGTCGGCCCTGGTCGTGCAAGCGACGACCACCGCGTTCGCGCCGGTCTACCGGCTGCGCAACGTCGAGCTGAGCCTGGGCGCCGCGCTCGCTCTTTTCATCGTCCTCATCTCGATCGTCGTCAGCCGCCGGGGCAGCCGGCCCCTCCAGGATCTGGCCGCGCTCGCGCGGACCGTCGCCTCCGGGGATCTGGACGTGCGTCTCGAGCCCCACTCGAGCGACGAGATCGGCTCGCTGGCCGTCAGCTTCAATCGCATGGTCGAAGACCTCAAGGCCCAGCGCGCCCAGCTCGTGGCCAAGGAATACGTGGACTCGATCATCTCCCACATGGCGGACGGTCTCATGGTCGTGAACGCGGACGGCGTTCTCCAGAGGGCGAACCGCGCGTTGCTCAGCCTGACCGGAGCTTCGGAGGCGGAGCTGATCGGTCGCCGGGCCGGTCTCCTCTTCGTGGAAGGGGAGGAGACGTTCCGGACCCTGGTGCTCGGCCCCGCCCTCCGCTACGACGCGGTCCACGAGGTCGAGCTCCAGCTGGCGCGGCCAGGCGAGGAAGCCGTAGCCGTGACCGTGTCCGCGGGAGCGCTGCCTGGCCGCAGCGAGCGCGAGATCGTCTGCATCGCCACCGACATCACGCACCGGAAGTTCACCGAGCGGGCCCTGGTGCAGGCCCGCGAGAAAGCGGAGGCGGGCGCGCGGGCCAAGGCGCAATTCCTCGCCACCATGAGCCATGAGATCCGCACGCCCCTCAACGGCGTGATCGGCATGACCGACCTTCTCTCCGGGAGCGCCCTCACCGACGACCAGCGGGACTGGGTGGAGACGGCCCGCCGCTGCGGCGAAGCGCTGCTCGCCCTCCTCAACGACATCCTCGACGTCTCCAAGATGGATGCGGGCAAGCTGCAGCTCGAGCGCATCGACTTCGACCCGCGCGCGTGCCTCGAGATGGTGTCGGACATCCTGGCCATGCGCGCCCGGGAGAAGGGGCTCGAGCTGACGCTCTCGGTCGACCCCGCGCTGCCCTCGCGCGTGAACGGGGATCCCGCTCGCCTGCGACAGGTCCTGCTCAACCTGGGCAGCAACGCCGTGAAGTTCACGGCCCGGGGCCACGTCCTGCTGCGGGCGGAGCCGGCCGCGGACGGGCAAATACGGTTCCTGGTCACCGATACCGGGCCCGGGATCTCCGCTGACCTGCGCGGACGCCTGTTCCAGCCGTTCTCGCAGGCGGACTCCTCGACCACCCGCAAGTACGGCGGCACGGGCCTCGGCCTTGCCATCTCCCGGCAGCTCGTCGAGCTGATGAACGGCGAGATCACCGTCGAGACGGACGAGGGCCGGGGCTCCACGTTTGCGTTCACGGCCGAGCTCCCGACCGTCACCGAGGCCGCTTCCGTGCCCGCGCCCGCCGTCTCCCTGCGGGGGCTGCGTGTCCTGATCGTCGACGACAACGCCACGAACCGGCAGGTGATGCGGGAGATGCTCAAGGCCTGGGAGTGTGCCTTCGAGGAGGCGGCGGACGGCTGGGAGGGGCTGGACAAGTTGCGGGCGGCCGCCGGCACTTCACGCGAGTTCCAGCTCGTCCTCATCGACTTCCAGATGCCCGAGATGGACGGCGGGCAGCTGGCGGCGGAGATCAAGCGCGACCAGCAGATCGCGCACTTGCCGCTCATCCTCGTGACCTCCGTTCCGCAGCACGGAGACGCGGCGCGGATGATGAACATGGGATTCGCGGCCTATCTCACCAAGCCCCTCAAGCAATCGGTCCTCCACGATGCCGTGGCGGCCGTGATGGGCGCAGGCTCCGGCCAGCGCCCGCGGCCGGCGCTCACCCTCGTCACGGCGCACACGATCGAAGAGGCGGCGCGCGCGCGCAACCGGATCCTCGTCGTGGACGACAACCCGCTCAACCTGCGGACGGCGGTCGGCCTCTTCCAGCGCGCGGGCTTCGAGTGCGACGTCGCCCGGAGCGGCGCGGAGGCGGTGCGCGCGGCGGCCCGCGTCTCCTATGGCCTGGTGCTCATGGACTGCGAGATGCCGGGCATGGATGGATACGAGGCCGCGCGTCTCATTCGCCGCCAGGAGGGGGCGGGCGCCCACACGCCGATCGTGGCGATGGCGGAGCCGTCCGGGGCCAGCCGGCAGCTCTGGAGTGAAGCGGGGATGGACGATTTGATCCGCCAGCCTCCGCGCCACGAAGACGTCCAGAGAGTGCTGACGCGCTACATCACCGCGGAGTCGCCGGGATCGTGAGCGTACACTCTCGGGCCTCGATCACTTACGGCTGTCCGGCTAGGACGACGCTCCGATCGCGTACGGGGCGCGTTGCGGCCGTGACAGCATCGCGTTCGCCTCGTCGTCGTTCTTGAAGCGCTCCTTGGCCGGATCCCAGTAGAGCTTCCGCTTCAGCTTCATCGCCGCGTGATGGAGGAGGCAGGCCGAACACGACCGGTGCGCGACCTCGACGGGCGCGATGGGCGGCTTCCGCGACTTCACGGATTCCAGCCAGTTGAGGTGGTGCTCCTTGCTCTCGGGCAGGTGGATCTCGGTCGGGCCGATCACGGACTTGATGATCTTGGGGTCGCTGGACTGGAGGGCCGTCGAGTCGTTCAGCTTCGCCACCGGATCGCTGGCGGTGACGCGCTCGTTCCCGCGCGACACGAAGATCCAGCCGTTCGTGCCGATGAACTTGATGCCGTTCGGGAAGTCGCCGCTCACGATCATGTGTACGCCGTTCGCATAGAGCGCTTCCGTCTTGAAGGGGCCGTGGACGTCCCAGAGACCCGACTTCGGGAACTCGGCCGTGCCCCAGATCTCCACCGGCCCCGTGAGCTCGGTGTCCATGCCCCAGTGCGCGCTGTCGATGTGGTGCGCGCCCCAGCCGGTGATCATGCCCGCGCCGAACTGCTCGCAGCGGAGCCAGCCCGGGCGGTCGTACCCGACCTGCGGGTGGACCCGCTTCTCGGTGTAGTACACGACGGGGGTCGAACCCAGCCACATGTCGTAGTTGAGGTTCTTGGGGACGGGCATCTCCGGCTCGACCTCGCCGGACGGGTCGCCGGGGAGGCCCACCTCGACCGTCTTGATCTGGCCGATGCGTCCGTTGCGCACGAGCTCAGCCGCGTAACGGAACTGCACCGTGGAGCGCTGCTGGCTGCCGATCTGGAAGATGCGGCCCGAGCGCTGGACGGCGTCGCTCAGCGCGCGCCCCTCCGCGATGGTGAGGGACGCCGGCTTCTGCAGATACACGTCCTTGCCCGCCTCCACGGCGTCGATCGCGATGAGGCAGTGCCAGTGGTCGGGCGTGCTGATGACGACGGCGTCCACGTCCTTGTTCGCGAGGAGGTCGTGGTAGTTCGTGTAGCCGGCGACGCCGTCGTAGGGCTTGCCCGTCTGCTTGGAGTAGTACCCGTTGATCAGGGTCTTCGCGTCCTCCATTCGCTTGCGGTCGAGGTCGCAGGCCGCCATCACGCGCGCGATGTCGTGCTGCCAGATGCCGGGCAGGTCATGGCCGCGGGAGATGCGTCCGGTGCCGATGGCGCCGACGTTGATCCGATTGCCGGGGGAGGTGGCGCCGAAGACCGAGGACGGAACGATGGCGGGGAAGCCCGCGACGACCGACGACGCCACCACGCCTTTGCCCGCGGTGGCGAGGAACTGCCGACGCCCCATCTTCTTCTTGGCCATGGTGGGCTCCGTTCCCGTCGAGTCTACACCCGCTACTTCGCCGCGTTCGCGCCCTTGACGCGGAGGCGGACGGCGTAGAGCCCCTTGCTGGCGGTGATGAAGAGGGTGCGATGGTCGGCGCCGCCGAAGCTCACGTTCGCCGTCCAGTCCTCGGGGATCTCGAAGACCTGGATCTCCTTGCCCGTCTTGTCGAAGACGTGCACGCCCTTGCCCGTCAGGTAGAGGTTGCCTTCCTCGTCCAGGGTCATCCCGTCGGAGCCAAGGGCGGCGTGCAATCGCTTTCCCGCGAGCATGCCGTTCTTCTGGATGTCGTAGGCGTACGTCTTGCCCGCCTTGATGTCGGCGACGTAGAGCGTCTTGCCGTCCGGCGAGCCGATGATGCCGTTCGGCTGCTCGAGGTCGGTCGTCACCCGCTTGATCTTCTTGCGATCGGGGGAGAGCCGGTAGACGTGCTGTCCCCCCTGCGGCGGCGCGTCGTGCGTCCACCAAGGCCGCTTGTAGAAGGGATCGGTGAAGTAGAGGCTGCCGCTGGGATGGACCCAGACGTCGTTGGGTCCGTTCAGCTTCTTGTGCTCGTGCTCTTTCCAGATCACGCGCGCCTTGCCGTCCTTGGCGATGGACCAGAGCTCGTTCTTCTCGTCCGCGCAGGCGATGAGGCTGCCGTCGCGGTCGAAGTACATCCCGTTGCTGCGACCGGCGGGCTGAAGGAAGGTCGTGAGCTTGCCGTCCACGCTCCACTCCAGGATCCGATCGTTGGGCTGATCGGTGAAGAAGACGTTGCCGGCGGCGTCGGCGGTGGGGCCCTCCGTGAAGGAGAAGCCGTCGGCCAGCTTCTCGACCTGGGCGCCGGGGGCGCGCAGGTCGTCGAAGGCGAAGGCGGGAGCGGCCAGGGCGAGCGCGACGATGGCGGGAACGGCGATCAGGCTCGAGTGGCGAGGCATATCTTGGGTGCTCCTCCAGGAAATCGTCAGCATCCTGCCACAGCTCAGTCGCAGCGGAGGGCTTCGACCGGATCGACGCGGGTGGCGCGCCAGGCCGGGACCCAGCTGGCGACGACGGTAACGGCGAGGAGGGCGACGGCGAGCGTCGCGAGAATCGCGGGATCGAAACGACCGAGCCGGGAGACGTAGGCGGAGAAGACCTGCCCGCATGCGAACGTGGCCAGCAGCCCGACCGCGATCCCCGCGGATCCGTGGCGCGCCCCGGTCGCGAGGACCTCGCGCCTCACCGCCGCAGACGTCGCCCCGATCGCGATCCGCACTCCGATCTCGCGCGTGCGGAGCTGCACGAGATAGTTGATGACGCCGTACAGGCCCAGGAAGGCGAGGGTGAAGGCCAACGCGGCGAAGGCCATCATCAGCACCATCGCGAACCGCCGCTCGGCGAGGTAGGCCGCGCGGACCTCGTCGAAGGTGCGGATGTTGTAGAGAGGCAGGTTCCCGTCGACGCGGGCCGCGGCCGCGCGTATCGCGGAGATCATGGGTCGCGGGTCCGTCTTGCCCCGGACCACGAAATGCAGCGTGCCGTAGAGCGGGGGGGCCTGGGCGAAGGGGGTGTAGATCCCCGCGTGGAAGTCGCTCTCGGGTCCGGCCATCCGGACGTCGCGCACGACACCAACGACCTCCGCCCAGGCCGGCGCTTGCATCATGCTCGCGACGTTGACGTGCCGGCCGAGGATCTCGTGGGGCGTGAGTCCCAGGGCCTTGGCATACTCGACGCTGACGATCGCCACCCTCGACGACCCGGGGCGATCGAAGGCGCTGAACGTCCGGCCCGCTACCAGATCGATACCCAGGGCCGCGAAGTATCCCGGACTGGCGCACAGCTCGAGCGCGTGCGCCCCTCCGCCCCGGTCGGGCTGCTCGACGCTGGCGATCCGGAGCGCGCCCATCATGTGCGTTCCGCCGCCGGGCAGCTCGTTCGTGGCGCCGATCTCCTCGATCCAGGGCAGGGCGCGGACCTCCGCGTCGAACCGCTCGTAGAACCGCTGCACCCTCTCCGGAGAGCCGTAGTTCGCGAGCGGTAACACGACGTCGATGGCGAGAGCGTCCGCACCGCGGACGCCGAGATCCGCGGCCAGCAACTCCCGCACCTTCGTCACGATGGTGACGGCGGCGGCGAGCAGGACGAGGGCGACGGCAATCTCGGCCACGGCCAGCCCGCTGCGGAATCGCCGCCAGAAACGATCGAGGCTCATGCCGAAACCGCCACGCAGGACGTCGGACGAGGCGCGGCCAGGGACAGAGACCGCCGGGGCCAGCCCGAACAGGAGAGCGGTGAGGAGCGACAGCGCGCCCAGAGCGGCGGCCGTCCGGACGTCGAGGGCGATCTCGGCCGCGCCATGCAGCGTGGGGGGAAGGAAGGCGCGCGCGACGTCGAGAGTCGCCCGCGCACCCGGAACGGCGAGGAGTCCCGCCACCATCGAGAGCAGGAGGCTCTCGCAGAGGACCTGCCGGACGAGCTGTGAGCGCGAGGCGCCCAGGGCGCGGCGGACGGCGAACTCGCGCTCGCGCGCGGCCACGCGGGCCAGGAGGAGGCTGGCCGCGTTGGTGCAGGCGACGAGGAGGACGAGGAACGCGGCCGCGGCGACCATCACCAGGATGGGTCGTGCGTCCCCCACGAGCGATGCGCGAAGGGGCGTCGCGCTCACCATGGCCTCCTGCTGCGGCGTCTGGGCATAGGCAGCCTTCATGACCCGCAGCACGTGGGCCCGGGCCTGGCCCGGGGTGATGCCAGGGGCGAGGCGCGCGACGATGCGCGGCATGCTCACGCCGGTGCCGAGTTGCGTGTGGCTCTCGCTCGGAACCCAGAGCTCGACGGCGGCCGGGAAATCCGCACGGGGTGTCATGACGCCGACCACGACGTAGGGCCGGTCGTTCAGGATCAGCGAGCGCCCGACGATCGCGGGGTCGGCCGCAAAGCGCCGGCGCCACAGCCGATGACCGATGATCACGACCTCAGGTGTCTGGCGAAGGTCCATCTCCGTGAAGGCCCGCCCGAGCTCCGTTTTGACTCCGAGCGCTTCGAAGAACCCGGCGGTCACGGCGGCGGCGCGCACGCGCTCGGCCGGTTGCCCACCCAGGTTCAGGCCGCCGACGGCGTAGAGCCCGCTGCCGGAAAACACGGAGGTCCGGCCCAGCTCCGGAGGCCAGAGCTCGAATCCGCGGAGATTGAAGCGCACGAAGGCCTGCCCCGGCCCTGACAGTACGACGATCCGATCGGCGTCACGGTAAGGCAGCGGCCGGAGGAGCATCGCATCCAGCACGCTGAAGAGGGCGGCGTTGACGCCGATGCCCAGGGAGAGAGTCAGTGCAGCCAGAGCGGCGAACCCGGGGCTGCGGGCCAGCCGTCGCGCGGCGTGCGAGAGATCCCGCCACATCCGACAAACCTACCGCAGGATCGCCCGGGCGAGGTATCAGGCCGGCTTTTCGACCTGCACCCGGTTGTCGTGGAAGACGGCGCCACCGCCCATGTCGGAGTCGCGCTCGTCCACGGTCGCGTTGACGGTCGCGCCTTCCTTCTCGAAGGCCGGCCATCGTCCCTTCGTGGTGGCCACGACACCGGGACGCACGCGATCGCTCACCTCTGCCATGGCGAGGAACGACCCTCGTGCGTTGGTGACGCGCACCTCGTCCCCTTGGGAGATGCCTCTCGGGCCGGCATCGTCGGGATGGATCGTCAGCGTCGCGACGCCGGCCCGCCGCTGCTGGCGCGGCACGTTGGCGAAGAGCGAGTTCAGGAAGTAGTGGTTGGCGGCGGCGATCAGGAGGAGCGGGTAGTCGCGGGCCAGCACCGTGTCGCGCTGAGACGTCTCGTGGGAGGGGGTGTAGCCGGCGACGGGATCGAGTCCGGCCTCGGCCATCCGATCGGAGACGAACTCCAGCTTGCCCGACGGTGTCGGAAAGGCACTTGCGAACGGCACGAACGGATCGGGATAGCGGAGGCGTATCCATCCGCGGGCCTTCAGCTCTTCGAGGGTGATGCCGTCCAGCGACGGATGACCGCTGTCCAGGACCTGGCGCGC
>Ga0068859_100008648_pt1 | contig 10287 bp, 15 predicted proteins | sample KBSSwiS22_FD_66585 | JGI IMG/M metagenome (GOLD analysis project Ga0068859, IMG submission 66585) | Switchgrass rhizosphere microbial communities from Kellogg Biological Station, Michigan, USA - KBS Switchgrass S2-2 | ecosystem: Host-associated > Plants > Roots > Rhizosphere > Soil ...
TGCCGCGCGCGACAATGAGCGGCGCAAATGGGTGAGCGCATGGGATGCCGAGCGCAAGCGCACGAAGACGTGGGGCGATCCCGTGGCGTGGAATCGCAAAGCCGCCCAGACTGGCTATCGCCCGCGCGTATTCTGCGCATCGCTGGCCGACGTCTTCGACAATGAAGTGCCGCATGAATGGCGCGATGATCTCTTCGATCTGATTCGCGCCACACCGCTCCTGCGATGGATGCTTTTGACCAAGCGGATCGGCAACGTGCGCAAAATGCTGCCGCATGATTTCAGCCCTGTGACATTCCCGCACGTCGGCATCATGGCGACTATGGTGAACCAAGTCGAATTCGATCGCGATATCGATAAGCTGATTGACGTCAACGCGGCATGGCGCGGCATCTCGATGGAGCCTCTTCTCGGCCCAATCTGTATTGGCGATCGTCGCGTCGATTGGATCATTACCGGTGGCGAAAGCGGGCCGGGATATCGCCACACGAATCCAAATTGGGTGCGATCATTGCGCGATCAATGCGAACTGACCGGCATCGCCTTTCATCACAAGCAATGGGGCGGCACGCGGCCAAAAGAAAACGGCTGCTTGCTCGATGGCGTCGAGCACAAGAACTTTCCGCCAGCACTGGCAGCATGAGCGTCACCGGCATGATGGCATGGGGTGTGGTGATCGCTCTTGCCATCGTCGGCCTATGGGCCGCTGCCAGATAGTTCCGATTGAGAATGCCTCCGTCGAAAGGCGGGGGTTTTTCAATATGTGGTAGGCGGAACAATTCACAGCCCTATGGATATCTTTCCGGTTGCCGTGCGCCGCGAATCCCGCCAATCCTCAAGCGTCAAACCACGGGCTAGGGCAAATGGCATCCAATCAGACTGAAGACGCGATACCGCGCGACATTGACCTTGAACAGCTTTTCATCGGCTCGCTGCTAAGGCGAAACGATCTCATCGATCAAGCCGCCGCCGAAATGGTGGTGAGCCACATGAGCGAGCCAGTTCATCAACGAATCGTCGAGATGATCTTCACGCTGCGCGCCGAGGGCGGTGCCGTCACGCCGGAGCTGGTCGCATCGGTTCTGAAGCGTGATCCCGCGCCGGAGCTCATGCGCAATCTCGAATACTTCGAGGCGATGCGACTCGCCGCCAGCGCCGAGCCGCCGATCAAGGATTATGTTCGCCATCTTCGCGACATGGCATTGCGCCGCCAGCTCATCGATCTTGGCAGCGACATGATCGCCGCCGCGCAAGAAGAGCGCGCACCGCAGCCGATCGCCGATGGCGTGATGGAGCAATTGCTTTTGCTGGGAAGAGCGACCGCGCGCCCGGTGGTGAGCGCATTTGATCTCGCATGGGAGAGCTTGCGCGAAGTCGAAGCCATGCAGCGCGGCGAGATCGTGCCGATGGTCAAGACCGGCATCGCGCCGCTTGACGATCACCTCGGCGGCTTGCGCGGCGGCGACATGATCGTGATCGCTGGTAAATCCGGCATGGGCAAGTCTGCGCTCATGGGCGGCATCGCCCGCAACACCTCTTTCGCTGGCGTGCCCACGATCGTCTTCAGCCTAGAGATGATGCGCCGCCAATGGGTCGATCGGATGGTGTGCGATGTTGCCTTCGACGATGGCGAAAGCGCGATCTGGTATTCCAAGGTCCGCAGCGGAAAGCTGAGAGACAATGAATTCGATCGCTTCGCCGCAGCGGCACAAAGGCTCTACGGCCTGCCGTTTGAGATCAGGGATGAGGATGACGTCACGATCCAGCAGATCACGGCGATCGCCCGCGCCTTCAAGGCCAAGCATCCCGGCAAGATCGGCATCGTCTTCATCGACTATTTGCAGATCATAAATCCCGGCGATGCGCGGGAAAAATCGCGCGAGCAAACGGTCAACAGCTTCGCGCGCGGCGTGAAGGCGCTTGCCAAGATGCTCGATTGGCCGGTGGTGGTTGGCTCCCAGATGAACGAAGGCGCTGAAGGGCGCAGCAAGGAAGAGCGCCGCCCGCAGGCGACCGACGTGCGCGAGTCGAAGGGCATCATGAACGAAGCCGACGTCATCCTCTCGCCATATCGCGAGGCGTACTACGTCGAGAATCGAAAGCCGCTTGGCGCGATTCCCGGTGGTGTCGAGTGGGAAACTTGGGCGGCTGAGATGAATGCGGTGCGCAATCGTATGGACCTTCTGGCGCTCAAGAACCGCCACGGTCACAAATTCGATATCGAGCTTTATTGCGACATGGGCGCGAGCGCCATCCGCGACGAGAAGCCGGGCAAAGGTGGCGCGCTCGCGAAAGCTGCCGCCGCCAACGATGCACAGGGGCTTTTGGTATGAGCCTTCATGCCCTAACATGGGCATTTCAGCAATCACTTCCGTGCGCGCACAAAATGGTATTGGTGGCACTCGCGGACAACGCGAACGCCGAAAGACGTTGCTGGCCTTCGCAAAGATATCTCGCCGCCAAATGCGGCCTCGCGCGCCAGTCGGTGAACGCGATCGTCGCCGATCTGCGTAAGCAGGGCTTCATCACGGTCGAGCCGGGTAAGCGCAAGGATGGTGGAGCCACGGCAAGCATCTATTTGCTCAACATGCCGGGTGAACCCCTGTCGCCTGAATTGACAGCCCCGGTCGGCGCTGAAGACACCCCCCTGTCGGGACGTGATGACACCCCCCTGTCAGCCGAGGCGACACCTAAGAAGAACCGTAAATCTAAACCACCAAAAGAACCCAGCCCGGCGCTGCCGGGCATGGAATATCCCGATTGGATTCCCAAGAAGGAATTCGAGCGCTTCGTCGAGAATCGAAAAGCGATGCGCAGGCCAATGACGCCACACGCGATCGATCTGATGATTGCCAGTCTCGACGATCATCGAAAGGCTGGGCACGATCTTGCCAAGCTCCTGAACGAAGCCGTGCGCAAGGGCTGGCAGGACGTCTATGTTCCCGACGCCAAAGGCAAGCCGCTCGGCGGCGACGTCATCAGCGTCGGCGAATGGGAAACAGCGCTAGAGATTTTTTTCCGGGGCGCGACGGTAGCGGACGGCTACGGTGGCAAGACCAAGGTGCCGATCGGAATATGGCAATCGCGCCTAGGCCCGCCGCCCGGCGCTGCCGGTTGTCGCGCCCCTGCCGAGATCGTGGCGCGCGTCAAGCGCGGTTGAGCCTGCCGGTGGCGGGGGCCTTTCGAGCTCGATTGACGTCGCGTCGCGAGCGAAAAATGACGCTCAGCGCCCCCCAAGATCGGGGCGGGAGAACGGTTCCAGAACACCGCCGCGCAACAAAATTGCTGGATCGAAAACCGCCACAGCGCGTTTTAGCGCGTCTCTGGCGGGGGTTCTGGCCCCCTGAGCTATGACAGAGGCTCAGCCCCCCTTTCCAGCCAGCGCCCGCCCGCCTTTGGCAGTGGCGGGAATTGGGGGGAGCGTCGTTTTCGGGGCCGGGGAGAATGGGGCGCAAGATTGTTGCGCAAAGCAAAGGGGGCGACGCTCGCGCACCGCCCCCTGTCAGTGATCGAGATGACGCGCGACTCAGACCTGAAGCACCGCCTGAGCGATCACGCGCCGAAGCTGGTGCTCCATGTCCAGAATCGCTTTGCGCATGAGCGCCAGCCGATCGGCCATCTTCGCCACACGATCAGGCGAGACCTTTCGGGCGGCGATGCACTCGCCGTCCTTGAAGCCAGCCGCCACGACGCTGCCGACTTGCTCGATCTTCGCTTCGAGCGATCGCACCTTTTCGAGATCACGTTTGGTCGCCGCCTTGCGCGGGCCGAAGGCGTCCAACTGCGCTGCCGCATCACGCATGGCGATCGCGGCGTGGCGCACGTCTTCAGCGGTCTTCAGCTTTCCGCTGTTGACGTCCTTCAGCATGGCGATCTGTTGGCGCTGGGGCACCAACGAGATCGCCTGCGCCTTCGCGACGGGCAATTGCCCACACTCGACAAGCGCTTGGAGCTGAGCGTTCAAATTTAATAGACCAACGCGGCTATCAAATTTGTTCGCGCTCTTGATGCCCAGCTCGCGCATCGCGTCATCACGCGACATGCCACCGTCGAGAAGAGACTTGAAAGCTCGCGCCTCTTCCATCGGGTTCATGTCCGCGCGCATCACGTTTTCGACGATCGCGCGCAGCCGCATTTCCTGATCGCTGATCGCCTCGACGTTGCACTTGATCTTGACCTCGCCCAACAGCAAGTGCGCGCGCCATCGACATTCGCCCGCGACGATCTCAAAGCGATCGCCTTTGGGCCGCACGCTGATCGGTTGGATCAGGCCGCGCGCTTTGATGCTCGCCGCAAGCTGCTCGATATGGGCATCGGGAAACCTGCCGCGTGGCTGATCGGGATTACGGTCGATCAAACCGATCTCGATCTCCATCATGGCGCGATCGCTCCCCGAATGGCGCGCTCTTCGTGCAAGGTGAGATTGCCAAGACCGAGCTGCCCTCGCCACGGTATCGGCTCGCCGAGCCGACGCGGGTTGGTGAACATCAGACCGATCGGGCCGGTGAACCACTTCGATTCGCTTTGCAGCGTCACGCCGACAAGCTCGACGATGCCGATCATGCCGCCGCGCGGTAGAGATAGCACGGTATCGGTGTGGAGATATTCGCGCATAAACTTGGATGCGCGCTCACCCTTGTCGATGCCGAGCCCAGCATGTATCGCGAGATCGCCGCGATAGTCTGTTGACCATGGGCGGTTCTCGATCAGCTTGTGACCTTGGACGATCAGCGACGCCCAAGGCTGTTGCACAGTTAGCCACCGCATCATGGCGCTCCGATCTTGAACATGGTGTTGGTGGAGTGATTGAGGCTATCCACGACCATGTGCGACGCATAGAGCGCGACACCGATCGCGAATAGCGACCCGAAAAGATAAGCAGCAAGCATCCTCATGACTGTTTCTCCATTTCGCAACGGCACACCGTCGCAGCTTCGTTCAAGCGTTGATGATCGCGCAGATCGCCTTTGCCATCGAGCAAGGCTCGAAGGCTCTGGCGCTGCACATTGCTGAGCTCATTGGGATGGGCGATCAGCAAATGCTTGATCGCCTTCTCGATGACGTTGGTGGTTGAAATCTTCATGTGCGATCCTCCCATTTGCGCACGGCGGCGAGCAAAGTGTCTTCCAGCGGCTTGCGATCGCTCGACCAATCGCGAGCCAGCAACGCACGCGCCGCTTTCACGATCGCCGCGCCATCCTGTCCGAAGCGATCGACACTCCTGTGGAGTAGGTCGATCTCTTCGGCGTCTTTCGCGCGCTGGTCAAGCAGGCGATCTCGATCGATCGCCAGCTCGCGCGGAGAGAGACCGGTTTCGTATGCGACGTTACCGGCTTCTGCAATCAGATCGGCCATGTCGCGGCTCTCTGGGGGTATTTCGGCGATGATGATTTCGGTATTGAGGCTCGACACGATGAACGATGGCTCGCTATCGAATTCGCGCTCTATAATCCAGCTTGCTAAGATTCTCATTTAAATCTCCTGTGTGGTTGGTCGGTTAGATATTGGTGACGGCGCGCGATGCGCGAGGCAGCTTGCATGGCGTCCCGTTTTTCGAGACGCCATAGCCGATTGCGATGCCGCCGCAGATCAGGAAAAAGTGGTGCCCGATCTCGGTGGTGCCGTCACAAGCAAACCCAGCGGCGACGAGCGCCGCTGAGAAGATGCCCCAGATAAAAAGACTCAGCCTTTGTGATTGTGCCATGTGTTTCCTCCATCGTGACTGTGTGCGCCGGTTGCAATTGCCTGACGGTTGACGCTTCGTCCCGCCAGTCTTTCGGCCTTCGCGATCTCAGCCAGAGCGAGCGCTGATCCAGTCGCCATCAGTCGGCGGTAGATACATGCATCGGTCACGTCATTGCGGTCGATCGCGAATAGACCTTCGAAAGCGATCGCGCCTTGCGGCCCGATCTTCGGCTTAATGCTTCCAGAGACGAGCCCTTTGCGCACCGCTTCGACGGTCTTTAGCACTTCGGCTTTCCGATCGCTGATCGTTTGGCCTTGTTTCAGTTTGGTATCACAGGGCATGGATCAGCGCTCCCCGACAAGATCAAGCGCGCGGCCCGCCATCACGGGCGTTTGCGTTTGATTTTCGACGTCATCGAGATCGAGGAACGTGGTGCGCATCTCGGTGATCTTGCGCGCGGCGCTGGTGTCAATCACCTGTGCCGCCGTCTCGCCCGCCTTGACGATCTTGCGCGCGGCTTCGCGAGCGGTATCGATCGCAATGCGGATACGCGCTTCAGCGGTAGGAGACAGCATCGAGCCGAGTTGCTTGGCGCGGTTTGCTGCATCCCGAATTGCCGCTGGGTCGATCTTGCGAACGCCTTCTTCCATGTCGGCGAGAAGATCGCGCACCTCGGAATTGATCGCCTTCACCGCTTCGACGTCATCGGGTGCGATGCGCCCGGTGATGACATAGACGGCGATATGAGTGAGCGTGGCGGTGCTGTTGAATTTATCCACCACCGCGCGCGCTTCGGCGATCGCTGCCGTGAGCTCTTCGCTCTTGTTCTCAGGACACAAAAGACCGAAGGCAGATTTTGCGCAGACACCGCGCACGATCTGGCTCGCCTTGCCGCGCGCTTCCTTCGCGCGCTCATGCTCTTCGGGATTGAAGATGGTGCGCTCGGTTTCCCAACGCGCCTTCTCCGCGCCGCCGTCTTCAAGATGCTCATTTTCCAGCATGCGCTTGTTGTAAGAAACATTGCCACGGATAGAGGTCTTGAGAGAGACCAAGAGACCGGGGCGAAGTGTGGTTGTCGTATTCATTTTCAGTTTCCTTTTAGATTGATGGTTGTTGGTTTATTGCAGATCAAGCGCGCGCGCCGTGGAGCGCGACTTGCTTTCGGTATCGATCGTGGTGGCACGACGGGCACGACCATTCGCCCAATCGCGCAACTTGGCGATCTTTTCCGCCGCCGTCTTCGAAAGAGGAACGACGGTGCTCGCGGCTAACACAATGTCATTGGCGACGGGCTCGCGACGCCCATCGTTGAACGCGGTGAAGAGTGCATCGGGTACGAGCGCAGCGAGCTCGGCTCCGGTGAAGCCTTCGGTTTGCTTTGCGACGGTCTCGATGCCGGTGATTTTGCGGCCATGCGACTTGAGCGTGGCGGCGATGATAGCCCCGCGCTCATCTTCAGTCGGCAGGTCAACAAACCACAATTCATCGAAACGCCCCTTGCGCAACAATTCGGGCGGCAGCGATGAAACATCGTTGGCGGTGGCGATCACAAAGGCTTCGCCTTGGCGATCTTGCATCCAAGACAGTATCGCCCCCAACGCATCGGAAGAGACCCCGCCATCGGCACTGCCGCTGGTGGCCCCTTGCAATGCCTTCTCGATTTCATCGAGCCACACAACGCAGCGGCCAATGACTTCGATGATGCGAAACGCCTTGCGGAGATTCGCTTCGCTATCGCCGACAAACTTCGATTTGAGTGCCCCCAGATCGAGACGAAGCAGCGGCACATTCCATGCCGTCGCGATCGCTTTGGCGGTGAGAGACTTCCCGCACCCCGGCACGCCGACAAGCATCGCGCCTTTTGGAGCGGGAAGCCCATAGTCGCGTGCTTGGGTCGAGTAGGCGCTGGCGCGAGACGTGAGCCATTGCTTGAGCGCGTCGAGACCGCCAACGGCATCGAGACCGCCCGGCAGCGGATCGAACCATTCGAGGACGCCTTCGCGCGCTACCACGCGGCGTTTCTCTTTGGCGACGATCGCCGGATCGATCTTGCGCAGCTTGACGATCGAGCGAGCGAAGCATGACGCAGCCTCTTCGCCGGAAAGCCCAACAGCGGCATCGATCGCGGCATCTCGCGTGCCGTTCGGCGCTGCATCCTTTTGCATCGCTTCAGGCAGGGCATCGATCGCGGCCTTCAGGATCGCGCCGATCTCTTCGCGATCAGGAAGCGGCCACTCGATCACGCTCGCATGAACGCCGAGCTCATCGGGCACCTTGCCAGATGGCGAGATCACCACGATCGCTTGCGCATTGTCGCGCGGCGTTGACGGCAGGAAGCGGGCGAGATTGCGCAGCTTGCGAAGCGTCGCGGCACCGGCTGGCCCTTCGAGCCAAGACGGCAGATCGCGCATGATCCAAAGACCACGTTCGGGATTGGTCTCTCGCTCGGCGCGCTCGCGAATTGCGGAGAGCGCGTCGCCGGGATCAGCGCCGCCGATCTGTTCCTTTTTTCCGTCGAGGCGCGTGATGCCTTGATCCACGTCCCACATTCTCGGAACGTAGTTTGCGGCGGCGGCGGCTTCGACGAGGTATTGTTCGGCGCGTGCCTCTTCGCGCGTCACGATCCAGATCAGCGGATTGCGGGCACGCAGTAGCGCCGCAATGTCTTCGGCAGCGGATTGAGATTTGCTAGTCATGATGTTCGTCCTTCTTGACGTGTGAAAGGCTCGCCCCAATGGCGAGCCTTGACGCGATCATCGCATCTATCTGCCGCGCCGTTGCCGACGCGACAGAAGGTTGCGATCAACTATTGGCGACGATCAATTCCTTCATGGCTGAGTCGAGCATCTGTTGGGCATGCGGCTTCAGCTTTGGGCGCAGCTTCGGAACAAGGTGCGCAAAATAACTGTAAACGAAAAATTCGAGCACGTCGGGTTCAGCGAGCGGCCCGCCACCTTGCTCGAAGGTGTCGAAGTTTATGACGGAACAAATTACGCGGCGTTGATCGTGCGAGATAGTGGCAGGAATCTTCATTGGCATTCTCCTTCGTGGTGGTTGGTTAGTGAGATTTGAAAACGCGAGCATTCGAGACAAGGCATCCGATCGATCGAAGAGCGGCGCGGCGTCCCGAATAGGTTGATGGCATATCGATGCCGGTGCGTTGCTCGACGTGAAGCGCTGCGCTTTGCAGCGTCATGCCTTCGAGCTCATTGCAGAGAATGGAAATGGCGATCGGCGCGTGCAAGGAGCTGGCGGCGATCTTCGCGGCAAGTGTCTGTTTCATTTCATCGTCCTTTCGACGTTCTAGCGCGCATCGCTCAAAAGCGACGCTGTGAGGTAGATAATAGAAGCATAGGGAAAGACTGTAAAACAAAGGTATTCCATGGGAAATCATGCGGTTAGCTAAAAGCAGCGTCGAAACACCGTCGAAAACGTGCTTTTCCGACGTCTCCGCGAGATCGCAAAGTGGCTAAAGAATCCGCCGTAAAAACGACCTGCTTAGTAGGGAAACCACCGCATCCCTGATTTCAAAGGATCAGGCGGAAGGCGTTCGGCAGAGGCGCATTTTTACAGGCTTATTCGGGCGACGGATTCGAGCAAAGCTCGCTCAAATGGTGCCCGATCGCAATCGATGCGCGCTGCAATGCGTTGACGCGCGCAAGCATGTCGCTCACCGCCTCGCCGATATGCTGCACCAACTCGATGAAAATGCCGGGCGGCACCGGCTTCGCGCCAGCCGCCCAATACTGCACCGTGCGGAGATTGACGTTCAACAGATCGGCAGCTTTCGGCTTCCAATCTTCCGGGCCGAATAGCGCGATGCAGGTTTGATTGAACGGATTCGTGGTCATCTCGATGATCGGCATCGTGGCGATCCTTCTAGTGGCTTCGCCCCATGGCGAAACATCACCGGCACCATCATGCCGGTCGCGCGCCGCTGTCAAGCCGGGTTTTCCATGATCTACCGTAGGGAATTCGGCGTGCGAGCGTAGGAATTTACCGCGCCGATAAAGTCACCAAGCGAAGCACCGTCGCCACCGTTGGGCGTCACCAGATAAATGAAGCGCCTCGAATGCCTGATGCGCGCCATCGCGTCATAGAACGGCAATGGATCATCGAGCGAAAACCAACCAGCCAGCGCGATCGCGTGGACGTCGCGGTGATTGTCGAGCGCCACCGCCAGCATGGGGATGCGGTGCGTGGCGTGCCGGATGCGATCGAGATCGGCGCACCATCGAAGCGGCGGGCAAGCGTCCATCGTCGCCATCATGAGACCGGCACCAGATGCCAGCAGCACGCCGCGCCCGCGATCCGCGCCGTGATCGATCAGCTCGACGCCGAAATAGGATGCGACGCGCTCCGGCGTCACGATTGAATTGCCCAGCAATCGAAAAGCGCCTGCGCCTTGGTGCGCGCCATGCCGTCGCCCACATATTCGAATGCCGCCATGTGCCGGTTGCTCGATCGCGTGCGGTCAAAGCGCGTCGCCAACACACCGCCGCCCCGCGTGCCGAGCGAAGGGGCCTTGGTCATGCGCCAAAGCGGATTCTTGATCCGCCGCGCGATCTCAGCCGGATGGCCGGTGCCGCTGAAGACGTGAT
>Ga0068859_100008649_pt1 | contig 10287 bp, 11 predicted proteins | sample KBSSwiS22_FD_66585 | JGI IMG/M metagenome (GOLD analysis project Ga0068859, IMG submission 66585) | Switchgrass rhizosphere microbial communities from Kellogg Biological Station, Michigan, USA - KBS Switchgrass S2-2 | ecosystem: Host-associated > Plants > Roots > Rhizosphere > Soil ...
GACGTAATCCGCTTTGATGTGCGAAAGCACGTCGGTATATACGCCTAACTGGGTGTAGGGCTGGTCTCCGGCGGGAGCGCCCCGGCCCCGTACGGCCCCGAACAAGAGCACAACAACCAGGCAGGTAGAGGTTGCTACGACAGCGAACTTAAAGCGACCATTCATAAGCGAAGGGCTAGGCCCGACCTTTCAATTTGAGGATAGCAGGTCGGGAATGGGGGCCCGTGGAGGCCAATGGGTCAGGCCGAAAGGTGGCGTCTACGCGCGAAAATGAATCCCGCGAGAGCCAAGCCGACAAATCCCACGGTCGCTGGTTCCGGAACCGGGACCAGAAAACCTCGAATTTCACCGCCTCCGAACGCGGAGGTGTGGATGTTCAAGTAGGCTTTGTCAGCGGCTAGACCCGCCAGCAGCGCAGCCTCGGCACCAGCGGTTGTACCCCCGTTGGCCGTGACGTACGCCGGGTTCCAACTGCTGGCAAGCGTCAGGTCGAAGGTGTGGTCATAGGTGCCGGACGTCACCCCTCCGGGGAATCCTGTAAACGTCGGGGTTACGGTCGCTACGCCCACGTTGCCGGCACCGGGTGTTGACGTACAGCAGTGAATGTGAGCCGCCGTGTCCCCTGTGGTGAGGCCAGAGAAATTCACCTGGACTTGCATGGTGTGCAATAGCGTGTCGATTGTGACGAGTGCGGTCCCGGTTCCGGGCGAGCCGGTGGGCGGGGATTCATTTGCACCTGTAAGGGAGGTGGTGTAGACGATGATCGTCGATGCGGACAGAACATTGCATCCTGCCAGGAATACTACTGCTAGACCGAGACTCCGCAGTTTCATAGGGTTCCTTCGCGGCCTCAGTATAGCATCTAATCATGCGATTGCATCCCACCGAGAATCCCTAAAGTACTATCCGTACCGGGATATATAAGTGCAATATTTTCATTCTGTTTCGAGCTACAATCCGATTTCCGAATCCGTCCTGTCTGCCCCCCATCTATTTACCTGGTTTAAGACAGAGGTTTGGAAAGGAGAACTAGGGCTGCCAACGGCCCTGACAACACTATGACAATCGGGTTTATCAGCGCGCTTCTTCTCGCGGCAGCGGCAAGTGGCGTCTTGCTGATCCTGCTGTCGTCGTTTTATAGCATCGGGCCCACGCAGGTGGGTTTGGTTCGCAAACGGTTTGGGGCCAAATTGCCGGGCGACAGCCCGGTCGCAACGAAGGGGGAAGCCGGATACCAGGCGGATTTGCTGATGCCTGGTCTGCGCTTCAAGCTATCGCTGGTATATGCGGTCACCAAACACCCCTGGGTGCAGGTACCCGCGGGCTACATCGGTGTGGTGATTTCGCAGGTGGGCGAAGCCTTGCCCATCGGCGCGAAGTCCGCCGTCTACAAATCGGAGTTCGGAAATTTCGCGGATGTCCGGACCTTTATGGAGAAAGGCGGACAAAAAGGCGTCCAGAGGCCGGTGCTTTCACCGGGCACGCTGGCGCCGATTCATCCCGTGGCGTTCCTGGTGATCACCAGGGCGGAGGTATTTGGCGTGTCCGTCTCCGCGGATTTCCGCGCGCTGGCACAGTCCAAGGGCCGCCTCACGCACGAAGCGTTCGGGTTGAGCGATAAGCAGCTCGAAGTGACGCGGATCGCACCGCGCCCAACTGAGGGCGGCAAGGTAGTGGATATGGTCGGGATCATTACAACACTGGAAGGCCGGCCGCTGCCGGCGGGCGACATCGCCAGCCGTCTGGGCGGATTCGATGACATCGCCGCGATGGAGACGGCAAAAGATGACTCGACTGATGCCCGGCTCATTGAGACGATTTTGGGCAACCAGAATCACCGTCATGATGCCTACCAGGATTTTCAAACCTTCCTGGACCTGGGTGGCAAGATCGGTTTGCAGCATGATCCGGTATTGTATGGCGCGTACAACCTGAATCCGTTCCTGGTGCGCGTGGAAGAAGTGCCCATGCTGGTGATCGAGCAGGGGCAGGTGGCGGTGATCAAAGCTTATGTCGGGTTGCCGACGCAGGACACCTCCGGCGCGGACTTCAAATTCGGAAGCCTCGTGCGCCCTGGACACCGGGGTATATGGCAAGACCCGCTGCGCACGGGCAAGTATCCGATCAACCCGCGCTGCTATCAGGCAGTGATCGTGCCGACGTTCATTATCACGCTGAACTGGGCGGAAGCAGTGTCGCAGGCGCATAACCTGGACGCGCAGCTCAGCCAGATCGAAGCCAAGAGCAGCGAAGGCTTCCAGTTCGCGATCGATCTGCAGGTCCAGATTCATATTCCGGACACGCAGGCGCCGTATGTCATCTCGATGGTGGGCAGCGTGCCGAATCTGGTGAACGAAGTGTTGCAGGCGGCCGTGGGCAACCATTTCCGCAACAAGCTGCAAAGCATGCCGGCGGTGAAGTTTATCGGTAGCCGCGAGGAGGTCCAGCAAGGGGCGTTTGAATATGTCAAGACCGAGCTGGCCAAATATCGCGTCGAAACGCGCGGCGTGTATATCCAGGCAGTGGTGCTGCCGCAGCAACTGGTGCAGGTGCTGACCCAGCGCGAAATCGCGAATCAGGAGATCGCGACGTACCAGATGCAGAAGGCTGCGCAGGATCAGCGCATCGAGACGGAGAAGGCCAAAGGCACCGCCGATATGCAGGCGGATCTCGCCAAGTCGCAGGTGGGTGTGAACATTCAAAACAACCGGACCGCTTCGCGGAAAATGGAAGCCGAGGGTGAGGCGACCTATATCGAGCAGACCGGAACGGCGCAAGGCGCCCAGGTTCGCTCGGTGGGTCTGGCTCGCGCCGAGGCTTACGAGCGGCAGGTGAAGGCTCTGGGCGAAAGCGCCACGGCCTTTGTAAACGCGGTGGAGGCTCTCTCGAAGAGCAACGTTCCCTTCGTTCCCAGCACACTTGTGATGGGGGCGAACGGTGGGGGCGCGCTGGATGGCCTGATGGCGCTGATGATGCGCCAGATGGGTGGGAATCTAACCATCAAGCCGCCAGCGTCGTAAGCCAGGAGGTCGGGCCGGCGGGTGGGGCAGGTTGAAAGCCTGCCCCATGCTGCGATATTCTAAAGATTCATGGCAAACACAGTTTCCGCGCTCAAGCGCGTACGTATCGCCGAGCGCCGGACGGCCGTCAACCGGACCCGCAAGACTCGTCTGCGTCACCAGATCCGGGCGATGCGACGGCTCCTGGAGTCGAAGGACGCCAAGGGGGCCACCGAGCTTGTATCCAAGACCTTCTCGGTGATCGATCGCGCCGCCAAGTGGGGCATCATCAAGAAGAACACGGCAGCCCGGTACAAGAGCCGCCTGACCATCCGGCTTCGCAAGCTCGCGGCCTAACGCGAAGTTAAAGCGAACACCATCTCTTCCATCAGGATCCGGTCGTCGGGACGGGCGTCCCGAAGTCCGCGGTCTGTCTCAAAGACTCTCTCGACCGCACGCTCCAGGCGTTCTTTCGAAAACGCCTCCATGGTCTGCTCGATCTGCCGGGCCCGCTCGGCCCACATGCGCGTACCTAGTTTGGTGAAGTGCGCCTGAATCTGTCCCGCGCCGCGCAGTCCGGCCTCGCGCGCCGCAAGGGCTGTACGGAACTGGGTGGCAAGAAACGTCAGCGCCAGCGGCATGTACTCGCCCGCGCGCGAAAGCGTGTCCAGTAGTTCGAGGGCGCGCGGCCGGTCACCTCGTCCCAGAGCGGCAACCAAAGCGAAAATCGTGGTGGACTGCGCGTCGGGAACCAGGGCCGCGATATCGTCAGCGGTAATTTTGCGGGCGGTTCCGGCGAACAGCCGCAACTTTTCGATTTCCATGGCGAGGCGCGACGCATCGCCGCTGGTGGCTTCAAGCAGCAATGCTAACTCGGCCAAGCCGAGCTGGATGCCGGCCTCTTTCGCTAGCTTCTGTGCCAGAAAACGCGCGGCCTCGGGTGCATACGGACGGAACTCGACCTTGGCGGTAACCGCCGAGAAGAATGCCTCCACGCGCTCGATGCGAGCTTTGTCTTCCCCGTCGAATTCGTAGCGGGAACAGTCGATCACCAGAACGACGCCCGGAGTGGGTTCGCGGAGGTATGCGGCTAAAGCTTCCTGGCCGGCGGGTTCGTCATCACCCGATGCACGTGCGGCGCGGGGGACGGCAGCTTCCGCTGCAGCCAGCCAAATGACGCGGCGCGAGGCAAACAGAGATAGCGCGCGGGCGTCGTCGAGCGCGGCGGCCAGATGGGTGCGGTCGAGATCGTGGCGTGTGAAGCCGTTTTCGCGTTCCTCGGGTGATAGAACGGCGTCGACCAACGCGCGTCGGCAGCGCGTTCTCTCGAACGCCTCCGGGCCCAGGAACAGATAGGCGGGCTCGGGGCCATTCTTGGCGAGCCTGGCTAGAAACTGTTCCGGACTCATTCAGAAGTTCTCAAGAACCGCGCTGACAACGGACCGGGCCACCTGCTGGCCAGCGCGCCTGAGCGCCGGTTCGCTTTCCTCGAAGTATTGAACGGGATCCGGGCTGATCTGGTAGGTTTCCCGCACATCGAAGCTCGGTCGGCTGAAGAGCACTTTGCCGGTGGCCCGTTCCGTCAGGGTTACAGCAAGGGTGACGTGGATCTCGGCGAAGGCCGCACGGCCGGTCACCTGATCGAAGATCGTCGGGTTGAACGAATAGTTGATTACGGTGCCATGCAGCACTGCGTCCGCTGTATCGGGATTCGATACCACCCGATAGCGCGTGCGAGTGATGAATTCACGGGAGATTGCTTCCGGAAGCTGGTCGGTCAATTTGTAGCGGGTGGTCAGATTGCTGAAGGCCGGGATCGCTACCGTGTGGACGGTTTTGGGCAGAAGATTGTCGGTCGCCGCGAAGCGGTAGCCGCACGACGCAACTACTAGTAGCGGCAGAACCGTAAGGTATCTCACAGTGTTTCCCGGGCCACCGCCACCGCATTTTCCGCGGCCAGGCGCAGGTTATCCGATGCCATCCAAAACCAGGACGCGCGCGGCTGGTTGTGATCGACGGCGATCGCGCCCACGCTCAATCCGCTTTGTCCCGACATTCCGACATTCGAGGGGGGCTCTTCCGTGCGCACGTCCAAGCCGGACTCGGCTAGGACCTTCGTCAGCGCTTCCGCGCCCGGGTTTTCTTCGAACTCGATCCAGGCCGACATGCTGTGTCCATGAAACACGGGCGCTTGAATCACGCGGAGCGAAGGCATGGGAACGCCAGGCCAGGAGGTAAGCAGCGACGCCAGATGCTTCTCGACACGCTGCTCGATCAATTCGAGCGGCTCCAGAGCTTCTTCGCCGTAACGCGCGAGCATATTGAACGCCAGTTGGGTATCGAACACATCCATTTTCAGTTTCTGGAAGGACAGCACGCCGACGGTTTGCTGCTGGAGTTCGTCCAGCCCGCGCTGGCCGCGTTCGCTGGCGGGCTCGAACACGTGAATCACAGACCTTCGGATGAGCGCGGCTTGCGAGACGCGTCCCAGAAGCATCGCCAGGGCGATGGCGGCCGGGTGTGCGATGACCTGTATCGGGGACGGGATTCCCTCCGGCCTATACAGCGCGGGGTCGGCGGAAGGCGCGCGCAGTCGAGCTTCGGGCTGTTCCTCGAGGCCGCCGGCGAGATCGATCAGCCGCGGGCCGCCCGTTGGATTCACTTTAAGGGCCCGGCGGCTGGAGGCCGGCGATCCCGCCAGGAATGCCACCGTGGCGCCGGTCAAGCTGTCGGCGGTCAGGGGCGCCATGACCAGGGCCTCGTCGTCGCCGGGGGCCAGCTTGGCGGTCCCATCGGCGGCGGAGGAGATCAATTGAATGCGCGGGGCTGGCTTGTTTTCGCCCAACACTTCGCGGATTTCCTTGGCCAGCAGAGTGTCGCCGCCCACCAGCGCGATGAGGGGGCGCTCGGTCAGCTTAGCCAACTTGATGCTCCGGATGTTGTTCGGGGCGTTGGTCAGGTTCGGGGCGCGCCGGCCGGAAGCGCCGCCGGATGATGCCACCGCCGCGGATCACGATGCCGCTCAGGACGTAGCAGATCGACATCCCCAGAAGAACGGGCTGCGACAAGTCCCAAACCAGATAGAGCAGGATAATCACGGGCAGGAAAGTCAGCGGCGAGCGCGGCCGCACCAGGCTCAGATCCTTGAAGCTGGGGTAACGCCAGGTGCTGACCATCAGGAAGGAAAGTAGCCCCAGCAGCCCCAGCCACGCCGCCGACAACGCCCACCATTGCAGGGGGCCGCTGTCGAAGGCGTAGACCACGCTCGCCACCATCGCAGCCGCCGCGGGAATGGGCATTCCCACAAAATATTTGCGATCAGCGCGCCCGGGGTTTTTCGGCACCGGATTGACTTGGACATTGAAACGCGCCAGGCGCATCGCGCCGCACAGCAGAAACAGAAACGCCAAAAAATACCCGGCGCGGTGCAGATGCTCGAGGGTGACGGGCGCGGGGGGAGGACCGGCGAACTCGATGCCCCAGACATACGCCAGCACGGCGGGAGCCATGCCGAAGCTGATCACATCGGCCAGCGAATCCATTTCGCGGCCGAAGTCGCTCACGGTCTTGGTAAGGCGCGCGATGCGGCCGTCCAGGCCGTCAAGAAATACGGCCAAGCCGATGGCGATCGCGGCGGTGTGAAAGTGGTGGCTGGCATCTGCGGCTGCCTGTGCATTCCCCGGCGAATACAGCAGGGCCGCGCGGAACGCTTCCATCATCGCGTAGAATCCGAGGAACAGATTGCCGGCGGTGAACAAAGTGGGCAGAGCGTAGGCCGCGCGCCGCGGACGCCGGTCGGGCGAATGGGGATCGATTAGCCGGTCTTGAAAGCGCATTCCTCGTATGCCGCTCATACTGCCTCCGCCACACTGGCTCCGGCCGATTCACGGATGCGGGCGATCACGCTCGAACCTGCAACGACGCGTTCCCCGGCACGCACCGCGATCTCCCATTCCGGGCCTAGAAATACATCGACTCGCGAGCCAAACTTGATGAGACCGATACGCTCCCCAGGCGCCAGAATATCGCCCGGTTTTTTGTAACAAATGATCCGGCGGGCGATCAATCCGGCGATCTGCTTGAACATGACTGTGGTGTGTACTCCGCCCACGACGCCCTCCACCGTGATAATGCTCTGCTCGTTGGCGTCGCTGGCCTGATCGTTGTTGGCGGCCAAGAACTGCCCTTTCTTGTAATTGACGCAGGCGACCTTGCCGGGAATGGGTGTACGATTCACGTGCACGTCAAAGATGTTCAGAAAAATGCTGATACGGTTGGCGCCGGATGCGACCGGCCGGATGGCGACCACTTTGCCGTCCGCGGGCGATATGGCCACCGGTCCCGGGGGCACTTCGCGCTCCGGATCACGAAAGAAGTTCAGACAGAAAATCGCCAGGATGCAGAAGGGCAGGGCGTAGGGCCATCCAAGAAGGTAGGTGACTACGGCCGCACCAGCCAGTAACCCTCCCGCGTAGTAATAGCCGTAGGACAGCATCCTAGCCTATTGTCGCATTCCTGTTCTGGCGATTCCGCTCACGGGCTTCGGTGAGTTTCGCGCACGCAATGCTCGTGGGTGACCAAGCGCCTAGGGATGACCCCAGTTGCTGTCCTAGACCGTGTTCGTTAGCATCAAGGTCCCTGATCAGAAGGATTGCCCCTGAAGGCGGCATCGCAGCGTAGTGGAAGCTTACAAGCGGGAAACCCGACAGATCATCAGGCGCTTCCGCACGCGTCAGCTTAGTTTTCCTAACTGCATCGCGGCACTGGAAGATGTCCTCGCGCATGCCCTCCTCAGGGTGCCTCCTGAACAGCTGGATGAAGTTCGATCCGTGGCGTTGGCGAACAATGAACACGTGATGGACGAAATGGCGCGGCGCTCGTCGTGAGGCCGTAGCATGGCATTACGATATACTCCTGCTGGAGACACTTGTGAAACCCCTGCGGAAAACCTTGCTTGCGATCGCGCTCGTGATCGCCATGACTCCTATGACACAGGCGGAAGTGCCGCCTGAGATCGCCAAACAACTGATAAACATTGGACGCGGCGTGTGCGTCCCCGAGACCGCGCAGGTCTACCGTCCGCTGCATCCGAATCCGCCGTACAAGGGCGTGGCCATCGCGCGCGATATCCTGTTTGGTCCGGATGCCAAGGATGTCCTGGACGTTTTCTCCGCGGAGAAGGGCGGCGGCAAGCGTCCCGTGCTTATCTATGTGTCGGGCGGAGCGGGCAATAAGCAGCAGGGTGGTCCTAACGGCGACGTCTTCTACGACAACGTCATGCTGTGGGCGGTGAAGAATGGCATGGTGGGGGTGAACATGCAGCGCCACCCGGGCGTGGCGTGGAACGACCCGGCCAAGGCAATCGCGATGGTGGTGGAGTGGGTGCATCAAAACGCAGCGAAGTACAAAGGGAATCCCGAGCGTGTTTTCATCTGGGCGCAGTCCGCCGGGAACGTTCCGACCAGCACGTACATCGGTCATTCTGATCTGTGGGGACCCAAGGGCGTCGGCGTCAAAGGAGTCGTTTTCATGTCACCTCCGGCCTTCAATATTCTCCCGGCGACTCCGCCTCCGGTTACGGGCGGGTTCGGAGCGTGCGGCCAGCCGAACGGCGGAACCTCGGCGGCGCCTCCTGGCGGACGCGGTCCCGGCGCACCCGGTGGCGGTGGCAAGGGTGACGGAAAAGGTAAGGCCCCCCAGCCGGACGCCGCCACGCAGTTGGCCCGGTCAAACCTTCCGGGGATGGTGAGCTCCAAGGTGCCGTTCATGGTCTCGGTTGCCGAGCTCGATCCGCCCAACATCATCGGGTTTGCCGAGACCTTGAGAGACCAGTTGTGCAAAGCGGGCCGTTGCGCCACGTACGTTATGTATAAGGATCACAGCCATATTTCCGAGGTGATGTCCCCCGACACCGCGGACACCAGCGTGACCGGTCCGATTCTCAAATGGATGAAAGGCGTGAAGTGACCGACACCAAAACCAAGCCCGAGAACCAGATCGACTATATTGAGCTGCACGCTTCCGATATCGAGAAAACCAAGACGTTTTACAACTCGGTCTTTGGATGGACGTTTACAGATTACGGTTCTGACTACACCAGCTTCCACGACGGACGGATGGCGGGTGGTTTTACCAAAGGATTAGCGGCCGGTGGCGCGGGCGTCTTACTGGTGATTTATGCGAGCGATCTAGCCGCCGTACAGCAGAAGGTCAAGGCCGCGGGTGGACGAGTCGTCAAAGAAATATTCTCATTTCCTGGCGGCCGGAGGTTTCACTTCGTGGATCCGAACGGCAACGAACTCGCTGCGTGGAGCGAGTAAGACGGAACGTCCGCCAGGCTCAATAACAATACAGCCCGACATCCTCGACAATGGCGGTGGATGGCTGGTGGTCGCGGCAGGTGTTGCGGACGATCAGACTCTTGATATTCTCCAGGCCGCCCACTTCGGCCGAGACCTGTTCCTGATCCGAGCGCGGATCGAACCGCAGCTCCAGGAGAAAGCGCTGGCCGTCGTTACTGAGAATCCCCACTCCGATCTCGCCTTGTTGAGCGGAAGCCTTGGCTCGGAGCCGGAATCGTTTTTTGGTTGGAATTTCTCCGCTAGCCGTGAGGGGGATCTCGGCGGCATAATTCCAGCATCCGGGCCCAGTTGTCAGGTGGAGGCCTGCCGAGCCTTGTTGCAAGGACGCGCCTTCCCAATGCGTCACGGCCTGCGCTAGATCGGCGCGCGCGAAAAGGACGGAATCGGCCGGTAGGACTTGTTGCGGACCCGATCTCACAAGATCGATGCAGTTCATGTCCCCGTGACGATACTCGCAGTAGTACACCAGTTCAAATCGGGCCGGCCTCAGCGCATCGATGAGCTTGTCGGCGTCGTACCACTCCGCCCAAGGCGTGCCTGGACCGTCGGTTTTTTCGCCCCACTGATGGAAGGGGAGGGATCCCTCCCGTTCCCAGCGCTTCTTCGGATAGGCGTGCATGATGAAACGCCCACCCTCAGGCTTCAGGCAGGCGGTGAGCGCATCGAACTCCGGTTTCACGACGTCGAGCGGAGCGTGCATCAGGGAACCGATCCCCAGGACGGCGTCGTAATCGCGGTCCAGCTTTGCCAAGTCGTCGACATTGTTCATGACCAGAAACGAACACGATTGCTCGATTCCCTTGATCCGGCAGATTCGCCGAACCAGATCGACATTGCTTCGGACGATATCGACAAAAGTAACCCGGGCGCCATTTTCGGCAAAATGAATACAGTCGATTCCCATCCCGCAGCCCATGTCCAGGATC
>Ga0068859_100008652_pt1 | contig 10286 bp, 5 predicted proteins | sample KBSSwiS22_FD_66585 | JGI IMG/M metagenome (GOLD analysis project Ga0068859, IMG submission 66585) | Switchgrass rhizosphere microbial communities from Kellogg Biological Station, Michigan, USA - KBS Switchgrass S2-2 | ecosystem: Host-associated > Plants > Roots > Rhizosphere > Soil ...
AAATTTATTAAAGATTCGTGGATGCCAGGCTCAAGCGCGAAAAGCAAACTAGTTTGGATAATGACGGTGAGCCTCACTGTTAAGCTCGTTATCACGGCCTTCTTGATCATCACGTTCATGTTCAAAGAGCCGATGGTGCTGGTCTTGTACCTCATTTACCGGGTCATGGTTCTCGCGATCGGTCGGTGGCCCAGCTGGTGGCGACGTCTCTTCAGGACAAACCTTGACCTTCCTAACGTGGATTTGAAGCCCGGACGTACCTGACTTCACTTCATCTTGAGAGCGACTATCGTAATGTCATCTCCCTGGGGCACGCCGTGAGTAAATGCCAGAACTTCACTCATTACCAGATCTTTAATCTCCTGAGCTGAACGATCCTTATTTCTTTGCACAAGATTCTGCAATCGTTCGTCGCCAAACATTTGATCTGAACCATTCGTTGCCTCAGTGACTCCGTCGGAGAAGATGAAGACGACGTCACCCGGCGAGAGTCGCGTATTGGTCACGCAATACTCGGCAAAGTCAAAGGCCCCAAGCACCAATGAACTTGTTGACAACATTTCGACCTCACCAGTCTGCCTCGCCAAAATCGGAGGATTGTGCCCGGCGTTGACCCAGGAGAAATTTCCGTCATCACCAAGAACACTACAAAACATCGTGATGAATCGATTGGCATCCGAACGGTTAACAACTACGCGATTAAGAGTAGTCGAGACTTCAGCCGGACTCGCGCCGGCATAAAACTGCGCTTCAATAACACCCTGCGCCACTGATGCCAACAGGGCCGCTGAAATGCCTTTCCCCGAAACATCGCACAACGTCAAAACCGTTCCACCTTGCAGGGCCATTAGATCGTAAAAGTCACCGCCTACATAACGGCACGGAAGGCTTTGAGCGGCCAATTCAAAATGTTTGGATTGAGGTATGTTATCGCTGGTCGGTAACAAAGCAACCTGAACGGACCGCGCCATTTCAAACTCACGCTCGAGGCGCTGCTTTTCTTGCTCCTCATGTAACAGCCGCGCATTCTCCAACGCCTTGGACGCTTCAAAGGCCAATGAATCCAGGAGTCGAGAGTTGGTTTGTGAGAGGTGTCCAGTCTCGCGACGACTATCCAGATAGAGGATTCCGAGCAGCTTTCGTTGTAGCGTTGACGTGACGCCCACAGTCGCCTGCATTAGGAACTGATGAAGCGGAATACAAATAACTGTGTGCAGGCTGAGGTTATAGACGCTCTGCATCTGCTGATCGTCCCCGGGAGTTGTGTTGAGAATAACTGTTCGATTCTCTGCCAGGACCTGTCTTACAACCCTCGTGCTAAGCGCGAAGTCTCGCTGCTCAACATTATTCCGCCTGTTATCGCGGGCGACTTTAAAGGCCAGACTGTCGCCATCGCCTTTCAGCATAATCAGACCACGTTCGGCGCCGGCTAGTTCTACCGCTGCATCCACCACAAGTGTCAATACATCGTCAGGCGCCAATGAGAACTTGAACGCCTGATTGATTTCGACATAGCGCGCCAGGTTCTTTAATTTTTCTTTGGCGGTCGCCGCCGCCAGTTGTCCTTCGCCGGAGGACAATCCATCTATCGAGGAAAACTGGTCGGCCTGCTGGTTATTTGCCGCGATGAATTGAATTTGATATTCGTCTGCGCCACCCAGGGTAATCCGGTCGAGATTTGAAAGGGCGGTTCTCTCTACACGTTGACCATTAATAAAGATGCCACTCTTACTTCCCTTGTCGACCAAATAGTAGATCCCGTTTTCACATACGATCTCTCCGTGATCTCGCGAGACGGTGGTAGACATGATGTGCAAATCGCTGTCCACCTTTCGTCCGATGGTGAACACCGGCTTTAGTAGTGGCACTGTGCGGCGAATACCAAAGCTGTCGGTTACATGTAGACAGGCAGTCGATTGCATTGGTTAACTTTTACCAGGTCGCAATTAGTTAGAAAGAAGCAACGGCCGTTGCTTCGTCATCAAAGGTCTCAAAAACAGAGAGTAATCCTGTGATCGAGAGAAGCTGCTGGGCCAGTTTTGTCGGTTTAAGAAGCTTGACTTTGCCACCCTGATTCTTTGCGTGAGTGAATGACTTTACCAGGCTCCCTATACCCGAACTATCTATCATGGGAACGTTTGCAAGGTTCACGAGCAGATACTTTTTGTCTGTTGCAAGAAGCTGCTCTACACGCTGACGGAGGCTCTCCTCGGCTGCGCCAATGGTAAGGTTTCCTTGCAAGTCGAGAATCGTAACGTTTCCTTCAGATCTAAGATTGATATCCATTTTGTACAGTATGTGGCTGGCTTCGTCTGAGGTCTCGACGGTGGCGCGGGACCAACGTTTCTATGCGTTCCGGGCAACACAAAAGAACTAACTTAACTGGATCAACTAGGGCGCGAATCATAACAGACAAAACCAAATATTGTCTAAATCGATAGGCGCACCTATCCCAAAAACGGATTTGTGCTTGTGAGCAACGTAAGCGTTGTGTAATCTGCATCGACTTTTCCAGCAGAGATCCACGACCGCCTGACGATTTAAGCACTTCATGATGGATACCCAACTTCCCCTAAGGGTGGAGGCTCGAGACGACGAAGCCCGATTGGCGCTTGAGAATGAACTGCGTGCAAAAGGACTGTCCCTCGTAGTGACTCCAGCCGACGGCGATGGCAACACTAACGCCGTCCTAGAGATGCCGAGCGACTTGGCGTTCCTGGAACCGGTCACCAACTACCTGATAAAGCGCCTCCATATTGACTGGTCCGTTACCGCTGATAGTTCCATGCCGGTAGCTGTCGCTCTTCACGAAGCGTTGGTTAACGCAATCAAGCATGGAAATCAAAACGATCCCACCAGGCAAGTGCGGATCAGCGCTGACGTTTCAAACGATGAGGCAAAGTTTATTGTCGAAGACGAAGGCGAAGGTTTTGACGATCCTCCGAATCCGCTGAGCGCCGATAATTTGTACAAGGCATCAGGAAGAGGAGTGTTGCTCATTAAGTCGATCATGGACGAAACCCACTACAACACCCGTGGAAACATCGTCACGATGATTAAGAAGAAATCCAGTTTGGACCTGCCAGTCACTTGAAATAAAAGTTCAACCACGAATCCGCAGACTAGCGTAATTCACAGCTACACTCCCGTGCGATAACGACAAACCTTCAACCTCCGGTCTTACGAATCGATAGGTCTGTTCATGAAAAAGCGGAATCAGCAGAACTTCGCGTGCAATCGTTTCCTCAATTTGACGATAGATCGCATGCCGGGCTGGCGGTGACGTTTCCGAGCGCCCCCTCGCAATCAACCGGTCCACTTCAGGAGATCCGCAAAGGCGACCAAGTAAGCCCTCTTTCGTGTCGAGGATATTTGCGAAGCTGTCGGCATCCGGAAAATCAGCTTGCCAACGTCCCAGTACAAAGTCGGCGGTCCCGCGAGTCGTCGCATCTACCCATTCGTCCATGGTCTTGTTGATAGGTTTGATGACCACATGCTTTTCCCGGAGCGCGTTTGCTGCTTCGCGTGCGAAGGCTGAATACTCACCAAAGAAAACTGGATTCAGGACAGCTTTGAGTTCAACTTCTTCCGGAGCTGCTTTCGTTGCAGTGCCCGAGAAAACATTTGTCCTTGAAACATAACCCGAATCATGACCGAGAAGTCCCGGCGAGATTAGACCCCGCGCCGGAATAGCAAGTCGACCCAGTGTCTCGCGCACTATAGTCGGTACATCAATCGATTCGGCCACTCTCTGACGCAAAGCTTTGTCCTTGAGTGGGCCACTATGCGTATTCAAGGCCGCATAGTAAGTCATCAATCGCGGCACCTCGTGATAACCGGACGCAAACTCCGGATCTCGACGTAAAGCTTCAGCATCAGCAGGCAAAAGATCAGAGGCAAGGGATAAACGACCCTCTCGAAATTGCTGCAGTATGTCAGTCGGTGCGACAGCCAGGTGAAAAATCAATCGCTCAATTTTCGGATAACCCTTGCGCCAGTAGTCCTTGTTGCGCTCAAGCTCAACGCTCACACCCGGCTCGAACTTCGCAATACGGAAAGGCCCCGTGCCGACACTTCCTTCCTCCCATGAATTCCCAAACTTGTCGCTCCCTTCCGGAACGATTGCAGCGGCGTGATATGAAATGAGCGCTGGAAATGTGGCTATTGGTTCGTCAAGCTCGATCGTGAATTCGTCTGAGGAATGGATTCTAAATCCGGTAAGGTCCGACTGTTCTCCGTTGATTAAGGCTTTTGCACCGCGAATCGCTGAATAGAAGTGGCGACCAATACTCTCCGGATTCAGTAGCAACCTTTCGAAAGAGTACCGCACATCGCGCGGCGTGAGTTTGCGCCCATCATGGAAGCGCACATCATCACGCAAACGAAAACGATAACTCTTGCCGCCTTGCTCAGCCGTGAAATCAGTAGCCAACCACGGAACAATCCTCGCTCCACCCACATCGTAAGTAAGTGTCTCGAAGACGCTTGGCAAAATTTCTGCATCTTCAACTGTTGAGGCCAGTGACGGATCTAAATAAGGAAGGTCGCCGGTGATTGCGACCTGGATTGTTCCACCACTAGCTCGAACATCAGTAGCTTTGACAGCTGATTCTAATTTCCCAATCTCGGCATAGTTAACATAGGGCGCACTGCCGCGTAAGGTAAGTCCCACGACTTTTGCGCTGGCAAGGCGGTAATCAACGTCGTGGAAGAGTGGCAACACGATGCCGGAGTCCTGCAAGAACGTCTCATACTTTCGATAAAGCGCAGCTCTAACACCTGGGCGACTCTCTGTTCGCGCTTCCTCCAGAAATTGATCGCCGTCGGCACTGGAGATGTAGGAGCGATACAAACCAACGCGCGAATGGAAAAGTCCATAAGTGAAGTCATCCGGATCATCGTAGTCGGCATTCCATCGACCAATGAACAGATCGATGCCGGCTGCGCTCTGAAACGACTCCAGGTAAGACGCCATTGTTGGAGTTACTACTTCGACACTAATACCCAGTTCCGACCAAATCGAAAGGAGCGCGGTAAGGAGCGATTTATAGCGATCCAAAAAGAGCGGGTGAACAGATGCTTTCAGCGTGACCGTTTCCTTGATGCCGGCAGAATCGAGCGATGCAGCAGCTTCTTCGCGAGTGATCGTGTGTCGTCGCCTACCCGGGTCGTAGCCCAGCACCGCCGGCGGAATCACACAAACAGCCGGCTGCGCAAAGCGACCGAGAGTTTGCCAAACCAGATCGTGCGTGCGAATAACGTTTACAAGTGCACGACGAAAGTCCGGATTTGCAGTGACTGAAGTGCTGTTGGAATTGAGAATCAGAAAATATGTATTCTTCCGAGGCGACTCCACCAGGCCACTTCTAAAACGAGGATCCCTGAGGAAGTCTTCCAGATCTTGTGGTGATAAGTCGCGAGCAACGTCGATGGCTCCGGCGCGCAAACCAGATGCGATGTCCGACGCCGTTAGACCGGCGCGAAATTCGATCTCATCCACAAAAGCGGTCGTGCCTTTCCAATAGTTCTCATTGCGATCAAGAACCATGCGGTCGGCACTGTACGAGGCGATGCGAAATGGTCCCGTGCCCGTCGGGAGTCCTTGGCCAGTGTCTAGCGTCACTCCTGTCTTGTAGTCGGTGAGCAAGGCCGGGTAGATCGAAAGCGGTTCGGAGAGTTGAATCTCGAGTTTGTGATCGGAATGGATAAGAATTCCCGGCAGTTCACCATCAGTGGCTTTGGCAAATTCTGACGCACCACGAATCGCGGCGAGACCAGGTGGAAGATCGCGAGCGACTCGAACGCTACGTTCGAAACAACGCTTAAACAACTCAGCAGTCAACGCCTGATCATTAGCAAAGCGAGCGTTCTCGCGAAGTGTGAAAAATACTGAAGTACCATCGGGAGAGACTTCCCACTTTTCACAAAGCGCAGGAACAAGGTTGCCTTCAGAGTCCGTGGCCAAAAGTGTCTCGAAGACATTGGCCAGGATTTCCTGCTCCTCTACGAGTTCCATGTTGACTGGATGAATTTCGCCGAGCGGTGTAGGCATTGCCACTACCAACCGACCACCTTTTGGGATCTCTTGTTGAAGTTCAGATTCCTTGGCTCCCGGAGCTAAAGATGCTGCTTCTTCGAGATAACCATTTGCCTTTTCGTACTCACCGCGCATGTTTGCAAGCGTGGATGCGAGTAACAATGCGTGTCGAAGGCTTTCATTATCCTGGGCGGCGCGCGCAACTTCTATAACCTGCGGTACGAGACGAGCTGTCTCTTCAACCTTTCGGCTTTGCCAGGCCGTTTCCGCCGCAAACAGCAACGCTGTGACGGCAGATCCGTTGTGGCCCTCGCGCTGTAGAATTCGCCCGGCAGCCTCGGCTTCCTTCAGTGCTGTGTCGACATCACCACCCAGACGGAATGACTGCGCCAGCAGCATTCGGGCTTCTCCCTCGAGCGAACGATCTCCTTCCCATTCCTCATCGATGAACTCAAGCACTGTCCGTGCGGCTCGCGCCGCCTCTTCACTACTGAATGCATCGAGCGCCGCCTTTGACATGCGCAAACCGTATTCGACTGTTTTGTCCGGAACGTCACCCTGCGAGAAGTGATGAACAAGCTGAGGATAGACACGCTCGAGTCGGCCACCGTGTCGTCGTTCGACTTCTTCCGCATACTTACGATGTAGAGACCTCCGTTTACGTCGCGACAACCCCGCATACAAAACGTCGCGGACTACTCGACTGGAGAAGTTGAGGCGATCGCCACGGGATTCGCGTTCTTCTTCAAGTAGACCTTCCTCCACTAGACGATCGATCGAATCTTCAACGTCCTTTGATCCAGCCAACGCTTCGAGGTCACGAAAATCAAAGGCCCGTCCGATTACCGAGGCAATCGAAAGAACTTCTCGCAAGTCTTCCGGTAAACGTTCGATGCGTTTTTCTACTGCCTGTTGAATTGTCGCCGGCATGTCGCCGGTTGAAAGGTCGGTGGTAGCACCAAGACTCCATGCACCTGTCTGGTCTTTTGCAATTCCACCTGAATCGAGTAACGAGCGGACCAGCTCTTTTGTGAAATAGGCGTTGCCTTCTGTTCCTTCGTAGAGCTTTTCCACCAGGGTATCGGAAAGCTTTGGGCCACCGATCAATGTTTCGAGGAACAGTCGATGCTCAGCTGTTGAAAATGGCTCAAGGGCAATGGCCGAAAACCTGCGATCACCGCGGAAGCTTTCGAGCATGCGCAACAACGGATGCGAACGATCGACTTCGCTCGAGCGATACGTACCGATTATCAACGTCGGCGTCGGACCGAGCCGGCGCACAATGTATTGCAACGCCTCGATCGAGATTTCAGCTGCGTGGAGATCCTCAAGGAACAGAATGAGGGGGTTACCACCGGCGAGTCTCGTTAGTGTTCGAGCCAGTAACTCAAACACCTGGGTTCGATTCTCCGGACCCTGGGATGGCCCAACCTGCGACAACTTTGAATCGCCGGTTGCAGCTGCTCGTATGTCACTGATTTCAGTGAGCATAGGAAACAGCGACACTAGATCCGGAGCAATGTCGGAAAGATCAATCAAGCTGGGCAAACTTGTCGAGTCTCGTTGACGGAAGAACTCCTGGATCGCTTCGCAAAATCCCTGGTACGGAAAGGCGCCGTCTTGCTCGATAGATCTTCCGTGCAGTAAGAGGAGCTTGCGCGCCTTTGCGAGCAACTCGATTTCATCAAGCAGTCGCGTTTTGCCGACACCTGGTTCACCCGACAAAACAACGAACTGGCACTCACCACTGATCGCCACGTTCAAGCGGCGCTGCAACTCGGCAAGTTCGCTCTCCCGCCCGATGAAGGGAGAAAGTGCAACCCGCGGCATCATCATCGTCTTCGTCAGGACGACTGACTTGACGAGGTCGCTCTGATTAATTCGAGCCTGGCAGCGGCGAAGTGCGACTGCAATTTCGCTGGCCCGCTGTGGTCTCTTGCCTGGTTCCTTAGCAATGCAATAGAGGATTGCAGTTTCAAGATCTTCGTTGATGTCTGCACCGAATGCTCGAGGTGATTGCGGTATCTCATGAACGATGCGGTAAAGAATGGATTGCAGTTCACCTGAATACGGCGGCTCTCCAGCGACGCATTCATACAGCACAGTGCCCAGTGAATAGATATCCGTTCGCTGATCGACAGCACCGCCGATAACTTGTTCCGGGCTCATGTAGGAAAGCGTTCCGGCTATTGTTCCGCTCTTTGTGATCTTGCTTTCGGTCGCACCACGAGCGAGGCCGAAGTCCATGATGCGAACCCTGATCCTCGAGGCATCTTCGCGTACGACCATGATGTTCTCGGGTTTTATATCTCGATGGATGACGCCTCGCGAGTGGCTGTATTCAAGTGCCTCGGAAACCTGGATACCGATGTCGATCACTTCGCCGAGGGTGAGCGTACCTTCACGTTGAAACCAGCGCAGGTTAGTTCCCTGCACTACGGGCATCACAAAGAACAGCGATCCCTCATGCTTTCCAAAATCAAAGATCGGAACAATCGAGTGATGATCCATCTGGGCGACCAACTGCGCCTCGCGCTGGAAACGTTGTTCTGATTCCGGACTTAACAGAGTTGGCGGGATCAATTTAATTGCAACCTCGCGATTCAATAGCGGGTCGTGCGCTCTGTAGACGACACCCATACCGCCCCGCCCGAGTTCTGCCTTGATCTCATAACGATTTGAGAGCGTTTGACCGATCATCTTGCCTCCAGCATTTATTAACTTAGGAGAATGTGAATTTTAGAATTGCTGATTTCTGATTGCTGATTGCTAATTTCGAATCGTTCGATTTGCGTGTTTGCATCTTTGCGTTGTTGAGTCGCAGTTAGCAGGCGAGGACGCCTGCGGTCCCAGCATGTTTGCCTCATAACCAGTCGGCAATCGGCAATCAGCAGTCAGCAATCAGCAATCGGCAATACCTACAGCCCGACACGTTTCAACAAATCGTTCATCCGCGGATCATCGCGCAACGGGTCGAGGAATGGATCGGTCTTCACTCGTTCCAGGAACCAATCGTGGGCCTTGTATGCCTCTTCGAGTTGCTCAAACGCCTTGTCCTTCTCGCCCAAAGCGGTGTACACAATTGCAACCCAGTACCTGGAAATATATTTATTTTTTGCTGACCACTGCTTTAACACATCCTCAGCTTCTCGCCGTCGGCCGAGCTTCGCATATGCGTAACCTAGCTGAGGAAACATTTCAAAGTCAGAGCCCAATGATTTCTCCGCAATTGCTATAGCTTCCTTGTACATTCCTTTCGCGTTATAGGAATGTGCCAGCCAATTCTGCGCAGCGAAAAAGCTATGATCGAGATCGTAGGTTTTAGTTCCCTGTTCCACTGCGTTGTCATATTGTCGAGCATACATATAGACGGCGGCAAAGTTGGCGCCCTGGATCAGTGATAAAGGGTCCAGTTCCATCGCGCGTTTCATCTCGGCGATGGCTTCTTCGTGACGGCCACGAGGACTCAGATCGACCCATGCGTAGCGAAAGTGTGCGAGCGCAATCTTCGGATCAAGCTCCAGCGCACGCTTAAATTCGCGATCCGCACCGGCCCAGTTCCATTCGTAAGCAGCGAGAATCAGTCCGTAGGCGGTATGGGCCTCAGCTAGATCAGGATCTAGTTCTAGCGCCCTTGCTACCGCTTTCTTGGCTTGCGGCATCGCCTCTTCTGGCGACATATAAGCAAACGAGGGCATCACCTCCCACGACTCTGTTAGACCGACGTAAGCAAGTGCGTACTTCGGATCCAGAGCAATCGCCTGCTCAAAGAGTTCAATACTACGCAGCAGATCTTGCTTTGTACGTTTTGCAAAATGGAACCGGCCCTTCATGTAGAGCTGATACGCCTCGTTACTGGTTGTGTACTGCTTAGTGATTCCTCGCGCGTCATTACCGACCAGTTTCAATTGCAGCTTCTCCGTAACAGCCGTGGCAATCTCCCGCTGCGTCGATAGGAGGTCCGACATTTTTCGTTCGTACTGTTCTCCCCAAAGCGTCTTGTTATTTTTCACGTCCACCAGTTCAACAGTAATGTTCAGGTTGTCGCCTCTCTTGAGCAGGTGACCAGTCATGACCGTGTCAACTCCAAGTTCGCTAGCGATCTTACTAACGTCGGTCTCCTTCCCTTTGTAACGCATGACCGAACTTGTCGGACTAACTTTCAACTCCGGCAGTTGAGATAACCGGAAAATCAGTGACTCTGCCAAACCGTCTGACAAATAGTCAGCGTCCGCATCGTTACTATTGT
>Ga0068859_100008653_pt1 | contig 10285 bp, 9 predicted proteins | sample KBSSwiS22_FD_66585 | JGI IMG/M metagenome (GOLD analysis project Ga0068859, IMG submission 66585) | Switchgrass rhizosphere microbial communities from Kellogg Biological Station, Michigan, USA - KBS Switchgrass S2-2 | ecosystem: Host-associated > Plants > Roots > Rhizosphere > Soil ...
GTCGATCGAGCGGTCCACGTGGGTCTCGGCGGCGAAGTTCACCACGACGTCGCATCCCGCCATCGCCTCCGCGACCGTGGGACCGTCGCAGATGTCGCCCTTCACGAAGTGGTACCGGGGATCGCCCTGCATGGATTCGAGATTCGCGAGGTTCCCCGCGTAGGTCAGCTTGTCGAGGACGACGACGTGCGACTCGGGGAACCGGCGCCTCAGGTGATGGACGAAGTTCGATCCGATGAATCCCGCGCCTCCGGTGACGAGGATGCGCACCCGCTCGAGCGAGAGCTTCTCACCCATCCTTGCGGTCCCAGTCGTACGGAATGTCGTTCTGGTGAGGATCGCACCGGACCTCGTCCGGGTCCTTGTAGTTGTAGGGCTCGGTGGGGCAATTCACGAGCATGGCGGGCTCGGTTCCGATCCCCTTCATCCCGTGCCAGACCTTCGGCGGGATCGTGATCAGAATGGGATTCTTCTCGCCCATGAAGAACTCGTTCACGGTCCCCTTCGTGGGCGAGCCGTCGCGGGAATCGTAGAGCACCACCTTCATCATCCCCTTCACGATCACGAAGTGATCGGTCTGGAGATTGTGGTAGTGCCACCCCTTCACGACGCCCGGATACGCGACGGAGACGTACGTCTGCCCGAACTTCTGGTAGAAGGGGTCGTCGACGCGCATCATTTCCATCAGGTAGCCGCGCTCGTCCGCGAGCACCTTGAGCGGCTTCACCGTGACGCCGTGAATCAGCTTCATTCGGGTCTCCCCACGCAGGTGTACTCGAATCCCAGACGCCGGACCACGGCGGGATCGTACACGTTCCGGAGATCGACCAGAACGCGCCGCCGCATGGCCCGGCGCACCCGCGCGAGGTCGAGCTTGCGGAACTCGTTCCATTCGGTCACGAGCACGAGCGCATCGGCCCCCTTCGCCGCGTCATAGGCGCTCGTGGCGAAGTCCACGCCGTCGGGGACGCCGTTCGCCCCCTTCCGCACCACCGGGTCGAACACCTTCACCCGGATCCCGCGCCTCCGGAGCCCCCGGATGATGCCGAGCGACGGCGCCTCGCGCATGTCGTCGGTGTCGGGCTTGTACGAGAGCCCGAGGAGCGCGACCGTTTTCTTACCCCGGCCCGCCAGCGAGTCCAGGATCTTCCGGACGGCGATCTGGAGCTGCGCGTCATTGGTCTCGATCGCCGCGTTCGTGATCCGGAGCGACACGCCGGCCCTCTTGGCGAAGTCCCGGAGCGCGCGCGTGTCCTTGGGAAGGCACGAACCGCCGAAGCCGGGGCCCGGATGGAGGAACTTGGGACCGATCCGCCGGTCGAGCCCCATCGCCTTGGCGACGTGGTGCACGTCCGCGCCCAGCGCCTCGGAGAGGTTCGCCATCTCGTTGATGAAGGAGATCTTCGCGGCCAGGAACGCGTTCGCGGCGTACTTGATGAGCTCCGCGGTGCGCACGTCCGTGAACACCATGGGCGTCTCGATGAGGTAGAGCGGCGAGTAGATCTCGCGCAGGAGCTCCTTCGCGCGTGCCGAGTCCGCGCCGATCACCACGCGGTCGGGATGCATGAAGTTCTCGACCGCGGTCCCCTCGCGAAGGAACTCGGGATTCGACGCCACGTCGAACTTGGCGCCGCGCCGCGCGTGCTTCTTGATGATCTCCCGCACCATGTCGGCGGTGCCGACGGGAACGGTGCTCTTCTGGACGATCAGCCGGTAGCTCGGCATGGAACGGGCGATCGTACGGGCCGCGGCCTTCACATAGCGGAGATCGGCGCGCCCGCCCTTCCCCGGCGGCGTCCCGACGCAGACGAAGATCGCCTCGCTCCAGCGGGTCGCCTCCTCCAGCGAGAGTCCGAACCGGAGCCGCCGCTGTTTCACGTTCCGCGCGATCAGATCGTCGAGCGCCGGCTCGTAGAACGGGAGCTCGCCCCGCTCCAGCGACTCGATCTTCGACCGGTCGACGTCGACGCAGAGGACGTCGTTCCCGAAGTCGGCGAAGCCGGCCCCCGTGACGAGTCCCACATATCCCGTTCCCGCGATGGCGATGCGCACTCAGTTCCCCCCTAGGTACGGGCCTCGGCCCGGACGCGATCGCGGGCCGAGGCGTACAGATCGGCCAGCGTCCGCTCGATCGGCAGGACCGGCGTCCAGCCGGTTGCCGCATGAAGTTTCGAGAAATCTCCCACGAGATGATCCGTGTCGCGGGCGCGAACCCGCGACGGATCGGTCGCCACGGTGGCGCGCACTCCCGAGACCGCGATCAAGCGGTCGAGGAGGTCCCGGAGCCGGTGTCCCTGTCCGGTGGCGACATTATAGGCTTCGCCGGGAGCGCCGCGCAGGAGCAGGAGTCCGTACGCACGGACCACGTCGCGCACGTCGCCGTACTCGCGCACGACGTCCAGGTTGCCCACTCGAATCTCGGGAGGGGCCAGTCCCGCCTCGATGCGCGCGAGCTGCTCGGCGAATCCAGCGAGCGCGAAGCGCGGCCTCTGTCCCGGTCCGGTGTGCGTGAACGTGCGCGTGCGGATCACACCTAAGCTGTAGGTGAGCGCGTAGAGCTCCCCCAGCTGGTCCTGCGCCGCCTTGCTCACCGAGTAGGGATTCTGCGGGCGGATCGGCGCGTCCTCGCGAATGGTCCCGTCCGCCGGTCCCGATCCGTAGATGTCCGCGGATCCGACGAGGAGGAGCTTCGCGCGCGAGTCCGTGACGCGGAGCGCCTCGAGCACGTTCAGCGCTCCGAGCGCGTTCACGCGATAGGTGGTGGCGGGGTGCCGGATCGACTCCATCCCCGACGCCTGCGCGGCGAGGTGCACGACGTGGTCCGGGCGTCCCTCCCGGATCCACGACTCCACCGCGGCGGCGTCCGAGATGTCGACCGCGCGGTACGACGCGAGCCCGGAGCGAAGCGGCCCGGCGTCGGGAATCGCGTCGAGCGGCGCGTGGTCCGCGCCGTGGATCTCGCGGTCTCCCTCGGTCTCGAGATGGCGCAGCAGGTGACGGCCCGCGAAGCCCGCAACCCCCGTGATCAGGACGCGCAAGGGAGTCTTACCGCGTCCGCCAGTAATCCAGGAGATCGGCCAGCGTCTGCTCGAAGGGAATCGTGGGTTCCCAGCCGGTGGCCTTCTTGAATTTCGAGGGGTCGCCGAGGAGGACGGGGACGTCGCTCGGTCGCATGCGGGCCTGGTCCTGCTCGATCTTCACCTTGGCCTTCGTCATCGTGAGAAGGCAGTCGAGCATCTCGCGGATCGTCCACGCGCGGCCGGAGCAGATGTTGTAGACCTCGCCCGGCTCCCCCTTCTCGAGCGCGAGCCAGTAGGCGCGCACGACGTCGCGCACATCGCTGAAGTCGCGCCGCGCCTCGAGATTTCCGACGCGGATCACGGGCGGCTTCAGGCCCTTCTCGATGTCCGCGATCTGCTTCGCGAAATCCGAGCAGACGAAGACGGGACCGCGCCTCGGTCCTTCGTGGTTGAAGCCGCGCGTGCGGACGATCGGAATGTGGAAGCTCATCCAGTACTGGTAGCCGAGCGCGTCCTGCCCCACCTTGCTCACCGCGTACGGCGAGAGCGGCCGCTGCGGATTCGTCTCGCGGATCGGCAGCTCGTTCTCATACACCATCCCGTACTGCTCGCTGGAGCACGCGAGCTGGATTCCCGGACGGATGCCGAGCTTCTTCACGGCCTCGAAAAGATTCAGCTGCCCGAGGATGTTCGTGGTCAAGGACTCGGACGGCGCGGTCCACGAGGTCGGGACGAAGCTCTGCGCCGCGAGATGGAAGATCCGGTCGGGACGGAGATCGTCGATCACGTCGCGCACGGAGGAGGCGTCCCGGAGGTCGCACTCGACCAGCTCGATCTTGTCGCGGAAGTGCTCGATGTTCTCCGTGCGGCTCCGCCAGCGCAGGATCCCGGCCACCTTCACGTGCGGCACCGTGAGCAGATAGTCGACGAGATGGCTGCCGGCAAACCCGGTGACGCCGGTCACCAGGACCTTCATCCGTGGCTCCTTTCCGAGAGGGTTCCCGCCCGCACGGCGGCCTCGTACGAGGCGAGCACCTGTGCCGGATCGGCCGCCTCGAGCAGCGGGCGGCCCACGACGACGTAGCTCGCGCCGAGCGCGAAGGCCTCGCCGATCGACATCGTGCGCTTCTGGTCGTGCGCGGCGTCCGCGGCGCCGCGGATCCCGGGTGTCACGATGAGAAACGGAGCGGCGTGCTGGCGTCGGAGCGCGACGAGCTCGAGCGGCGACGCGACCACACCGTCCGCGCCCGAGTCGGCCGCGAGCCGGGCGAGGCCGAGCACCTTGTCCTCGAGCCCCGTCTCCGGATTCCAGAGCGACGGGATCTCGTTCCCCTGGAGGCTCGTGAGCATCGTCACGCCGAGGATCCGGGGACGCGACTCCTCCGGTCCGATCGCGCGCGCGGCTCGCGCCGCCGCCGCGACCATCTCCGGCCCGCCCGCCGCGTGAACGGTGAGGAGCGACACCGGAAGCCCCTCGAGAGCGCGAACCGCCTTCTCCACCGTGGCGGGGATGTCGTGCAGCTTGAGATCCAGGAAGATCCGCTTCCCTCGCGCGGCCACCGCGCGAAGGGTCTCGCGTCCCGTCGCGCAGAAGAGCTGGAGCCCCACTTTGTACCAGAGGACTCCGTCGCCGAGCCGGTCCATGTGGGACTCGGCGGTGCGGAGATCGGGGACGTCCAGCGCGACGATGAGCCGGTCGCGAACGGACCGTGCGGCGCCCGCGTCCCCGCCCCGGGAGGCTTCGGTGGAAGCGGACGCCGTCATGACGCCCTCCCTCCCCGCGCGCTCCGGGAGGCGCATCCGGCGCGGATCACCCCGCGTCCGTCGGGCACGTCGAGCGCGCCGATCAGATCGTCGATCGACGACGCGTCCATCCGCTCCAGGTACCGCTCGATCTCTCGCACGCATCCCTCCGCGAGTGTGGGGTCGGCGAAGAGCGCGGTCCCGACCTCGACCGCGCGCGCGCCGAGCAGCAGGAATTCGATGGCGTCGACCGGCTTCGTGATCCCGCCCATTCCGACGACCGGGATGTCGACCGACTGGACGACTTCCCAGACCTTGGCGAGCGCGAGCGGCTTGATCGCGGGACCGGAGAGGCCTCCGAGCACCGTACCCAGGATCGGCTTCCGCGTGCGGCTGTCGACCGCCATGCCGACGAACGTGTTCACGAGGGAGACGGCGTCGGCGCCGCACGACTCGCAGGCCTCCGCGATCTCCCCGACGCGGGTGACGTTGGGCGTGAGCTTCGCGATCAGGGGAAGCTTCGTGAGCGGACGGATCGCGCCCATGACCTCGCGCGCCATGCCCGCGTCGGTCGAGTAGCGGAGCCCGTGAGGTCCCACGTTGGGACAGGAGATGTTCACCTCGATCGCGTGGGCGACGCCGCTTCCGTCCACGCCCTCGACCAGCTCGCAGAACTCCTCGACGTTCTCCCCTTCCACGGACACGATGACGGCGCAGGGGAGATCGCGGAGGATCGGAACCTTGATCTCGAGGAAACCCTCGAGGCCGGGGTTCTCGATCCCGATCGAGTTCAGCATGCCCGCGGGAGTCTCGCACACGCGCGGCGGCGGATTTCCCGCCCGCGCGCGGCGGGTCACGGTCTTCGTGACGATGCCGCCGATCTCCTCGAGCGACACGAGCCGCTCGTACTCGCGGCCGTACCCGATGATGCCCGAGGCGACGAGAACGGGATTTCGGAGCTCGAGCGAGCCGATCCGGACGGAGAGGTCGCGCGTCACGGAAGCCGCGCCCAGTCGACGATCGTCGCGTCCATCACGGGCCCTTCGATGCACATGGCGGGATAGCGACCCGAATCGGCGCCCGGCAGGAGCGGCACGGGGCAGCCGCGGCACGCGCCCACCGCGCACGCCATCGGGCCTTCGAGCGACGCCTCGCATCGGATCCCGCGCTCGCGCGCGAAGTCCGAGACCTCGTGCAGGAGCCCGTGCGGACCGCACGTGAAGATCTCCGCGGAGAGCGGCGTGTGCTCCTGCTCCTGCCACTCGCGCTTCAGGAGCTCGAGCACGCTCCCCTCGAAGCCCACGGATCCGTCGTCCGTCGCGACATGGAGGCGGCCCCCGCGGATCTCGCGCACGCCGTAGAGCTCGCGCCGCGAGCGGGCTCCGAAGAGGAAGACGTACGGCCGCTTCCGCTCCCGGAGCCGCCGGCTCAGGAAGAGGAGCGGCGCGACGCCGCGCCCTCCCGCCACGAGGATCGGAAGCCGACGGGGCCGCGGCGAGAAGCCGATGCCCAGGGGACCGATCACGTCGAGACGGGTCCCCGGCTGATGCAACGAGAGGAGGCGCGACCCGCGCCCCACCACGGAGTAGTAGATGCGTGCGGCACGAAGCTTCCCCCGCTCCACGAAGCCCTCGAGGCTGTAGGGGCGCCGGAGGAGCGGCTCCACGTCCTGCGTGATGCGAAGGTGAACGAACTGGCCCGGCTGGGGACGCGAGAACCCGCGCGGAACCTGGAGGGTCAGGAGGAAATTGCCCGGCGTGACTTCGCGGTTGGAGACGACCGAGCACGGGACCAGGTTCATGAGCCCGCGCCGTCCTCCTCGTCTTCCGGAACGTCCTCTTCCTCCTCGTCCGGCGCCGTGTTCTGCCCCGAAGGGGGAGGCTCTTGCGCGCTCGGCGGATCCGACGGTTGCGAGGGCGTGGATGAGGAGTCCGGATTCGTCGGGGCGGTCTGTGGATTCTGGATCTGAGTCTGCTGCTGTGTCGTCGGAGCCGGGGCCGCGGTCTGGGACGAGGCCCCCGAGTCGGGGGACGTCGGATGCGCGACCTGAGTCGTGGCGCCTGCGTGAGGCGCCTGCCGGCCGCCGCGCTCCTCCATCAAGCGGCGACGCTCCTGTCGCAGCGAATCGATGCGCGCGCTGTCCTGCGCGGTCATCTGATAGCCCGCGCCCATGGCCACCAACGCGGAGTCGGCCGCACTGGTCGGCACCTTCGGAAGCTTCAGCTCCGGCTCGGCTTCGAGCGTGGCGTACCGGGTGGAGTCGGAATGGACGAGGAGCGAGTCGAGGAGCGCGGTCCGCTCGTCGGTGCGTCCGCTCCAGCGCTTCCAGAGATAGAGCGCCGACTCGGCGTACCGCGTGCCGCGATAGCGCTCGGCCATCGAGTCCGTGAGGGCCATCACGCCCAGAGTGTCGTTGTGGTCGTTCGCCGCGATCCAGAGCCGTGCGTACGCGGACTTCGGCGCGAAGACGCTCGCGGGGAAGTCATACTCCACCTTGCGGTACAGGAGGATCGCCGAGTCTCCCTTGTCGAGCTGAAAGTAGTAGAGCTCCGCGAGGAGGAACGCCGCCTTGGCCTTGGCCTGCGTCGTGTCGGACACCATCGCCATCCGGTACTGCTTCATCGTGGTCAGGTTCTGACTCCGGCGCGCCGCCTGGATCTGGAACTCCGAGCCGGGCTGCGTCTTCAGCTTGTCGTATTCCCGCCCCGCCCCGTCCAGGTCGCTCAACGCCGTCTCGTACAGGAATCCGATCTGGAACTGCGCCTCGTACGCGATCGACGTGCGGGGAAATTTCTCGATGAGCCCGCGATATCCCTGGATGGCTTCCGGAACGCGTCCCACGATCGCCATGAGGTCGTAGACGCGCAGCATGACCTCCCCTTCCTTCCCTTCCTGGGCGGCGTAGACCCTCCAGTCCTGGAGGAACTCGAGGGCTTCCTTGGGGCGCCCGCTCCGGCGGAGCGCCTCGGCACGCTGCATGGCGGCCTCGACGCGCTGGAGCCCGCGCTCCTCCACCTTGAGGAGCTGCTCGTACACCGCCTGCGCGGTGTCCGGCCGTTCGGCCGCGAGGTACGCGTCGCCGGTCCGTCGCAGCGTGTTCGCCCTCTCCCGCCGTTCGTCGGCCTCCTTCAGCGCGCGGCCGTACCACCAGGCCGCGATGGCGTACTCGCGGCGCTGACTCTGGGCCTCGCCCGCGTAGAAGTAGAGCTCCCACTTTCGCGAGAATTTGGGGTACTTGGCGTCGACCTCGCGGAAGATGGAGTCGGCCTCACCGTATTCCTTGCGCCGGTACTGCGCGAGCCCTTCCGTGAAGCGCGCCTCCGGCACGAAGGGACTCTTCGGATACCGTTTCTGGAACTCGTCCAGACGCTTGATGGCGGTGGAGTAGTCCCCTTTCCCGTACAGGGACGCGCCCAGGAGGTAGCCCGCGTCGTCAGCCCACTTGCTCTTGGCGTGGTCCGTCATCATCTTGTTGCACTGACGGATGACGACATCGTACTTCGAGATCGCCTCCACGGACGGGGCGTCGGTCAGGCTCCGCTCCTGGGCCTTCACGGCTTCCTTGTAGTTCTTACGGGCCAGATAGAACGTGTTGTAGTACGCGCATCCGCCCGAGGATCCGAGAACGATCAAGCCGAGCGCCACGAGACGGGCGAGTCTCTTCGGGATCATCTGCATGGAGCACCTGAATGTACCACGCTCGGGGCGCGGACGGCTAACGAAGGGTGGCCTCGGAAGTTTCTGCCTTATAAGCAGTTCGCCCACCCACGAGGGTCCAGAGAACCCTGCCGGGAAGCTCCCAGCCGTCGAAGGGCGTGTTCCGTCCCTTCGAGGCGAATTCCGAGGCGCGGACGGTCCAGCGGTATGAAGGGTCGAACACCGTGACGTCGGCTTCCGCTCCCGTTTCCAGCGTGCCCCCGGGCTTGCCCAGGATCCGATACGGCTCGACCGTCATACGCGCCACGAGCTCCGGCAGCGTCAGGTGGCCCGGCTCGACCAGGGCTTTCAGGTAGACCCCCAGAGCGGTCTCGAGGCCGACGATGCCGAAAGGGGCGGAGTCGAAGTCGCCGTCCTTGTCGATGTCCGTGTGCGGCGCGTGGTCGGTGGCCAGGCAGCTCAGGGTGCCGTCCGCCACGGCCTCGATCAGCGCGTCCCGGTCCCGCTCCGAGCGGAGCGGCGGATTCATCTTGGCGCGCGTGTCGTACCCCGCGACCGCCTCGTCCGTCAGGATCAGATAGTGGGGCGCGGTCTCCCCGGTCACGCGGATGCCCTGCGCGCGGGCGCGGCGGATGATGTCGACCGTGCGCGCGGCGCTGACGTGCGCGACGTGCACGTGCCCTCCGGTCAGCTCGGCGAGGAGGACGTCCCGGGCCACGATCACCGACTCGGCGATGTCCGGGATCCCCTTGAGCCCCATCCTCGTCGAGACCCATCCCTCGTGCATCACGCCGATGCCCTTGAGATCGGGGTCCTCCGCGTGCTGGATCACGGGCACGCCGAGGTCTCGCGTCAGCTCCAGCGCGCGGCGCATGAGCTCCGCGTTCCGGACCGGCTTTCCGTCGTCGGACACGGCAACCGCTCCGGCCTGGACGAGATCCTCGATCTCCGTCAGCTCGGAACCCTGCTGCCCTTTCGTGACCGCCGCGATCGGGAAAACGCGCGCGAGGCCGACCTCGACCCCGCGCCGCCGCACGTACTCCACGCGCGGGCGGTCGTCGAGCGGCGGGTCCGTGTTGGGCATGCAGGCGACCGCGGTGAACCCGCCGCGCACCGCGGCGCGCGCGCCGGTCTCGATCGTCTCCTTCTCCTCCTGGCCGGGCTCGCGCAGGTGCACGTGCATGTCGAAGAAACCGGGACAGACCACGGCGCCCCGGACGTCCACGATCTCCACCTTGGGATTCGACCGGAGCGGCGACGGCGCGTCCTCGCCCCAGCCGGCGATCTTCCCGTTCTCGATCCAGAGATCCTGCACGCGGTCGATGCCGCGCGCGGGATCGAGGACCCTACCGCCGCGGAGACAGAGTGGGTTCGTCATGGCTCTTCATGCCCTCCACGGACGGGGTTTCGGACTCCGCGGCCTCGCCCGAGGACTCACGGTGTGACAGGAGGTAGAGCACCGCCATCCGCACGGCGACGCCGTTCGTGACCTGCTGCAGGATCACCGAGTGCTCGCCGTCGGCGACGTCCTGCGCGATCTCGACGCCTCGGTTCATCGGACCGGGGTGCATCACGGTGACGTCCGGCTTCGCGCGTCGGATCCGCTCCATGGTGACGCCGTACACGCGCGCGTACTCCCGGAGCGAGGGGTAGAGGCCGGCGCGCTGGCGCTCGAGCTGGATGCGGAGGATGTTGACCACGTCCGCGCCCTCGATCGCCTCGTCGACGCTCCGCGCGACGGTGACGCCGAATCGCTCCACCTCCGCGGGCATCATGGTCGGCGGCCCCGCGATCACCACCTCGGCGCCGAGCTTCACGAGTCCCCACATGTTGGAGCGCGCGACCCGGCTGTGCATCACGTCGCC
>Ga0068859_100008656_pt1 | contig 10285 bp, 10 predicted proteins | sample KBSSwiS22_FD_66585 | JGI IMG/M metagenome (GOLD analysis project Ga0068859, IMG submission 66585) | Switchgrass rhizosphere microbial communities from Kellogg Biological Station, Michigan, USA - KBS Switchgrass S2-2 | ecosystem: Host-associated > Plants > Roots > Rhizosphere > Soil ...
AACAGGAGCGGCTCGACGCAATTGCGGATTTTGGCGGGGCGGCGACCGCAGCTGACACAGGTGCCCGCGCCCGAGCGTTGTTGCGGGTGACCCAGAGCGGAGATTTCCAGGCGCGCGAGATGAACCGCGCGTTTGTGCAGATGGAGTACTTCGGTTACCTGAGAAGGAACCCGAATGATCCGCCGGATGGCAATTTCAATGGCTTTAACTTCTGGGTGGCCAAGCTGAACCAATTCAACGGCGACTTCCTCCAGGCCGAAATGGTCAAGGCCTTCCTCAGTTCAAGTGAGTACCGCGGCCGCTTCGGACCGTGATTCAGTCGGACGAAACAAGGGACAAAGGCGCAAGCGTGAAACGGTCATCGTTTGTGCTGCTTGCGCTTTTTGTTGTCAATAATGAGTTCCGTCTTGACACTCTCTGCCGTCGTTCATATGATCACTCGTTAACCGTCGCGAACGGAAGCACTTAAATGTTTGGTGCAAGCATAGGAAGAGCAGGCCAGCGAATCATCGATGCGATGGTGCGTTGGCTGGCGCGCGGACATATTAATCCGAACATCCTGACCTTCGTTGGGGTGGCGATTAATGTTGGTTGCGGCTTGTTGTTCGGATTCGGCTGGTTCTTCTGGGCCGGAATCGTTCTGATCATAGCTAATTTGTTCGACATGCTGGACGGCCAGGTCGCCCGGCTCTCGGGTCGAGTAACCAGCTTTGGCGGTTTTCTCGATTCGTCGCTTGATCGATTGTCGGACATGGTGGTGTTCGTGGGGCTAATGGTCTTTTATGCGCGCGACACACCATCTCATTCGACGCTCAATGTGTTTTTGGCCGGCGCCGGATTGATGGGATCAGTCATGGTCAGTTATGCGAGCGCGCGGGCTGAGAGCATGATTCCAAAATGTGACGTCGGCTTCCTGCGCCGGCCTGAGCGCGTAGTCCTTTTCATCATTGGCGCGCTGTCTACAGTTCCCGGTTCGAATAATTTTTTTGCGAATCGCATGCCTGCCGTCTTGTGGGTGTTGGCGATTGGGTCCTATTGGACCTTTGCCCACCGCATGTATCACACCTGGACGGAAGTTACCAAAAACGAGGTGAGGGAAAAACTGGCCGCAGACGAGCGAAACGCCAAATCGCAAACGCCGGACGTCAGGCACGAGCCGAGTCTGGCCCATAAACCGAGTTGATTTGCGGCAAATTCATATTCGGTAGAATTAGTGTTAGAATTTCTTGACTTAAGTGGCCGGTCAGTTCTAATTTAGTTCCGCTTTTCCATTTCTTCAGAGGTTATTACGTTTGATTATCTGCCCCTCTTGTGGTTCTTGTGTTCAAGGTGACCTGTGCCTTGGCTGCGCTACGTGTGGCGCGCGGGCCGTTGGTCCGCCTTTGGCGAGGGCAGAACACGAGCTGCCGTCTTTTGGCCGAGCCGCGTTGGCCTTTGCCAGCGGCGTCGCGATGCTCGGGACTTTCCTGGGCCTTCTGATTGCCGCTTTCATCGAAAAGAGGCCAGGGGCGATCGGATTTTGGACGCTCATGACCGCCGGCGAGATAGTGGCCTGGCGCGTCAAGTGGGTGGGCCTGCCAATCGCAATTGCGGTCATCTGGGGTGGTGCGAGAATCGTCCGTAGTATCAAACAAAACCCGTCGGGCTTCATCGGATTACGAGGAGCCAGAATTGGGCTGGCCGCCGCTTGCGTTGTGACCTTGATGGTTGCGGCCCTCATCGGGATAACCATCCCCGAGAGAATGCGGCAGCGGCAAGAGTCAATCTACGCAGCCCAGCATGCCTATGGCTATACTCTTCACCTCGCCTTGCTTGAGTATCGCGAATTGCACGGAACCTATCCCACGGATCGCGACAAATGGATGGACTCGCTACGCACTTTGCCGGACCCGTACGGCAGGATTGCCGAAGCGCTCCGTTTTGTCGACCCGAATGGATATCAGGCGACGGCCGAGGTGGCGGCGGCTTCGACTAAATCCAAGCCGTTGGGTATGAGTGGTCTGGCGTTGCGCAAGGCTTCCAGCCGAAGCAACCCTGAACCTGCGAGCGTTTCGTTCACGAGTTATGAGCTGCGTTTGCCGAGCGAGCACCGCCTGCTGGCTTCCGATGACGATTTCGTTCTTCGCGACGGCGTAATCGTCAAAGTTAAACCGACCTCATCCGCCGACGCCGCGCCACGTATTCCCTAACTGATCATGTCTTTTCTGGGCAGGTTTCGACGGAACAAAGAGGATCCGGAGGTTGCGCGTCGGTCTCTGCTGCTGCGCCTGGGCCGTTTGGGAGACGCCACCGTGCTGGACACTGGCGTTGACAGTGAGGGCAAGCACATCCTGAGCTACTGCTACACGATAGCCGGGGTCGATTACGAAACGGTTCAGCGGCTCGACGACGAGCAACTGCTGCGGAAAGATTATTACCTGCCGGGCTCCCGAGTTGACCTCAGATACGATCCGCGTCGTCCCGCGAATTCAGTTGTGGTCTGAAATCTCAAATCTCAAATCTGAAATTTTCTTCTCATCTAAAGTGATCTTGAGCGCTGTACTTTGTGCCTGGTACTTTGTACTTTGTCTTGGTACCACCGCCGCCACCGGAGAAAATCTTCGTGATGAGAAATCAAGAACTGAGCACAAAGAACTAAACACGAAGTACATTTTTTGATGTTTAGCAAAATTCTAATCGCCAATCGCGGTGAAATTGCGGTCCGCCTTATTCGGGCCTGTCGCGATCTGAACATTTCGCCGATCGCGGTTTATTCTGAAGCGGACGCAGGTTCGTTGCATGTGCGCATGGCGGACGAAGCTTATTGCATTGGCCCGCCCCCGTCAGCGGAAAGTTATCTCGACATTCCGAAGATCATTGACGTCGCGAAGCGCGCCAACGCGGAAGCGATACATCCGGGTTACGGTTTTCTGGCAGAGAATGCTGCGTTCGCGCGCGCGGTGACTGAGGCCGGCTTGGTTTTTGTCGGCCCGACGGTTGAAGCAATGGAAATTATGGGTTCCAAGACCACTGCCCGTCGCGCGGCAATTAAAGCCGGCGCGCCGGTCGTGCCGGGAACCACCGACGCGCTGAAGGACTTTGAAGCGGCGCGCGCCACCGCCGCTCAGTTGGGTTATCCGGTGATGTTGAAAGCGGCTGCCGGCGGCGGCGGTAAGGGCATGCGACAAGTTGCCGGCGAAAGCAAACTGCAATCAGCTTTTGAAGCGGCACAATCGGAAGCTGCGTCGGCTTTTGGAAATTCGGAAGTCTATCTCGAGAAAGTGGTTGAAAAACCGCGACACATTGAAATTCAAATCTTCGCCGACCAGCACGGAAACTTTGTTCATCTGGGCGAGCGTGAATGCTCGATCCAGCGGCGCCATCAGAAGGTCATTGAAGAGTGTCCTTCTCCAATTAACGATACCGGACTTCGGCAACGAATGGGCGAAGCGGCAATCAAAATTGCGCGGGCCGTTGATTACGTCGGCGCGGGCACGGTCGAATTTCTTTTCTCAGATAAGACGCGCGAGTTCTACTTCCTGGAAATGAATACGCGTCTGCAGGTCGAGCATCCGGTGACCGAACTCGTTACCGGATTCGATCTGGTACGCGAACAAATCAACGTTGCCGCCGGGGAAAGGCTGTCTTTCGCGCAAGACGATGTGCGCTGGCACGGGCATGCAATCGAGTGCCGGGTTTATGCCGAAGATCCGGAAAACAATTTCCTGCCGTCGCCGGGGAAAATTTCTTTCCTGCGGGTGCCCGCCGGTCCGGGAATTCGTGATGATAGCGGCGTGACCGAAGGCGACGAAGTATCTATTTACTATGATCCGATGATCTCAAAGCTCGCGGCCTGGGGCCGGACGCGAACTGAGGCGATCGACAGGATGCGGCGCGCTCTGGATGAATACGCCGTCGGCGGAATCAAGACGACGCTGCCTTTCTTTCGCGAGATCGTTCGCGACGAAGAGTTTGTTGCCGGACATCTGGATACCGGGTTTATTCCGCGATTCAATGAGCGTAGGGGTAAGCGCGCCGGCGATACGCAGGCCTCTAGCCTGCATCAGGATCTGGCCATAATTAGCGCCGCGATTGCCTATGCTGAAAGTCAGCGCCAGGCGACGAGTAATCACGGGGCGGAAAAACAGAGCAAATGGAAAATCAGCGGTCGCGCCAGGGCAATAAATCAGATGCCGCAGGGAAGCGCACCGCAATTTAACGAATGAAACTTCACGCCAGGGTCGGAGATTATGAAGGCGACGTGGACATTCGCATCCAGGGGACACGTGTCTTTGCAGCGCTCGTTGACCGGACATACGAAATAGACCTACAGCGAACAAGCGGCGATGCCTTGTTGCTGATGACTGACGGTCGGGTTTTTGATTGTCGGATTGACGGGCCTGTCGAATCAGGCTTGCCGGTCGACGTTTCGGTTGGCACGCAGAGTTTTGCCGTTACGCTTGCCGATCCGCGCCGATTGCGAAGCGCAGCCGCTGCCGGTGCGTTCGCGGGTGGAGTTGCCCGGATCACGGCCCCCATGCCGGGTAAGATCGTGCGCGTGATGGTCGAAGCCGGCGCCGAAGTTGAGGCGGGTGACGGAATCGTGGTGGTGGAAGCCATGAAGATGCAGAACGAGATGAAATCTCCCCGAGCCGGAAAGGTTTTGACCGTGAATGTTGAGGTGGGCACGACGGTCAACGGCGGTGATGTCCTGGCGGTGATCGAATAAAAGGAATTGAATCATTGATTCATTTGATCATTGAGTCAATGAATTAATGAACCAATGACTCAATCAGATTTCTCATCTTTACGCATTCTTCTTTGGGACCTCGACGGGACACTGGTGCGGGGCAAACGTTTCGGCACGTTCAAGGATTACACGGTCCCGATGTTGCAAAACGTTTTCGGGACGGCCGGCTGCCTCCCGGAGTTGGTCGTCTCTGGCATGACCGATTTGCAGATTATCGAGGAATCCCTCCGCGGTGAAGGCATCACTCGCGAACATATCAGCGCGCGGAAAGACCAGTTGCGAACCTCGTACATCACCGAAATGAAGCGGGCGCTTCGCGACGGCGCGCACGTAATTGAAGCTATTCCCGGTGCGCGTGCAGCGCTGGAAGCCGTCCACAATCACCCTCGTTATCGTTCAGGCCTACTGACCGGCAATATCGAACCGGCAGCTCACCTGAAAGTCGAGAGTGCCGGCCTGGCCGAATTTTTCACTCTACCAGGCGCCTTTGGTGACGAGTCCTTCGATCGGCGCGATCTGCCGGCCAAGGCCGCTCAGCGAATCAATGAACATCTCGGCGCCAGGCTCGAACCCGACCAATTCATCGTGATTGGCGACACGCCAAACGATGTGGCCTGCGCGCGGCACTTTGGTGCCCGTGTCGTTGCCGTCGCGACCGGGCGAATTCACTCAGCCGGCGAGTTGCAGGCCTGCAATCCTGATGCGCTGCTACCCGACTTCCTGGATGTCGAACGGTTTATGCGGACATTGGCGAGTCTTTGAACGCTTCCTCGGTGTTCCTGGTTTTCTCCAGCCCAGGCGTTTACGCCTGGGATGAGAAACAGGAGGAGCTGTCAAGCCCCATTAATGGGGCTTTCGAAATTAATCGTCCTTTTATTTCCCAGGCGTAAACGCCTGGGCTACATAAAACTTTTCAAATTGGAACCACTACCCTAATACTATTCTTCGTCTTTGAAAGCACCGCCGGATACCTCATAATGAGCGCACCCGCTTCAATTTGATCGTCTCAAAGGAGAGGTAAGTCTATGCTCGTCAATTGGACCAAAGACGTCGAGGCAGCACTGGAAACTGCCCGGTCCCAAAACAAGCCGCTGTTAATCGATTTTTCCGCCGCGCCGGCCTGAGGCGCATGTGCTCGGCTGGAAGCCGAGTCATACAACGACCAGGAAACTGCCAACTTCATCAATCAGACTTTCGTCCCGCTCGAAGCTCACATCAAGGAGCATCCGGCATTGTTCAAACGGTTCGGCGCAGTCTGGACTCCGACGGTCCTGATAATGGATTCCGGAGGAGTGGAGGGTTATCGCATCGATGGTTACCTGCCGCAGAACTGGTTTCGCGCGCGTCTGGAGATGGGCCTGGCGCGCGTTGAGTTCATGCATAAGAAATTCGCAGACGCCGAGAAGAGTTACGCCGCCGTCATCGAGCGCCGCGGTGACACGGGTGTAGTCCCCGAAGCGATCTACTGGCGCGGCGTATGCCACTACAAAGTCACGAACGATCACACCGTGCTCGGCGAGGTCTGGAAAGAGTTGGCTGAAAAGTATCCGGGCGATGAGTGGACGCTGAAGAGCGTGCCCTGGGCCCATTGAAATTGTTAATTAGCCGCGGATGAACGCAGATCGACACGGATAAAAGCCAGAAGCAGGAAGGCAAATGAATCAATCTGCTTTCTTCTTATCCGCGCGCATCCGCGTTAGTCCGCGGCTAATCAGATTCGATGAAAGCCCTTGAGAATATCCTGTGTCGCCAGTCGCAGGATCACCGGGCGTCCATGCGGACAGGTTGTGGGCGATGAAGTCGTCAGCAGTCGATCGATTAGCCAACGCATCTTCTCAGGCGCGAGCGGCATGTTGACTTTGATCGCGGCGTGACAGGCGAGGGAAGCGGCAATCTCATCGCGCAAACTCGCTCGGGCGGCACCGCGCTTTTCTGAGTCCACGGTATCCAGAACTTCAGCCAGTACATTTCGCGCTTCGCTGGCCGGCAGGTCCGCCGGTGTTGATTTGATTGCGACCGTCCGGCCTGACAATCTCATCAATTCAAAGCCATAGCTTTCCAGTTCTTCGGCAACGTGATCGAACGCGGCTGCCTGCGCCGGAGTTAGATCGAACGTCTCAGGAATCAACATCTGTTGCGACTCGGGACGTCGAGAAACTTCCAGGGCACGATATTTGTCAAACAGAATTCGCTCGTGGGCGACGTGCTGATCGATGAGCAGCAGGCCTTCGTCATCCGTCGCGATGATGAAGCTTTCGTCGAGCTGGCCCAGCGGGCGGATGTTGGACGAAACGGATTCGACTGCAACTTCGCGCACCAGCTTGACTGCCGAATCGAGCGGCGGCAAATCGGGAAACACTTTAGCATCGCTCGCTGGTCGCGGATATTCGATTGCAGTTCGCAGTTCCTCTTCAGATTGATTGATCGGTTCAGCCGGTGGCCACCCCGGTGCTGGTCCAGCGATAGGGGCGCGCAAGTTGTCCGAAACTGCCGGATACGGCTTGGATTCCGGCACTCCAAATCCAATTCGCGGCTGCTCGGGCCGTGGTCTTAGATCAAACGCAGCCGCCGCCGCCGGTGTTGTTCCCGATGGAACCGTTGTGGCGGATGCGGCCTCAGCCTGAGCCTGATCGATCATGATTTCATCGGTTCGAGTTGCGGTGGCGTCACGAATCTCAGCCGACGGCGCGAATCCGGCGCTGGCCAGGGCCGCGCGTACGGCTTCGCGAACTGAATCAGCCACAGCCGCGGCCCGGCGAAACCGCACTTCCGTCTTCGCCGGGTGAACATTTACGTCGACCTCTTCCAGAGGGACGTCGATGAAAAGCAGAGCCACGGGATAGACGCCATGCGGCAGAATCGAACGATAACCTTCAGAGAGTGCCCTTCCAATCAGCCGATCGCGAACGAACCTGCCGTTAACGAAAAGAAACTGGGCGTCGCGCGACGTCCGTCGATCACGCGGCGCGGAAACAAATCCACGTACTTTGGCGATCTGGGGCAAAGAAAAGCTCGTCTCAACCGGCTCGCTCACCCCGTTATCAACTTCCAACAAACCATCCAGAAATTGCGCGCCAAAGATTTGATAGGCTCGCTCGCGCAGATCGTTCGCCGAGGCTACGCGCAGCGTCTCGCGACCGTTATTCATCAGCGTGAACGAGATTTCCGGGTGGGCCAGCGCATAGTGCGTAACCAGATTAGTCAGGTGGTAACTCTCCGTGGCTTCGGAACGCAGGAACTTACGGCGCGCCGGCGTGTTGAAAAACAGATCGCATACAGAGATCGTGGTCCCACGCGGATGGGCGGCGTCCTTCACGTCACGCAGGCGGCCACCTTCGATAATCACGCGGGTCCCGGCGCTCGCATCTTTGGTGAGAGTCACCAGTTCGACACGGGCGACCGAAGCGATCGAAGCCAGCGCTTCTCCACGAAAACCCAGCGTGGCGATGGCATTCAGATCGTCGGCTTTACTGATCTTCGAGGTAGCATGTCTTTCAAATGACAGCACCGCGTCGTCGCGCGACATTCCTTCGCCGTCATCGTTGATCTTCAGCAGGCGGCGTCCACCTGATTCGACATCGATGACGATGCGCGTCGCGCCCGCATCGATCGCGTTTTCGACCAGTTCTTTGGCCACGGAAGCGGGTCGTTCGACGACTTCGCCGGCGGCAATCAAGTTTGAAATGTGATCGGGGAGAACTCTGATTTTGGACATGAAATATTGTGAGTTGTCAGTGGTTAGCTGTCAGTCGAAGGTTGTAAAATCTGCGTAATCTGCGGACGAGCACAACTGACCACGGACAACTAACCACTGACCCTTTAAAGATAGACAATTTCGTGATCCTTCGTATCCAAATCGATCGCGTCAAATATCCAATCAACAAAATACTGTCCGTGACGGGCCATGAAGGAACTGATGTTAATGTGACGCTCCTGTAAAGATTTCCCGGGGTAAAGCAGATCGCCTGCATGCTGTAACTGACGCTGCACCGCTTCGTCGCGGGCCATCTGAGCGCGATTAAAGCGAGTGCGTAGGCCATCAATCTGATAGTTGATCTTTCGTCTGCCTTTTTCCAGGGCGTCCGCCAGGGTTGGATCTACCCGCTTGAGTTGTTCCTGCAATCCATCCAGTTCTGTATTAAAGGTTTCGGTTGTGTGTGCGAACGCGTCCGAAGTTTCCTGACCCAGATATCCCGCCACCACTCGCGCGACAACATGGTCCGGTCCCGCAAAAAAATCCTCCAGGCGAATTCCATAGCGGTCCAGCGATCGCCAGGTGTGCTTTTCAACAAAGGTAAGACTCGCTCGCGGCAGAATCGGCGTTACCGGGCGATTCAAAATCCGATAGACCTCGGAAGTTTGCGCAAAGTAGGCAATTTCCGCCGAGCCCCCGTAGTAAGCAATCGTCGGCAGCAGAAAATCCTGCACCACAGAGCGCAAAGTTACGTTGGGACTGAAACGTTCAGGTTCGCGCCGCGCCCATTCAGCGAGTTCGTCAGCCGAATATTCCGGCCCATCGCCCTTCGCCCCATACTTGCCGCTCGCGTTTCGCGTTAAAGCTCGCCGCGCCCCACTTTCGGCATGCAGGAACAAAGGAAAGGAGTCTTCGGAAGGCGTAACCTGCGCATGATAGCCGGCGGCTTCGAGTTCGCGGCTGCGAGCCACGATTGCTCCGGCGATCTCCTGAGCGTGACGCGCCGCCTCAGCATACAGTGGCGCCACAATTTTCTTTAGTTCCGCATCGAGCGGATCGACCAGGATCAAACCTTTATCCCCAACCAGCGCGGTCATCAGGCGCGCAAAACCATCACCGAATTTCTTCCCCGGAGAGTAGCAATCGCGCAGAAGCTTTTCGAGATCATCGGTAAATTCAGTTTTGGGCAATGATGAGAGAAGCGCTTGCAGCGTCATTTCGATCGATTGATCCAGAGTTACCTGTCCGACAGGCACGCCTTCGGAATGAATCTCTCCAGAGATTTCGACGCCACTGAGGGTGCAATCACGATTGATGAACTCAGCTGTGGCTACTTCCGCAAAGTCATGATCCTCGGTAGCGATCCAAAAGACGGGGACGGTTTTGATCCCACGTTGGGCCATGCAGTCGGCAAGCTTCACTGCCGAAAGGGCCTTGTAGATGGTGTAAAGCGGGCCACCAAGCAGGCCGGCCTGTTGCCCTGAAACCACGGCTATGCAATCTGTTTCGCGCAGCAGTTTGAGATGTGCGAGCGTCTTTTCGCCGGCGCCCCAATCGCGATTCATTCGTTCCAGCGCGTCCACCAAAGCATTTCGATCCGTCGGATAATTCGCCAGCACGCGTTCGCAGCGCTGCGGAAGATCGTAATGATGCTTAACCGCTTCGGGATAGAAATTCCGCAGTTTGGACGGGTCGGTTAAGTAATCGAGAAAGAGCCGCGATTGTTGGGGAATCCGCTCGAAAGAAATATTTTCTACGCGCAGGCCGGTTTGCTCCGGAGTGCTGTGGCAGGCGGTTTCAGCGGTGCTCAATTTCGGGGTTGCTCCTGTGGGAACATTCTACGCGTCGGTTGTTGGGAGTGC
>Ga0068859_100008661_pt1 | contig 10282 bp, 8 predicted proteins | sample KBSSwiS22_FD_66585 | JGI IMG/M metagenome (GOLD analysis project Ga0068859, IMG submission 66585) | Switchgrass rhizosphere microbial communities from Kellogg Biological Station, Michigan, USA - KBS Switchgrass S2-2 | ecosystem: Host-associated > Plants > Roots > Rhizosphere > Soil ...
TCACTGGTCTTTTCACTGGGCTTGGGGCTGGCGGGGGCGCGGCCGGTGGAAGCCGGCGAGACCATCCGGATCGCCATAGGGACCCAGGACACGACCATCAACTGCGCGACCGGTGGCCTCATCATCCGCGAGCTGAAGCTCCTCGAGAAGTACCTGCCCCACGATGACGCCTACGGGGGCAAGTACAAGGACGTCAGCTACGACATCAGCTGGAAGAACTTCACGGCCGGCGCGCCGCTGACCAGCGAGATGGTGGCGCACAAGCTCGACTTCGGCGCCATGGCCGATTTCCCGTCGGTGTTGAACGGCGTGGCGTTCAAGAAGCAGGGCGAGCGCAGCCTCTACCTGGGGCCCCTGTCCGCCAGCGCGACCGGCGCGGGCAACGGGCTCCTCGTGCCCTCGAATTCTCCTGTGCAGAGCCTGGCCGAGCTGAAGGGCAAGCAGATCTCGGTACCCTTCGGCTCGGCGTCGCATGGGATGCTCCTGCGCGCCATCGATAGCCTCGGCTGGAACCCGGAGACCGACGTCGTCATCACGTCACAGGCGCCGGAGGTGGGCGGCTCGTTCCTGAAGAGCGGCAAGATCGACGCCCACGCCGACTTCGTCCCGTTCGCCGAGCTGTTCCCGTTCCGCGGGTTCGCGCGCAAGATCCTGGACGGCTCGACGGTAGGCGTGCCCACGTCTCACGGCCTGCTGGTGACGGGCGCGTTCGCCGACAAGTACCCGGAGCTGGTGGTGGCCTTCGTGAAGGCCGCGCTGGAGGCGGATCGCCTGGTGACGGCGGAGCCCGAGAAGTACAGCGAGCTCATCCAGAAGGTCACCGGCGTCGAGGCCGAGGTCAACTACATGTTCCACGGCCCGCTGGGGATTCAGACGCGCGACTACACCATCAAGCCGTCGGTGCGAAAAGGCATCGAGGTGGCCGTCGATACCCTGAAGCTGCTGAAGAAGACCGACACCACCTTGGATCTGTCGACCTGGATCGACGATCGGTTCGTCCGCCAGGCGGCCCGCGAGCTCGGTCTCGACTACGAGGCGCGCTTGAAGAGCGACGCGCCGTTGCCGCTGAAGGGTCCCGATGCGCGCACGGGGGAGCCGATTCGCGAACCGAAGCTGGCGGGCCAGATCTGGGTGGCCGGCGAGGCCAGGGTCCGCGCCTACGCCACGCCCAGGTCGACGCTGGCGGCCCTCGCCGAGCTGGAGCGCACGGGCAAGAAGGTGCGCGTCGCCTTCGTGCACGATCGCGAGAGCGGCCTGAAGCTCTTCGCCCACAAGGCGTTCTACGTTCAGGGCGGCACAGAAGAAGGCACCGAGCGGCGCCCGACCGACGCGCGCCCAGACGGGGCAGATGGGAAGACGAAGATCGGGACCAGGGGAGAGACTGACGCCGTCCGGGCCGCGTTCCTCTCGAGAGCGCGCGCCGAGGCATGGGCGAAGGCTCACGGACAGGGCCGCGTCCTCGAAGCCGCTCGAGCGCTGGCCGCCGGGGGCGGCGCCAACCCGAAAGCGGCGACGGGAACCGCCGCCTCGGCCGCCGGCGGTGAGCCGACCGGCGCGGCCCCGGCTGTCCCACCCACGGCAGCGCGATGACCGTCGTACCGGACGCGTTCCCCGCCGCCGCCGGGCGTGTGGCGCGCTGGGTGGGCCGCGGCGTACAAGCGGCGAGCGCCATCGATCGAACGCGCCTTCTGACGCGAGCGCTGTCGCTGGGGGCGGCCGCGCTGATATGGCAGTGGGCCTCCTCTCACCACCTGAGCCTGCGCGTGATCGACTTTCGCAACGTCCCGGCACCGACCGAGGTGGCGGGGGCGGCGGCGGCGCTCGTCGCCTCGCCGAAGCTCGGCCACCACGTCAGAAGCAGCTTGTTTCGGGTATTCGCCGGTTTCGCGGCCGCGGCCGTGGTGGGCATCGCCCTCGGCCTGCTGGTCGGCCGGTTGAAGCGCGCCGCCGACCTGTTCTCACCTCTGCTCGAGGTGATGCGTCCCATTCCGGGCGTAGCCTGGATCCCTCTGGCCATCCTGATGTTCCCGTCCTCCGAGCTGAGCATGGTGTTCATCACCTTCATGGGCGCCCTGTTTCCGATCCTCCTCAACACCGTGCACGGCGTGGAGGGGCTCGATCGGCGCGTCGTCGCCGGCTCGCGGGCGCTGGGCGCGCGCTCGGTCGCGCTGTTCCGGGAGGTCATCCTGCCGGGAGCCCTCCCCAGCATCGTGACGGGCCTGAGCATCGGCATGGGCACCGCGTGGTTCTGCCTCGTCACGGCGGAGATGATCTCGGGCCAGTACGGGATCGGCTATTACACCTGGGAGTCCTACAACCTCCAGCGTTACCCGGACATCGTGGTGGGCATGCTGTTCATCGGCTTCTTCGGCATGGTGAGCAGCGCCCTGGTGAAGGCGATCGGAGCGCGCCTGACGCCCTGGTATCGACTGGAAGGACGCACCCCGTGAGCGCACGCATCGAGCGGCGCCGCGGCGACGACGCGGGCGCGGCTGCCTCGATAACGCCCGCGTCGCCCCCGGAGACAGGACGAATCGTGGTGAGAGATCTGGGGATCTCGCTCGGTGGTGGGCGGGGCCGGGGGCAGGCGAGAGGAAGATCCGTCGCGGTTCCGGCGGTCGAGGTGGTGCGCGGGCTCGACCTCGAGGTCGAGCCCGGCGAGTTCGTTTGCCTGCTCGGGCCCTCGGGATGCGGGAAGTCCAGCCTGCTCTCCGCGATGGCGGGGTTTCTCTCGACCTCCGCGGGCACCATCGAGGTCGACGGCCGCCGCGTGACCGGGCCCGAGCCCGAGCTGGGGATGGTCTTTCAGCAGACCTCTCTCCTGCCGTGGCGGAGCGTCGAGGAGAACGTCGCCTTCGGGCTGAAGATGCGGGGCACGCCCGCCCAGGCGCGGCGGGCGGCCGCCCGCGACTTCATCGCGCTGGTCGGTCTGCGTGGCTTCGAGCGGCACTTCCCAGCCCAGCTCTCGGGCGGGATGCAACAGCGCGCCGAGATCGCGAGGGCGCTGATCAATCAGCCGCGCGTGATCTTCATGGACGAACCGTTCGCTGCGCTCGACGCGCAGACGCGGTTCATGATGCAGGAGCTGTTGCTCGGCGTCTGGGCCCGCGTGGGCACCACGGTCGTGTTCGTCACGCACGACATCGACGAGGCCATTTTCCTCGCCGATCGCATCTTCGTGATGACCAGCCGGCCGGGGCGCCTGCGCGAGGTGATTCGCGTTCCCTTCGCGCGGCCACGCCCGGCCGACCTGACCACCACCCCCGCGTTCGTGGGGCTCAAGCGCCGCTGCCTCGATCTGCTGCGGGAGGAGACGCTGCGCGGGCTGGCCGGTCGTCAGCGCTTCGTCACGTAGTGGGCGGCGATCACCCCAGTGCTGAAGGCCTTCGACGAACGCAGCTCGAGCTGGGCTCTCTGTTCGCGCTTGCCGAATAGAGACAGGCCATCGCCGAGGATCACCGGCTGGACGGTGAGCCGCCACTCGTCGATCAGATCGGCCGCACCGAGCGTCCGTGCCACCGACGGGCTGCCGAAGATCATGATGGCGCCGCCCTCCTTCTTCTTCTCCGCGCGCAGCGCCGCCACGAGGTCGTCGCCGACGACGCGCACATTTGGAGCCTGTGACGGGGGCATCGTCCGCGACGCCACCAGCTTCTTCACCTGCTTGTACCAGCGCGCGTGGCTGCGGGTATGGGCCGAGGCGTCCGCCGCCTCGCCGGCGGTGGGCCAGTAGCCCTCCATCAGCTGGTACGTGACTCGGCCATAGACGGCGAGGTCGACGCTGTCGATGAGCGGGTAGGTGTGATCGGCCAGCTCGTCATTGAACACGATGAAATCCATGTCCCCGGAGCGAGTCGCGAGGAAGCCATCCAGGGAGATGTGAGCGAGAGCGATGATGTTGCGCATGGGGATTACCGTCCTTTCACCTGGGCGACGAACGACGCCGGGGCGTTTCGACCGACCATGGCGAAAAAATGCATTCGACGGGGCCGGCCGCCAGCCTCTGGCGTCGAGGCGCCGACGCACCGTGGCGTCACGGCTCGGTCAGTCCGCGGTAATAGTCGAACAGGTCCTGCAACGTGCGCCCCGGCGTCGGCGTGAAGACGTCGCTCGTGACCTCGAGCTCCGTGATGCGGTCCAGGCGGAAGTTGCGAAATCCGTCGCGGAGCTCGCAGTAAGCGCCCGCGGTCCAGGTCAGTCCCCAGTAAAACAGGCCGAGAGGCCACACGATGCGGGCCGTCGGCTGCCCGCCGCGATCGACGTAGGCCAGGCGGACCTTGCGGCGTTCGCGGACCGCCGCGCGCAAGGTGGTCAGGCGATCTCCCACGCCGACTTGCTCGCGCAGGTTCAGCGCGAACAGCGTCGCCCCGGCGATCCGCTCGCGCAGGGCCGGGGGCAGCACCACCTCGACCTTGGCCAGCACGTCGGCCGCCGCGCGCGCCAGCGCCGGGTCGGCCCAGCTCTCCACGACGCGCGCGCCGAGTACCAGGGCCTCGATCTCGTCCTCGGTGAACATGAGGGGGGGAAGGTCGAAGGCGCCTCGCGGAAGCCGATACCCCACTCCCGCTTCGCCGGTGATGGGGACGCCCGACGCCACGAGGTCGGCGATGTCGCGATAGATCGTGCGCTCCGAGACCTCCAGCTCCCGCGCCATCGCCGCCGCGGTCACCACCGCTCCGCGGCGACGGAGGCGCTGCACGATCTGGAACAGACGGTCGGCTCGACGCATGCGCGTGGCGGGGACGGAGCCTATCGCGGCCAGGCGCCCGCGCGCACGTTCATGCGCGGCGTCCGCCCTCGCGGTCGCCCTTCATGGGGGGCGCCGGCTCCCACAGGCCGATCACGCCGCCCGTGGGATCGCGGACGACGCTGAAGGTCCCCGGCTCGATGGCGACGCAGTCGCGCAGGATCTCGGCGCCCAGCTTCCTAGCGCGGCCGGTCGCCTCCTTGACGTTCGCGACGTCGAAGTACGGGACCCACCCCGGAGGGACGCCGTCGCGCGGCGCCGTCAAGCCGGCCAGCACCCCCTCGAACACCCAGTAGGGGCCTGCCGGGGTGCTCTCTTCCACGCTCTTCCAGCTGAAGAGCTCGGAGTAGAAGCTCCGGGCGCGCTGCGGGTCATTGGTCTGCAGCTCGGCGTAGGCCACGGGGTTCATCGGTTTCTCGCTCATGGGATCCTCCTGTCGTTGACGAACGGAAGGCACCCTACGCGTCTCCTCCTGACACCGTCCTGTCAGGAGGGTGCCGGGAGGGCGAGGACGGCGACGAGGAGAAGGACGAGGACGAGGACCGATCAGGGCAGCGCGCCGCCGTCGATCCAGGCGCGGATGATCTCGAGATCCTGGGCGCTGAGGCGCGACTTCGGGGGCATGGCGGGGCGGCTGCGGCGTGTGACCTTCTGGTAGAGGAGGCTGTTCGTTGGATCGCCGCCGATGACCGAAGGCCCCTGCTCGCCCCCACGCATGACGCCGTCGTAGCTGTCGAGGCGCAGCTCGGCCCCGGGGTCGTCGGCCCCATGGCAGCGCACGCAGCGCCGACGGAACACGGCGGCGACGCCGTCGTCGAAGCGGGGGCCGCCCCGATCGCTCCGCTCCGAAGCGCGCGCCGGGCTCGGGACCAGCGCGCCGCTCCCCGCGAGGACGGCCGCGACGAGCACCGCCGGCACGCCGAGCGTCAGCGCCAGGAAGGAGACAGGTCGCAGGAGGTGAGACATCTGCGCGCGTGAATATAGAAGCTCCGCCGCCAGGTTTCTTGCATTTCCTATCGCAGTCCCTTAGCTTGCCCTCACCCGAGGTCCATGGCCCAGCAGCGACAGCTCGATTTCGATGAGTCAGCGGGCGCCGAAGACGAGAAGGCGTCGCGCAAGGGCAAGGAAATGTCAGCTACCGACGAGAGCCGTGACGGCCACGGTCGAAGCGCCCGGGGCGCCGGCCAAAGGGGCGACAAGGCCGGCGAGAAGACCGGGGACCAAAGCGGCGAGAAGACCGGCAGCAAGAGCAAGGGCGGCTCCGGACGAGGGCGCGGCGGCGGCGGCTCGGGCGATGACGGAACCGGCGGCCCGACGCCCCCCCGCGACACCTCGCTGGCCGACGAGGCCCAGCGCCGCTACCTGAACTACGCGGTCAGCGTCATCACGGCGCGCGCGCTGCCGGACGTGCGCGACGGTTTGAAGCCCGTGCAGCGGCGGATCCTGTACGCCATGCACAACAACCTGCACCTCTACCCCGACGCGAAGTTTCGCAAATCGGCGACCATCGTCGGTGAGGTGCTGGGCAAGTTCCACCCGCACGGCGACTCGTCCTGCTACGAGGCCATGGTGCGCATGGCGCAGGACTTCTCGCTGCGCTACCGGCTGGTGGACGGCCACGGTAACTTCGGGTCGCTCGACGGCGACGGGGCGGCGGCCTACCGGTACACCGAGGCGCGCCTGGCGCCGCTCGCGCCCGAGCTGCTGGACGAGATCAAGCAGGAAACGGTCGAGTTCCGCCCCAACTACGACGGGACGACCGAGGAGCCGGTGGTGCTTCCGGCCAAGATCCCGCAGCTGCTGGCCAACGGCTGCACCGGCATCGCGGTGGGCATGGCCACCAACATTCCGCCTCACAACCTGAAAGAGGTCTGTGACGCGGCGGTGGCCTTGATCGACGACAAGGATCTCGAGACCAAGGACCTGCTGAAGCACATCAAGGGTCCGGACTTTCCGACGGGCGGCCTGGTCACGAACAGCAAGAAAGAGCTGCGCGACATCTACGAGACGGGGCAGGGCGGCATCCGCGTGCGCGGCGAGTGGAAGATCGAGGAACAGAAGCGCGGCGGCGAGACCATCATCGTGACCTCGATCCCCTTCGGGATCTCGAAGGCCACCATCGTCGAGAAGATCGCCGAGGTCATCATCGGCAAGAAGCTGCCGCTGCTGGTCGACGTGCGCGACGAGTCCACCGACGACGTGCGCATCGTCCTCGAGCTGAAGTCGGGCGCGGACGCGGCGCTGGTGATGTCGTACCTGTTCAAGCACACACCGCTCGAGCTGAGCTTCCACGTCAACCTGACCTGCCTGGTCCCCACGGACAACCCGGAGATCGCCGGCCCCGCGCGCCTCGACCTGAAGGCGATGCTGGCCGAGTTCCTGAAGTTCCGCGAGGACGTGGTCACGCGACGCTTCGAGTTCGAGCTGCGCGAGCTGGAGCGCCGGATTCACATCCTGGTCGGCTTCGAGATCATCTTCGACGCGCTCGACGAGGCCATCCGCATCATCCGCAAGTCCGACGGCAAGTCCGACGCGGCGGGAAAGCTCATGAAGCGGTTCGACCTGGACGCCATCCAGACCGACGCGGTCCTCGAGCTGAAGCTCTACAAGCTGGCCCGCCTGGAGATCGACGCGATCCGGAAGGAGCTGGCCGAGAAGCGCGCGCGGGCCAAGGAGATCCGGGCGATCCTGGCCGACAAGAAGCGCTTGTGGAAGGTGATCCGCGGCGAGATCGTCGAGGCGGCGGAGAAGTTCGCCGACAAGCGCCGCACCAAGATCGGCGGTCCGGGCGGCGACGACGTCGCGTTCGACGCCGAAGCGTTCATCGTCGACGAGGAGGTCACCGTCATCCTGTCCCGCGACGGCTGGATGAAGCGCGTGCGCGAGGTGAAGGACCTGTCGGCCACCCGCCTGCGCGACGGCGACGCCATCCTGCTGGCGGGGCGCGCGGGGACCAAGGAGTCCCTGGCGCTGTTCTCGAACCAGGGGAGCTGCTACGTCCTGCGCATCAACGATGTACCGCCTTCCACGGGCTACGGCGAGCCGGTGCAGAAGCTGTTCAACCTGCGCGACGGCGAGCGAATCGTGGGCGGCCTGACGTTGACGGCAGCGGCCGCCCCGGCCGGTGCGGTGTGCGTGGCCGCGACCAAGGGCGGCTACGGTCTGCGCTTCAACCTCGACCCGCACCGCGAGATCTCGACCCGCGCCGGACGGCGCTTCGCCAAGCTGGCCGAGGGCGACGAGATCATTGGCGTGGCGGTGGCCGGGCCGAAGAGCGTGGTCACGGTGGTGACGGCCACGGCGCGGGCGCTCCTGTGCCCGGCCGATGAGCTCCCCGAGCTGGCGAACCCGGGGCGTGGCGTCACCTTGATCAAGGTGGACGAGGGCGACACGGTCGTCGGGATCGCGGTGACGAAACCCTCCGAGAAGGACGCGCTCATCGCCGAGACCGACGGCGGCAAGAAGATCCCGGTCGGTCCGGGGCGATTCTCCGTCACGGGCCGCGGAGGCAAGGGCCACACCCTTGGCCGCAAGCTCACCATCGAGCGGGTGTCCTACCCAGAGCCGCCCGCGCCCCCGACGCTGCTGAACTGACATCCCCATGAGCCCCCCCAGCGCCGCCGCTTCCTACACCGCCGACCACATCACGGTCCTCGAGGGCCTCGAGCCCGTTCGCCGCCGCCCCGGCATGTACATCGGCGGCACCGACGTCAAGGGCTACCACCACCTGCTGTGGGAGATCCTCGACAACTCGGTCGACGAGGTCATCAACGGCTACGGCTCGCAGATCCAGGTCACGCTGCACAAGGACCTGAAGTCGGTGACGATCGTCGATGACGGCCGCGGCATCCCCATCGACATCAAGAAGGAGTTCAAGAAGTCCGCCCTGGAGCTGGTCCTGACCACGCTGCACGCGGGTGGCAAGTTCTCGTCGGAGCAGTACCAGTTCTCGGGCGGCCTGCACGGCGTGGGATCGTCCGTCGTGAACGCGCTGTCGGAGGAGCTGGTCGCCACCATCAAGCGCGACGGCGCCGAGTGGAAGCAGAGCTACGCGCGCGGCAAGCCGACCAGCAAGCTGGTGAAGGGCGCCGCGGCCCGCGGTACGGGGACGTCGATCTTCTTCCGGCCCGATCCCGAGATCTTCGGCAAGCAGTCGTTCGACTCCCAGACCGTGCGGTTCCGGCTGGAGACGAAGGCGTTCCTGCACAAGGGCCTCAAGATCACCTTCAAGGACGAGGCCGCCGGGACCACGGAGGTGTTCGAGCACGCCGGCGGGATCGCCGACTTCCTGATCAAGGTCGTCACCGATCGGGGCAAGGCTCCGACGGTTCCGCAGTCGTTCTACGTGCAGCGCGACGACGACAAGGGCTTTCGCCTGGAGGCCGCGCTGCAGTGGACGGAAGCGCCCGACGAGACCCTGCGCTCGTACGTCAACGGCATCCCCACCACCCAGGGGGGGACCCACGAGCAAGGCTTCCGGGCGGCGCTGGTGAAGGCGGTGCGCGCCTTCGTCGAGGTGGCGGGCGTGGCGCCGAAGGGCGTGAACATCACGGCCGAGGACATCCGCGAGGGCATCGTCGGCATCCTGTCGATCTACATGCCCGAGCCCCAGTTCCAGGGGCAGACCAAAGAGCGCCTCGGGAGCCCGGAGACCCAGACCCAGGTCGACAACGCGGTCCGGCCGGCGCTGGAGAAGTTCCTGCTCGAGAACAAGACCGCCGGCGCGGCCATCGTCGATCGCATCTCGCTGGCGGCCAAGGCGCGCGAGGCCTCGCGGGCGGCGTCCCAGGCGGTGTCGCGCAAGACGGCGGTGTCGCACCGGCTGAACCTGCCCGGCAAGCTGGCCGACTGCTCGTCGACCGATCCGGGGAAGAGCGAGCTGTTCATCGTCGAGGGCGACAGCGCCGGTGGGTCGGCCAAGCAGGGGCGCGAGCGCAAGACGCAGGCGATCTTGCCGCTGCGGGGCAAGGTCCTCAACACCGAGCAGGCGTCGCTGCAGAAGGTGCTCGGCAACAAGGAGCTCCAGGACGTGGTATCGGCGCTCGGGTGCGGGGTGGGGGAGGAGCTCAAGGTCGAGCGGCTCCGCTACCACAAGATCGTGCTGCTGATGGACGCCGACTCCGACGGCCATCACATCGCGACGCTGTTGCTGACGTTCTTCTATCGCCACCTGCGGCCACTCATCGAGCAGGGCTACGTCTACCTGGCGCAGCCGCCGTTGTTCCGGGTGGATCACGGCAAGGAGACCTACTGGGCCCTCGACGAGGCCGATCGCGATCGCATCGTGGCCGAGCTGCCCAAGAACGCCAAGGTGGAGATCATGCGCTTCAAGGGCCTCGGCGAGATGCAGCCCGAGGAGCTGAAGCGCACCACGCTCGACCCGGCCACCCGCCGCTTCCTGCGCGTCACCATCGCCGACGGCGTGGAGACCGACCGCGTCCTGACCGAGCTGATGGGCAAAGACGTCGAGGCCCGCTTCAAGTTCATCATGGAACGCTCGGCTCAGGCCGATCTGGACATATGAGCGTAGGGGGG
>Ga0068859_100008669_pt1 | contig 10278 bp, 6 predicted proteins | sample KBSSwiS22_FD_66585 | JGI IMG/M metagenome (GOLD analysis project Ga0068859, IMG submission 66585) | Switchgrass rhizosphere microbial communities from Kellogg Biological Station, Michigan, USA - KBS Switchgrass S2-2 | ecosystem: Host-associated > Plants > Roots > Rhizosphere > Soil ...
GGCCGATTCGATTTCTGATCTGTTGACGATCGAAGCTGCGGCTCGTCGTCAGGCTCCTCCACCTTCTCTTGGTCGTCGCATCGCGCGCTTTCTCGAGCCACGACTGATGCCTTACAGCGTCGGGTCTTTTGCGTCAGTGATCATGTTCACGTTGATGTTCGCTGCGTTGCGTCCGCACTTCATCGCATTGCGCGAGGCGGCGCTTCAGAATAGTGGAGTGATGATGGTGCAACCGGCTGAGCCGTCATTCGATCTTTACAGGCCGGTAACTCCGGAAGACCTTGCAAGGAGACGCGCGCCTTTTGGTGAACAGTCACCCAGCTTGAATCCTGCAGGGGCGCTGGCGGCCCTATCGCGTGCTTATTCGCAACATCCACACGCGGGTCAATACGAAGACTCTGATGAGATGGTTGTGGTAGCTGACGTGTTTAGTAACGGCACTGCGTCGCTGGCGGATGTGGTCCAGGCTCCTCGCGACAGGCGAATGCTGGAAGACTTTGAATCTGCCTTGCGCCAGGATCCTCCTTTTGTTAAAGCTTCGCTCGACAAACGCCCTGACACGATGCGAGTGGTCTTTTCGATGGGCGCATCGCAGAAGGTCGAGGCTGACGATCGCAATTTCTAAATAGTGTTACTCGTTCGTTTCTCCTTTGGGATGCGGCGCCTTTCCGGCGCCGCTTTTTCTTTTCAAAAAATCTTCGTTGACAATGGTCCATAGTGGGAGTAAAGTGCGCGACATTGCTCCCTAAGGATGTCGCGCCACCCCCTCTGCGACGAGTAAATTAAAAACAGTTTGCATACTCACAGGAGTCCTCATCATGTGTCGTCGTGTTGCTTTGCGGTCCTCGCTGCGAATCATTCTTGTATTGTTAATTGGTGTAGCGCTGCTGCCGGCGCCGTGCGTTTCGATGCTTGTCAGCGCGATGGGCCAGGGCCAGGGACGTAGTCCGCGGACTGGGCCGCCGCCAAGACCAGGCAAACCTGAAGGCGTGTTTCCCGATCTCGATGACGTGAAGTCGTCAATCGAACGCGAGCCGCCGGCGCCGATTCCTTCGACTATTCGTTCACAAAGAAATTCGGGTAGGGCCCTGGGACGGGCGGCGTGTTGGCGATCCGCCGCGCGACTCGGACCATGGTGTGCGTGGACAAACGCTACGCTCGCACGCGCGGCGAAGAATGAGGGTCCTGCCATTGCTGTATGAGGATCAATTCATACAGAACTTCTTCACTGTCGCTTTAGTGCGGAGTGCAACTTCCGAAGAGACGCTGTACTGGAACTACCAGTTGCGCGCTGGTTACAACGAGAGTGCGGCGTCGCTGAAGTTCGCGGCTATCGAGCTCGGCAGGACACTTTTCGAGTCAGCCGCTTACGCCGCTCGGGGCCGCGATGCGCACGGGTATGTTTACGATCTCTACAAGACTTACCTGATGCGCGAGCCGGATGCAGGCGGCTGGGCGACGTGGGAAGGTCTGGTTGGTAGTCATGGCCGAGAGTATGTGAGGCGCGGTTTTGAAGAGTCAGGCGAGTTTGCGAGTTTGCTCGCCGGCATAACGCTCAGTGGCGCCGCGAGTTCAACTGCTTCATCTTTGATTTCTGCGCGCGTAGATCCACGTAATCAGCCCGGCAACGGCATGTTGACGCGCGATGCGGCCTGGGGTGTGTCGCTGCTGGGTCTGCCGGGACGAAACGGTCTCGATCTGGGCCTGGCGCTCTCGTATTCGTCAATGGTCTGGACGCGCTCTGGTCCTTACCTCTATTTCGATGAGGACAATGGCTTTCCCGGTCCAGGCTTCCGGCTGGGCTTTCCCACCGTGCAGCGCAAGCTCTTCGACGCACAAACCAACAGGCAGTCATACCTGATGATCACGGCTGGTGGTAAGCGAGTGGAGTTGCGCCAGGTGGGCGTGTCGAACATCTACGATGCCACTGACTCGTCTTACCTGCGTCTGACTGACAACGGCTCGACGCTGCTGGTGCATTCCACTGACGGCACGAAACTGAGTTTCTCCGAGATCAATGGTGAATATCGCTGCGTGGAGATCAAAGATAGCAACGGCAACTACATCACAGTTAACAACAACTCTCTCGGCCAGATCAGCAGTGTCACTGACACGCTGGGCCGCGTCATCAACTTCAATTACGACGGCAATGCCAACCTTACCTCGATCACCCAGGCGTGGAATGGACAGCCTGCGCACCAGTGGGTCAGCTTTGGCTGGGGCACACACACCATGCAGTCGAGTTTTTCGGGCGCGGCGGTGGTGGGAACAGCAAATGGCGCGGTTTATCCCGTGATTACGCAGGTGGCTGTGAACGACACCTCATACTTCACCTTCGACTACACGAACTCGCTGCAAGTCTCGCTTGTCAAAAAATACTTCGGCGCGGTAGAGCGCAATGCGACGAGCTTCAACTACGAGACGCCTGGCAGCGACGTGCCGCGTCTGATCAGCAGCAGTGTGTCCGCACAAAACTGGACCGGCATTAACGGTGTGCCGGCGCAAGTGACGACGCAGTACAGCGTGGGCGTTGATGGTGCGTGTGTGCTGACTGCGCCAGACGGCACAGTCTACAAGGAGTATTACGGCACGGGCTGGCAGCGCGGGTTGACGACGCTGAGTGAGGTTTGGTCCGCGGGAGTGCGCAAGAAATGGACGACTGCGGCGTGGACACAGGACAACACCGCTGTCGCGTATGAAGTAAATCCACGCGTCACCGAGACAAATGTCTACGACGCCGACGGCAACCGGCGTCGCACCGTGATCGATTATGGCGCGTATGCGGCCTATGGCTTGCCCTATGCCGTACACGAGTACACGGCTGATGGCGGGACGGAAATCCGGCAGACTCTCACGGATTACAACCTGAGTCAGGCTTATCTCGATCGCCGCATCATCGGACTTGTTTCGCAGGTGCGTGTCTCGAATGGCGCGCAGACATTGACGAAGACCACGTATGACTATGACGATGCGGCGCGTCTGCACGGCGTGCCTGCGGCAGCCACACAGCACGATGTGAATTACAACCTGACTCTGACTGCGCGTGGCAATGTCACTGCCGTCTCCCGCTGGGACGTCGATGACATCAATAATGCGAACAAGAAGCTGACCAGCTACACAAACTACTACAACACCGGCACACCAATCTCGACGACAGACCCAGCCGGACATCAGAGCAGCGTCACTTATGGAGATTCATTCTCTGACAATGTGAATCGCAACACGTTTGCTTACCCGACGACGATCACCAACGCAGAAAATTTCAGTTCTTACGTGCAGTACAACTTCGACTTCGGCGCCACCACGCGCACGCAGTCTCCTGCTCCCGCAGATCAGTCGCAGGGCGCGATTCAAACTATGACTTACAACAGTCTGGGCCAGCTCGAGCGCATCACCACGGCGAACAACGGCGCCTATAAGCAGTTCTGGTATGGAGCGAATTACACGGCCAGTGCCGCGACTGTGAATAACGTCGCTGACGAAGCACATTCAATTGCCGTTGTAGACGGTTTGGGCCGGGTTATCGGAGCGTCCACAAATCATCCCGGCAGCGCTGGTGGGTACAGCGCCGTGAGCACTGTCTACGATCAGATGGGCCGCGCCTCGAAAGTCTCCAACCCCACCGAAGTCAACGACTCCTGGCAGCCGAGTGGTGAGGATGGGGCGGGTTACTACTACACACAGCAGACCTACGACTGGAAAGGCCGCCCGCTAATCACCACCAATGCGGACGGCACAACCAAAGAAGCGAGTTACTCAGGTTGCGGGTGTGCCGGCGGTGAGGTCGTAACGCTCACAGACGAAGGTACGATTGACGCCGGCGTGCCCAAGCGCCGGCAGCAGAAGATCTATTCCGACGTGTTGGGCCGCACTGTGAAAACAGAGTTGCTGAACTGGCAAGGCGGCAGTGTTTATTCAGCATCGGTTAATACCTACAACGCCAGGGATCAAGTAATACAAGCCAGGCAATATGCGGGCGCCGAAGGTAGCGCCACCTACCAGGATACAACGCTCACCTACGACGGCTACGGTCGCCTCAAAACGAAGCACGTGCCGGAACAGGACGCGAACGCGAACACCGTTTGGGACTATAACGCGGATGACACTATTCAGAAGATCACCGATGGCCGTGGCGTGTCCACGTTCTACGCCTACAACCAGCGGCATCTGCTGACTCGCATTACGTACAGCGTACCCGGCGAAATCACTTACACTTATGACGCCGCATCTAATCGCACTTCCATGAGCGATGGCGCCGGCGCCACTAGCTATCACTATGACTCGTTGTCACGCATGAGCTCAGAATCACGCACGTTTATCGGCTATAGTGGTACGTACACATTGAACTATTCCTACAACCTGGCTAACGCACTAACGGTGCTCTCAATCCCCTTTCGCTCGCAGGAGATTGGCTACAATTACGACAATGCGGGTCGCTTATCGAGTGTTACCGGAAGTGGGTTTACCGCGAGATATGGCCTCTGGCCCAATGTAAACACGCAAAGCATCACCAGTCTTGCTTCCAATATCGTGTATCGAGCCTGGGGCGCACGTAAGAGCATGACCTACGGCAACACCACCAGCGAGCAAACGACATACAACTCACGCCTGCAACCCACCAGGTACACACTCAACAACATGAATTACCAGAACACGAACATCTGCTGCACTTATCCAACGTACAGTACGATGACGTGGACGTTTGACTATTACAACGACGGCCGCGTGAAGACTGTGTGGGATTCAACTAACGACTGGTTCGATCGCGCTTACAAGTACGATCATGCTGGTCGTCTCAAGGAGGCCAGCACGTACCGTCGCGCACGCGGATTGAGCCCTTACCCCTCTAATCCTTATACCGATCCTTACTACCAGAACATTACCTATGATGCTTTCAATCACACTAGCCGAACTGGCTTGCTTTACACTGGAGAGCCGAGCGACGTTGGGACCTGGGTTAATAATCGACGCGCTGGTCCTGGCTGGCAGTACGATGCTGATGGCAACACTATCATGGACCCGAATTTCACCCAGACCTTTGACGCCGCCGGCAAACCGTCGCATTCAGTTTCATTCGCCAGGGTCGGTGATGGCGTCAATTATCCCTACCAGCCGAGTACAGACATTGCGCAGACCTACGATGGCACGGGTGCGCCCGGAAAACGTGAACAGATTGTGCGCCAACCTGATCCTGGGAACGGGCCACCCATGGAAGACACACAGACTACTTATTATCTGAGATCCACCGTTCTAGGAGCCGCGGTGGTGGAATTGAATGGTCCGACAGCGAGTGACATAGTCAATGTTTACGCCGGAGGACTGCGCATCGCACGTGACGAGTCAGAGAACATCACTTTTGAGCATCCGAACCCCGTAACCGGCAGCCGCGTCACCTCGGCCGGATATTCGACCTATCGTGGCACGACCCGGCAAGAGCGCGACTCATTCGGAGCCGAGATCCCAACCTCCAATCCATACCCCGGGGCATCGAGCTACGGAGATTACAAGTTCGGCGAGCAGTTCTACATTTTAGGAGGCGATCCTTTTGATTACAGCACCGGCAGAGAGATCGATGGTATGCCTGTCTCGGAAACTGAGTTTCAGCGACGCACGGGAAACGGCAGCGCTGTCGGCGACGTGTTTAAAGGTGGGAGGTATGTCGGATCTCTCGACTTTTCGAAATCCTGGTCCTTGAGTCGAATTACAATTGCGTTTGACGTATTTCAGCCACCTCTCGAACTGGATCAGCATCCCGAGCTGTGGCCCATCTACTACACGGCAACCTTCATCGAGGAGACAGATCTCATTTCTCTCGCTCAAACGATACCCAAGCAAAACTTAAATACCCCACAGAACCCTTCACGTGTTCCGTTTCCGGGAGCTGATGCGGTAAAAGAAAGGCTGAACACGGGCGACTGCAATTCTTACATCGCGAATCTGATTGCGAAGGCGAATGAATTATACGGCGGCGACGGCAATGTCGCCGTAGCTAAGGACGGACTCGAACTGCTGAGCAAGATTAGCAGCCAGGGTGGTTTTGTGACGCAGGATTTTCTAAAACTCAATGGGTGGTCAGTTGGTGGAACTGTCTCGGGCTCGATCGCACGCGGGACAGCCACCGTTGTGATGTCGACGCGATTCAAGTACGGAAGCAGCGCTTCGACGATTGCCATGTGGCAGACAGATTATGTGAGCATCGCCATTCATGAATTGGTTCATCTATCAGCCAAATACGCTGGTTACGATGACACGCAACTGGCGACCGCCGCAAGCAAGCTTCCTGGGGCCGCAGCTGGTTTGCCCGCGCCCCCCAAGGACGAAAAAGACATGAAGGGCAAATTGGCCAATAGCGGCTATTACGACAATGAGCTTATGAAACATTGTGGACCACCAAAATGAAAATGAATCTCATGCAGATAGCACTCGCTGGCGCCTTCATCGTATTGGTTTCACTTGGGAGCTCTTCAAGAACCAATGATGAATGTGTGGCCGATCAATGGTTTGATTCCTACGGAGATCTTTCCTGGGAAGATGAAAAGGCCCATTTAGATAACTTCGCAATCGCCTTGCAAAATTATCCAGATTCAATTGGATACATCATCGTCTACGCGGGACGCCGATCATGTGTTGGCGAAGCCAAAGATCGTGCTCTGCGTGCAAAGAGGTATCTGGTACAAACACGTGCCACTGAGGCGAGCCGAATCAAATTGATCGACGGCGGATATCGAGAGGAACTAACAGTTATTCTTCAGCCAGCTCCGCGCGGGGCGCCAGAAATCACGGCCTCTCCCACTCTAAAGCTGAGCGAAGTGCAGATTATTAAGAACTGCAAACCAAAGAGTCCCAAACCCAGGAAACGCGGTTCTTAGCTGCTTTCATCGTTGCTCTTCCTCGTACTGTCTAACGAAAACTGAGGTAAACGCTAACACAGTCTTGAATGAGCTGATGCACCATGCGCGTAAAGATGGTATTTTTTCAGATTGCGCTTTGGCAAGAGCGGCGTTTTCTATAATGTCGCCAGATGACAAACTCAAACATCCACTCCCTACGACAAGTGACTCTGAAGTTAACAGCCGTTACTTTCATCCGCTATTTAACGCGCACTGTCGTTCGGTAACTGGGGAGTAAAATGAAATACCATCGATCAATTTGTATGAAGGGCTTACTAATCTTGTTAATGCTTTGCCTGCGAGGAGTTGGCCTCGGCCAAGACTGGCGCACAATCACGCCATTGAAGTCCACCAGAACCGAAGTGGAGAGTCTATTTGGGCCGGGCAATGACCGTTATCTTGCAAACTATTCTCTTCGAGATGGAACGCTGTCTGTGGAGTACTCCAGCGGACCTTGTAGGTCTGAAAGAAAAGGCGGATGGAACGTGCCGGAGGGTACGGTGGTGTCAGTTCGTTTCGAGCCAAAATCAAAGAAGAAATTTGCTAGTCTGAAACTAGAATTCACTAAATTCAAGAAGGTTGAGGGTGGAGACGTAGTCGGCGTTGTCAACTATACCAATGAAGAGCAGGGTATTACTTACGAAGTCCACCGCGGTAAAGTGGATGCTATAGAGTACCTGCCCGATAAACGCTATGATTCGCTCAAGTGTGCGGAGTGATCGAAGTGTTGCGAAGTTCGCTCCGCACTTATGAAGAAGCGGACATTCTCACCTTGCTCAAATCCACGAGGCTTTATTAGCTCGGCCTTCTTGTCCATGTCCTGGATTTGAAAATTTATCTGGTAAGTAAGCTCAGGAAGTAGAAGACCGCGTTTGCTTCGTGCTTGAACAAGAAGTCCTTCGAGCACAGACTTGATCGGTCGCGCCGAATCACCATTCGCCCGGTGAGTTTGAGCAATGACGGCTGGAAGACGGCGACAATCTTCTGTTACTGGCTGCGGCACGCTCGAATAGCTAACGCATTCGAATCCCGCGTCTGGCGCCGATCCCAACCTCCACTACTTACCGGGCGGCACAGAGCTATTTTGACTACGACTTCGGCAAGCAGCCTTACCTCGAAGAAGGCGACCCGTTAGATTACAGCACCGGCAGGGAGGTTGACGGTACCCCTGTATCTGAAACTGAGTTTCAGCGACGGCTACGAAATGACAGCGTTGGGTTTCTAAGATGAAAGTATCTTTAAAGATCGGGATTGTTTTATTTTTTTTCTGCTTAATTGGTACATGCCAAGGCCAAGGATGGCGGGGCATTGTTCCGTTACATTCCACCTGTGAGGATGTGAAGCGCCTCTTCAGAACGACAACTTGAGAGTCGGCCTTGATCGATTCAGAGGAGGCTTCAGTATTCATTACCTTTTCAGATGGAACGTGCCGGTCCGAATGGGATGTACCACGAGGGACGGTAATATCACTCGATGTCCGGCCCAAGAACCGCCTCACGGTCGAAGACCTTCATCTTGATCTCACCAAATACACTCGAACAGCAGATCAACAGGTTCAGGGGACACTGTATCTCAATAATAAGGATGAAGGAATTAGCATCGCAGCATTTGAAGACGGTCGAGTCAGGCATGTTTTCTACGGTCCGACTGCAAAAGAGAGTTTTAAGCGCTGCGACTCACCGCCTGTTAAGTCTGTGGGCACTGGTCACGGTTCTGTTAAATTCGATGCATATCGTTTTGGACGCTTCCGCGACAATACCGCTCGCCTTGATGAGTTTGCCACCACTCTAACCGGATGGGATGGATCCAGCGGATATATCATTGTTTACCCTGGAGAAGGAGTTAGTATCCAGGTCGTTCAAATCTATGCAGATCAAGCAAAGAAATATCTCATTGAAAAGAGAGGGATCACCAATGATCGAATTATTTCGATCATAGGCGGGTTTCGCAACGAGCCAAGTGTTGAATTATTCATTACTGTCAAAGGTGGTGTTCCTCCTACGCCTTCGCCGCAAAGCCCACGTACTAATCCTCAGTAGCGCCATGTCCCCAACCCTCGCTTGACGCACCGCACGCCGCATGCTAGCTTGCGGCTTCACCTGTTATTAGTGATTTAAACAAGACAGGCGCTCCATAATACTGGCGTGCGTGGGTGACTAAATTGACCGCAACCGCTCCACAACTGAAACAGACTCCGCTCAACGCCATCCACCGGCAGATGGGTGGGCGTATGGTCGACTTCGGCGGCTGGGACATGCCCGTCCAGTATCCCGCCGGAACGATCGAAGAACACCTGCGCACGCGCACACACGCTGGCCTATTCGACGTCTCCCACATGGGCGAGATCGACGTCAGAGGTCCGGACGCAATCAAGTTCGTAAATCGCTTAACGTCAAACGACGTAACGAAACTCGTCGACGGACAGGCGCAATACTCTGCGCTAACCACACCGCAGGGCACGGTGATCGACGATCTACTCGTCTATCGTCTCTCGTCCGTTCACCTGCTGCTCGTCGTCAATGCCAGCACTACTGAAAAAGACTGGGATTGGATCTTTTCACACTGGTCAAGTGAGTTGATCGACCTGAACAACGTAAGCGCTGACTACTGCCAGATCGCGCTCCAGGGCCCTGACGCCCAATCGATACTCCAAAAGTTGACCGACTTGCCGCTCGGTGAAATCAAGTATTACCACTTCGCGCACGGCAGTGTTGACGGCGTGAGGGGAATCGTTTCACGGACGGGCTACACCGGCGAAGATGGTTTTGAAGTCTATGCGCCCGCAGATCGCGCAGAGCAGCTCTGGAACAAGATTCTCGACGCGGGACAAACGGATACACCAACCGGCGTGTTGCCGTGTGGACTCGCCGCACGCAACACTCTGCGACTCGAAGCCGGAATGGCGCTCTACGGCAACGACATCGACGAGACCACCACGTTGCTCGAGGCAAACCTCGGCTGGATATGCAAGTTGGATAAGGGCGAGTTCACCGGTCGCGAGGCGCTGGCGAGTCAGAAAGCTGAAGGCGTGAAACGCAAACTCGTCGGCTTCGAAGTAACGGACCGCGGGATTGCACGCGATCACCAGGAGGTCGTCATTGATGGCAACCGAGTGGGACACGTAACATCAGGCAGTCCGGCGCCGTTTCTTAAAAAGAATATCGGGCTTGCTTACGTGCCCGTAGAGTATGCGAGTGTGGGCCAGGCGATACAGGTTGATGTGCGAGGACGCTTAGTAGGGGCGCAAATCGTTAAGACGCCGTTTTACAAGAGACAAAAGTAAACAGGATTAACAAGACTGACAAGATGGAGGATCCATGGCGAACGTTCCGGAAGACCTGCACTACAGCAAAGATCATGAATGGGTAAGAGTAGACGGTGATCAGGC
>Ga0068859_100008670_pt1 | contig 10277 bp, 7 predicted proteins | sample KBSSwiS22_FD_66585 | JGI IMG/M metagenome (GOLD analysis project Ga0068859, IMG submission 66585) | Switchgrass rhizosphere microbial communities from Kellogg Biological Station, Michigan, USA - KBS Switchgrass S2-2 | ecosystem: Host-associated > Plants > Roots > Rhizosphere > Soil ...
AAAATCGCATCCCTGGCCTATATAAAAACTGTTTGAATTATTTTTTTTGGCGTAGTTGGCCAGGTAAACTGAATTGGCTACCACCAGATCTGCTTTCTGCATTACACCGGCTTCGTGCCGGGCACCATGACGTTTAAAAAAATCGACTCCCAGCATGTAGTCCCGTATATAGAAAATGTATTCACTGCAGTCAATCATTTCCTTCAGGTAAAAGCCACGGATGAAGTCATTGTCGTTAATCAATAGAACATTCTTAAAACCTAGCTGGCCTATCACTTTATTAATTTCCCTTGCCAGCCGTTTACCATTTATTTTATTGAGCCGGTCGTGCAGTCCTGCAAACGGAATGGCATTGATGGATTCTACAATTGTCCCGGGGTTCTGTATCCATATATTTGTGGCCACCTGCTCTATTTCACCTGTACCGTTCTTTATACTGGCCAACCTTGTTTTTGTTACCGCATCATTTCTATGTTTGTAAAGGCTGCTTCTGTCCAAGGCCCGGTTTACGAACAATACCCGGTTTTTTTTAGCCAGTTCAATAGCCATATCCTTGAAATTACTGCCAATAGCAGTATCCCAGGATTGAAAACTGAACATAACTATGTCCCTGCCGCTGATAAAATGATGCTTCATAAGGTCGTTCGGTGCTGTGGTTTAAACGGTTTTAAGGCTGCTGGCATAATATTCTATCTCTGCTACCGGTTTTTTCAATGAAAAAAGCCACCAGCCGCCAAGCCTGATACACAGGTTATAAATAATAATCGGGATAATAACGCCCAGTGATATTGCGATAAACATGATCAGCGGAATATTAGTTATATGAAGAAATCGCACCAGCATAATTCTCACGGCTGCAATCAGCATCAGGTGCATCAGGTAAATGTATAATGAATGGTAGCCCACCACGCGCAACCACCTGAAACTATTTTTCTCCTGCAGCAACTGGGCCAATTGTATCATCAAAGCACAGCCACTTAAAGAAATGGGCAAAAACAGGTAAGTCATTTTTATATTGATGTAATCATCATCCGCGTGTTGTATGTTAATGCTGGTAAAAATAGTTTGCATAATAATGCAGAAAATGGCGGAGGCAATCAGCCATTTCGGTGAAAGAATGATACGGGTAGTTTCTTTCTTGAAAATAAAGGAAGATATAATATCGCCGATACAGAAATAAATATAGAAATGAAAAATATCAGGAAAAATATAAAAGCTGATACCGTTGTAACTCAGGTAGCCCGCAACGCTATACAGCAAAAGCCCCAGTACCACTTGTTGCCATAATGCAAAACGCAGCACTACTTTAAAAAATGCATAGAGGGCGCCAACAAAGAAAAGCGCGTTCAGGTACCAGAATTGCTGGTTGTTGGAGGGGTTACGCGGAAAGATAATAAGGTTGATATAATCAAAAGGAACGGGCTTTGCATTTACGTAATTTTTCAGCAGCAACTGCAATGTAATTTGCAATGAACCCCAAATGATTAATGGGTAGAACACGATACTGAACCGACCCCATACATAATCTTTCAGGCTTTTCTTCTGCAAGCTGCGCGAAACAAACAAGCCCGATATGATAAAAAATAGCGGCATCCTGAAACTGTAAAAACAAACATTCAGTATTTCAAGCACGTGATAATCGCTAACCGGCAGGTCGGCTTCTTTCAGCCCATTGAAACAATGCCTGTAACAAACCAGTATAATGCAGATACCACGGGCATAATCAATCCAGCCAAGACGACCCGCCGAAAGTATATACCTTGCATTAAATAAATCTTTAAACAATTTTAATAGGTTTAAGGGTTAATGGATCAACCATTAGTCAACAACTATGAATTTTGAGTAACACAGTCGCCTGGTTGTGAATAATACGCCGCTATCAGAAACATTAACCAGGTGGACAGGCTGATCAGTTTAACATGATCAGGTAGTTTATTTTCACAGGATGGATGCGCTTGCCAGGCTTACATGTCTATATTGTCTTCTTCAATTATATTGAGTACAGCGCCAACCAGTTTCTCTTTCTGGCTTTTCAGAAACCGGATGGATTCTTTATCCGTCTGCCGGATGGTTGACCTGGCAGAAAAAACTGCAACCAGCCCATCAGCATATTTTATCAGTTCCTTCGTATCGGCATGATAATTCAAAGAAGCGCCTTCCATCAATACATAATCATAATGGCCCATGATTTTTGGCAGGTTTTGCAGCAGGTTGTTTTTCTGCAGCACTTCTTCCGGTGACAATGCACTCTCCTTGCAGCCAATGATGTCTACATGAGGGATTTTGGTGGTGGTGCTTGCAGCCGCCAGTTTTTCTGCGCCATTAGCTTCGCCGTTGAGGCTGAATTGTTCCAGCATGGGTTTGGCTTCAAATTTTTCGGTCAGCGAATTACTTGAAAAATTGGTATCGATCAGCAATACCTTTTTCCTCGCCAGGCTAAAACTATTGGCGAGCCCTTCTATAATAACGGTCTTGCCTTCCTGTGATTTGGTACTGGTAAACAGGATAATTTTCTTGCCGCTGGTCTCAATTTCATAGCGAAGTTTCCGTAGGTTCTCAACATATTCATGACCTTTATCTCTTCCCGGATCTTCGGTAATATTATTGAAATAATCGGCAATTGTTTTTTCTTTCAGGTCTATTTTATTAATAGTCGCGAGCAATTTAATATTAACGGCCTTGGCAAAAATGGAAGGTGCCCTTAACGACTGGTCAAGGAAATCCATAACGATAATCCAAAGCGAAGAAAGGATAAGGGATGCAATGCCACCCACGCCGATGATCACTTTTCGACCGGAGCGTTCGGGTTTAATAGCCGGCTGCCCTACCAGTGTTTGTTTAAAATTGATCTCCGGTGCAACGGTTACATTCAATGCATTTTGCAACTGGTTGGTCATTGTTTCATACTCCTTATTCAACCGATCGATATCGGTTTGTAATTGCTTGGCAATTTCTTCTGCACCGCCACCAATGGTTGATTGTTTCTGATAGCTCGCCAGCGTATTTTGCAACTGCGAAATAGTAGTGTTCTCTGCGTCAATTGTATTCTGAAGATTAATTTTCTGTGATAAGAGGTCTTCCCTTTTCCTTCTTTTTTCAGCCCGATCGGTACCGCCGCCCGAAGAACCGCTGGTCTGAAGCTGGTTCATTCTTTTTTCGTTGGCTTTCATTTGGGTCTCAATCGCGTCGTCTTTTCCGCCTTTTTTAGTTAACTCCGCTGCCAGGTCCCGGTTCTTCTGCTGTAATGAAATTAATTCGGTGTTGTTGGCCGGTGCATTTTCGGTAACCGTTCCCAGCGCCTCCAGGTTTTGATCAATCGAACGCAGGTCTGCGCGAAAACCATTTAATTTCGCCTGCTCGCCCGACAATTGTGATTGCAGTTCCTTGGCCATCTCCAGCGCAGCCGTACTCCGGTCGTTTATATTGGGAGAATTGAATGATTTCTTATAATCGGCCAGTTGTTTTGTTTTGTCGTCAATTTCCTTTCTTTTCCGCGCCGCCAGGGTATCCAGCCTGCCGGCAGATTCTTCCGTGCGGGTTGACATGATATTGGTAAAAAAAGAAATAAACTCTTTGCCAATGGTATTCACTACAAAAGCAGACATTTCGGGGTTCTGCGATTTATAGATGATATTCAGGTAATCGGTACCCTGTACACGGTCTACCGTTAATTGATCAAGTATCGATTCGTTGTCATACTGGTACAACTGTATCAGTTCGTAAACCTTGTTTTCTTCGGAATCATAGGCTTTCAATATTTCTTTGCTTGCTTTTTTCTGCAATAATATCTGGCGCGCTTTATCAAGGTTTACATGGAGGTATTCAGGTTTGCTTTTTTCCTTGGCCGTTAAAGTGGTGAAAGGCATTTTTGCATCCAGGTCGTGCAGCATCAAATCATAGGAAAGCATGCAGATAACCACTGGCGACTTAAAAGTTTCGATAACGTTTTTAAAGCGCTGGTCAATCTCGAAGATATTCAACCCCTCATCCGTTGTCATCTTTACCTGTTGCTTCATGGTGAAGCCGGTTGAATAGGTTGCGGCCGACATGTACATATTCTTTTTGGTAAATGTGAACAGGAGGGCTGCTCCAATGCCGGCAACGGTGCAGATAACGATCACCCATTTTTTGTGCAGCAGGGCATTGATGAAAAACATAAAATCCATAGAAGAAGCTTTTTTGCTGGTTTCAGGAATCAAATAGCATTACCAAACCGCAGTTACAAAAGGCAAATGTATCAAAATCAAAAAAAGATCCTGACGCCCTTACCGGAGCAGTTTGAAGCCGGTTATAAAACTGGTAGCACATGAATGCCGTTTTTGCAACAGCATAGGTATGGTAATTTCAAAAGAAAAGGATTATTTGTTGAAAAGATAAATGAGCAACAAAACCGGGTTTTATGAAAAATAACTGATTTTTGATATGATTTGCGGCCGTAAGGTTATATTGGAGCTGTCGGGTATTACTCATGCAAAATAGTAAACCCGGGTACTTTCAATGCGGATAGTGAAAAGCTGCTGTGAACTGAATGGGGCAAAAATAATATTATTTTTCAATTCCTGAAACAAAACAGCATTCGTTGAGTCAATTTACAGCATTTATTGATGCCGGCAGCAAGTTTCCCGGACCCGGGCACTAAAGATTTGTTTACAACGTTTATCGGGCGTTCGCCAAAAAGCAATAAGGATGACTACAATGATTTTTTTCTGGTTTTTATTCTTCGTGGTGTTTTATACCTATATCGGGTACGGGCTATTGTTGTGGCTGTTAAACCGATTGAAAAGTATTTTTAGCAAACCAGCGGCAAGGCAGTATGGCCATGGGTTTGAACCGGAGGTTGCCCTCGTCATTGCAGCTTATAACGAAGAGGATTATATTGAAGATAAGATCAAAAACACGCTTGCGCTGGATTACCCGGTAGAAAAACTGGGCATTTATTTTATTACCGATGGATCGAACGATCGTACCCCCGGTATCATCCAACAATATCCGCGGTTCACTTTATTGCACGAACCGGCCCGCCGGGGTAAAGCCGCCGCCATGAACCGGGCCATGAATTATATCCGGGAACCATTTGTGGTTTTCTGCGATGCCAACACGGTGCTCAACACCGCCTGTATAAAGGAAATGGTGAAGTTTTATGCTGATCCCGCGGTGGGCGCGGTGGCAGGAGAAAAAAAGATATATCAGCCCCGGCAGGCAAAAGCGGCTTCAGCAGGAGAGGGGCTCTATTGGAAATATGAATCTTTTCTGAAAAAACAAGACTCTGATTTTTATACGGTGGTGGGTGCTGCCGGAGAGCTTTTTTCGGTCAGGTCTGCATTGTATCAGCCGATAGAGGAAGGCGTGCTGATCGAGGATTTTGTATTGTCGCTTCGCATCGCACAAAAAGGATACCTGGTAAAATATGCCCCCGCCGCTTACGCAGAAGAGGTTAGTTCGGCTTCTATCAAAGACGAGCAGAAAAGAAAAATCAGGATCAGCGCCGGCGGGTTTCAGGCAATGTATATGCTGGCTGGGTTATTGAATATTTTTAAATATGGCACCCTTTCCTTCCAGTATATTTCGCACCGGGTGCTGCGCTGGTCTGTTACGCCGCTGTGTCTTTTGCTGCTGCTGCCTTTGAATGGCATCCTGGTGCTGCAGGGGGCAGGTGTTCTCTATAATACAATATTATTGCTGCAGCTGTTTTTTTACTTACTGGGCCTTTCGGGATGGTTCTTTGCCAACAGGGATATTAAAATAAAGGCGCTGTATGTGCCATATTATTTTTTATTTATGAACATCTCGGTGATCTGGGGTTTTAAACGCTTCTTAAAGGGCCAGCAATCTGTTTTGTGGGAAAAAGCCGCCCGCGGAAAAGCGGTCTGATAAAAATTACCACTTAGTGGTATTGGCACATATTCCAATATCGGGTACTTTTGCTCAAGTAATAAAAAATTAATGACGGCGTGTTTGATTTGTAGATTTTTGTTGCTACTTTTACCAGACAGTTAAGTGTAAACAGGTATTCTGTTTATTTAACTCCACTACTTTCTATTCTATATATCCTTCGAAGGTCCACCCGGCCGGATAGTCCCGGCAAATCCACAGCAACCCCTGTAATATTTTTTTTAATCCGTTTTCCATTACCCTATCATCGCCGTACCTCATCCAATTGCAGCCTACTGAAAAATTGAGTTTCTTAAAACTTAATTATTCAAAAGAATGAAAAAAAAGATTTTAGCAATTGACGAAAGTAAAGCTATCCGGTTCCTGTTGCAAACAGTACTTGGACAAAAACACCAAGTAATAACAGCCGCCGATGGATGTTCTGCTTTATACTGGCTCTCCAAAAGAAATTTGCCGGATGTTATAATTATAGATCCCCAGTTACCGGACATGCAGGATTGGGAACTGTTGGAACACCTAAAGTCCAGTGGTTTATACGGACACATTCCTGTAATTGTGCTTTCTTCTTTGCCAGTCAAAGAAACTGAACTGAAATGTAAGGAATTTGGAATTACACATTATTTCCAGCAGCCTTTTAACCCGGTTGAACTTGAGCGGGCTGTTGCTGGATTGCTGATATATGAAAACAACAATGCTTCTGCTGTCCTGAAGGCGGTATAAGTTTTGGACCCGGACCCGGAAAACTAAATAAATCCCTTAAATCAAAATCTTACCTGAATGGAACTTGTTTTTACACCCAAGGCTGGCGTTAATGAGAAAAAGTATAGACATTATACCGTTAACTCATATGGCGTAAAGGAACTAATTGCTGACAGGAAGAAAGAATTTTTCTACGTTGGCAGGGATACTTTCGTTATTGATAACCTGGTTCACTCTTTCGAGGGAGGATATGCCGCAGAAAATGTAGAAAAGGCGATTTCTATTCTTACAAAAGTCACTGAAAAACGAAATGTTTTCCCCGATGTCATCCTGGTTGATGCATCTGTTACTGTTTCTTCTCTTTCCACTTTTCATAAATTTCTCTCGGGCAGCAAATTGCTCAACAGCATTCCGCTGTTAATTGAAGCATCCAATGCTACCCCCAAAGAACTGGCGGAATTGCGCAAGCTTAACTTTGTGGACGAAATAATATTTCTTCACCAGCAATCCGACAAACTGCAGTCAAAAATCCGCTTTATCAGAAAAATAAAAGATGCAGAGAACATAAAGCGCCTGCAGGATAATATCAGGCAGTTTCCGGATTTCAAATCTGCAAACAACGATTTGCTGAAAAGAAGCTTTGATATCGCGGTTACGGCAATTGTCTTGTTGTTGTTAAGCCCGTTGTTCCTTCTTATTGCACTGGCAATACGCTTTGAATCAAAAGGCCCCGTATTTTATATTTCAAAAAGAGCAGGAAGAGGTTATCGTGTTTTTAATTTTTATAAGTTCCGGACCATGGAAGTTGGCGCTGATCAAAAGGTTGAACAGCTTTCACACCTGAACCAATATGGTACCGGCACAGAAAATGGCCCGGTATTTTTTAAGGTGAATAATGATCCCCGTATAACAAAAGTGGGTGCTTTTCTGCGAAACACCAGCCTTGACGAATTACCCCAGTTAATCAATGTATTGCTTGGTGATATGTCATTGGTAGGCAACCGGCCTTTACCGCTGTATGAAGCGGCAACACTTACCACAGACGTTTGGGCCGAACGTTTTATGGCACCTGCAGGTATTACCGGTCTCTGGCAAATAAAGAAACGCGGACAGGAAGACATGTCCGTGGAAGAAAGGATTGGCCTTGATATTGCCTATGCAAACAGGAATAATTTTATGTACGATCTGTGGATTATGGCCAATACACCCACCGCTCTTATTCAGAAATCCAGCGTGTAATTGTCTTTCTCCCCGTTAAAGGAATAATAACTATGGTGCCCGGTGCAGAACCGCTTATCTCTATTATTACGCTTAACTACAATCAGCCAGCCGTTACATGCGAATTTCTTGAGTCTACCCGCAGGTTGAATTACAGCAATTACGAGATACTGGTATGCGATATGGCATCCGATGAAGATCCCACCGCACGCATCAATGCCGGTAATTATCCAAAAACAAAAATATTACTCAGCAACAAAAACCTGGGCTTCGCCGGCGGCAATAACTGGGGCATGCGGCAGGCAAAAGGTGATTTTATTTTTATCGTCAATAACGATACGGAAGTAACGCCTGATCTATTGCATTCCCTGCTGCAACCTTTTTACAACGATGCTGCTATCGGCGTAACCAGCCCCAAGATCAAATTTTTCTACCAGCCTTCTATTATTCAATACGCCGGTTTCAACCCCATGAACCACTTTACAGGCCGAACATCTACAGTAGGGGAGATGGAACCCGACAACGGGCAGCACGATACACCCGGGGAGACTTCCGGTGCACATGGTTGTGCTATGATGGTGAAAAGAGAAGTAATTGAAAAAGTTGGAATGTTTCCGGAGAAATTTTTTCTTTACTATGAGGAATGGGACTGGTCTGCACGCATCAGGAGAGCCGGGTACAAAATATGGTACACAGCTAACGCAACTATCTATCATAAAGAGTCGATGTCTGTTGGGAAAAAAAATCCTATGAAAGTGTTTTATCATACCAGGAACAGGATACTTTACATGCGGCGTAATACAAAATGGTATCAGCAGGTGATTTTTTTCTTATTTTTCGTTGTTTTTGTAGTGCCCAGGTATATGTTCGATTTTTTGCGAAAAGGCGAATATGAGCAGTTGAGAAATTTTTTTAAAGGCGCCGCCTGGAACCTGTATTCATCAAGTTACTCGGCCGTGTAAGAAAAGAAATCGTAATTTTCTTTATAAATATTCGTTTTGCGTACATGATCATTGTTAAGATTCTTTTTTTATTATTGTTTATCTACCTTGCAATAAGCATTGTATGGTTGCTGCTTATCGCCATAGCAGGCAGGTTTGGTAAATTACGCGTCTATAAAGTAAACCCTGTTAAAAAGAGAATTGCCGTTATTATTCCCTCATATAAAGAAGATGCCATCATTACAGATACCGCATTAAAAGCATCCCAGCATAATTATCCACGCGATAAATTCTCCGTTTTAGTGGTGGCCGATAAATTGCAGGCCGAAACCGTTGCACAACTCAGGCGCATTCCTGTACAGGTGCTGGAAGCAGACGTAAATATGAAGTCCCGGTCTGTAAATGCCGCTATGCATTACCTCAACGAAAATGATTTTGATATAGCGGTAATCCTGGACGCTGATAATATCATGGGGAACGACTGCCTGGAGAAAATAAATGATGCTTTTGTACAGGGCTGCCAGGCTATGCAATGCCACCGTACGGCTAAGAACCAGCAGACTTCAGTAGCACTGCTCGATGCCATCAGCGAGGAAATCAATATCAATCTTTTCAGGCGCGGCACTGCCGTTATCGGGGTCTCTGCGGCACCGGTTGGTTCCGGAATGGCATTCAGCTTCCCCCTCCTTAAACAAATATTTAGTGTAGAGCATATCCTTAACAACCCAGGGGAAGATCGCGAAATCGATATGCAGCTGATGAAACAAAAGGTTTTTATGCATTTTATTGACGATGCCTGGGTATTTGACGAAAAAGTTGCCAATGCGGGTGTTTTTGAAAAGCAACGGGTAAGATGGCTGGAAGCACAGATCAATCATATCGGAAGGTTTTCAGATGCGGACATGAAGACTGCACCGCGGACTACGATATATTGGGTAAAATATTTGCAGAATTTTTTGCTGCCCCGGCTACTGTTTATCATGTTGCTGGGCATTTTATTTGCACTGGTACTGGCCCAATGGGTTTTCAAATTCAATATTTTGACGCCTGAGCCCAACTGGTGGTTATTGATAATGATTATGTATGCGGCGGCGCTTGCCCTCTCCGTACCCGGCCGATTCTACTCAACCGCCACCCTGAAGGCGGTTATACAAATTCCTGTTCTGATGTTATCTATGATAAAAGCTATCCTCAAGATCAAGACAGGGCGCCAGGAATTTATTCATACTCCCAAAACGTATAAACCCTAGGTATTTTTCCACAAAATTGTTAACACTGACCAGATATGCATTTTTGGTCTTTATTTTGTTGACTTCTCACCCTATATTTTTTTGCTGCTTGTCTCATTGCTTTTTTGATATTTTTATTGAAAACTGCTATCTCGTATAACGCTTAATGGTTTTATGTTTTCAGGCTAAACCTGTTAGCATAATGTATAAATGCCTTAAAACTATTTATTTACAAATGGTAGTTAAAGCTTATTTTATTGACATGCTGTTTTTGGTAAGGAATTTGCTGAATAAATAT
>Ga0068859_100008672_pt1 | contig 10277 bp, 10 predicted proteins | sample KBSSwiS22_FD_66585 | JGI IMG/M metagenome (GOLD analysis project Ga0068859, IMG submission 66585) | Switchgrass rhizosphere microbial communities from Kellogg Biological Station, Michigan, USA - KBS Switchgrass S2-2 | ecosystem: Host-associated > Plants > Roots > Rhizosphere > Soil ...
AGAATATGCCCCACCAGAAGAAGGAAGAATGGAACTTTGAAACGATAATATCGTTCTGGCCAATCTTGAAACCACAGAAACCGCCACCAGAGTATTTAAAAGAAGCGCAAGAGCGGTATTGATAATTGTTATCAATCGTAGAAAGATATTTAGTCGCCAATATATCCATATTAGGGGTATTAGAAGCAGCAAATTGCTTTGCAATGTTTAACGTCCCAAAAGAAACAAAGCCATTCTGGGATAGGAATTGAGCATCATTTGGCAACTCAACAATAAGGTCACCATGATAAACACCCACAGGAAGCGTTACGCTCCATTTAAAATAATCCGCAGAGCCTTCTGTAAGAGGATCAATACCACTCCATACTTGGGACTTCTGCCTACCCATAAAGACAAGGTTCCCGGAAAGCTGTACGATTGCCTCAAGATTATCAGCAACCCCATGCTTTGCAGATATGTCCTCACTAGGAACCGTTTTTGTTTTTTCATTAAAAAACTTAAAATCTGCTTCATCGCTGAATGGCTTATATGAATAATAGAATCTCATAGACAAATCAGGGATGCGATATTCAAGACTGACTGCACCCGCAGGTAAGCACCACAACCTATCATGGGCACCCTTCATGAAACTAAACTTAGGAAGCTTGTCAAAATAGAATAATGTGATTTTATCTTGGCCAGTAAATTCATCAATATCATCTTCTGTTTGGATAGTAACCAGGTCATCTACTTGCGTAATAGCCACAACAGTAGTCATAAGATCTTGTAATATTGCATTTAAATGGATGCTAACCAAACGTATGGATTTATCAACTGCATATTTTGCAATGTCAAAAGAAGCATCTGGGATAAAAGAGAAATTCCTAGCATCAATCCAATTAAATGACCCCGCTCTTTCTTTTATCTGTTCTTCATATACTTCTAAAGTTGCCCCATCCCATGTCATTACGTCATCTACACCGTTGTAAATCCAAAGGTTTTTGGCAAAATATTCGGCACGAGGGACGCAAGCTACGGATAAACCATCAAGCGTTGCAGCCAGAAACGAATTAGTCGCAACATCTAAAACCTTAATATAACCATAAGAATTGAAAAGGGTATTAAGCTCAGGAGTAAGAGACTCATAGCTTAACAAACGTACTTTTCCATCATCAAATACAGGTATATCGGGCTCAACAATAGTAAAAGTTATTTGACCTTCAATTGTATCATCAATTCCATTGGGAGCGATGAGAAGATCAGTGGATAGGCCATCAATGGTTAATTCTAATACCTGTCCGTCAAAATAATAAATTTCGGCAATGAAATCGTTAGGAACCGTAATACTAAAATGACTATCATCAATGTATTGAGGGTCAGGATCAACAGCTGCAATAAAAAAATCATCCAACTGATCAGGAAAACTATTATCCTGTAATTCAATATCAATCGTATTAACATGATCCTGAACAGGCGTTATTGCTTCTATTTGATAAAATAAATCAGAGGATATACCATTTAAATCAATATAATTAAGCTTTAAAAGGGTATCTGGTTTAAATAATGAAATATCAGGACTTGTTATCCTAATAACGTTAGAAGAAATAATTCGAAAGTTTGTATATACAGCAAAATTAGCAAACCCATTCATATATAAGACTTGTTGCTTTGCACCCGATTCAGAAGAAAAGGGGAAAGCAGCTATAATTTTATCTGTAGGAACATGGGAGAACTCAGACGTCCCATATCGTACCTGGCCTTCGCCAAGAGACTGAGGCATCATATTTTCAATGTAATAGGAATAATCCTGCTTCAAAAGAGCGGGCGCAATGTTTTGGTTCATGCCCTTAGATGCAGAGAAAAGCTCAATAATATCATATCCGCCTTCATGGATCATTAGACGGAACTATACGTAGAAAGGATTTTTTTACCGCTTATATTCTTCATATAAGAAAATAGCTTCTTCTTGCCGTCTTCCCATCTAGCCTGGGCAGAAAGCATCTTATTCTGATCTTTAAAGCCTGTTTCAGATTGAAATACATAATAGCTCGCACCATCAGCCAGGATTTGTTGGTACAAAGAAGGAATCAGGATATCAGAACTTGGAGAATTGTAAACTAAGGGAATAGGCTGTGGAATGTAACGAACACCAAAGCCTCCGCCAATAGTATTAGGTGGAATGGGTATCACAGTGCTTGTGGTCAAAGGATAAACGTTAATGACACCATTCGCATAGTACCACTTGGAAGGACTGCCAGTTTGCTTTAAACCAGGATCAGCCTTCAAAATATCTTCTTCTAAAGCCCCTACTAAGGGATAATTAGTAGAAATGTTATATATTACCTTTGGAATGAATATTGGTTCAGATGTGGTAGACAACACACCATTTGTGCAATCAAGTTGTTCGTTCAAATTAACAACTATAGGACTTTCAGAAATCGTAGCTTGGAGTAATTCAAAGTAAGCAAGATTAATAAATCTCATAAAAACAACGACATCGCTATCGTCAGGATTAGTAACGTCAATATCATCTAACCCGATGCTTAACGTAGCCAAAAGCTTAAGGATTTCTGATACATCCATTTAAGATCATAACCTTTACGAAAATGGGGGCATGCTTTCACATACCCCCAAATATTTTAAGAATTGCCGAGTTCAACTGTCATGAAAACACGGTCTGTATCTTCAATCGAAGAAGCAGCATCTCCTCCTAAATCCAACAAATAAATGCTAGAATATCCAGATTTAAAGCCAGCGGCGGCAGTATCTGTATAATTAACAATTCTAAATGAAAGATTGCTAAGCATCGCATGCGTATCATCAATAGCATACCCCCACGAGATGGACTCAAAAACAGAAACATGAGTTGCTACATGGTCTTTTCTTAAAGAAATATCTGTAACTTCTTTAATTAATGCTCCTTGAAACTGAGCAAATAAAAATCCAACAGTAGGGTTCGAAGCTGTATCCTGAGTTTGACCAGCTGCGTTTCCAATTTCTTGTGGAATAAATGTTCTTTTAACAGTTACAAAAGAATAATCTTGACCCACTGAACATACGATAGCTGGATTCCCGCTAGGAATCAAAGCTGCCGTACTATTGGTAATAAGTGAGTGTCTGACTGCTGCGACCATAATAAAATTTCCTTTATTTTAAGAATTGCCAAGTTCGAGAAGAACAACGATTTTATCGCCTGCCGCTACTCTGCATGATGCATGAACTCCATAATCCAACATAAACAGGTTTGTATATCCTGCTGAGTAACCAAGCTGTGTTGTTTGATCAGGATTAGCAATACGAGTACCCAACTTAGTAAAGTTAGTTGCTACCCCTGCCGCCCAACCCCAAACAGTAAACGCGTTAGCTGCTGTTGGAGTTAATGGTGCCGCTGCTGCTTTCAACAAGTTCACGCTAACAATATTCTTAATAGACGCTCCTTGGAACTGAGCAAATAAGAGTCCAATAGTAGGATCAGCATTATCTGATAAAGTTCCAACACCTGCCGCTATTTCAGCAGCTTGAATTGTTCTTTGGATAGAGATAAAAGAATAATCTTGTCCAACATTGCAAATAAGAGGTTCTCTTACCAAAGATGTAGAAGAAGGTAAGATTACCGCATTGTTCGGATTAATAATCTCTGAGTGTCTGACTGCTGCGACCATAATAAAATTTCCTTTATTTAAGCGATTTGTACGAGGTTATGAATGATACCATTCTCAATGACCACCGCTTCGTTGTTAACTTTGTAGGAAGGGAACTTAAGAGCTTTAATGCCTCTCATTTCCATAACTGTCATTTCGACTTTAGTCCGCATGTTTGACCATTCCTCGCCAAACCATGGGTCTTTATGCCAAACAACGCCAAGAGCCTGAGCACCGCAGAATAAGTTCCAAGCAGCAGTATGACCACCGGATGTTACACGGAAATCGCCAAGTTCTGGCATTTCATAAATCATAATGTTGCCAATCTGACCTTTGAAATAAGCACCATTGAAAAGAGAAGGCTGATTGGCCATTTCAATAACACCACGCTGGTACTGGGCATTCCACGCAGTATCACCCTCAAGACTCGTGAACGATTCCGTATCCATGAAATAACAATAAAAAGGAGAAGGCGTATTATTTTTTGTCTGCAACATATACGGACTAATACGTTTTTCAGCTTGGTAAGTTAGGCCACCAGTAACAGCTATATTACGCATTTTTTTAATGCCTTTTACAGACGCGCCACTGTGATCGAAAGTAGCACCAGTCATTGCGGCAACTGCTCCATTAATGCTCGCATTATATGCATCACCAGAACCAAACAAGACACGTTCGGCAACAGGGCCATTCGCTGTAAGATCTGGGTAATTCTGGAAAGTAGCGGCATTTAAAATAGAATAAACAAGGTTACGTTTACTGGCTATGGATAGCTTTGGCTTTAATTGATCGAAAACAGGAACAGGCGTTTGCATGTCGACAATTTGAACGCCATTTAATTCAGTTGGTGGAAGAGCCTGAAATTGGACAGTAGCTTGATCGGTATAAAACTTTATTTGTTGTCCCTTACCTGAAATCTGGTCGAAACCTGTGATTACATTCTTATAATCAATTTCACGGCTAAGGTTGAAAGTATGGGTAGGGCCTGTACCATTAGGCTTTCTAACAAGCTGGATAATGGATTGTTCATCTGCGCCCATGAATGGTGACAGATTGGTTTCAAGGAGAACTTCTTTAAAAAACTTTGAACTGACGTGGACTGGAATTTCTGATGTAGCAAATGCGTTTGGTAGTGCTGGGGCGTAAGCCATAAAAAACCTCTATATGTAAAAATTAAATAACAAATCCACAAAACATATGTGGATAACCATTTTTTTCTTTACATACTGAGGTAGGGTCTATTCGTAAAATGAGGTAAGACTTATTGTCGTCTCATTTCAGAATTTCGCGTCTAGTAAGCTCAGACTGTTTTCAGAAAACGCCTTTAGGAAAAGGTAAGGAATCTAAAAACTTTAACGACGATTGAATAACTTTCCAAAGTCTAACGAATCACCTTGATCATCACTAACATGAGGCGCACCTGAAGAAATTCTCAAGTTTGCAGGCTCAGTGTCATAATCCTGATGCTTCTTCTTTAATTTATTATATTTTTCAATGGACTTGTCAAGTTCTTTTTTAAGATTGTCAAGTTCCGATTGATATTTTGACTTCAATTTTCTGATACTTCCAGCTTCATTAATATCAGAATAAACTTCATCATTATACTGCTGACCATAAGATATCATACGCTTTGTTAGCTCAACTTCGTCATCTTCATATTGTTGAAGATCATAAAATATATCTTCGAGCTCATCAGAAGAAGAAGATTGGATAAGATGCTGGAATGCTAAGACATGTTTGTTGATATCGGTAGCGTTAGAAGAATATTTACGCATATATTCAAGCTCTTTGTCCCAAATTTTTCCATACTTAACAAGAACTGGATCATTTCCACTACTATGTGGTTCATCTTGATATTGAGTATGGTCAAGGAGTAAATTGGCCTCATCCTCTAAAAGAGTACCGTCCTCCTTCATCTTTTCAACGGCTCTTTTGTAAGCAGCAAGCTTGCGCCTGTCTTCGTGAAATGATTTCTGAGTATCCTTTAAAGTCTTTTGAAGCTTCTCGTTTTCTGATTGGTAATCAATAGATTTCTCTTTAGGCTTTTCTTCTTTCTTAGCATTAGGCTCTGGAGCCTCTACATCTTCTGTTTCAGTTTCTTCCTGTTCATCTTCATCTGGCTCTTGAGCAGGTTCTTTTTTAACCTCTTTAACTGGCTCTTTCTTTTTTGGAAGTTCTTCTTCTTTCTCTTCGGCAACAGGCTCGACATTACTATTTCTATTAAAAATATCGTTTAGGTCGAAATCTTGTGGTTGTGTATCTTCTGTCATGTTAATCCTATATACTTGTTTCTAATAATTGACGACCTGCAACTAGGCAGCTAAAGGTATTTCCTGAGAAATCAGAATTTGCATAAGCAAAATCGCCAGCTTGTAAAATGACCAGAGATTGCGGACTAGGCAGAAGCTCAATGCTTTGATGCTTTGCCACAACTCGCTTATAAGCTACATATGGTTTTTCTGCGGTAGGATCGTCAGAATCCGGCTGCGTTCTTTCGCCCAATATCCTAAAATCAACAAATATTTCTTTCTCAGTCGTATTCGTTATAATAATGCTGTCGAAAATAGTGACAGCAGGAGCCGTATAAAACAAAAGCTCCGAACTGTCGATTGTCTCTCGCATTGGAGCGCAGAAATTTACCCAGGGGTACTGATATGGGCTAGACAAGGTCTGCTTCAACCTGCGTAAGAATATCTTTCAAAGTCTGGGATTTCTCTCTGTAATAAGCTTTCGCTTGATCAAGATCAGCAGTATCTTTTGGAGATTGCATAACGTACGCAGCAGCATCGCAAATTGCCTTTGCATAAAACATAATCGATTGGATGTTAGTAGCAGTTTTTGGATCAGTAACATGCATCATATATAAAACCTTTCATAATTAACTTAGTTATCAACAACTTAGATATTAAATAGATATTAGCCAGCAGTCAATATATCTATTGTCTTATTAATCAGAACATTCCCTGACTCAAGGGCACCAATTTCATTATTAAATTCTCCAATCTGACCATCAAAAAATACTATACTTTCATTTGCAGAAGAAATTGCCCTTTGGACGGTTGAAATCTCAAAATTTAGAAAATTTATTTGATCCAAGTTGATTTGCAATAATTGCTTCTGATAATCGATCAGGTTTTGGTTAGGGTTCATTTTTAATAATCTCCTTTTAGGTTAACATGCTATAAACGATAAACTCAATTCTGAGACAGTTAATGTGGTAGCTGTGCTTGTCAAAACCCATATCTCCAAATAATCAGCAGGATTAAGGTCACACATGGTGTTAGTAATTGATAGAGTATATATACCACCAGCTACTGTAGGGCTAACATATGCCTGGCAACCCAATATATTAGTTCCGTTAAGATAAACAGCAAGCCCTAATTTAGGCGTACCCGAACTTGGCGAAAGAACGGCAGTTGCTGAAAACATCCCCTTAGAATCAGTTGATAAATCAGAACCTGTAAAAGTTATCCTATTAGTTGAAGATGTGAACTGCCTGTTTGGAGGAGCAAGTGAACTTGTGCTAACAGCTTTTATCCATGTATTAGCTGCGGTGGTAGTGGTAGAAGCACTACCTGCTTTAAACCAAGTAGCAGACGGAACGCGGCTATAAAATGTTCCGTCTCCTAGCAAAACTGTTGCATACCCTGAGCCATGAATTCTAAAGAGTTCTGTAGATGCTGTGCTTGAAGCAGCTGCATAAAAAACATGACTAGAGGTATTATTACCAATACTATATTTTAGAGTGCCAGCAATAACGCCGATACCGTAAACTTGAAACTGATTAGCAGCAATTTGATAAAAACAAATTTTGCAATCATTCAATGCATTGCTAAATTGAAGTTGGATATTCGGAGAAGAAACGCCTACCCCAATGTTTCCTACATTTATGATATTTTGGGAATTGAAATCGACAGAACCTGTTGGGATTGGTATGTGATTAAGTGTTGCAGCGATCGTGGTAGCAACTCCACCACTTATAGTTCCGATTCCAGTTACATCACCAGTTAATGCAAGACCAGATCCGCTAATTAAAGTTTCAGCAAAGCTAAGGTTCATAGCATCCGTTACTGCAACAGGATCTGCTAAGTGTGTAATCTTTTGACTCCCCATATCAAGAGGTTGAGTCATGAATACAGGGGAATAAAAATTAAAGTTTGTGCCATCAAAACTATATATATTTGTTCCAGCACCATCAGCAAGAAAACTTTTAAAATAAAATGATCCAAATTGATTGGTGTCTGTAGTTTGACTTAGCTGTTGAAATCTAAAGCCAGCATATTTTGAATTCCTTGTTTCAATGTCAATTGTAGACGTATTAATAACAGTAGGAGCAAATTTGCTAAAAGCCTGTAACTTCACATGAGGAAATGTGTTCTCAAATTCAAATCTTTGATAATGTCCCCATGCTTCTTGATTAGGAACAGTTGCCGCAGCGGTAAATTTACTTGATGATGTGCCAGACATAGATAATCATTCCTTATTAAAAAATTAAGCAGACTCAATAGATATTGAACCATCGGTTACGATAATTCCTGGGGTATTTGTTACAGAATTCGCCACCCAAAGCTCAAAATAATCTGCATTTGAGGCAGTTGTCATAACTCTTATACTCACTGAGTTGTAATTAGTTGAACTGGCCGCAATAGTAGTAAGTGAAACTGGATTAATTGAAACGCCGTTCTTAGCAATAGCAAATGTAGTAATCGCCGCAGAAGCTGCGCCCGCATTTTTAAAAATAAAATTCGCAGTAAGGAAAACTGTAGGGACTGGATTTGATGGATCAGAGCTTGTAAATGTTAACCTATTGTTTGAAGGCATCGTAATTTCACTGCCAGTAGCAGCTAAGAAAGTAGTGCCCAGTACCTTCATCCATGTGTTGGCAACCATTGTGGTTGTCGCAGTCGCATTAGATGAAAAATACATGAGCCCTGTCACGCGTCTTCCATAAATAGGCTTTGCAAATATCGCTGCTGTATTATTTAAAGTAAGGATAAGGCTATTGCTACTTGGCGGAGAGCCAGAATAAAATGTGTGAGCTCCAGTTGCCGTACCAGGAGAATATTGCCATACAGAAGTTCCGGTTGTGTCTGCATCATTAACATAGTATTGAAGTTCCAGCTTACCAAAAGCAAATGTATCGGTAGTAGCGCTTGTTTGTTTAAGCCTAAACCCTGCTAAGTTAGAATTTCGCAACTCTAGGTCAATAACAGAGTTCGTACCAATGATAGGAACGAATTGACCAAAGACTTCAGTTCTAACTAAAGGATCGGTTGAGTCATATATAATCCTCTGGACAGAGCCCAGAACTACTAAATCAGGGTTAACATTATTAATTGTAATATTGCTGCTCATGACCATAATACGTTCACCTCATCGTGTAGCACATGCCATAGAAAACAGAAGCTTATAGCATCGTCATCTTCCTCTGGATCACATGGTAAGTTAATAATTCTGTTATCATTCATATCGATAACACCACCAGCAATAAAATTATTGGTAATGTTCGTAATCGCATCGTCTATATAGGTATATACGGCTGGCAATAAAACAGTGGTTATGTTTGTTATGTCTGAAAATAAAGTAGTAATATTGCCTTGAATGGTAGTAATAGTACTATTAATAGTATTAATTTGTGATTGAAGAGATGTAAGTGTACTATTAATTGTACTGATAGAAGACAATATAGATGTAATTGATGAATTTATTGTGGAAATATCAGAATATATAGTAGTTATATCAGATTGAATGCTTGTTATTGTGGTGTTTATAGTGTCTATCTGAGTTTGGAGAGAGGTAAGGGTCGTATTGATAACCGTTATATCAGACAGAATAGTGGTGATTTGAGAGGCTATCGTAGACAAAGATGAAAATATACTTGTGATATCAGATAGAATGGAGGTAATTGAAGACTGGATTGTAGTGATGTCACTCTGAATGGTAGTAATTGTTGAGTTTATCGTTGTTACAGCTAATTCTAAGGCATCCAACCTAAGATTTATACCGGCCTCTGCATCTAATCCAGAAGCAATAGCCGTATCAATCTGAAGTTGCAAGTCAGCTAAATGGTCTAAACCAGACGCCACATTAGTGTCAATTTGGGTTTGAAGATCAGCAACGATACCATCTAAAGCATCTAACCTAATAATAATATCACCAAAATCAACGGTTATGTCTGATATCGTCTCAATGATCGATTCTATGGAGGTATTTATGTCTCCAAGCTCAATATTGATATCACCAATTTCGGTGTTGATATCTCCCAGTTCAATATTAATGTCGCCAAGTTGGATTTCCACTTCAAGTTTAAATTCAAAAAGAATATCAAGCTTTACATCAATATCAAAAAGATGATCAAGAATTGAGTCGATAGTGAGATTGATATCCCCAATCTCTATTTCGATTCCACTTAAAACATCTGATTCTACAGGATAATTATCTACATTCCCAACCCATATTTTATTGTATGTAAGATGTTGAATAGAAACGATTCCATCATCATGCCGAAGCATTCCAGGGATTAACTCATTCAAAGCTTGGGAACTGTCAAAGTTTTGAGATGCAGCTTGCAAGATAAACCGTGTTTGAGACAAGCGACGGCGTAGATCAATAATCTCTAAGCGTAAGTCAATAATGATGGGGCTTGGTAAAGGACGA
>Ga0068859_100008676_pt1 | contig 10275 bp, 9 predicted proteins | sample KBSSwiS22_FD_66585 | JGI IMG/M metagenome (GOLD analysis project Ga0068859, IMG submission 66585) | Switchgrass rhizosphere microbial communities from Kellogg Biological Station, Michigan, USA - KBS Switchgrass S2-2 | ecosystem: Host-associated > Plants > Roots > Rhizosphere > Soil ...
TGCGCCTCGAGCGAAGTCACCGTGTAAAGCACGGCCTGGTTCTGCAAGCCGCTGTTGCGCGTGTAGAAATAGCGATTGCCTTCCCTGACCGGAATTCCGTACTTCTCATAGTTCCAGAGCTTCGTCAGACGCTCTTTGAGCGGCGTGCGCTGCGGAATCGACTCCAGAAAACCAAACGAGAGCTTATTCTCAGCCTCGACCCACGCGCGTGTCTCCGCGGAGTCGAGATCTTCCAGCCAGCGATAGGGATCGGCGACTTTAACGCCATGATAGTCGTCTGTCTGATCGCCCTTCCGAGCTTCGGGGTAATTATTTGTTTTGATCATCTGCTGCGATATGCCTGCCAGTAAACACAAAATGAGAGCAAAGCGAATGGGTGGGTGAAAAGACATAACAAACGCTCCCTGTCTAGTTTCGAACCGGACAGTATACATTTCTATCCACAGATTCCGCAGATTACACGGATCAAGTCAGAAAATCCGTGTAATCTGTGTCATCTGTGGATAGAAACTGGTTGACAACTCGACGCTGCATGCGCGAATCTAACGCCACGTTGTCGCCCCTCGACGCGTCGGCTTTAATCCTGTAACTCTTCCTGAGATAAAACATTATGAATACCCCTACCCGTCTCGCCCTATTTGTTGTCGCCGTTCTTTTTGCTGCCGTCGAGATGAAGGCACAGGAGAGTAGTAACGCAGTTCGCCCACGCGTCGTCACCCCTGTTCCAGAAAAGCAAGCGCCTTCGCTGCCAAGCGCGCCGCAGGCCAGGCCGGCTGACCTCGGACCCACGCTGCCTTCCGTCGAGATGGACGCGCAGAAAAAGGTCTCCACGCCGATCACGCACCTGACGCCGTCGATCATTCAAGGCCGCATCTCGGAAGCGCAGCGTATGTTCAAGACGCGTCCGAAGCCGACCGCGATGGCCCTCGGGCAGATCGATTTCGTCACAATCGCGGCCCTCGATCGCGATACCGCGCGCACGCACTTCATCACGGTTTTGAAAAAGACTTTTTTGACCAAAGGCTCTGTGATCAATACGACGACGTCTGAGGGGGCGAGCGTCACGGTCAACATCGTTCGCGCGAACGGCGTCAATACCGCGATGACGATCTTCACGCCCGACGGCAAATCACTCACGCCGCTCACGATCGAGTATCCGATCGAGCGTGGCGGAAAGTTTCTCGAAACCGCGTATTACACTTCAGCGCATCCTGCGCTGCTTTCACCCGATCTCGTGCGCTCAGGACAAGGTTACGTGCGCAACATGCTCGACCTCGCCGCGAAGCGTTTGCGCGACAAGGGTGTAGCGATCTCGCCGATGCTCGTCGACGTGGCTGAGCGTTTGTGCGTTGTCGAACATGTGGATCACCAACGATTTCGCGAAGAGAATCGGATCGCGCTTTACGATGAGATCTATTCGTTGTTTGCGCTCAATCAGATCGACACGTATCGCTTTTCAGTGAGCACGGCCGGAGCGGGTGGCATGGTGCAGATGATTCCGTGGGCTTACAACCTCGAGCGCGAGCGTTATCCCGGCGTTGGTCTCATGCCTGATTTTGTGACGGGAATGCGCAATCACAACAACGCGCTCCAGGCGATGCTGCTCTACATGCACGACACCTGGAACGAGATGACTGCCAACGATGAAGTGAAGTACGCGCTCAACGCAAAGGTTGCGACGCCGAGTGAACTGCTCGCCGCGGGTTACAACTCAAACGCAGCCAAGCTGCCGGGCTATTTGAAACGCGGCGGCGACAACTGGCGCGTACTCATTCCACGCGAGACGCAGATGTATTTGCAGATTTACAAATCCTTCGAGGGCCTCGTGCCGATGCAAACGAGAACCGCGGATAAGACGGATTCTAAGAACGATTAAGACGGATCAGATCTGCGTTGATCTGTCTTTAAATCCGTTCAATCAGTGGCTAAAACTGATCCCGAGTCTGCGTACTGTAGTTTGTAGAGCTTCCAGTAAAGTCCACGCTCAGCCAACAACTCTTGATGAGTTCCCTGCTCGCGAATCTCACCGTGATGCAGGACGATGATCCGGTCCGCATTTTGAACGGTCGAGAGCCTGTGTGCGACCACGATCGACGTGCGGTCACGCATCACGCGTTCAATCGCGCGCTGAATTAATTGCTCAGTCTCGGTGTCGATCGAGCTGGTCGCTTCATCCAGGATCAGAATCGCGGGATCAAACGCGAGCGCACGCGCGAACGAGATCAACTGCTTCTGCCCAACCGACAAACCCGCGCCACGCTCACGCACTTCAGCCTCGTATTCACCCTTCAAACGACGAATAAAGCTGTCGGCATGAACTTCCTGAGCCGCCCAGCGCACGCGTTCTTCGTTGATGTCTTCGCGACCGAGTCGAATGTTGCCTTCGATCGACCCGCTGAACAGAAACACTTCCTGCAGCACCACAGCGAAATTCTTCCGCAACGCCTTCAAGTCCCAGTCGCGCAGATCAACACCATCGAGCAGGATGCGTCCACGCTGGATGTCGTAGAAACGCATGAGCAAGTTTGTGATCGTCGTCTTGCCTGAGCCGGTGTGACCGACGAGCGCGATCGACTGCCCCGGCTCGACCGTGAACGACACGTCCTTTAACACCCAGTCTTCACCGATGTAGGCGAACCAAACGTTCTGAAACTCGATGCGTCCGCGCGCGCGATCGGATTTGATCGCCTTCTCCGGCGGCAACACGGCAATCGGCTGATCGAGTGTCTTGAAGATGCGATGTGACGCGACGACTGCCGCTTGCAATACGTTGTACTTGTCAGAGATGTCGCGAATCGGCTGAAACAACGCTTGCGAGTACTGAATGAACGCTACGAGCGCGCCAAGGGTGAGCACCGTATGGCCCGGCGTGTTTTGCATCACGCGATAACCGCCGTACCAGATGATCAGGGCGATTCCGATCGCGCCAATCAGATCGACGAGCGGAAAGAAGACCGCGTAATAAAAGATCGTGTCGATGTTCGCTTTCCGATAATCCTCGTTGATGTGATCGAACTTGCTGAGCGACTTCGTTTCCGCATTGAAGATCTGAACCGTCTGGGCGCCGGCAAAGTGCTCCTGCAAGAATGCGTTTATGCGGGCGATACGCGTGCGGACGAGGTCGTAGCCTTTGCGCGCCCCGCGTCGAAACCAGGTCGTCGCTGCAAACAGCAGCGGCACGGTTAGCAAACTGATGAGCGTGAGCTTCGGATCGGTCCACACCATCACCGTGATGATCGCGCCGATCATCACGAGATCGCCGAGCAGATCGGTGACGCCTTCTGTGAATAGCTGGTTGAGTGAGTCGACGTCTGTGGTCAGCCGCGTCATGATGCGGCCGACGGGATTGCGATCGTAGTAAGCGACTTCCTGGTTCTGCAGCTTGCTGTAGAGTTCCTTGCGGATGTCGAACATCACATACTGCCCGATCGAATTGACGAAGATCGCCTGGAAGTACGAGAAGCCCAGTCGCAGCACCTGCGAAGCCAGATACAAACCGACGAGCACCATTAGCCCGTCAGTCTTTCGCGGCAGGATGTACCAATCAATCGCGTATTCCGTGAATTTCGGCTGCAACACGCCGAGCAAATTCAGCAGGAGCGTGAGCGCGAGCGCAGACAGCAGGAGGCGCACGTAAGGCTTGAGATAACGCAGCAGCCGCCGCGCCACCTGAAGATCGTAAGTCTTCCCGATCGCCTCTTCCTCGTGATATTGCTTTACCGCTGCCGACATATATTTAGATCCACAGATTACACAGATTCCACAGACGTCTTATTGAAAAAAGTTCTGTGTAATCTGTGGATGGCTTTCTCACGTTGCCGCCAATTCCTCTTCGAGTAACTGTCGTTCATAGAGATCCGCATACTCACCACCGAGCGCCAACAACTCATCATGCGTTCCCTGTTCGATGATGCGGCCTTCGTCAAGCACACAAATCATGTCGGCTTCGCGCACGGTCGAAATACGATGCGAGATGATCACGCTCGTGCGATCGCGCATCACGCCACGAAGCCGGCCGAGAATCTTCTCTTCCGTATACGTATCAACTGACGACAGCGCATCATCGAGAATCAGGATCTTCGGCTCGCGCAAGACCGCCCGCGCAATCGCAGTGCGTTGCTTCTGACCGCCCGACAACGTGATGCCTCGCTCACCGACGACCGCCTCAAACCGATCCGGAAAGCTGGCAATATCTTCCGACAACCCCGCGATCTCCGCGGCCCACTCAATATCCGCCATCTCCGCCTTCTCGACACCGAACGCGATGTTTCCCCTCACCGAGTCGCTGAACAGAAACGTCTCCTGCGGCACGTAACCAATGCTCTCGCGCAGTTGCGCAAGCGGGTAATTTTGAATGTCGACACCATCGACGAACACCGTATCCGGCGGCGCCTCGATCAAACGCGGAATCAAATTAGCGATCGTCGACTTTCCACTTCCCGTGCGCCCGACAAAAGCCACCGTGTGACCTTCGGGAATCGTGAGCGTCAGCTCCTTCAAAACAGGCTCATCATTCGGATGGTAACGAAACGTCAGATCGCGAAACTCGATCTTCCCCTTGATCGGCGGCTGCTCGACCGTGCCCGGACGATCGGCGATTGAGGGATCGATGCTCAGAATTGCATTGAGTCGTTTCAAACTCGCCGTGCCGCGTTGATAAAGATTCACGACGTATCCGAGTGCGATCAGCGGCCAGATCAATCGCGTGAGATACAGATTGAACATCGTGAACTGACCCACCGTGATCTCACCGCGCACAGCGAGCGGCACACCCGCCCAGATAATCAACACGTAACCAAACCCGATCAGAAACGTCATCAACGGACGCATCAGCGCCTCGACTTTCACGAGCCCGAGATTGCGCTCCGCATACTGCCAGTTGAGCGTGTTGAAGGCCGCCATCTCAGCCTCTTCCTGCGCGTACGCACGCACAACCCGCACGCCGCTGAAGTTTTCCTGTGCGCGCGCAGTGATTTGTCCGAAGAAGTCCTGGATCTTTTCGAAGCGTGTGTGGACTTGCTGTCCGAAGAACTTAACCGTCAATGAAACGAGCGGCATTGTCACGAAGAGCAAGAGTGTGAGCCACCAGTTCAACATGAACAGGTATGGCAGCACGAGAATAACGACGAATACCGTCTGAAGCGAGTACATGATCACGGGTCCGGCGAGCTGCCTGACCGCGGACAGATCATTTGTGGCGCGCGCCATAAGATCGCCGGTCCGATGTTCGTGAAAAAACGCGAGCGGCTGATTGACGAGGTGCCGGTAAAATACTTTTCGCATGTCGTACTCGATGTTGCGCGACATGCCGATCAATATGCGGCGTTGCAGGAATAGAAAGAGACCGCTGATCAAACTTGCGCTCAGCACCTTGCCGGCGGAGATCGTCAGCTTTGACCACGAGACTTCCGTCCAGTTTGCGTCAACAGCCTGACCAACGATGCGTGGAATAAAAAGACCGGCTACGACACTGGCGAAAATGCAGGCGATACCGAGGATTAGTTGAGCCTTGTACTTCGGAAAATACAGCGAAAACTTCTTTAGATCTTCCACGTGAGGGATAATACTTTATCTACGTCAATCCACGTAAATATGTACTGATTGCAGTCGCTGCGAGCTTTCCTTCGGCGTCGAAAAGCTCTGCAGAAACTGTGACCACTCTGCGTCCCGCACGCACGACTCGCGCCGACGCCTTTGCCGAACCTTCAGGAACCGGTCGCAGGTAATGAATCGTGAGATCGACCGTTACCGTGTGTTCGTTTTCATCGAGCAGCGCCATGATCGCGATCGCCATCGCCGAGTCGATGAGAGTGGCGATGACGCCGCCGTGCGCGATCCCATTGTTTCGCATGTGCTCGTGCCGGAGCGTCATCGAGAGCACTGCGTGGCCGGGCTCGACCGAGTCGACCTCGATGCCAAGCAACCTCGCGAATGGAACATGATCGAGCGTCATGAACGATAACTCTCTCCCGGGTTCGTGGGCTCAACAATGACGGCCGTGCCGTAAGCGAGAACTTCCGTCACGCCCTGCGCGAGCTCGGTGGTGTCGTAGCGCGCGCCGATGATCGCGTTGGCTCCGATCTCGGTTGCGTGTTGAATCATGATGTCGAAAGCGTCGTTGCGCGTTTGTTCGCAGAGTGTGGTAAAGACGGTGATGTTGCCACCGACGAGCGTCTGCAGTCCCGCACCAATCGTGGCGAAGACGTTTCGCGAGCGCACGACGATACCGCGCACGACGCCGAGGTTTTGCATGACGCGAAAGTTCGGCAGCTCGAAAGCGGTGGTCACCATCTGATGCGACACGGAATAACGCTGCGGGCTGACAGCGTAAGGCACGCGTTGTTGCATTGAGTCACTCATCGAAGATCTCCTTTAGCCACAAAAAGGCACAAAAAGCACAAACAGATCTTTAATCATTTTTGTGCTTTTGCCTTTTTGCGACTATACAGGCTTGTGGTTTGAGATCTGGTTTTCGGAATGTATAGAAACTTTTCCAGATCGCAGCGGGCGTTTTTGTCGAACACTACGCCTTCGTGTTCGAGCATGCGTTGTTGTTTGTCCTGGGGCAGAACAATCCTGCCGGTCGAAGTTTTACCTTGAGCGTTGAGCACGCGATGCCACGGCGTGCCTTCAGGTGACGAGTGCATACAGAAGCCGACGGTGCGCGGTGTGTAGCCGTCGCCGAGCAACTCAGCGATCTGGCCGTAAGTCATCACCCGGCCTGAAGGGATGCGCCGCACGATGGCGTAAACTCGCTCGCGATACTTTGGGTCCGCTTGTTTAATCAATCGTTCGTAACACAACTCGCGCCGGAGCGCCGTCGCCTTTGTTGCTTCTTAAACGCAAGGGCAGGCAGATCAGTTCATAGTTGCCCGCCGGAATGTCAGTCAGGTTCAAGCCTTCAAGAATCACGACGCCGTACGACAGCAATGCCAGGTGTGTCTCATTCTTCGGCGAGTCATATTTTTCTATAGATAAGTAGTCGATGCCGACGAGTTTTATTCCTCGGTCGACGAGTCGCTGCGCCGCATTCAGATCGAGATACGTGAAGTCAGTATGAAACACATGCTCGCTTTCACTCCAGAATGCGGAGTTGCGAGTTTTGAAGAGTACGCGCGTTGTCTCCGGAGCACAGTAAGTGAGAACAAACTCTTCATTGATGGCGTGCAAATCGTCCGGCACTTCGATCACTTGCACTTCGCCAATCAAAACATCGAGTGGCAAAGACTCGATCATCGCGGCGCCCTCGATGAAATGCGCGGGCGCATCGACGTGCGTGCCGGTGTGCGCGCCGAAGTTGAGCATCGAAACGTTGGCGCTATCGCCCGACGACAGGCTGCGCCAGACGGTAAGCTGCACGCTTGGATCACCGGGCCAGGTTGGCAATTCGTTGCTGATGGGAACGGTTACGTCGTAAATGGGCATCGGCGAATAGTAGTTGCCGCCAAACAGGGGTGTCAATTTGATCCGGGAATTCGATCGCATATACTTGCGACTACATGAACGCGCCCTTTCGACTCGCCGCTTCGAGCTACTTAAATTCAGCACCTTTAATCTGGAGCTTTTTACACGGGCCACACGAAGGCACGGTGGAGTTTGTTGAAGCCGTGCCCGCGCGCTGCGCGCAACTGCTTTCTCAAGGTGAAGTGGACGCCGCGCTGGTGCCGGTGATTGAGTATCAGCGCATTAACGGCGGCTCGCTTGTGCCAGACGTGTGTGTCGGCTCGCAGAAGGAAGTGCTGAGCGTCGTGCTCGTGTCGAAGAATAAACGACTCGAGAATATCCAAAGCGTCGCGCTCGATGAGTCGTCGCGTACCTCGGCAACACTCGTGAAAGTGATCTTCCGAGAATTTCTCGAGCGCGAGCCGGAGTGGACCACGCGCGCGCCGAATCTCGAGGAGATGTTGGAGAAGAACGATGCGGCGTTGATCATCGGCGATCCGGGCATGGCGTTTCCGAGACAGGGACTGAACGTTTGGGACATGGCCAGTCTCTGGAAAGAACACACGGGTCTCGGGTTTGTTTTTGCGATGTGGATGGTGCGCGACGAGACCGTCTCACAGGCACGTGAGATAGACTTCGCGGGCGCGCGTGATGAAGGCGTCGCGCGTATCGAAGAAATCGTGCAGTCGTATCAGGATATAATTCCGATGCGGGTCGAGGGGCTGCGAAACTACTTGACTGAGAACATCGTTTTCAGAGTAGATGAGTCAATGGAAAGAGGACTGCGACTCTATTTTGAACTGGCTTTCAAGCATGGATTAATCGAACGCGTGAAGCCACTGAGATTTGTTTAAGATCATGTCGAACATTCAACCAATTCTCGATCGCGTGCTGGCGGGTGAGCGCATGAGCGTTGCGGAATGCACGCAACTCCTCGAATCGCACGACATCGCGCGGATGGGCGCTGCCGCTGACGAGATACGCGAGCGCCGTCATCCGGACAACATCGTCACCTACATCATCGATCGCAATATCAATTACACAAACGTCTGCAACGTCGTCTGCACGTTCTGCGCGTTCTATCGTCGACCGGGCGCGCCCGACACCTACGTCCGCACGTTCGAGGAGATCTGCCAGAAGATTGACGAGACGATCGCGCTCGGCGGCACGGGCGTGTTGATGCAGGGCGGTCTGCATCCTGACTTCGGCATCGAGTGGTATGAAGACCTGCTGCGGTCGCTACGCGCGAAGTATCCGGGGTTTCAGTTGCACTGTTTCTCGCCGCCTGAGATTCACAACATCCACCTGATCTCGAAGCTCGACTACGAAACGATCATGGCGCGGTTGAAAGACGCCGGACTCTACAGTCTGCCCGGCGGCGGCGCTGAGATCCTCGACGATGAAGTGCGCAAGCGTGTCTCGACAAAGTGTACGACTGACGAATGGCTCGACGTGATGCGCGCGGTCCATCGTGTTGGACTGAGATCGACGGCGACGATGATGTTTGGAATCGGAGATAAGATCGAGCACCGCGTCAGGCACTTGCAGCGCATCCGCGATCTACAGGACGAGACGGGCGGCTTCACGGCGTTCATTCCGTGGACCTTTCAGCGTGAAAACACTGCTTTAGGTCGCAGGATCAAGGACGAGCCGACGGGCGTGGATTATTTGAAGATGCTGGCGGTGTCGCGGCTGTTCTTCGACAATGTGGAAAACTTTCAGTCGTCGTGGTTGACGCAGGGTTTACGACTCGGGCAGGTCGCGTTGCGTTTTGGCGCGAACGACATGGGCTCGATCATGATCGAGGAGAACGTCGTCTCCGCCGCCGGCGCTCACAATTGCGCCGATGAGAACATGCTTCAGTTCCTGATCCGTGAAGCCGGATTCATTCCCCAACAAAGGGACATACTTTATAAGCACGTAAACCGTAACACGGATTACACGGAAAAGACGGATTTAGCTTTATCCGTCTAGATCGTGCTTAATGAATCCGTTAAATCCGTGGCTAAGTAACAGCGAAGTCGTACTGCTCCTGATGTATCGTCTGGTCGGCGGTGATGTCGATCGGCCCAAGATAGTCCTCAATCTCGATCATCACGTCGCGCTCACTGGTGCGTAGCGCCTTCGCCACATCAGGATTGATTCGCAGCGTGACCTGCTTATTGTCCTTGTCGCCGTTGATTCCCTTCGCCAACCTGCGCGCTTCCTCGAGCAACTCGTAACAGATCGTCTGCGGCGACTTGATGAGCCCAGCACCCTGACAGTTCGGGCACGGCGAACACAGCGTCCGCTCCAGCGACTGCTTCACACGCTTGCGCGTCATGATCACAAGCCCGAAGTCGTTGAATGAAAGCACCTTCGTCGGCGACTTGTCGTTGCGCAAAGCCTCCTGAAGCGCCTGCATAACTTTCTGTCGATTCCGGCGCTCTTCCATGTCGATCAAGTCGAGCACGATAATGCCGCCGAGGTCGCGCAAACGAATCTGCCGCACGATCTCGTCAACTGCTTCGAGGTTCGTACGCGTAATCGTGTCTTCAAGCCGGCCACTGCCACGACCAACAAACTTGCCCGTGTTCACATCGATCGCCACGAGCGCCTCGGTTTGATTGATCACGAGATAGCCACCGGATTTCAACCAAACACGGGGCTTGATCGCCTTGTCGATCTCAACCTGCACTCCATACGCTTCGAGTATCGGCTGGTCCTTCGTGTAGAGCTTGACGCGCTTCACCAAACGCGGCTGAATGCGATTGATAAACTCGACGATCGCCTGGTACTCCTCCTCCGAATCAACCCGAATCGATTCGAAGTCGTCTGACAACTGATCGCGCA
>Ga0068859_100008677_pt1 | contig 10275 bp, 3 predicted proteins | sample KBSSwiS22_FD_66585 | JGI IMG/M metagenome (GOLD analysis project Ga0068859, IMG submission 66585) | Switchgrass rhizosphere microbial communities from Kellogg Biological Station, Michigan, USA - KBS Switchgrass S2-2 | ecosystem: Host-associated > Plants > Roots > Rhizosphere > Soil ...
CATGTAAGAATATTTGATGGTTTTCGGCTCCCTGTAATCAATAGCAGCAAAATTGAAGGCGATTTCATTCTGGTTGTATTTTAAATTTAAATCGCTTATCTCTTCAACTTGTTTTTGCAGGAGACTTCCTTTACCGGGCAATACAGGAATTGTATTAATAAAAAGATCAGTAATGATAATTTTCAGATCTGTTTTTACAGAAAGTTCTTCCGGGGAAAATATATAAAAACCTTTTTGATGTCCAATGAATAGCTGCCCTTTCCCGTTTCTATATGTAGCTGCAAATGGTAGCAGGCTGTTGGCACTTATTCCAAACCTGCTGCCATAAACGAACGTCTCTTTGGTTGACGGATTCAATCTTATGATCGCTGATGGTGAGGTGAGCCATAAGTTTTTCGCATTATCTTCAATAATTCCACCAACGGTGAAAGAATTAATTTCTGCCTGTGGATCAAAAAAACCTGTAAATCTATCTTCCTTTTGATTGTAACGATAAAGACCTTTTTCTGTTCCGGCCCATAAAGTGGCTCCTGAGTCTTCGTACAAATATGCAATAGAAGTCCCTGCCAGGTAATGATTGAACCGGCCCGTTTCGCGATTTAAACGGTTAATTCCTCCCTGGCCCGCTACCCAGAATGAACCTGATCTGTCCTCCACAATACTATTTACAGAATCTGTAAGGATAGAAGAAGAGTCTTTCGCATCTGAAAGAAAATGTTTGAATGAATTATCTTTAGGGTTATACCGGACCAATCCAAGGCCCCATCTGCCAAACCATATGATCCCTTGTTTGTCCTGAAAAATTTTTGACCAGCCAGCCTGGGCAGAATCATTTAAATTTCCATTATCATGAAACCGGGAAAATTGTTGTGTAACCTTATTGAAAATACGGATCCCGCTACCTGTTCCCAACAAAATTGTATCCTCCTGGTTTTGAAATATGCATCCCACAGTATTATCAAAGAAACTAAATGGATCAGAAGGTTCATATTTGAGTTGCTGTATTAAATTTTTATGCTGATCAAATTTGAGTAGTCCACTTCCAAAGGTCCCAACCCATAAATATCCTTCCTTATCTTCCAAAAAACTAAGCGCCCAATCAACAGTTGGAATGCTATGAATGGATTTATGGAAAGGATCAACCCGATATAATAGATTGCTATTTTGTGTGCTTATCCATAAAACACCATCGTGTGATACGAAGCCATTCCAGCAAGTACTGTCCGGAAATCCATTGCCAGATTGGTAATGAGTAATTTTTTTTGTAACCGGATTATAACGGTTGATGCCGGCTGCATACGTTCCTATCCAGATTGCCCCGGTACTATCCTCGTTGATGAAAGTAATGTGATCTGCGTCGCCATAACTACCTGGTTTCAGTTTTGGCCTGCTTAATTCGTCTGGTTTTGCAGGGTTATAAAGATGCCTTTCAAAACTTCCTGTTGAGCGATCCATGGTATGCAACCCGTCTCCTGAAGTGCCCACCCAAAAAGTTCCCCTGCTGTCTTCAAAGATGGCCCTTATCTTATTATTTATAAGACTATGAGGATTTTTTGGATCATTGAGGTAACGGGTAAAAGTTCCGGTGCTCCGATCGAAGCGATTAAGGCCACCTTCGTTATTATTGTTTTCCCAATAAAAACCGGTACCAATCCAAATCACACCGCTATGGTCTTCATAAATAGCCCTGACTCCATTACTGCTCAAACTTCGCAGATTTCCCGGTTCATTCCGGTAATGGATAAATTTTCCTGTTTTTTCGTCAAGGCGATCCAGCCCTTTATGAGTACCAACCCAAAGTATTCCCTGATGATCCCTTAAAATTATACTTACTAAGTCGGCGCTAATGCTGGCGGGATCATTTGGCACATTCCTATAGTGTTTGAAAATGCCCGTTGCCGGGTTATATTGATCCAACCCTCCTGGTTCACCAAATCCTACCCAGATCATTCCTGAATTATCAGCATATACTGTTTCAAGATTGGTTCCGCCCAGCGAATTTGGATTTGCGTCATCATGCCTGAAACTGATCATCCTGTTGCCGTCATAGCGGTAAAGGCATTTTTCTTCCTGCGCCAGGAACCACATATATCCATGCGGGTCCTGGGTAATGGCATTTATTTTACCCAGCGGTTTGCCATTAGGGCCTTCTACAAGGTTAAATTTAAGATCAGTGTTCTGTGCGATTCCAATATTGACGATTACCAGTAAAAGAATTGTTGCAGTTATGGTAATTTTTGATTTCATTTTTGACCATTATAGAAAACAATTATTTTAAACGGGCAATTCAATACGAAACACAGTTCCTTCTTCTTCGTTTGATTCTACACTAATTTGACCGCCATGCGCTTTAATAATATCATAACTCAATGATAAACCTAAGCCTGTTCCTTGTCCTGTTGGCTTTGTAGTAAAGAAGGGCTGAAATATCTTATCTAGCACTTTCTGCGGAATACCATTACCGTTGTCCTTAACCTTTACCTCAATCTTATCCTTTTCTTTTCTTGTACTGACTATTACTGTCGGTTCATAGCCATCACTTGATGTCTTCTTTTTTTCATCAACAGCATAAAAAGCATTATTGATTAAATTCAGAATTGCTCTGCCGATCTCTTGCGGCATCACATTTATTTTGCCAATGGTATTATCAAATTCTGTTTTTGGGATTGCATTAAAAGATTTATCCTTTGCTCTTAAACCATGATAAGCCAGTCTCAAATATTCATCACACAATGCATTTATATCTGTTGGTTCTTTAACTCCGCTGCTGCTTCTTGAATGTTGCAGCATGCCTTTCACGATGGAATCTGCTCTTTTACCATGATGATTTATTTTTTCCTGGTTATCGATAACGTCATCTGCAATAGATTTTACTTCATCTAAATTTCCCTTGTCAATTTCATCTTTCATCTCCATCAATAATTCTTTATTCACTTCCGAAAAATTATTGACGAAGTTTAAGGGGTTCTGAATCTCATGAGCAATGCCTGCGGTCAATTCACCCAATGAAGCCATTTTTTCGGATTGAATAAGTTGGGCCTGTGTGGATTTAAGTTCAGATAATGTACGTTCAACAATTTCTTTTTCTTCTTTTAACTCCCTTGTACGTTCGTCAACTTTTTGTTCAAGAATTATCTTTTCTTTTTTCAATGCTCTTGTCCTCCTTGTAATAAAAGCCCATAAGGCAGTAAAAAACAGAATAACATACGATGTATAGGCCCACCATGTTTCCCACCATGGAGGATTGATGTGTATAGCTATTATTTTTTCACCTTTTGTCCCGTCACTGTTAAATGCTTTTACACGGTAGGCATATCTTCCCGGAGGCACATTAAAATAGTATGCGCTCTTATCACCTTTTGCCTCCCGCCATACATTATCATATCCTTCCAAGATCGTAAAATATTTGATGCCTTCAGGGTTCCGGTAATCAATGGCAGCAAAATTGAAGGCAATATTATTCTGGTTATGGGCAAGATTTAAGACGCTGATCTCTTCAACTGGTTTTTGAATGGAGCTACCTTTGCCCGCCAACACAGGAAGGTTGTTGATAAAAAGATCGGTAATGAGAATTTTAAAATCTGTTTTTACAGCAAGTTCTTCAGGTGAAAAAACGTAAAATCCATTATCATGCCCAATGAACAGCTGCCCCTTGCCGTTTTTATATGTTTTTGTGAATGGTGCAAGACTGTTTGAGCTTATTCCAAACCTGCTGCCGTAAACGAATGTTTCTTTAGTTACCGGATTCAATTTTATAATTGCTGATGAGGAAGTAAGCCATAAGTTTTCGGCATCATCTTCAATAATACCACCAACAGTTAAAGAATTAATTTCTGCGAGAGGGTCAAAAAAACCTGTAAAGTTGTCCTCCTTTCGATTGTAACGATAAAGACCTTTTTCTGTTCCACTCCATAAATTACCTTCTGAATCTTCATACAAATATGTGATAAAAGTCCCCGCCAGGTAATGCTTAAACCCGCTTGTTTCCCGGTTTAAACAATTTATTCCACCCAATCCTGCTATCCATAATGTACCTGATCCATCCTCCAAAATACTATTGACAAAATTTGAGCCGATGGAAGTGGAGTCCTCTGCATCAGTAAGAAAGTGTTTGGTTGAATTGTCTTTAGGGTTATAGCGAATCAATCCCAGGCCCCATCTGCCAAACCACATTATGCCTTGCCTGTCACGAAAAATTTTTGAGAAACCATTATTGACTGAATCTTTCAAACTCTCACTATCATAAATTCTCGAAAATTGTTGGGTAACTTTATTCAGGACTCGAATCCCATTAAATGATCCCACCAACATGGTATTATCGGGGTTTTGAAACATCGGCCCTGGATTATTGTCCAAAAGGCTGAATGGATCCAAAGGATCATGTTTAAATTGTTGTATTAAATTTTTATGCTGATCAAATTTAAGTAGTCCATCCCCCATGGTACTAACCCATAAGTATCCTTCGTTATCTTCCATAAAATTATCTGCCAGAGCAACAGTAGGAATACTATAAATAGATTTGCGGAAAGGGTCGGCCCGGTATAAATTGTTATTCTCTGTAGTTATCCATACTTCGCCATCTCTTGATATAAATGCATTCCAGCTTGTACTGTCGGCAAATCCATTACTATGTTTAAAAAGGGCAATTTTTTTTGCCCTGGGATCATACCGGTTGATGCCGGAAAATTCAGTTCCAATCCAGATAGCACCAGTACTATCTTCATTTATAAAATTGATTTTATCATTCACTTCGCCAGGTTTCAGAGAAGGCCGGCTCAACTGATCTGGTTTTTTGGGGTCATAAAGATGCCGCTCAAAAATACCGGTCTTACGATCCATAGTGTGCAACCCATCTCCTGAAGTGCCCACCCAAAATACGCCCCTGCTGTCTTCAAACATGGTGGCGACTTTATTATTGATGAGACTATGTGGGTTATTTGGATCATGCATATATCGGGTAAATGTTCCGTTAGCCTCCAGTCGGTTAAGGCCGCCATCTTCAGGATCTTTATTAAACCATGGGTCGCCTGTTCCAATCCAGATTACACCCTGATGATCTTCGTATATACTCCAGACAAAATTGCTACTTAAACTTTTCTGATTCCCCGGCTCATTCCTGTAATGGATAAACTTTCCCGTTCTTGCGTCGAGACGATCAAGGCCATTACTCCCTCCTACCCAAAGACGGCCCTGCTGATCCATTATAATGGGAGCAACATTACCAATGCCAAGACTGCCTGGATCATTTGGCCGATGGCGGTAATGTTTGAAAATACCTGTTGCCGGGTTAAATTGGTCTAGTCCCGTAGCTAATCCTACCCAGATCATCCCTGCATTATCAGCATAAACCGAATTAATATTAGTACCCTCTAATGAATTTGGATTGGCGTCATTGTGCCTGAAAGTGGTAATCCTGTTGCCGTCATATCGGTAAATACATTTTTCACTTTCACCGGCAAACCACAAATAGCCATGCGGATCCTGGGTTATGTTTCTGATTTTACCGAGAGGCTTGCCGTTAGGGCCTTCAACAAGGTTAAACTTAAGGTCATTGTTTTGTGCTGTTCCTTCATAGAAGATTGTCAGTAATAAAATTATAAGAGTTATAATAATTTTAATTTTCATAAATTTTCAATAGTTGCAGTTATAAAATGTTTTTTACACTTGTAAATCAATTGCCTTACTCAACAAAATACATATCCATCTCTCCTTTATTCTTGGGCTTCAATTTTTCCGCGATGTTGGTAAATCCTTTAATGTCGCTGAATGATACGGTTACTTCATCAAATGATTTTGCGGTAGTATATCCTTTCTCTTTTAATTCTTCGGCAACTCCCGAGGGCAGGATATTCAACAATGATTCATCTGATTTTCTTTTTTGTCTTTGCACTTCAGTCTTTTCCTCCACTACTGCAGCAGTTCTTTCTATAACATGCTGGTCCAATTCAGCAGAGTCAAAAAGCGATAGATCTTCATGAGGCAATGGGAGTTTAATAGTAGAGATGGTGTCACCTGTTTGCGACCGTATATCATTGCATAACAATATGCCCAATATTGTCAGTAAACAAATCAGAAAGTGTGCATAGAGAGTTATTCTCATTGCTAAAACTTTGGTTGTGTCTTCTTAGCATTATTTGCCTGGTAGTGCAAACTGTCTAAATAATCCTGTTGAGCTGAGGCCTTGCTGGAAAACAAAACAATTAAGGAAGTCAGGAAAGGTATTTAATAAACAAGTCATTTAAGAATTTCTTTTTATTTTAAGGCAAGTAAATAATAAATTCTGCGGATTCACCGTCCTTCGTTTCCACTTTTATTTCTCCGCCTTGTGCTTTAATAAATATCATAACTCAAACTCAAACCTAATCCTGTGCGTTGCCCTGTTGGCTTTGTTATAAGGAAGGGCTGAAATATTTTTTTAAAATTGTGCTTTATCAGTGTCGACAATGTAATCCTTGCCTTGATATCAAGCTTCGACAAAATACATATCTATCTCCCCTTTATTCTTCGCTTCGATTTTCCCTCGATAAGTGCATTTGAATTTTTCTTTTACTAACTCGTAGGTACTTCCTGAAATATTGACCTTCCCGCTTTCGCTGCTGCTTTCCATGCGGGAAGCAATGTTGACTGTATCGCCCCAAATATCATAAGCGAACTTTTTGATTCCTACAATGCCGGCCACAACCGGGCCGGTGTGCAAACCTATTCTAATTTCAAAAAATGATTTCCCTAAAGCTTCTCTTTTTTGTTTTTCCCTTACTATAAAATCCCGTATTTCCAAAGCGGCCATTAAAGTATCTTGTGGATTAGTTTTATTCTCAACCGGTAATCCCCCGGCGCACATATAACTATCGCCGATAGTTTTTATTTTTTCAACGCCATATTTAGAAATAATGTCATCGAAAGCGCTGTAACAGTAATTAATTTCACTTACCAATTCCCGTGCATTAAGTTCCTCGGTCATTTTTGTAAAATTTTTGAAATCGGTGAACAAAACAGTCACCTCATTGAAATCTTTTGCAAGAGCCACACCTGTTCTTTTTAGTTCTTCAGCAGTTTCAGCAGGAAGAATGTTCAGCAATAAATTTTCTGACCGGTTCTTTTCTTCATTTAACTCGTGGGTTCGTGTTTCAACTTTCCTTTCAAGCTGATCTTTTTCTTTTCGCAAAGATCTTTCCCGCCATCTAATAAAAGCCGCTAATACAGCCAGGAACATAATAATGTAGGTTACATACATCCACCATGTTCGCCACCAGGGTGGTAGCACTTTGAAACTATAATTTATCGGATCGCTCCATATTCCTTCCGGGCTCCTGGCTTTTAATTTAAAAGTGTAACTACCTTCTTTTATGTTCCCGAAACTGGCAGAAGATTTTTCAGTGACCGCATTCCATTCTTTATCATAACCTTTCAGCATATATTGGTAGCGGACCATGAAATTCCTGCTTGTTTCTATGGCGCCGAAATCAAAACTTACATGGTTATGTTTGTAGGGCAGCACGAGGTTAATTGGAAGCTGATAAAATGGTGTAATACTGTCAAATTGAATATCGCCGAATTTGCTTTGTAAACTGTCACGAAATTTTGTTGGCGATGCTTTACCATAAACCATCGCTTCCTGCTGTGCTATCACCATGCTGTCTTTATTTATCTGGCCTAAGCTATACCAATTGATATTGGACTCATCGATTTTTGCAGATTGAATAAAAACAGTTGGTGGCAGAGTATTTTCGAATAGTATTTTGGGGTCAAAACGAATGATTTTTTGATCTCCACAGCCACCCCAAATCAACCCAACGTCATTCTTATTCCCAAATGGAAGGCCCAGTCTTGTAATGCACATCGCTCCGAGGTTGAGGTCCTTTACCGGGTAGCCTGTTTTGTTGTTGTAAATGTTCCAAACAGGTTCATAGGATGTTAGTTTTTTATTGCTTTCATTGAATAACCCAGCTCCCTTTATGACATTATTTTCAATTCCAGGTACTGCAGTATTGAATTTCAATCCGCTGAAACCTTCGTTAGTTCCCATCCAAATTATGCCATCCTTATCTTCCACAATATCATATATATTGTCGTCTGCCAGCCCATCTCGGGTAGTTAAAGAGATGAAGCCTGATCCATCATAGCGGCTTACACCACTTCCCTCTGTACCGAACCAAAGATTTCCACTTTTGTCTTTTAGTGAGCTCACAATACTATTATGAGCTAGCCCTTGTTGTACGGTAAAGTTGGTAAAACTTCTGCCATCATAGCGGCTTACGCCACCCCCCTCCGTACCAAACCAAAGATTTCCGCCTTCATCTTCTATAATACTTTTTACAGTATTGTTCGGCAGACCTTGTTTCATCGTATAGGTGGTAAATCCGGTTCCATTGTAACAGCTTACTCCTCCATCCTGTGTACCGAACCACAGGTTTCCTCTTTTGTCCTCCTTTATATCCCAAATTGTATTTTCACCGAGTCCCTGGGCCGTGGTAAATGTGGTAAACCCAGTCCCATCGTAGCGACTTACTCCGCCTTCATAAGTACCGAACCATATATTTCCCCTTATATCTGTTTCTATACTTAATACTGTATTATGCGCCAACCCCTGGTTAGTCATGAAGGTTGTTAAATACGCGCCATCGTAGCGACAAACTCCGTTTCCATAAGGGGCAAACCATAAATTTCCACTATCATCTTCTGTTATTTTAAATACACTGTTTTTGGCTAATCCCTGGTCGGATGTAAACATGTTAAAACTGTTTCCGTTGTAACGGCTTATTCCGCCCCCTTCTGTACCCAACCATAGATTTCCGTTTTTGTCTTCTGTTATATTATTCACATTATTACCCGCCAATCCCTGCTTTGTGGTAAACGATGTAAAATTTATTCCATCGTAGCGGGTTAATCCTCCTTGTGTTCCGAACCATAGGTTTTTAGTTTTATCTTCCAGAATACTATATACTGTATTATTTGCCAATCCCTGCTTCGTACTAAATGTTATAAACCCTGTTCCATCATACCGGCTTACTCCACCTTCGCCGGTACCGAACCAAAGATTTCCTTTTGAATCTTCTGTTATACACCATATATAGTTACTTGCTAATCCCTGTTTGCTTGTAAAGACTGTAAAACTTGTCCCGCCCTTAGTGGGTGTGTAACGGACAACCCCGCCGCCGTATGTGCCAAACCATAAATTTCCCTTTTTATCTTCCGTAATCGCATTTATTGGTTTTGACAGCAGTCCAATGTTGCTGTTAAATGTGACAAACCTGTTTCCGTCATAGCGGCTTACGCCGCCTCCATTTGTGCCGAACAAAAGATTGCCTTTTGAATCTTCGAGTATGCTCAATACAATATTATCAGGCAATCCATCGCTAGTTGTAAAAGTGGTAAACCGGATCCCATCATAGCGGCTTACACCACCTCCCTGTGTGGCGAACCAAAGATTTCCGTTTTTGTCTTCTATCATAAACGTCACCGTAACATGAGCGAGTCCCTGTTTTACACTAAAGTTGGTAAATCCAGTTCCGTCATAACGGCTTACGCCGCCTCCATTTGTACCGAACCATAAATTCCCCGATTTATCCTGCAATCCACAAAGCACCCCATTTAATGCAAGTCCCTGTTCAGTATTAAAATTGGTGAAGTTGGCAATGGGCATTGATGCCCTGGTAACATCAGGTACTCTGAGTTCAACTTTTTCTTCTTTGCCTTCTGAAGAAATATTATAAGTACCTCCGGTCAGTTTTGGAACCTGTATGGTACGGGGAGGAGAAACGTTTTTTAGTTCAACTCTTTTGGGTGGCGGTACGGTATCCAATAGAACAGTGACTGGCGGCGGATAATATGGTTTCGATTCAACTGACTGAACCTTTCTTTTTTCAGCATCTGCACATGAAAAAATCAATAAGATAGTAGTGGCGCAAAGCAGGGAGACCTGCAGATTACTTTTGTTTGATGACTTTTTCATTCAAGAATTTTACCACGGTAAAGCAATTGTGAATGTTGTCCCTTCTCCACCTTTCGTTTCCACCTTTATTTCTCCACCATGCGCGTTAACAATATCATAAGCCAGACTCAAGCCCAATCCTGTTCCCTGCCCGGTTGGTTTGGTAGTGAAGAATGGTTGAAAAATCTTATCCAGTACTTTTTGCGGGATGCCATTACCATTGTCCTCAACCTTTACCTCAATCTTATCCTTTTCTTTTTTTGTACTGACTATCACTGTCGGTTCATAGCCATCACTTGCTGTTTTCTTTTTTTCATCAACAGCATAAAAAGCATTATTGATTA
>Ga0068859_100008679_pt1 | contig 10274 bp, 6 predicted proteins | sample KBSSwiS22_FD_66585 | JGI IMG/M metagenome (GOLD analysis project Ga0068859, IMG submission 66585) | Switchgrass rhizosphere microbial communities from Kellogg Biological Station, Michigan, USA - KBS Switchgrass S2-2 | ecosystem: Host-associated > Plants > Roots > Rhizosphere > Soil ...
GAAGACGAGATTCTTCGCCTCAACGAAGATCTGGAGCGGCGCGTCATCGAACGCACAAACGAGCTCCGGGCGGCCAACAAAGAGCTGGAGGCCTTCTCTTACTCCGTTTCGCACGACCTGCGCGCGCCCCTTCGCCACATCAACGGCTTCAGCCACGCCCTGTTGGAGGACTACGGGGATAACCTCGATGAGGAAGGCAAAGGTCATCTAAATGACATGTGCGCCGCCAGCCAGGAGATGTCGCAGTTGATTGACGACATCTTGCAGCTTGCGCGCGTGACTCGGGGTGAGATGAAGCGCGAAGTGGTGGATCTCAGTAAGCTGGCCAATGCAGCGCTGGCGGAGCTGCAAAAAGGGGATCCGGCACGAACCGTGGCCGTCAATGTCCAGGAACAGCTCCTGGCGCATGGGGACAAACGACTATTGCAAATTGCCCTGACCAACCTGCTCGGTAACGCTTGGAAGTTCACGTCGAAGCGTGACGAGGCAGAAATCACCGTCGGCCGGGAACGGAAAGATGGCGAGACGGTCTATTTCATTCGCGACAACGGCGCCGGCTTCGATATGGCCTACGTCAGTAAGTTGTTCGGCGCGTTCCAGCGCTTGCACTTGACCGGTGAATTCCAGGGAACAGGCATAGGGCTGGCGACCGTTCAGCGGGTTATTAATCGTCACGGAGGCCGCGTCTGGGCCGAAGGGAAAGTAAATGAAGGGGCGACTCTCTACTTCTCGCTCCCCGTTTCAAGGACATGACAAATGGAGAACAATGTGATTCTGCTCGTGGAAGATAACCCAAAAGACGAAGCCTTGACGCTGCGCGCGCTCAGAAAGAGCAACATCCTCAACGATGTCGTTGTGGCCCATGACGGAGTCGAGGCTCTCGAGTATCTCTTCGGCACGGGCGCTCATGCGGGTCGCGACACGACACTTATGCCCCAACTCACTTTGCTGGACTTGAAAATGCCCAGGGTAGACGGCCTTCAGGTCTTGAAAAAAATGCGGGAAGACGAGCGCACAAAGCGCCTTCCGGTCGTAATCTTTACCTCCTCGGATGAGGAGGAAGACCTTATTCGCAGTTACGAACTTGGCGCGAACAGCTATGTCCGGAAGCCTGTGGAGTTCTCGCAGTTTGTGGAAGCCACGAAGCAGCTCGGCCTTTACTGGCTGGTTCTGAATCGAGCTGCCCCCCTTCGCTAGGGTTCAACGCAAAGGCGCAAGGGCGCAAGGGCGCAAAGACGCAGGGCTTTCTTCCGCTGTTGCCTTTGCGCCTTTGCGCCTTTGCGTTGAATCCTGCTTGCGGCTATGTTGAAGCATCAGATTAACGGTCAAACAAACGTCTATCGCAGAGGCGCCCGTTGACAGCAAGACCTTCCTGGAAGGCATGGCGGGTGCGGGCAAGACGACTGCCGGTGTCCGTCGATTGCGCTATCTGCTCGCCGCCGGTGTGCCGGCTCACTCCATTCTCGTCCTTGTGCCCCAGAAGCGGCTTGCGCTCCCATATTTCCGCGAGATGCGCAATCCTCGCCGCAAGGCCGGCGCCGAGATCACCGTAGCCACCCTCGGTAGCCTTTCCCGACACATCGTCAGCCTCTTCTGGCCATTGCTTCCGGAACCATTTCGACGTCCGGTGTTCCTCTCCCTCGAGATGGTGCAGTACCTGATGTCGAGCGTGGTCGGACCCGAGATCGAGCGCAACGACTATTTCAACAGTGTCACAATCAGCCGTCCCCGGCTCTACAGTCAGATTGTCGACAACCTGAACAAATCTTCTCTCGTTGGTTTTCCCTATGTTGAGTTTGGACAGCGGCTCAAAGCCGCAGCGCGCGCCGATCAGGAGAAGCTCCACATCTATGACGATGCGCAAGTCTGCGCCAACCTCTTTCGCGAGTACTGTGTCCGGCACAACCTTCTCGATTTCTCACTTCAGGTAACGCTCTTTATCGATCACCTGTGGAAACTCGATGCGCCCCGCTCCTATTTGACCGCGCGCTTTACTCATATCATCGCGGATAACGTCGAAGAGGACACACCCGCGACGCACAGGCTGTTACGGGTGTGGCTCGAACACTGCCGGTCGGCGCTGCTCATATATGATACGGACGCGGGTTATCGACGCTTCCTGGGTGCCGACGAGATCAATGCGCTGGCACTCAAAGACTCTTGTGATACTCACTCGTCGCTCGAGGACACTCGCGTCATGAGCCCGGACGCGCAGGCGCTGCTTACGGAAATTCACTCGGCGATGTCGGACCAACAGCCAACCGTGCCGGGGCGCAGACGCCCTGGGGACGCGCGCGCGGCGATCGCATACACGACAGCATCGCAGAGCCGCTTCCACACACAGATGCTCGACTGGGTCGCGCAGTCGGTTGCGACACTGGTTCATGAAGATGGAGTGAAGGAAAATGAAATAGTCATCCTCGCACCTTTGCTCAGCGATTCGCTTCGCTTTTCACTCGTGACGCGCCTGCTGAGCAAAGGTGTGAAGACCTACACGCTCCGGCCATCACGACCGTTGCGCGACGAGGCGGCCGCGCGCGCGCTGCTCACTCTGGCAAAGCTGGCGCATTCTCACTGGAAGCTTGACTCGAAGCGTGAAGTGAAGAAGTTCGACGTCGTTCAGGCCCTGGCAGGCGCGATCGGCGAGATCGACCTTGCTCGCGCATCGCTGCTGGCGGAGGTCCTTTTCAAAGGCAATGCGCTGCTCCCGTTCGGCCGGATCACCGACGCAACGATGCGTGCGCGGATCACAGAGGTGTTCGGCGATCGATATGAGCGTTTGAGGTCCTGGATCGACGCCTACAAGGCCGGTGAACCGGAGCCTATCGATGTTTTTTTAAGCCGGCTCTTCGGAGAGGTTTTGTCTCAGAAGGGCTTCGGATTCCACAAGGGCTTTGACGCAGCCCGAATAGTTGCGAGTCTGATCGAGTCCTCACGCAGTTTCCGGCAAACGATCAGACAGATCGAAGCCGACGTCGATGTCGGTAATGAGTACGTGAAGATGGTCGATGAGGGTGTGATGGCGGATCAGTACGAACCGGAGTCGTGGAAAAGACGTCCGAGCGCCGTGCTGATCGCGCCTGCCTATACCTTCCTGCTGAGCAATCAGGCCGTTGACTATCAGTTCTGGGTGAACATTGACAGTCCGGCATGGGGCCGACGCCTTTACCAGCCGCTCACACAACCGTACGTCTTGAGTCTTCAGTGGCGGCCCGGTGACGTCTGGACCGATTCTCACGAGCAACAGACGTCGGAAGAGATGCTCTACCGCGTCGTCACCGGGCTCATCAAGCGATGCCGGCGGAAGGTATTCATTGGATACAGCCAGTTCAATGAGCGTGGTTTCGAACAGATGAGCGAGTTGAGAGTCGCCTTTGACAGGGTACTGCTTCGTTCGCGGGAGGAAGCGTATGGCTAATCCGCTTGCGACGCCACGTGAAAACCAGGCGAAGATTCTCGAGTACACCGGGGGCAAGATGGGTGTCTCCGCGGTTCCCGGCTCGGGGAAGACGTGGACGCTTTCACGGTTGGCTGCGAAGCTCGTTCGAGAGGCCGGTCTCCGCCGCGGCCAGCAGGTACTTGTGGTGACTCTGGTCAATGCGGCGCGCGGCAAATTCGAGCAACAGGTGCGTGACTTCCTGGAGGAAGGCGATCTCGGCACTCTATACCGCGTCAGAACGCTTCACGGCCTGGCAAACGATATTGTCAGCGAGCGACCAGGTCTCGTCGGACTAGCCGATGACTTCCAGATTCTCGATGATTTTGAATCGAGAGAAATAGTCAAAGAGGCGATCGCCGCCTGGTTCAACGCCCGAAGGAACTTCGGCGTCGAAGAATATCTCCGTCCGGAAGAACGCCAGAAAGAGTTCGCGTTGAGAGCGTGGCGCGATGAGGCAGCCGAGATTGCGCTCGACTTTATCAGGCAGGCAAAGGACTTTCGTCAGCGGCCTGAAGCGCTTCGCGCCGCATCTGGCGGTTATGCCGAGCCGCTTCCACTGGCGGAGATGTGCATCAATGTTTATGAAGCTTACGAGCGAAGTCTACGGTATCGCGGCGCCGCCGATTTTCAGGACCTGATTCGCCTCGCGCTCGACGCGTTGGACGCTGATGTCGAGTTCCTTGAGCGACTGCGCCACCGTTGGCCGTACATCCTCGAGGATGAGGCACAGGACAGCAGCAAGCTCCAGGAGGAAATCCTGCGACGGCTCGTAGGGGAAAAAGGCAACTGGGTTCGCGTTGGGGATCCGAACCAGGCGATCTATGAGACTTTTACGACGGCGAATCCGAAATACCTTCGGGACTTTCTGGACGAGCCTGGTGTTACCGGGCAATTGCTGCCTGACAGCGGCCGTAGCGCTCCCTTGATAATAGGTCTCGCCAATCGTTTGATCGAATGGTCGCTGTCGCATCCAATCGAGAAGATTCGCGAAAAAAAGCCGCTTGCTCCGCCGATGATTCGCGCGCTCCCGGTGGGCAATCCGGTTGACACACCGTTGACGATCCAGCTCGCGGTACATCAGGAGCTCACCCCCGCAGAGGAACGCGTCTTCGTCGCAGAGTCCCTGGCAGGCTGGCTTGCGGAGAACTCGGATAAGACCGTCGCGATATTGCTGCCGACCAATGTTACAGGCTCTGAAATGGCGAAGGTGCTTCGCGAGAGGCAGATCAAACACACAGAGGTATTGCGCTCTACAACTGCCACACGCCAGGTGGCGGGGTCGCTCCTTAGAATTCTCGGACTTCTGTCAAATCCGATCGACAGTCAGGCGCTCAGCGATGCCTACATTGTATGGCGGCGTGATCAACGCCAGGATCCGGAGACTCAGGCGGTATCGACGATGCTGAAGCGCGCAGCCGCCGTCGAACAGTTCGTCGCACCCAGGGACAAGGACTGGCTTGTAGACAACGTCTCCAGAATCGAGCTTCCCGGCCGGTATGAAGTATTGGAACGGTTCCGCGAGCTGGTTCGAAGGTGGCAGGAAGCGGCAGTGCTGCCGATCGATCAATTGCTGCTGACCGCTGCGAACGACCTCTTTAGAGAGCCAGCCGAAATCGCAACGGCATACAGTATCGCTCTCTATCTTCGCAGCTACGCGGATCTGCACCCGGAGCATCGACTGGCCGAGTTCGTCGCTGAGTTAAGGGAGATCGCATCAAACCGGCGTAAGGTCACAGGTCTCAGCGACGATGACGAACAGTTCGACCCGTCGCGTTACAAGGGACAGGCTGTTGTGATGACCCACCACGGCGCGAAAGGTCTCGAATGGGATCGCGTCTATTTGATGTCGGTCAACAACTATGATTTTCCCTCGGCCGACATATTCGATAGCTTCATGAGCGACAAATGGTTTGCGCGAGGCGGTCTCAACCTGCGGGCGGAAGGGCTCGCGCAACTAAGAGCGATTGTTTCGGGAGCGCGCTACCGGGAAGGCGATGCGACGGGCGATGCACGGATTGAATATGCAGCCGAGCGTCTGCGCCTGCTTTATGTCGGTATTACCAGGGCGCGCAGCGAGCTTATAGTGACGTGGAACAAGGGGAGGAAGGGTGATTTGATCGCAGCTAAGGCTTTGCCGGCTTTGGAAAGGGGAACAAGGGACATAAAAGACAGCAGGGACACTAACCGATGAGTTTACCCGAAGAGTTTGTCTTTAGTCAGAGTGCGCTGCAGGACTATGTCGACTGTCCGCGGCGATTCGAGCTGCGATATCTGCTCGATGTGCGTTGGCCTGCGCTTGAGACTGCGTCGGCGCTCGAACACGAAACGCACATGCTGAAAGGGCAGGAATTCCACAGATTGCTGCATCAGCATGCGGTCGGTATTCCCGCGCAGACTCTCGAGGCGACGCTTTGTGATGACGAGATTCGGGTCTGGTGGGAACAATATCTGCACTGGCAGGCCGCGTTGCCCGCAAAGCGTTTTCCAGAGCTCACACTGACTGCTCCGATCGGCGAGACCCTCCTGATGGCAAAATACGACCTGGTGACTCGTATGCCCGACGGGAGCTTTCTTATCGTCGACTGGAAGACCGGGAAAGCGCAGCGGCGCGGTCTGCTCGCGATGCGGATGCAGACGCTTGTTTACCCCTATGTTCTCGCTCGCGCGGGCGGCTGGTTGAACGATAACAAGCCAATCCCACCCGAGCAAATCAAAATGGTCTACTGGTTTGCAGAGGCGAGCGAGACAGTCGAATTCAGTTCGAACGCAGAGAAGCTGCGCATTGATGAAGATCAGTTGATGAGCATTATCGGGGAGATCTCCGCTCGATTTGAATTTCCGCTCACTCACGAATTGCGCCAGTGTCGCTTCTGTCCTTACCGGTCGCTCTGCGAGCGCGGTGAACGGGCCGGTGACTTGCAAGAGCTGATCGCGGATGGTGAAGAAGACGATTCCGGCAAGATCAATTTCGACCTGGACGACATCGAGGAAGTATCGTTTTGATGCGCTGGCTTGACCCAACGCCGATCACCGTTCCCGACGACTTGTGCATATCCGTAGGCGGCCACTCGCTTGTCGCCGAGCGGCTGGCTCGCGCCGGATTGACAACCACGGCGGCCGCCCAGGCGTTTCTCGACCCGTCGGCGTACACCGTGACGTCGCCGTTGGAACTTCCCGACCTCGAAGGCGCAGTCGCGCGGCTCGATCGCGCTATTGCCTCCGGCGAACGCATTCTGATCTGGGGCGATTTCGATGTGGATGGTCAGACCGCGACAGCACTTCTCTACAGCGCGCTGCGGACGCTTGGAGCCGATGTTCGCTATCACGTGCCGCTGCGACAAGGCGAAGGTCACGGCATGCATCTGTCGAAGCTGCGGGAATGGCTGAAGCGCGGCGTCAATGTCATCATCACGTGTGACACTGGGATCACGGCGCACGAAGCGGTCGATCTGGCACAGTCTGCAGGCGTCGATGTCGTGATAACAGACCATCACCTGCTGGGTGACACACTACCGGCGGCGCACTCAGTCATCAACCCTATGCGGCTCCCGCCTGGCCACGCTTTGCGTGATCTTCCGGGAGTTGGAGTCGCCTACGAGCTGATGGCGGCTCTCTCGGCCGGTCACCGCTCCGATGAGCTCCTGGATCTTGTGGCACTCGGAATAGTCGCCGATGTCGCGGTTCAACGAAACGAGACTCGCTATCTGCTCCAGCGCGGAATTGAGATAATGCGCCTCACGTCACGGCCGGGCCTCCGAGCACTTTTCGAACGCGTGGGGATTAACCAGCTCGAACTCACCGAGGTTGAGATCGGCTTTGGACTGGCGCCGCGTCTCAATGCGCAGGGGCGACTGGGTGATGCCGCTGCAAGCGTCGAGCTGCTTACAACTCAGGACGAGGCCCGCGCGGCCGAGTTAGCCAACCAGCTCGAAGGAATGAATGCTCGAAGAAAGCTCGAATCCCGACTGATCGAAGACGGGGCGCGCAGCATAATCGAGCGCGATCCTTCATTGCTCGAATATGCTGCAATCATTCTTGCGCATCCGGAATGGAGTGGTGGAATTGTCGGCATCGTTGCCAACAGACTCGCTGCGGCCTGGCACAAACCTGTCATCATGCTTTGTGAAGGTGATGAGGTCGCTTTCGGATCGGCGCGGTCCGTGCCGGGCTGCAACATCACCGAAGCGCTGCGTGCAAATCGTGAGCTGCTGTTGAAATTCGGCGGCCACGCGATGGCAGCCGGTATGTCCCTGCGAAGGGATGACGTGTACGAATTTCGGCGTCGACTGTCGCGCACAGTTCGTGAAATGGCGCCCGGCGTTACCGAAGAGCCGGCGCTTTCAATTGACGGATACGTTAGTCTCGGTGAAATAACGCTCGATCTTGCCCGGGACCTTCGCCGTCTGGCGCCGTTCGGCAATGGCAACCCGGCGCTGACGCTTGCGACGCGCGATTTGCGCCTGGTCCGCCGGAAAAAGCTGGGCAGACGCGGCGATCATTTCGAAATGCTCGTCGAAGACAAGGCAGGAGCGCGCCAGCGCGTGCTGTGGTGGAACGCCGGCGCCGTTCAGCCCCCTGCACTCGAAGACCGGTTTGATCTCGCTTACACGTTAAATGTCCGCCGTGTTAAGGACTGCGTTGAGGCTGTCATAGAATTGGTCGACCTGCGCCCGACTGAAAGCAAGTCAATAGTGGTGGACGATGAAGCACCCGCATTTGAGCTCAATGACCTCCGCCAACGACCCGACGCGAGCGTGACGCTCGCTCAGCTGCGCGCGCAATATCCTGACGCGATCGTCTGGCGCGAAGATGACCCGACAGTCGAAGGTTACCCACGGACAGCATTGCGCCCTGCGGAGACGCTGATTGTATGGACTCCACCACCTGGACCGGAAGAGTGGCAGACAGCACTTGAGCTGGTGAACCCGCGCCGAGTCATAGTGCTGGGGCAGCCGCCAGGGGAAGTGACTCACGATGTCTTCCTGCGTCGCCTGGGCGGTCTGCTAAAGCACGTGATCAATGCCAGCGGGGGCGATACAACGGTCGCGACGCTTGCCTCGGCGACTTCACAGCGGACGGACGCCGTTCGATACGGTCTTCGGTGGTTCGCCGAGACCGGGCGGCTGGACGTGGATTTCCGCTCAGATGGCGGTGTTAAAGTCTCCCGGCCACAAGCACAGCGGCCTGTTCACCTCGATCAACCTTCGTTGGAGAAGCTGTTGCGTGCGGTACTTGAGGAAACGGCGGCGTATCGACGGAATTGGATGCCACGGCCGTAATGAAGAATTCAACGCAAAGGCGCAAGGGCGCAAAGACGCAAAGCGTGCTCCATGAAAATAGAAGTTCGCCCAATCGTGACCGCAACTGAATACGTGGCCCTCGAGGAACTGCAGCGTGAGATTTGGGGCGCGCCGGAACTCGAGGTGATTCCCTATCATGTGTTGTTAACCGTTCAAAAGAACGGCGGCATACTGCTGGGTGCGTTTTCGGATACGGAACAGCTGGTCGGGTTTGTGTTCGGCTTTGCCGGCATTACATCTTCCGGCCGTCTCAAGCATTGCTCGCATGTTGCGGGAGTGACGCCGAAGTATCAGGACCAGGACATCGGATATCGCCTGAAGCTGGCGCAAAGGCAACATGCGCTCGCCCAGGGAATTGATTTGATCACCTGGACGTTTGACCCGCTCGAAAGTCGCAACGCCCGATTCAACTTTCACAAACTTGGGGCCATCTGCAACAGGTATTTCAGGAATCTCTATGGTGAAATGCGCGACGAGCTCAATGCCGGTCTGCCGAGCGATCGCTTTGAGGTCGACTGGGAAATCGAAAGCGAGCGCGTGAACGCCCGTTTGGAGCGAGCAGTGTCAGCAGCACTCCCATCGGCGCCACTCGTCAATCCAGCGATGAGCGGTGTCCTGCTGCGGCCGGCCGAAGAAACACTGCCACTCGCGGGGGAGCGGATACTCATACAGATTCCCGCGCATTTTCAGCAGCTGAAAGCCGCCGATCGCTCGCTTGCTCTGGCATGGCGCCTGCACACTCGCCAGTTATTCGAGGACGCATTTGCCGCCGGGTACACCGCATCCGATCTGCTCGTAGAGAACGGTCAGAGCTTCTACCTTCTGGAAAAGTAAGTACCGATAAGGTATCGTTTGGAGTTCCGGGCGAAGGCTGAGAACCGATATGATCGAGATCAACATTGGAACGCCGATCGAACATGAGGGCCGTGAAATCGGGCGAATCGAGAAGATCATTCTCGATCGCAGCTCCCTTGAAGCGTCACATCTCGTAGTCAGGCTTGGAAAGCCTCTCCGTTCGGAATTGCTGCTCATGCCGCTCGAATGGGTGACCGGATCGACGGGCCATAGCCTTCGGGTCGACCATGCGGAGGACGAATTCGAGGCTTTGACCCCTTTTGAACTGCAGCATTACGTCAGGCTCGATGAAGCGCGTGACGAGTTCGAACGTACTCGAACCCGAATCAAACCGTCGGATTGGGTCAATTACTTCGTGCCGTTCGTCGCTAATGCATTCGGCGATCCGCTGCACGCGCCCGGCATCGTCGTCACGGACCGGATGTTGGAGCCTTCTGAAAGCGCGATTGGTCGGGGACTGCCGGTGGAGTCGAGTGACGGACACCGCCTGGGCCCGGTACACGAGGTTCTTCTCAGCCAGCCCGACTGGCGCTTGAGCGGTATCATCATCGAGCGGGGGTTTGTTCGTGCGCGGCCTTTGCGCCTGCCGGCGGATTGGGTGGCGCATGTCACGGAGGATCGCATCGTTCTAAACCGCACAAAAGAACAGGTCGAGTCCTGGGAACGGACAGAGTCGACCT
>Ga0068859_100008680_pt1 | contig 10273 bp, 7 predicted proteins | sample KBSSwiS22_FD_66585 | JGI IMG/M metagenome (GOLD analysis project Ga0068859, IMG submission 66585) | Switchgrass rhizosphere microbial communities from Kellogg Biological Station, Michigan, USA - KBS Switchgrass S2-2 | ecosystem: Host-associated > Plants > Roots > Rhizosphere > Soil ...
CAGCTGCAACATCCCGCCCAGGATGATGATCCCGCTGATCGCGTTGGTGACGCTCATGAGCGGCGTATGCAGCGCCGGCGTCACGTTCCAGACGACCTGCCAGCCCACGAAGCACGCGAGGACGAACACCGTGAAGTGCCCGAGGAACGACGGCGGCGCGCCGAGGCCGACCGCGAGGAGCACGAGTGCCACGAGCGCGGCCGGGATCCAGCGGTTCGTCGGCTTGTGCGGCTTCACGGCCGCGTGAGGCTTGGCCGCCATCGGCTTGTCGGTCGGCACGAGCCCCGCGTCCTGCGCGGTCTTGAGCTTGGGCGGAGGCCAGGTCACCTTGCCGTCGTGCGTGACGAGCGCTCCGCGCTGCACCTCGTCCTCGAGGTTGATCGCGAGCGCGCCGTCCTTGACCACCGCCTCGAGCAGGTTCACCACGGTCGAGGAGTACAGCCAGCTCGACTGCATCGCGGGCCGGCTCGTGAAGTCCGTGTAGCCGAGGATGCGCACCGTGTGGTGGCGCACCGCCTCCCCCGGCCGCGTGAGCGCGCAGTTCCCGCCCTGGGCCGCGGCGAGGTCCACGATGACCGACCCCTCGCGCATGCTCTCGACCATGCCGGCCGTGATCAGCTTCGGCGCCGGCTTCCCGGGGATGAGCGCGGTGCTGATGATGATGTCCACCTCGAGCGCCTGCTTCGCGATGAGCGCGAGCTCCGCCTGGAGGAACGCGTCGCTCATCTCCTTCGCGTAACCGCCCTCGCCGGTCGCGTCCTCCTTGAAATCGAGCGGGAGGAACTCCGCCCCGAGGCTTTCGACCTGCTCCTTCACCGCGGGACGCGGATCGAAGGCGCGGACGATGGCGCCCAAGCCCCTCGCCGCCGCGATCGCGGCGAGTCCCGCGACCCCGCCCCCGATGACGAGCACGCGCGCAGGCGCCACCGCACCCGCCGCGGTCACCTGCCCCGACATCAGGCGGGGGTACGCGTTGGCCGCGGCGAGGACCGCGCGGTACCCCGCGAGGTTCGCCATCGCCGAGAGCGCATCCATCTTCTGCGCGCGGGTGATGCGCGGCACGCAGTCCATCGCGAACGTCGTGACGCCGCGGGCCGCGAGCCTTCCGACGAGGTCGCGGTTCTGCGCCGGCCAGATGAACCCGATCAGGACGGCGCCCGGCCGCATCATCTCGACCTCACGCAGGGCCGGCTCCGCGACCTTCAGGATGACGTCGGCGCGGCCGAAGACCTCGGCCGCGGTATCGACGAGCGTCGCACCCGCCTGCGTGTACTGCCCGTCGTCGAATTCCGCGCGGGCGCCCGCGCCGCGCTGGAACAGGACGGAAAGCCCCCCCTGACGCAGGCGCACCGCGGTGCGCGGCGTCACCGCGACGCGCCCCTCCGCTTCGTCCGTCTCCTTGGGAACGCCGACGATCAACAGGGTCAGACCCCTTTTCTCCAGACCAGCGCAGGATAGCCGACGAAGTGGTAGAGGTTGGCGGGCGCGGTCTCGCCGAGGCCGGTGTCGCGGACGCGCAGCTCGGGCGCACCGACCGACGTCGCGTAGGCCAGCGGCATGCCGACCGGGGAGGAAAGCCCGAGCGCCTTCGCCGTGCGGTCGAGGACGAGCATCCCGAACGGCACCGAAAACCGTCCGCACCAGGAGATGCGGTACGTGTCCGGCTCCGCGGGATCGACGAACCGGCCGAAGAGGTCTCGAACCTCGCCGGTCGCGATCGGCCCCGCGATCGGCCCGGTCAGGATGTCCCGATCGCGCGCGATCGCCTTGGTGTACGCCTCGACCCCGCCGTTGCCGAACGGCACCTGCTTGAAGTCGGGGCCGTAGTGGACCGCGTCCGCGGAGATGACGATCGCGACGTCCTTCCCGAGCGTCCAGCCCCGCTTCTTCATGGCGGCCGCGAGTGCGCCGCCCAGCTTCCCCGCGATCTCCTCGAGCCGCTCGAACCGGGTCGCGGGAGCCAGGATCGGCACGATCTCGACCGAGGGGTTGGCGTGCTTCAGCCAGTAGACCTCGGCCTCGATCGAGTGCTCCGCGTCGTGCGCGGCGGCGTCACGCAACGCATCGGCTTCAGGCATCGCGGCGAAGAGGTCCTCGCGAAGATCCGACACCGGCACCGGACCGTCGGGAGCGCGCCACGCCTCGTAAGTATCGAAGACGATCCGGTCGCGGATGCGGTACTTGCGGTACTGGTGGAACACGCCGATCACGACCACGGTCTTCGCCGTGACCAGCGGGAGCACGCTCCGGTAGACGCGACCCGCGTAGAGGTAGTCGTCGTGCGGCGCGAGCGCGCCGAGCACCCCCGGCTCGGGTGCCGGGCCGAGGCGGTCGGGCGCGGGGCCCTCCCCCGCTAGGTCCCACGTCTTCTTCATCTGCTCGAGGGTCGAGGCGAACCCGATCGCATCCACCTGGCCGCGAACCTTGTCGGTCGAGGCGATCCCCATCTTGGCGCGCGTCTCCTCGAGGGTGGGTGCGCGATCGCCGGCCGGGTACACGGTCGCTTGAGCCAGGAGGATCGCCGCGATCATGGGGTCCGATTATGCTGCGGGTGATGGTTCTTACGAACGGGCGGAGGGCGAAAAAGGGGACCGCTTTAGTAGCGATACCGGTCGATGCCGATGAAGCACATCCCGTGAGCCGTCAGCACCATGGACGCCACGATCGTTCCGAGTGTCGTCATCTACGCGTGAGCGCGAAACGGTGCCTGACCCCAAGACCGTCCGGTTCCGCACGGTCGCCGTCCTGAACCGCTCGGCCAAAGCCGGTGTCACGACGATGCGCGCCCGTTTTTCGCTGGCATCCCCCTTGCCTTTCCGGCGGCCATGGACCGCGAGATCCCACGGGAGGAGCGAAGGAGGCGGACGATCCGCCGCGTCGCGGTGGCGACACCGGTCTTCGGGCTCGGGATCGTCCTGCTCCTCTGGCTCCCCGCCCTCCTCTCCCCGACGCTCAGCCGCAGCCGGATCCGCACCGCGAAGATCGAGCGCGGCCGGCTGGAGTCGGTCGTCGAGGCCTCGGGGACCGTGGTCCCGGCGTTCGAGCGGGCGCTGTCGAGCCCGGTGGACGCGCAGGTCCTCCGCGTCCTGAAGCACCCGGGGGACGCGGTCGCCGTGGGCGACCCGATCCTCTCGCTCGACACCTCCACGGCCCGGCTCGACGTCGAGCGCCTCGAGGACCGGCTGGCCGGAAAGCGCAACGAGAAGGAGCAGCTGAGGCTCGCGCTCGAGCGCGAGGTCGCGGAGCTCCAGGGAAAGCTCGAGTCGGGCCGGCTCGACCGCGAGATGCTCCGCGCCCGTGTCGCGCGCCAGCAGAAGCTCGCGACCGACGGCCTCGTCTCCGCCGAGCTGCTCGCGGAGACCGAGGTCGCCGCGCGGAAGTCCGACATCGATCTCGCCCAGCTCGAAGGCGCGATCGCGGCCGCGGGGCGGCAAACCGAAGCGCGCCTGGCCGGCGTCGCGCTCGAGGTCGCCACCCTGGCGAAGGAAGCCACGGAGGCACGCCGCCAGCTCGAGCTCGCGACCGCCCGGGCCGACGCGGCGGGGATCGTCACGTGGGTCGTGTCGCAGGAGGGCGCGACCGTGCGCCGCGGCGAGGTCATCGCCCGCGTCGCGCGCCTGGACTCCTTCCGGATCGAGGCGACCGCGTCCGACATCCACGCCGCGCGGATCGCGGTCGGCTCCCCGGTGCGCGTCCCGCTCGACGGCCGCGTGCTGACAGGGTCCGTCGCCAGCGTCTATCCCGCGATCGAGCAAGGGACCGTGCGGTTCGCGGTGGACCTCGCGTCCCCGTCGGACGCGGCGCTCCGCCAGAACCTCCGTCTCGACGTTCACGTCGTCGATCGCGCGCGGGAGGGCGTGCTGCGGATGCCGCGAGGGATCGCGCAGGGCGCGGGAGAGTTGCAGCAGGTGTTCGTCGTGCACGGGAGCCGCGCGGACCGGGTCAAGGTCCGCCTCGGCGCCGCCGGCGCCGACGCGGTCGAGGTGGTGGAAGGTCTTCGCGAGGGGGACGAGGTGATCGTCTCGGACATGCAGGACTACGAGCACGTGGGAAGCGTGACCCTGCGCTGAGCGCAGGTCGGGAGGAACCGATGATTTCTCTGCAGGACGTCAGCAAGGTGTACCGCACCGACCGGATCGAGACGACGGCGCTCGACGGGATCTCGGTGACGATCGAGCCGGGAGCGTTCGTGTCGATCATGGGCCCGTCGGGGTGCGGCAAGAGCACGCTCCTCAACGTGATGGGCCTGCTCGACGCGCCCAGCGGCGGGACCGTCAGCCTCGACGGCGCTCCGATCCGCGGCTACCGCGATCGCGACGTCGCCGCGCTCCGGAACGCCAAGGTGGGCTTCGTGTTCCAGAGCTTCCACCTGATCGCCGACCTCACGGTCTCGGACAACGTGGAGATCCCGCTCCTCTACCGGACCATGGCCGGCGCCGAGAGGAGAAAGCGCGTCGCCGCGGCGCTCGACCGCGTCGGCCTGACGTCGCGCCGGTATCACTTCCCGACCCAGCTCTCCGGCGGACAGCAGCAGCGCGTCGCGATCGCGCGGGCGATCGTCGGCGAGCCGAAGCTCCTGCTCGCGGACGAGCCGACCGGAAACCTCGACAGCCAGATGGGCGACGAGATCATGGCCGTGCTGCACGAGCTGAACCGGGGCGGGACCACGGTCGTCATGGTGACGCACGACCCGCGCCTCGCCGAGTCGACGCACCGCACGATCCGCCTGTTCGACGGCCGCCAGGTGCAGTGATGTTGAGCACCCTCAAGCTCGCGGTGAAGGTCCTGCTCCGCAGGAAGTTCTTCACCTTCGTCTCGCTGTTCGCGGTCACGTTCACGCTGCTCGTCCTCCTCGTCTCGGCGGCGATGCTCGATGGGATCTTCGGCCCGAACGGGCCGGAGGATCGCCCCGACCGCACGCTCGTCGTGCTGAAGGCCGAGTCCGCGGGGAAGGAATCCCGTCGCAACGGCTGGGCGGGGTACGGGTTGCTCGCGCGCACGTTCCCCGACATGCCGGGGGTCGAGCGCAGCACGATCTTCGCGGAGCCTCGGAAGCTCACGACGTATCACGAGGGCCGCAAGATCACGGTCATGACGCGCCGGACCGACGGCGAGTTCTGGAAGGTCTTCCGGTTCGACTTCGTCGAGGGCGGCCCCTACGACACGGACGCGGAGGCGCAGGCCCTGCCGGTCGTGGTGCTCAACGAATCCACGCGCGACCGATTCTTCGGTGCCCGCCGTGCCGTCGGCAAGACGCTCGAGCTCGACGGCCGGAGGCTCCGCGTCGTCGGTGTCGTGCGGGACGTTCCGTCGCTCCGCTTCCTGACGACGGCCGACATGTGGTTTCCGACGTCGCTCTCCCGCTCCGACGCCTACAAGAAAGAGCTCGTGGGCGACTTCGCCGGGGTGATGATCCTCGCTCCCGGCGCGGAGGCTTCGGACGTCTCCGCCGAGTTCCGGAGGCGCGTGGCGACGGTCCCGATGGACGACCCGCGGTTCGACACGCTCACGGCCTCCGCGGTCCCTCTCCTGGGCGCGGTCGCGAGCTTCTTCTTCTTCGAGCAGCTCGACTCCGCGGGCCCCACGGTGATGTTCGGGGTCCTCTGGCTCATGGCGCTGGCCTTCATGGCGCTCCCCGCGCTGAACCTCGTCAACCTGAACCTCAGCCGCATCCTCGAGCGCGCCGGCGAGATCGGCGTGCGCAAGTCGTTCGGCGCCACCTCGTGGACCCTCGTCCGCCAGTTCCTGATGGAGAACATCGTGCTCGTGGCGATCGGCGGGCTCCATGCGGCGCTCGCCACGATGATCGTCCTGGCGATCCTCAACCGGAGCGGGCTCATCCCCTACGCGACCCTCTCGCTCAATTACCGCGTGCTCGGCTGGGGGATGCTCCTCACGCTCGTCTTCGGCATCGTCTCGGGGGTGCTGCCGGCCTGGAGGATGTCGCGGCTCCATCCCGTCGGCGCGCTCCAGGGGAGGTTCGAATGATCCGGCACCTGCTCAAGCTGGCCTGGCATCGGAAGCGCACGAACGCCCTGCTGTTCCTCGAGATCGGCGCGTCGTTCCTGGTCGTCTTCGCCGTCGGCGCCGCGACGCTCTACGTCGGCGCCAACTGGCGGCAGCCTCTCGGGTACGACTGGAGGGACGCGTGGTCGATCCGGATCACCGACGAGCGGATGGGGTTGTCCCAGACGCCCGAGGAGGACGGACGGTTGATGGCGCGCCTTCTCGACGAGGTGCGCCGGATGCCGGGCGTCGTCGCGGCCGCCGGCATGGACAGCCCGCCGTACGTGGACTGGACGAACACGAGCAACTTCGTGATCGACGGCAAGACGGTCGAGTTCAACAGCAGCGGCGCGACGATCGACGCCGACCGCGTCTTGAGACTGAAGGTGATCGCGGGCCGGTGGTTCACCCGCGAGGACGACGCGGCCGCGTGGCTTCCCGTGGTGCTCGACCGCGACCTGGCGAAGACCTTCTTCGGCACCGTCTCGTGCGTCGGCAAGACGATCCCCCGTACGGGAGGCGAGAACGGGATCGAGAAGCGCGTCGTCGGCGTGATCGATGAGTTCCGCAAGGACGGCGAGCTGTCCCGCCCGGGGAACTTCCTCTTCCAGTACGTCTCCGGCGAGGCGAAGAGCGGTCCCACGCGCACGGACGCCCTCATCGTGCGCGTGCCCCCCGGGACCGGGATCGACGTCGAGGAGGCGGTCGTCGCACGGCTCCGCGCGGTCGCGCCTCAGTGGTCGTTCAACGTTCGCCCGCTCGAGCAGCTGCGCTCCACGCGGTTCTGGATGGTGTGCTCGCCGATCGCCGTCCTCGCGATCATCGCCGCCTTCCTCCTCCTCATGGTCGGGCTCGGGCTCATCGGCGTGCTGTGGCAAAATGTCGCCCGTCGCACACGGGAGCTTGGATTGAGACGCGCCATGGGCGCCACGCGCATGGGGATCTGCCGTCAGGTCCTGGCGGAGCTGCTCTTGATCATCGCGATGGCGGTGGCCGTCGGCACGCTGCTCGTGGCCCAGATCCCTCTCTTCTCCATCTTCGACCTCCTCCCCATCACGATCGTCTGGGGCGCGATCGCGCTCGCCGTCGCCACGATCCTCGGCATCGGCGTCGCCGCCGGCCTGTACCCGTCCTGGACGACGACGCGGATCCACCCCGCCGAGGCGCTCCACCATGACTGAGGGGGCGAGAGTCCTGGTCGTCGACGACGATCCGTCGGTCACGGCCTCGCTCTCGCTCCTGCTCAAGCAGCACGGGTATCGACCGCGCGTCGCCTCCTCGCCCGACGAGGCGGCGGCGCGTCTGCGCTCCGAGCCGGTCGACCTCGTGCTGCAGGACATGAACTTCTCGCGGAGCACGACCGGCGAGGAGGGGCTCGCGCTGCTCCACGAGCTGCGCTCGCTCCGGCCGGAGCTGCCGGTCGTGCTGATCACCGCGTGGGCGTCGATCCCGCTCGCCGTGCAGGGCGTGAAGGCCGGCGCGGTCGATTTCGTGTCGAAGCCTTGGGTCAACGCGCAGATCCTCCAGACCGTGGAGACGGCGCTGGGTCTCGCGGCCGCGCGCGGGGCGGCCGAGCGCCCCGCCGAGCGCGCCGACCTCGATGCGCGCTACGACCTCTCGGGGCTGCTCGGGAGCGACCCGAGGTTCCTGCGCGTGCTGGAGCTCGCGGGGCGCATCGCGGCGACCGACGCATCGGTCCTCATCACCGGCGAGAGCGGCACCGGGAAGGAGCGCCTCGCGGAGGGGATCCACCGGAACAGCCGGCGCCGCTCCGGACCGTTCGTCAAGGTGAACCTCGGCGGCATCTCCTCGACCCTGTTCGAGAGCGAGATGTTCGGTCACGTGCGCGGTGCGTACACCGACGCGCGGCAGGACCGGCGCGGGCGGTTCGAGGTCGCCCACGGCGGCACGATCCTCCTCGACGAGATCGGCGAGCTCGACCCCGCGTCGCAGGTGAAGCTCCTGCGCGTGCTCCAGGACCGGACGTACGAGGTGCTCGGGAGCAGCGACACGCGCTCCGTGGACGTGCGCATCCTCTCCGCGACCAACCGCGACCTTCCGGCCCTCGTCGGCACCGGAGCGTTCCGCGAGGACCTGCTCTACCGGCTCAACCTCATCGTGCTGCGCATGCCCTCCCTGCGCGAGCGGCCCGGCGACGTCGCCCCGCTCGCGCGCCACTTCCTCGAGGAGGGCGCCCGCGCCCACGGGCGCGCCGCGCTCTCGCTGACGCCGCACGCGGTGCAGTGGCTCCAGGCGCAGGAGTGGCCGGGGAACGTGCGCCAGCTCCGCCAGACGATCGAGCGCGCCGTGCTCGTCCTGGACGGCGACCGCCTCGACGCGAGCCACTTGCGCGCGCTGGTCGAGCTGGGCGTCGAGGGCGAGCGCGCGCCGTCCCTGCCGACGCCCGGTGCGATGACCTTGGACGAGATCGAGCGGGCGATGATCGAGCGGGCGCTCAAGCAGTTCGGCGGCAACCTGACGCGCGCGGCGGAGGCACTCGGCGTGAGCCGCACCGCGCTGTACCGCCGCTTGCAGAAGCACGGGCTCGAGGCCCGCTGAGGCGCCGTGCCGCTGCGCCTTCGCCTCCTCGTCTACCTCGGCCTGATCCACGTCGGCGCGGCGGCGCTCGCCGTCGTGTGCCTTCCGTCGCGGCCGGTCGCGCTGCTCGCCGTCGAGGCCGGGCTCGTCGTCTCCACGATCGTGGGCGCGCGCCTGCTCCGCCGCGCGCTGGTCCCGATGGAGCTCGTGCGCACCGGCGCCGAGCTGATCGGCGAGGCGGATTTCACCGCCCGCCTGCACGCGACCGGGGTGCCCGAGACCGACGCGCTCGCCTCGGTCTACAACCGGATGATCGAGCGGCTCCGCGAGGAGCGCCTGCGGAACGAGGAGCAGAACCTCTTCCTCGACCGCGTGCTCGCCGCGTCCCCGGCCGCGGTCCTCACCCTCGATTTCGAGGGCCGCGTCGCGCAGGCGAACCCGGCGGCCGAGAAGATGCTCGGGCCGGGCCTCGTCGGGAAGCTGCCGAGGGAGATCGGCGGCCCGGTCGCGCAGGCGATGGACGCGCTCGCCGTGGACGCCACGCACATCGTCGCCTCCGGCGGACGGCGCTTCAAGGTCTCCCGCGCGGAGTTCTACGATCGCGGCCACCCGCGCGCGGTGTTCCTCGCGGAGGAGCTGACCGAGGAGCTGCGCGCCTCGGAGCGGGCGGCGTACGAGAAGCTGATCCGCATGGTGACGCACGAGGTCCATAACTCGGTCGGCGCGGTCGGGAGCCTCCTGGACTCCCTCCGGCACTACACGCCGCAGCTCTCGACGGACGATCGGGGCGACTTCACGAGCGCGCTGTCGGTGGCGGGCACGCGCCTCCAGCACCTGCGCGCGTTCATCGGCGGGTTCGCCGAGGTGATCCGCCTCCCCCACCCGGACCTGCGCGGGGTCGCGCTGGCGCCGCTCGTGGACGACCTGCGCGTGCTCATGAAGCCTCAGATGGAGTCGCGCCGGATCGTCTGCGAGTGGGAGCGGCGCGACGACGTCCCCGACGTGACCGCGGACAAGAACCAGATCGAGCAGGTGCTGGTGAACGTCCTGAAGAACGCGATGGAGGCGGCGGGCGACGGCGGTCGCATCGGCGTGCGGCTGTGGCGCGAGAACGGAACGACCCAGCTTTCCGTGCGCGACTCCGGCTCGGGCATCGCGCCCGAGGCGCGCGACCGGCTGTTCACCCCGTTCTTCAGCACCAAGCGCGACGGGCTGGGGCTGGGGCTCACGCTCGTCGCCGAGGTGCTCGCGCAGCACCGCTGCACCTTCGACCTCCGCGACGCCGAGGACGGCGGGGCCGAGTTCTGGATGGGGTTCCCGTAGCCTCAGGCGAACGGAACGAGGGCGACGTCGCGGCAGTCCGCGCAACGGTCCACGCCGCCCCGGTACTGCGCCTGGCAGCGGGGACAGAACCGGTCGGAATCCGACTGCCGGGCGGGCGGAGCGAGGACCGTTTCCATCGGCACCTCTTCCTGCGCGAGCAGCGCCTCGATCTCCTCGCGGCGCGCGTCGTCGACGCCGGGGTCGAGCAGGCGCTCCCGCGCCATGCGCGCGAGCGCCTCGCGATCGAGGAGCACCGCGGCCACGCAGAGCGGATCGACGTCGCCGAGCGCCTTCGCGGTGAGCGTCTCGAGGAAGCGCGCGGCGGCGGGCGGATAGAGCGCCATCGACAGCAGCGTCTCGACGCGCGCCTCGTACCCCAGCATCGGCAATTCACGCGCCGCCTTGA
>Ga0068859_100008682_pt1 | contig 10273 bp, 10 predicted proteins | sample KBSSwiS22_FD_66585 | JGI IMG/M metagenome (GOLD analysis project Ga0068859, IMG submission 66585) | Switchgrass rhizosphere microbial communities from Kellogg Biological Station, Michigan, USA - KBS Switchgrass S2-2 | ecosystem: Host-associated > Plants > Roots > Rhizosphere > Soil ...
ATCGTCGTGTCGTACTGCACGCCCGGGTCGCCGCACACCCACGCGGCTTCGGCCATCTCGCGCATCAGCGTGCGCGCGCGATAGGTGCCCATGGGCTTGCCCGTCGTGACGGCGCGCGTGACCCACTCGCCGTCGGAGACCACCGCGCGCATGAATTCGTCGGTGACACGGACCGAGTGGTTCGCGTTCTGGAAGAAGACCGAGTCGTACGCGCCGCCGTGGACGTTGAACTCGCCCGAGTAGCCGGCGTCGATCAGCGCCCACGCCTTCTTTTCTTCGCTGGCCTTGGAGTTGATGAAGTCTTCGATGTCCGGGTGGTCCACGTTCAGGATGACCATCTTGGCCGCGCGGCGGGTCTTGCCGCCGGACTTGATCACCCCCGCGAACGCGTCATAGCCCTTCATGAAGGAGACGGGCCCGGACGCCGTCCCGCCGCCGGCGAGCTGCTCGCGCGACGAGCGGATCGCGGACAGGTTCGACCCCGTGCCCGATCCGTACTTGAAAAGCATCCCTTCCGTCTTGGCCAGTTCGAGGATGGACGGCATCGTGTCCTGCACGGCGTTGATGAAGCACGCCGACACCTGGGGATGGGGCTCGATGCCGCAGTTGAACCAGACCGGAGAGTTGAAGGAAACCATCTGGTGGAGGAGCAGGTGGGTCAGCTCGGCCTCGAAGACGTCGGCGTCTTCGGGGGTGGCGAAGTACTGCCCTTCACGTCCCCAACGCGCCGCGGTCTTGGCGACACGGTCCAGGAGCTGCCGGACCGAGTGCTCGCGCTCGGGGCTTCCCAAGGCACCGCGGAAGTACTTCTGCGCGACGACGTTGGTGGCCAGCTGCGACCAGAACTTGGGGACCTCGACGTTGCGCTGCTCGAACGCGACCTCGCCGGACCCGGAGGAGATCACCGCGTCCCGCAGCTCCCATTCCACCTCGTCGTACGGGTGGACGCCTGTCTTGGTGAAACGGCGCGTGAAGCGCATCCCTTCGCGGGGCGATGGGATCGAGGAAGGGGCGGCGTTCCTCTCGCCGGGAACTTGGACCGAGCGGTCGTCCTGGGCGGGTCTTTGCTCTCGCTCGAGCATCGTGGGCTTCCTCCTGGAACCTTGCATCACGCGCCTCTTGTGGTGAAGCGACGCACTGTTTTCCACCCTGCTGCCGGGGAGCCGCGTCCCACCCGAGTGCTCCCCGCTGTTTCCCGTCCGAAGCTCGTACGTGATAGCAAAGCGCGAAACAGCGTGTCAAGCAATTTGCACAAAATATCGTAGGGAAGAAACGATTGCCCCACTACATATAGGGGTTTCGAATTTTGAATTTCAGCGTTCCCGATCCTCGATGACTCCACTCTTTTTGGCCCAGTCGTGGTAGAAGGCGATCCATTCCGGCGTGGGGTCGATGAAGCAGACCCCCATCCCGCACTCCAGGATGTGCGACAGCTGAGGGGGCACCGCCTTCGCCCACACGACACGGGCCCACATGCTGAAGGTGTTCTTGGGAAACTGGATCTGGATGTGGATCGTCGATCCCGGCCTGAACACCTGATTCGTCTGGAGGAAGAGCCCGGTCTCCGAGACGTTCTTCGTGAAGGCGGTTTTCTCGGCGGCCGAGGCACCGTACTTCACCATCATGCGGCGCTTGGCGCGGTTCTTCGTGCGCTTGTCGCTCGGGTTGACCGGCATGCACCCCCCTGCCGCGAACTATAGCCTGCCTTCGATCCGCGCGATCGCCCAGACGGCGTGCTCGCGGACCATCGCGTCATCCCCCGCCGCCGCGCGACGGAGCGCCGGCAGCGCCTCGGGGCCGCCCTGGTTCCCAAGAACGATGCACGCGTTGCGACGCATCCCGTCCCACCGCGCCCGCATCAAAGACGTTCCCGAGTAGCGCGCGCGAAACGTGCGCTCGTCGAGGCCGAGGACGTCGATCGGGTCGAGCCCCTGAAGATCCGCGCGGGATTCGAACGGGTCGTTCTCCGCCGCCTTCGCGAACGACTTGTTCCACGGACACACGTCCTGGCACACGTCGCAGCCGAAGATCCAGTCGCCGTTTCCTTCGCGCCGCGCTTCGGGAACGCTCCCGCGGTGCTCGATCGTCCAATACGAGATGCAGGCGTTCGAATCCACGACCCCCGGCGATTCGATCGCGTGCGTCGGACAGGCCGTGAGGCACGCCGTGCAGGTGCCGCAAAAGTCCTCGTGGGGACCGTCGTCGGGGTCGAGCGCGGCGCGGGTGAGCACCTCGCCGAGCAGGGTCCACGAGCCGATATCGCGCGTGAGCAGGTTCGCGTTCTTTCCGATCCAGCCTAGACCCGCGCGCTCGGCCCACGCACGCTCGAGTACCGGCCCCGTGTCGACGAAGGTGCGGGATTCCTCACCGCTTGCCTCGGTGAGCCACGCCGCGAGGTCCTTGAGCTTGCGGCCGAGGACCTTGTGATAGTCGCGACCGCGCGCGTACCGGGCCACGCGCGCACGCCCCGCCGGCGGAGCGGGATCGTCGCCCCTCCAGTAGTTGATCGCGAGCGCGACCACGCTTTGGCAGCCGGGAAGCATCGCTTCGGGGTCGGAGCGCTTCGCGGGATCCCGCGCCATCCACGCCATCGACGCGTGCCGGTCGCGCTGCAGCCAGCTCGCCAGCGCGGCGCGGTCGCGCGCGAGCGGCGCCGCCTTAGCGATCGCGACCTTGTGAAACCCCAGCTCCGCCGCGCGAGCCTTCAGTGCCCCGGTGAGCGCCGACCGTGTCATCGCTTCGGAGCGGGGAGTCCCGCCTGCCGGGCGAGCCAGAGGATCTGCCGCGCGATCCCGCGCACCACGTCGACGTCCCCTTCGGTCAGCTCCGCGCGAGAGAGCATGCGCCGCAGCCGCCGCATCATCCCCTCGAGCTGCCCCGTCTTGAGGAAGCCGATGGTGAGCAGCGCTTCTTCGAGGTGCGCGTACATCGCCTCGCGCCCGAGGTGGCCGGCCAGAGCCTCGTCATCGGCCTCCGCGACCGGAGGCTCGGCCACCGCAAGCGCGCGCCGCAGCTCGTACGCCACGATCGCGACCGTCTGCGCCACGTTCAGCGCCGGGTACGCGTCGGAGGTCGCGATGTAGGCCAGGTGCGTGCAGCGGTCGAGGTCGACGTCGGAAAGTCCGTGATCCTCGCGCCCGAAGATCACCGCGACCTGGCCGCGAAGGGACAGCCCCGCGATCGTCGGCGCCAGCTCGTCCAGCCGGTGGTGCGGCTGCCGGTGCTTGCCCATGCGGCGCGACGTCCCGACCACCGTGGCCGCCGTCGCCAGTGCGTCGTCGAGCGTGGCATGCGTCCACGCCGCCGCCAGCACGTCACCCGCGTCGACCGCCATGCGGATCGCCTCTTCGTGCCCGGTCCCCTCGCGCGGGTCCACCACGTCGAGGCCGGCGAACCCGAAGTTCTTGAGGATGCGCGCCGACGCGCCGACGTTGCCCCCGTAGCGGGGCTCGACCAGGACGAACCGTATTGAGGCGGAAGAGGCGTCGGGCATTGTCTCGCTGGCATTATGCCCGAGAGGTTTCGATGCGGTTTGCGGTTCACGGAACGAAGGGCCCGTTCGTCGTCAAGCTCGCCGGCATCGCCGGGGGCATCCGTCTGTACGACGAGGAGGTCGCCCGGGCCGCGGAAGCCGGGTTCCGCGTGCTCGCGGTGGACGTCAGCGGCGACCGCCGCGACGACCCGCCCCAGCACCCTCTGAGCTGGGACAGCTACGCCGCGGACGTCATCGAGGCGATGGACCGCGCGGGCGCACAGCGCGCCGTCTTGTGGGGAACGTCGTTCGGCTGCTTGATCTCCCTCGCGGTCGCCGCCCGCCACCCCGACCGCATCGCCGGGCTGCTTCTGACGCACCCGCCCGACCCCGAGTGGCGCCCGGGACCCCAGATGGGCCTTCTGGCCTTCGCCGAACGCCGCGGAAACCCCGACGTCACCGTGCGGCTCATGTTCTCGCCGACGTTTCTCGGCCTGACGTCGTGGGAAGTGTTCTCCCCGGCCCTCTTGGTGCGCCTCCCCGGCCTGACGCGCCGCTCGCTCGAAGCCGCCACCCCCGGATCGTCGATCCGGAGGAAACTCCAGCTCCTCTTCGGCGAGCCGCCCGGCTTGCCCCAGCCCGGAACGCCGGTCGAGATCCTCGCCAGCAAGTGGGATCTCGTCGCCCCCTGCGCCGGCGCCCGCCGCCTCGCCGCGCGCATCCCCGGCGCAAAGATCCATCTACTGAACTTCTCGGGACACGCCGCCGCCTTCACCCGCCCGCGGGCGCACATCGAGATCGTGCTAGCGGCGTTGAAGCGGCTGACCGAGGCGCCTGATACGCGGTGATGGCGCGGGCTAGTCAGGCTCCGCGATCAAGAGGATCGGCGCGGGATCGTTCCCGATGAAGTAGAAGACGTACATGACCTCGATGGGGTCCGACGAGATCGGGGTCGTTCGATCTGTCGGGACTAGACCGGGCGAGCGGAGCTTCTTCCAAAACGGGTTTGTAGGGGTTGGATCTTCGGTAAGCACGTCTACCGTCGGGTGGGTGTCTGGACGAAGTTTCTTCCAGAACGGGCCGATGGGTGACGGATCCTCGGTGAGGTCGGTTGCGGCGGCGAAAGGAATGCGCGACTGCAGGCGCTTCCACACTGTAATGATCGGACTAGGATCCTCCGTAATGTCACTCGTCGGGGATACGCTTGCGGCCGGGCCACGCCCGGGACCGACTACCGAGTCGGCCCGCACAAGTCCCGTCGCACCAAGCGTGATCATGAACGCGGCCACTAGCGCATTCACCCACCGCCCTGTCTCGCGTGGCATGTTCATCTTCGTCGCTCCTCTTGGGCCTAGGAATGCGTCAATTTGCAGAATCCTTACTGTGCCGTGATCGCCTTCATTCGAGCACCACCGCGCACAAGATGATCTCGCTGCTCGTAAGTGCTGAACGGCTCGAATCGGATTGGCTCCCATTGCCCCGATGCGTTGAGACGGGTCCAGGCCAACTCACCGCCGCCAGTGCCGTCTTCGTAGTCGACCCAGTCCACCCACAGTTTGCCCGCGTGACTGTGAACTTCCGGTCGAACCTCTCCAAGATTGTTTGTAATCGCGACGACTTCGGGAACGAAGGCGCCGTTTTCGAGGCGAGCGAGCACAACCTCGCGCGGGGTCTGTCCGGTTCCGAAGTTATGGACCTCATAAGCGACGCGGAGGACGCCGTTCCAGAACCCACCCGTTGGCCGCAGAGACGGCTCCCCCGGGTCGGAAACTTGGATCGGCGCCGACCAAGACGAGAGGTCGGGCGGCGCCGAGGTATGAAAGACCTGCGGCGGACTCGAATCGACCCAATAGAAAAGGTGAACCGAACCGCTGGAATCAAGAGTGAGCTTGGGGTCGAGCTGATTCAAAGAGCCACCGGCGACGGTTTGAGGCGCGCTCCACGCGCCGGCGCTGAAGCGACTGACGACAACGTCGTATCCGCCGGACGTATTGAGCGCCCAGGTTGCGAAGGTCGAACCGGAGGCCACGTCCGGAACTAATGACGGCGGGCCGTCACCGTTAACTTCGCCACCAGGGTTGAGCTCCGCGCGGTACAGAGACGGCGGACCGAGCTTTCGCCAGACCGTGTTGATCGGCGTCGGGTCCTCCGTGATTTCCAACACGTAGATGGTCCCTGGGTCGCTCGGAGCGGTATGGATCGCGACGCCGACTTCCCCCCAGGCAGTGCGCGAAGCAAGTAGGCCGATTACAAGTACGACGCACAAGACGAAGACATTCGATACGCGGTCGCGCTTCGCGTTCATGGCTGAACCCCTGCCGTGAGCTTTTGAAACTCGGTTAGCTCTGGAATCGATTCTTCGATACGCGGGATGTAACTCCTCAGGGTTCGCTCATTCAGTCGTGTTGCGCTCGAATCGTCCCGGGCCTTGGCGATCTTCCAGAGATAGAAGCAATTCCTGAACACAATTCCGTGGTACTCACGCGGACGCGCAATTGCGTTCGACTGGATCGCGCACCTCTCCGCGGCCTCGAGGCGCGCGCTGTTGAACTGGATGACGGCGAGTTGGCTGAACGCCAACGCTCGAAGGCGGTTGTGCTGGCCCGCCTCCAATGAGAGGAGCAACGATTCCACGCCGTCGCGTGCCGCGTCCAGTAGACCGCTGTCGGTTTGCGCGACCGTCATATTCAGACGCGCGCTGAGCACTTCGAAGGATTCACCCGTCTCGCTGTAGATCTCGAGTGCCTTTCGGTACGCATCGACGGCCTCGAGCGGACGCGCAGTTTCACGATGCAGATTGCCGCGCAGCACAAGGATGTCGCCCCGGTACCTTCCCGTTCCGACGACCTTGTCTGCGCCCCGCTCGCACTCATCGAGTGCGAGAAGTGCCACTTGATAAAGTTGAAGTCTTAAGCACGCGGTCGCAAAAAGCTGAAGCGTAGGCAAGCGGAGCGACTCGGGCAGGCCTGCAGTGCTTAGAATCTCCTCGCACTGACTTTTTGCGAATTCGTATCGCCCCAGCTTCAGCAAACAAACGATGATTTTGAGCCGAAGCTCCAGAACACGGGTGGGGTCAGTCCCTTGCGCGCGTGCGCGGTCCGCGAGCGCCCACACAAGGATGAGAGCGTCGCCGAACTCTCCGCTGTAGCCGAGCGCTTCGAATTCCTTGAGGACCGACTCATCGCTTTTCCCGTCGAGTTGAGCCGGCTTCATCGACCGCCGCAGCTCGATCTCGTACCGCTCCGCGAGAGACGCGATGCCCACCCCATAGATGTGGCTCATCGCCATCAGCCGTGGGAACGTCGGCAGCGCGAGCCCGTTTTCGATCCGGGAGAGGTGCGACTTGGTCACCTTTTCCGGAAACGTGGCCGACAGCTCTTCGACGGCGTCGAGCGACAGTCGGCGCGTTTCCCGCAGACGCTTGAGGTAGCCCCCAAACGCCGCGCTTCCTTGCGTTTCCTCAGTGTGTTCCAACTGCCCCCCCTGCCCGGCACACCTGACGGATGTTCCTAACTATGGATACACGTCGAGTTTTGCGGCTCGGCAACCGGTTTGTTCGAAGTGGGTTGCACGTACGCAACACGCCTCGCACCCCCTCACGGCGAGACCCGATCCGGTAACCTCGAAATCGAATACGTAGCCACTACCAGCCGGCCTTCGCCCCCGGGGCCGTTCGCCAGGAAATACACCTGTTTGGAGTCCATGCCCGCGACTTCGCGGAGCACCATCCCTTTGGTTTCTTGGGTCCTGGAGCGCACACGGAACTCCGCATTAATCGGGCCTCCGTCACCGAAGGAGGCTTGCAGCCAAGGACGACGTTCGGGCTCCGAGTCCGTCGGCAGGAAGTACCCCGCCATCACGAACGGTCCGTCGGCAGCGTCGCCGAAGGTGACGGTCTTCCGAGCATCTTCGACAATGATCAGGGGGGCTTTCGACCACGCCACACTTTCCACAGAGGCGTTCGCGGGAAGAAGGACTCCGAGATGCTGGCGATTGTTCTCTTGAAATTCGACCGGTATGACCGAGCGCTCCGCTCTGGCGGACATGCGATCGGCCAGCCGAAGGTCGTCGAGCACGACCAAGGCTCGCGCATTCGCGCTGCGATCGAGCGAAGCGATTCCCGTGGCGCCGAACATCACCGAGCCCTCGGGCGATCCGTCGTTGACTTCGGCAAGTGCGTTCGCAGGCATGCCGAGGGCCGTGACGGCGGCGAGCACGACGGCGACGAGCCATGCCGGGCTAGTCGGATTGTTGGTGTTCGAGCGAATCGTGCGTCCGCTCATCGCGCCCGTCTCGCCACGTCGCACTGCGACTGGGCGGACCCCCACTCGTCCAGGCTTTCAGCGGCGCCTCGAACGCATGAGCAGGCATAGCACTCGTTGAAGCGGCGATAGTCGCCTTGGTCGAGATAGGTCACCTGACAGCCATAGCTGCAGTCTTGCGAGATCTTTCTCCAATCGACCCGCGCCTGCGCTCCCCCGACCCGCGACGCGCTCTTGCGCGTCAGAGCGTCGGCGCCCACCGCTGCGATCGCCGGCCAAAGCGCCATGCCGGCAACGAGGACGAGACAAAAGGCCCGGCCGATGTTTCCGCGCTGAACCATGGTGACCTCGAAAGAGGCGGGACGATCTAGGAATAACCTCTGGATCGTGGGGATCGGGCGGTGGGTGCGAGCAACCCGGTTGCCAGGCGACAACCGAAGCGGGCGCCGGCGCGAGCTAGAACAGCCGGCTCAGCTCGCCGCGGTACCAGACATACGCCCCGCGCGTGGCGTCGCGATTCTGGGGAATCGTGATCGTCGCGTCCCCGCTGCCGTGGAACTCGAGGGTTGCAAAATCCGTCGTCTGCGTCGTCCGGACCTCGTGGTCGAGGGGCAGGAAGAGCCGCGAAAACTTCCCTCGCGGAACGCGGATCGAAACGGTCGCGCTGTCCAAGCCGACGTCAACGGCATCCTCCAGGTTTCCGTCGATCCCGCTTGCGGTCGCTCGGGGAAGATCGAGACTGGTTGCCGCCAGGATCCTCACGTCTCGGCCTCCCGAAAGCCGCACCGCTGCGTTGAGGTCACCGTTCACCGGTGTGCCCGCAACGCGGTATGGCTGATTGGCGATGACGATCTCTCGGACGCCGTCGCGCAAGCTGGCCTCCGTCAGCCCTCGGATCAGCTGTTTGCTCGCCGCTCCCCCTTCGAGCCAGCAGCTCCAATGCGTTCCGAGCGAGACGCCCCAGACAATCAAGAGTGCGGACCACAACACGGGAGCGACCCGCCGAGGCGCGCGGAGCAAGAGGAACCCCAGCGCGACGGCCGAGACGGCGCTGGGAAAGAACATGCTCCGCTCCTGGAACGTCAACAGCGACGGAGCGGCGCTTGCGGCGAACACGACGGGAAACGCGACCAGCGCGCGCGGGTGTTTGCGAATCGAGCTCCAAGCCAGCGCCAACAAGCACAGACATGCCGCGAATGCCGCCACAGCCAGCGTTTTCGCGTGAGCCTCGAGCTGCTCAGCGTGCAGCGGAATGATCGCAGCGGAGAAGAAATCGACTCCGCGGTTGATCCAAGCCAGCCCGAGAGTGCGAAGAGGTGCAAGTCCACTGTCACCTACGAGGCCCCGCCTCATGACCACAAAGTGAGCGACCGCCACGAATCCGAGGGGCACGAATCCGCGAAGCCATTCTCGTGACGAGGGCCTCACACGGTCCCGCATGCTCGAAAGGATCGCGATTACCGCCGGCAAGAGTGCGACGGATTCCTTGAATAGAAGCGCTGCTTCAAACGCCAGTATCGCGAGCCATGGCAGGCCGCGCTGGTCGCGGCTCCACCGCTCGTAGAAGTAGATCGCAGCAAGCGCCAGCAGCGTTGCGGCTGAATCCGCGCGGGCTGCAATCCACCCGGCGTTCTCAACGTGGTACGGATGAAGTGCGAAGATCATGCCGGCGGCGCCGGCCCATTTCGAGTCGCCCGTGTAGACGCGCACGAGAACCACCAAGAGGACGGCACTGGCCACGATCAGCGCGATATTGGCCGCATGGAAGGGGACCGGATGCATTCCCCAGATTCGCCGCTCGGTCCAGAACAAGGACAAATAGAGCGGGCGGAAATAACCGAACGGCGTCCGGAACGGAACGCGATCGATTACAGAAGCAAGATTGATCCAATCGTCCGACATGAACGGCACACGGAACGCTGGAACGCTGACGACGAAGGCCACGATGGCCGCAACCACCGGGCCCCAGGACCGTCGATCAGAAGCGCTTTCAGTAGCCATGGCGCTTTGCGCCGCCTTTCCTTCGGGACGTCGTGCGGCACAGTCTATCCGGTGCCTTTGCACAGCACGGAATGCGATGCGACGCATCCCCGGGAACTCTCCGCGTGTAGATCTGTCTCATCTCCACAAGAGCCCCGATCCGGGGCTCGGGAGGAACGCGATGAGACCCCCCGCCCGGTTCCCCGTCCCCCTGCTTCCCATCCTGATGCTTGCCCTGGCGCTGCCGGCCGCAGCGGCCGCGAACGACCCGTCGACGCCGGGCGCGCTGTCGGTGACGAAGCCCGACGGCACGCTGGTCGAAATGCCGCTGGCGCACACGAAGGTCGCAATCGAGGTGACCGCGTTCGTCGCGCGCACGACGATCGAGCAGGTGTTCAAGAACCCGTTCCCCGACCCGGTCGAGGCCGTGTACACGTTCCCGCTCGGGCATCAGGCCGCCGTCGACGATTTCGAGCTGGTCGTGGGGTCGCGGACGATCCGCGGCGAGATCAAGCGGCGCGAGGAGGCGCGCGCGGCCTACCAGCAAGCGCGCGCGGCG
>Ga0068859_100008683_pt1 | contig 10273 bp, 7 predicted proteins | sample KBSSwiS22_FD_66585 | JGI IMG/M metagenome (GOLD analysis project Ga0068859, IMG submission 66585) | Switchgrass rhizosphere microbial communities from Kellogg Biological Station, Michigan, USA - KBS Switchgrass S2-2 | ecosystem: Host-associated > Plants > Roots > Rhizosphere > Soil ...
CAGCATGTAAACTTAGATCGTCTTACATCCTCTGCTATCGTTGATCAAAAGACACAACGGCGGCAGCTTAGTGTGAAATCGGGGACATGCAGATAAAGAAATAGACATCCGCAATCAAGAAATTCCCTATACCGGTACCACGTTGGCGCTTTTATTTTTCCGGATATGCTCCGGAACGGCCGCAATGATTTCTTCTTTTAATGCTTCTATCAAACGTTTTTTTACAAAATCGCGGTGCACTACAATACTCACCTCGCGCATGGGTGCGGGCTTTTTAAAATGGCGTATCTGCTGTAATTGCTTTGAAGACATATCCAGGGTGGTAAGCTCCGGTAAGATGGTAATGCCATCATTCAATTCTACCATGCGCCGCAATGTTTCAATACTGCCTGCTTCATACTCGAAATGACTGCTTAACTCGGTAGAACGCCGCAGTTCGCAAAGGTTTACGATTTGCGATCGGAAACAATGACCCTCTTCCATTAACCATAGTTTATTGGGATCGATATCTTGCGGCAGTACATAAGTTTTATTATACGCGCTGTTTTTTTTGGATATATAGGCCAGTAGCTCTTCATAAAACAAAACATATTCTTTTATACCCTTTTCCTGCAACGGTGTTACCAGTATGCCCACATCGATCCGGCCTTCACGCAGCCGCGCTACAATATATTCCGTCATCATTTCATTGACAACGAGCTTTACCGCTGGATATTTTTTGTTAAACGCCTGCACAAACAATGGCAATAGGTAGGGCGCTAAGGTGGGAATGATACCGATACGCAATTCGCCCATCATCACGCCTTTTTTCAACTGCGTGATATCGGTCATAATGCTTTTTTCGGCCAGTATTTTCTTTGCCTGTTCAATAATTTCCCTTCCTGCTTCAGTTGGAATAACAGGTTGCTTACTTCGATCAAATATCTTAATGCCCAGTTCTTCTTCCAATTTCTGTACCTGCATGCTAAGGGTGGGCTGGGTAACAAAGCACCGATCTGCCGCAGTAGCAAAATGCCGGCAATTGTCAAGCGCCACAATATATTCCAGTTGAACAAACGTCATGATATAGTTTTTATCTATGAACCGATAAAATTAATCAATTTGTTTTATACTGCAATTAGCCGAAGTTTGTTGCGCGTTGTATATTCCATTACCATAAAAAATCCTTTATGAGCGAAGAAAAAAAGTTAACGACCGCAGCGGGCATCCCTTTTTACCACAATGAAGATACCCTGAGTGCAGGACCAAGAGGCCCCCTGCTACTGCAAGACTTTATATTGCATGAAAAGATGGCCCATTTTAACCGTGAGCGTATACCCGAACGGGTGGTACATGCAAAAGGCAGCGCTGCTTACGGTGTATTTACCGTTACCCATGATATCACTCAATATACAAGAGCAAAGGTTTTTAGTCATGTTGGCAAAAAAACGCGTACCATTCTGCGTTTTTCTACCGTAGGAGGCGAAAAAGGTTCAGCCGATACAGAACGCGATCCCCGTGGCTTTGCATTGAAATTCTACACCGAGGATGGCAACTGGGATTTGGTGGGTAACAATACTCCTATTTTTTTTATTAAGGACCCGAAGAAATTTGGCGATTTTATCCACACACAGAAACGTGATCCATATACCAATTGCAAGAGCCCGACTATGATGTGGGATTTCTGGAGCCTGAATCCGGAGAGCCTGCACCAGGTAATGTTTTTGATGAGCGATCGCGGTACACCATACGGTTACCGGCACATGCATGGATTTGGCAGTCACACTTTTAGTTTTATCAATAAAGACAATGAAAAACATTGGGTAAAATTTCATTTCAAAACTGCCCAGGGCATTAAAAATTTTACCAATGATGAAGCAGTAAAAATGAAGGGTGAAGATCCGGATTTTGCGCAGCGCGATCTGGTGGAAGCCATCGATAGAGGTGATTTTCCCAAATGGCATGTGAAGGTGCAGATCATGACAGAAGACCAGGCAAAAACCTATAAGTGGAATCCTTTTGATTTAACCAAAACATGGAGCCAGAAAGATTTTCCGTTGATGGATGTAGGCGAACTGGAACTGAATGAAAACCCGCAGAACTATTTTGCTGAAGTGGAACAGGCTGCTTTTGCACCCGCCCATGTGGTAGACGGCATCAGCTATTCGCCCGATAAAATGCTGCAGGGCCGTATTCTTTCCTATCCTGATGCACATCGTCATCGCCTGGGTGCCAACTACGAGCAGATTCCCGTTAACCGTTGCCCGTTTGCGGTAAACAATTACCAGCGCGACGGTGCCATGCGCGTAGACGGGAACGGCGGCAAATCACCTAATTATTTCCCTAACAGCTTTGATAATATAAAGCCGGATCCCGCTTATGCCGATCGGCCAATAGAATTGGACACCACGCTGGCTACCTGGTACAGCCGTAATGCGGAAGGCGAAAACGATCACTATACGCAGCCTGGTATTTTTTACCGTGAAGTGCTGAGCATACAGGATAAGAAAAACCTGGTTAGCAATATTGTGGGTGCCATGAGCGGCATTGCAGGCCTGAAGAAATCAGAAATCATTAACCGCCAGTTATGCCATTTCTTCCGGGCAGACATTGGCCTGGGTATGGCCATTGCACAGGGCCTGGGCATTAACCCCGAAGAGGCAATGCCCAAGCAGCATGCCCCCAAAGAAGCAGCAACGGTATAATACTAAGAAAGACCGATAATGGAAAATCCCGCGTGACTGGCGGGATTTTTTTATGGACCGCAGTATTTTTTGCATCTCAACGCGAAGCAAAACAATCTGCACTTCAAGGGATGTCATTGCGAGGCACGAAGCAATCGGTGGCCTTAGAGCGGGCTATTGAAATAATGAACACTGCAACCCCTTCTATACTCAATATCCATTAACTGCTAATCCGGATGGCTTCGTGCCTCGCATGACGTATACAGCTACCATTTTGAAACATCTTCCTCCCATAAATCTTTCCAGTAGGGATTAATTGAATTGATAAGCGCACATTTTTGCTTTCTGCTACCCGCCTTAATCCTTTTTTCTTCAGCGATGGCTTCTGTAATCGAGCTGAAATTCCGGTAGTACATCAGGTAAATAACGTTGTAACGTGCCGTAAAACTTTCTGGATATACTTTATCCCGGTGTTGTTGTACCCTGTGATGAAGATTAGACGTTACCCCCGTATACAATACCGATTTCAAAACATTGGTTAGTAAGTACACCGTTCCACCCTTTTGCATACCTGCTAAGGTAACCGGGTTTTTTGTCGTCATATACGTTTAATAACCCTTTGTACGGGTATTCTTCCCATACTTTTCAGATTAAAAAACAAAGAAAAAACTATACGTAATTAGTCTCGACTTGCATCATTCCTCCAGCGTCACCTTATTTTTTCCCACTTTTAATTTATAGCCCACGCCTACTTTCAGCGCATAATTTTCTTTGTTATGACTTACCGGGAAATTGTAGCAAACCGGATAGTCGTACTCACTTACCAGCTCCTGTATTATTTCATAAACTGTTTTACCAAATGGTCTTTCCGTATCGCTCATATCTGTAAAACCGCCGATTATCAAACCGGCCAGCTTTTCGAGCTTGCCGCTTCTTTTAAGCTGGTAAAACATACGATCAACCTTGTACAGTAACTCACCAATATCTTCCAGGAATAAAATTCTGCCCTTTGTTTTGATATCGGAGCCCGTTCCAATTAGATGGGTTACCAAGGTAAGGTTACCACCCACCAGTTCACCCACCGCTTCGCCCCGCCGGTTGTATGCATGCACTTTCGTTTCATACCTCGCCTTCTTTCCTTCAATCGCGTTTTTCAGGGATTGTATAAATTCATTTGAAGCTCCATCATCATTGAATGCAGCTGCCATGGGCGCATGCAGGCCGGCAATTCTATAATTGCTGTACAGGTGTTCATGCAAAACGGTAATGTCGCTGAACCCAATGATCCATTTGGGCTTTTTTTTGAACAGGCTGAAATCAAGCTGATCGATGATCCTTCCCAATCCATACCCTCCGCGGCCGCACAATATGGCTGTAATACTATCGTCATCCAGCATGGCCTGCAATTCATCCGATCTTTCTTCATCGGTTCCCGAAAAATAATTGGTTGATTGGCTGCCAAGCGTTTTACCCACCATTACGTTATAGCCCCATTCATGCAGGGTATCTATACAGGTTTGCGCTTTTTCAGCTGGCATAAAACCTGCCGGACAGGTAATGCCAATGGTATCTCCTTTTTGCAAATAGGGTGGTATGGTTGTCATCATCTTAACGTATTTAACTTGGGCTTCCAGGAAATAATATTCATTAAACAAAGCAATCAATATTCAGCCCGGTTGCCGAATACATTTCAGCATTGAAAATTGAAATTGATCACTGATCATTTTTCTTCTTCTCTCTTGAAGTTGTCTCTTCCAAACTCACTTCTTCCAGCTTTACTTCCAGCCGGTGCGGTACACCACATTTCAACGCATAATTGTTTTTCTGGTGGCCCACGGGAAAATCAAAACAAACCGGATAATTATAGGCGGCACAATTTTGCAGCACAATATCCTGGATGGTTCTGCCAAATGCTTCATCAGGGCTATCATCTGGCTTTACTTTGAAACCACCCACCACCAAACCCGCCAGGTTGGCCAGTTTGCCGGTTCTTTGCAAACCCCAGAACATACGGTCTATACTGTACATATATTCACCGGTGTCTTCTACAAATAAAATTTTACCGGCTGTACTGATATCCGATCTGCTACCGGCCAGCGATTCCAGTGTTTTTAGGTTACCACCCACCAGCGGACCTTTGGCCAGGCCCAGTTTGTTCTTTTCATTTGGAATAGCCGTATATTTCATCTTTTCGCCCAATAATGCCTGTTTAATAGAAAGAATAGTCTCTATTTGTGCGGGCTCTGCTTTGCTCCAATCGTCAGGAAAGCTATTGCACATTTTTGAGTGAATACTGGCAATATTGTAATTGCGGTTAAGATGCGAATGAATGACCGTGATATCGCTGAAACCAATGATCCATTTGGGGTGCAATACCAGCTTGCCGAAATGCAGTTTGTCGATGATATGCACCGCCCCATAGCCACCACGGGCACACATGATAGCCTTGATGGAATCATCATCGATCATTTGTTGCAAATCGGCTGCGCGTTCTTCATCGGTACCGCCAAAAGTAAAATCGCGCTTGCCGATGGTATTGCCCACCCTCACCGTAAACCCCCAGTTCTGCATTTGCTGTACAGCCGGTTGTATTTCGGGCAAAGTGATATAACCTGCCGGGCTGGTAATGCCAATGGTATCGCCGGGTTGCAGGTACCGGGGTATAATAAGCGCTTTTCCGGCATCCCCATCATCGCGCTGGTTTGCCAGTGCAGGAACAACTGCACCGGCGGCCAGTACGGATGAAAGAAAGTGTTTACGGTTCATATATTAAAGTTATCGGAAATCAACCATTTTGGCATTGCCCGCAATTAAGGTATTTTTGCAGTCCTTTATTGCGTTGGGCGCCCACTTAAAGCAATGTGCAAGCGTGCCACGCCTGCGTAACCGACAGGCAGGCAGGAATGTTGATTAAAAATAAAATGATGGCTTCAAAAGAATATAAAAGAATATTGGTAACAGCCGCACTTCCGTATGCCAATGGCCCTGTGCATATTGGTCATTTGGCTGGTTGCTACCTGCCTGCGGATATCTATACACGTTATCAGCGGGCACAGAAACGCGATATCAAATTTGTGGGTGGCAGCGATGAGCATGGTGTACCCATTACAATCCGTGCCCTGAAAGAAGGCATTACCCCACAACAGGTGGTAGATAAATACCATGCACTGATAAAAGACAGTCTTGCACAGATGCATATTTCGTTCGACATCTATTCGCGTACTTCCAATAAGGTACATCATGAGACTGCATCGGCCTTTTTTAAAAAATTGTACGATGATGGATTGTTTGACGAAAAAGAAACAGAACAATATTATGACGAGCAGGCAAAAACGTTTTTAGCTGATCGTTATATCATAGGTACCTGCCCGGTTTGCGGCAACCCAAATGCTTATGGTGATCAGTGCGAACGCTGCGGTTCTTCTTTAAGCCCCGAAATGCTGATTGAACCCCACAGCGCACTAAGCGATGCGGTGCCCGTAAAAAAGAAAACGAGGCACTGGTATTTTCCGTTGCAGCACTATGAGCCCTGGCTAAAGGAATGGATCATTGAAGGGCATAAAGAATGGAAAAATAACGTGTATGGACAGTGCAAAAGTTGGCTCGACAACGGCCTGCAACCCAGGGCCATGACCCGCGACAGCAACTGGGGCATTAAAGTGCCATTGCCGGATGCAGAGGGCAAGGTTTTGTATGTCTGGTTCGATGCGCCCATCGGTTATATTTCTGCCACCAAAGAATTGACCGATCAATGGGCCGATTATTGGTGTAAAGAAGATACCAAACTGGTTCATTTTATTGGCAAAGACAATATCGTTTTCCATTGTATCATCTTTCCGGCCATGTTAAAGGCACACGGCAATTTTGTATTGCCCGACAATGTTCCCGCCAATGAATTTTTAAACATAGAAGGAGATAAAGTCTCTACCAGCCGTAACTGGGCTGTTTGGGTGAATGATTACCTGCATGATTTCCCCGATCAGCAGGATACTTTACGCTATGTTTTATGCGCCAATGCACCGGAAACAAAAGACAACGATTTTACCTGGAAGGATTTCCAGGACCGCAACAACAGTGAGCTGGTAAACATATTCGGTAATTTCGTGAACCGAGCTTTTGTACTTATGCATAAGCTGTGCAATGGCAAAGTGCCGCCCCTGCACAAGGACGCACTGGATGAAAAAGATGCTGCTATACTCAATGATATCAATGAATCAAAAGCAAAAACGGAAAGCCTGCTGGAGCAATACAAATTCCGGGATGCCTTGTTTGAAGTAATTGATTTGGCGAGAAAAGGCAATAAGTACATGCAGGAAAAGGAACCCTGGATTGTGGCGAAACGGCTGGGAGAAAATCCAAAAGCACAGGAACTGATTGATAACTGCCTGCACATCTGTTTGCAGTTAACCGCTAACCTGGCTATCCTGATCAACCCGTTTTTACCCACTACAGCAAAGAAGATGCTGCACATGATGAAGGTGGTAGACAAGATACTGGATTGGGAAAATGCCGGTAAAATAAACTTGCTGAGCGTTGGCTATAGTTTGCGGGAGCCGCAATTGCTGTTCAGGAAAATAGAAGACGCCGAAATTAGTTTACAGGTAGAAAAATTAAATAAAAACAAAATCGTGACCGAAGCAGACAAACAAAACGAAGCCGGTAATACAATCGGATCAACTGATCAACCGACCATCAAAGCAACTATACAATACGATGATTTTGCAAAGCTTGATTTGAAAGTAGGTACGATCAGTACTGCAGAAAAAGTTGCAAAGGCAGATAAATTACTGAAATTGGAGATAGACCTGGGTTTTGAAAAAAGAACTATTGTGTCCGGCATCGCCCAGCATTTTACACCGGAAGAAATCGTTGGTAAGCAGGTGGTGGTGGTTGCCAACCTTGCACCGCGTAAGATGAAAGGCATAGAGAGCAATGGCATGATACTGATGGCGGAAGACAAAACCGGCAAACTTCATTTTGTAAACCCGGATAATAAAATTGACGAAGGTTCGGGTGTGAGCTGATACCCTGGCGACAGGAAGGTAAAGGGGGTTTCGCAAAGAAAATAATAACTGCGTTGCGCGCTGTGCCGGGTGCCTTCGTGGTTCAAAATAATCATTATGAAAATTGGATTCATTGGACTTGGCAGCCTGGGAACGCCTATTGCCATCAACTTAAGAGAAAGTGGCCATGACTTGTATGTATATAATCGTACAAAATCTAAAACAACCGCACTGGCCGGAAAAGGGGCCATTGTGTGTGATAGTATCGCCTCGCTGGCAAAAGAATGCAGCATTGTTTTTACAATAGTGTCGGACGATGCTGCCTTAAAAAGTATTAGCGAGGGCGCCGAGGGGTTGATTAACCATTTAGCTGCCGGCAGTATTCATGTGTCGATGAGCACCATTCTTCCGCAAACGGCTATGGAACTGGCATCGCAACACGAAATTAACAACCAGCATTACCTGGCTGCGCCGGTTTTTGGCCGTCCGGAGGCGGCCATCGCCAAAAAGCTCAATTATGTAATTTCGGGCACTGAATCTATTCGCCGGAAAATAGAACCTTTATTAAAAGATGCCGGCGCTGTCAATGTGTTTCATTTCGGCGATACATTTACAGCCGCCAATACAGTAAAACTTTGTGGCAATTTTTTAATTGCATCGGCATTGGAAGCAATTGGTGAAAGCGCAGCCCTGGCCAATCAAAGCGGTGTAAATGCAGCGGAGATGTGGCAAATGTTTTCGCAAACATTGTTCAATACACCCCTGTACCAGAACTATAGCAATATTATTTTGCAAAAGAAATTTGAACCTGCTGCTTTTACCGCCCAGCTTGGATTGAAAGATCTGAACCTCGTATTGCAACAGGCTGCTGCTGTAAATCAAAACATGCCATTGGCCAGCTTGCTAAAAAATAATATGCAGCAATTGGTGAACGGGGGAAAAGGTCACATTGACTGGAGTGCCGTTTCTACGGGTGGTCAATAAAACCAGGCAGTTGGTTTGTATAATATGATGATAAAGACTTTCCTTGTTCAAGGCATTCGACCTAAATATTACAGCCCGGATTGAAGGTTATTTATTAAGGTATCAATCATATTAAGCCTGCGCAGCTGCGGCAGTTTTATTAAACACCGTTGAGCGCTTACAAAAATCTAAGGATAAAAATTGGCCGGCCTATGGCAGGAGAGATTTTTATGCTAACTTCGGCTTAAATAGTTGTTTAACTAACTAATTTTATCGTATGTCAAAACGCCTCATAAAAAAAGTAGCCGTATTGGGCAGTGGTGTAATGGGTAGCCGCATTGCCTGTCATTTTGCAGGTATTGGTTTACAGGTGCTGTTGCTCGATATTGCTCCCACAGCATTAACGCCTGCAGAACAGGCAAAGGGATTAACGCCTGATCATCCTTCGGTAAAAAACAGGATAGTGAATGAAGCGTTGACAGCCGCACTTAAGTCAAATCCCTCACCTGTCTACCATAAAGACGTTGTCAAAAAAATAAAGACCGGCAATTTCACGGATAATATGAAAGATATTGCCGGCTGCGACTGGATCATAGAAGTAGTAGTGGAACGATTAGATATTAAACAATCTGTTTTTGCTGAAGTAGAAAAATACCGCAAGCCCGGTACGCTGGTTACTTCCAATACCTCCGGGATTCCGATTCATTTAATGACAGAAGGCAGAAGCGATGATTTCAAAAAGCATTTCTGCGGCACCCACTTTTTTAATCCGCCCAGGTATTTACGGTTACTGGAGATTATTCCGACACCCGGTACAGACCCTGAAGTGGTTGATTTCCTGATGCACTATGGCGATTTATACCTTGGCAAAACAACGGTATTGTGCAAAGACACGCCGGCGTTTATTGCTAACCGTATTGGCGTGTACGGCATCATGGCCATTTTTGGCCTGGTAGAAAAAATGGCATTGACCATTGATGAAGTGGATGCATTAACCGGGCCTGTTATTGGCCGTCCAAAATCAGCTACTTTCAGAACCGCCGATGTTGTAGGTATTGATACCCTGGTAAAAGTAGCCAGGGGCGTTGCCGATAATTGTCCCGGTGATGAACAACGATCTGCATTTACCATTCCGGCCTGGCTGGATAAATTAGTAGAAAACAAATGGCTGGGCGATAAAACCGGTCAGGGATTCTTCAAAAAAACTAAAGCTGCCGGCGGAGAAAAAGAAATACTTACCCTTAACCTGAAGACACTGGAATACGGACCCCGTGTTAAACCAAAATTTGCTACGCTTGAAACTGCAAAGCCGATTGATGATCTGAAAACACGGTTGAAGGTATTGTGTGCAGGGCAGGATAAAGCAGGGGAATTTTACCGGCAGTTTCATTATGGGTTATTTTCTTATATCTCGCACCGGATTCCTGAAATCAGCGATGAAATTTACAGGGTAGACGATGCAATGATGGCGGGCTTTGGCTGGGAGATCGGCGCATTTGAAAGCTGGGACACGCTGGGTGTTGCCAAAACAACTGAAGCCATGAAAAAAGGAGGCTTTACGGTGGCCCCCTGGATTGATGAAATGCTGGCAGCCGGCACCAGCAGTTTTTATACGATAGAAAATGGAAAGCGGTTATACTATGA
>Ga0068859_100008687_pt1 | contig 10270 bp, 7 predicted proteins | sample KBSSwiS22_FD_66585 | JGI IMG/M metagenome (GOLD analysis project Ga0068859, IMG submission 66585) | Switchgrass rhizosphere microbial communities from Kellogg Biological Station, Michigan, USA - KBS Switchgrass S2-2 | ecosystem: Host-associated > Plants > Roots > Rhizosphere > Soil ...
GAAAAACAAACTACGTTTTCCCACCGTTCCCACAGCCCCTACTGCTGCTAAAAACTATGATTTAAAGCAGTGACTCAAAAAACAACAACGATCGTTTACACAAAATCCCTTGCGGATCCCGTCTTTGCGTGAAAAACCTTTTTAGGAATACAACTCTTCGATCAGTTCACCATACCGCTCATCGATCACTTTCCGTTTGACCTTTAACGTGGGGGTGAGTTCGCCACCGTCAATGCTGAACTCGTGCGGCAGCAACGCCACGCGGCGGATGCGTTCGTAATCGGCCAGCTCCCCGGTCAGCCTCGCCACATCTTTCTGCACGATCTTGATTGCTGCCGGAAACTTACTCAACTCCACATGGTCACGTGGCGCTTTCTCCCCGGCCTCAGCGAGCGCATGATTCAAACTTTCCCAGTCAGGCACGATCAACGCGACCGGCTGCTTTCTCCCCGTGCCCACTACCACCACCTGGCTCACAAACTCACTCTCTTTCAAAAGACTCTCGATCAACTGCGGCGCCACATACTTCCCGTTCGAAAGTTTAAAAAGATCCTTCTTCCGATCGGTGATGTACAGGTGTCCATTCTTCCCGATGTATCCGACGTCGCCGGTGTAGAACCAACCATCCTTCAACACTTCAGCAGTCGCTTCCGGCTGACCGTAATAACCGCGCATCACATTTGGACCACGCACCAGAATCTCACCGTCCGGCGCAATCTTGATCTCAATCCCGTCGAACGGTATTCCCACTGACCCCACGTGGTTATTACCCGGCCGGTTCGCACAAACAATGCACGTCTCCGTTGCTCCATACCCTTGCAGGATCGGTATGCCCGCGGCGAGATACGAATACGACAATGCGGGCGAAAGCGGCGCGCCACCTGAAACGAAGTATCGCAGTCGACCACCCACACCGGCGCGCCATTTCGAAAACACCAGTTTGCTCGCGAGCTTCTGCTTGATTGCCAACTGCGGCGACACAAAACGTCGCTTGTCCTTCAACTCGCCATATCGCTGACCAACCGCGAGCGAACTCACGAAGATCGATCGCTTGTAACCCTTCTCGGACATTCCCTTCTTGATGATCCGGTGATAGACCTTCTCAAACAGTCGCGGCACCGCAGTCATTACGGTCGGCGCAACTTCGCGAAGGTTTTCACCTACCTGGTCAAACGACGCGGCGTAGTAAACGGACACACCGCAATAACAAAAAACATAAAAACCATCTCGCTCGAAGATGTGCGACAGAGGCAACACTGACAACGCCACGTCAGTTGGTCCAATCGGCAGGCCTTTCCCGATAGAGATCACGTTAGACATGAAGTTGTTATGTGTCAGCATCACGCCTTTCGGCTCACCCGTCGTGCCGGACGTATAAATAATCGTCGCCAGATCCTCTGCTCTAACTGACTGTAAATAGGCGTCGAAAGCACCGGGACGTTCCTGGTCCAATTCGCGTCCTTTTTGCTCGAGACCCGTCAACGCGAACCCATGTTCGACATCTTCCGCAACGTCTTCCTCAAAAAAGATCAGATGCCCGAGCGGTCGTTTATCGAGTACCGGCTTGACGTGTTTGTAGAGTCGCCGGTTGGAAATGAAGATCGCTCGCGCACCGGAGTCGGAAAGGATGTAATCAACCTGCTCGAGCGCCTGCGTCGTGTAGATGGGAACATTGATCGCACCGAGACTTAGTATCGCGAGATCGGCGATGGACCACTCCGGACGATTCTCCGAAAGCAAAGCAATGCGATCGCCCGGTCGCACCCCTACTGCAGTGAGACCAAGCGCGACGTTCTTGACTCGTTCAACGAAAGTCGCGGCAGTGATATTGAACCACTTGCCGTCTTCACGATAATTCAGCGCGTCTTGTTTGTTGTGATGCAGGACAGCGCCGAGAATCAGTCCGGGAAGAGAGGACGCGTTCTTGAAAGTTGAAGTGTTTTTCGACATGAATCAGTGTTCTTCGGCGGAAATCAGCGTCTCCTGCCTGGATTTCTTTCGTCGCCTCCGCGATGGCGCGTCTTCAACGCGGCTGTCGATCGTAGCAATCGCCGCCAGCACCAGAAACAACAGCGCATTCGAAGTGGTGTGCAGCGTGAAGTCAAAAAAGCTGTGTACCAGCACCGCAAAACACCCGCTCAGTGCCGCGAGGGCAACGCCGCGCCGGAAATCATCTCGCGACCTCGCCCGCGACAGTGCCTTGTAAAAAAGCAGCACTACAAAACTCAAAGCCAAAACTCCACCCACGATACCCGCATCCGAGAGCACTTGCAGGTAATCATTGTGCGCCTGTTCCAACCGGAAAAGTCCGTTGCGCGTGTCGTACCTCGTATAGATCACACCGAACGCGCCGAGACCCGTGCCGATAACAGGATGCGCTTTGATGATATCGAGTGTCACGGCCCAGAAGTGCGCGCGACCCGTCGTCGGATCATCCGTATTCACACTGTCGATAAAACGATTGATCGAGAACTCGCCACCGAGCAACACCACCCCGAGGAATAAACCGACCAGCAACGCTCCCGCCAACCCGAGGCGCCCGGCAACACGTTTCAGTCTTCCAGGCATCCTGCGCCTTCGCTCGCTCGGCTTGCGCCAGATCGCAGTCACGACAGTAAGGAACAGAACCTCGGCCACGAGACTGATGATGCCGCCGCGCGAAGCCGTCATCACGAGCGCCACACCCATTAGTCCGGCGATAAAGAGATAAATGATTCTCTTCTCTTTATCGACCGCTCCGGCGAAGAGCAGTCCGAGCGGCATGGCGATCGTCAATTCCATGTAGCCGGCGAAGTGGTGTCGATTGATAAAGGGACCAAACGCGGTGCTCTGGTTGAGCTCGCGAATCCAATAGACCTTCGTGGGGCTGGTAAACGACTGCGTCAGGCCAAAGATCGCGAGCAGAAATCCAAATACCATGATCGTTCGCACGAGCACACGCAAACGATGCGGCGTATCGACAAACACGAGGGTCGCGGCGAAGAAGATCAACAAGGTGGCGAGTTGGACCAGCACCAGTCTCGTTGAATTCGGATCGAGCGATAACGTGTTAACCAGCGCGACGCTCGTGGCGCCGCCGGAACTGATCTCGCGCAGCGGCAGCAACTGGATCAACCCGAGCGCGAGTACGCCGAGCAACGGCAGTTGCAAAACATTCCGGCTGACGCGCAAGTTCCCAAGACTCCACGCATCAAAAACCCAAAGCAGCAGAATCGTGAACCCACCGATATTGAACAGACTCAGTGCCCAGTAGTGAACGGTTCCGTAAGCGAGGGCGGAAAGCACGATCGCAACGCAGATCACGAGGAAGACAAACCGGCTGGGCAGCGTGTGCCGGATGCGATAAACGCTTCGCTGCGGCGCACTCGCCTGTACCGGCGGCTGCGCGCTCTCGGCCACCACTACGCTAGTTTCTGCGTTTGAAACTGAAGTCGTCATACCAAACCGAACCAAATATCGGACACACCGGCATTTCTTCACTGGCGCACGAGACGCGCATGATCTTGAGATTCACTGCTTCCGTCTTGTCGCTGGTTTTGAAAGAGAGATTGATCCGCCTCCAGTCGTTTGTTCCACCGGGCGCCATCTCAGAAGAGGCGAGCTCCGCGCCGCTGGTCGCGTCTACAATCTGAATCAGCGGCGCGCTTCCCGATTCGAGTTTCTCAGTGCTCACGTAATATTCGAAATCGTACTCGCTTCGCGGCGCGACCGGAACGAGTTGCGCGGCGGTAATGCCATCAATGTTGCCGCGCACCTGAAACACAAATCGTAAACTGCGCGCGCCGCTGTGACCCTTGTTCGGATCGATTCCGATGCTGACGTTTGAGGCACTCTTAACTTGCCAGCCAAACACGGCCTCCGCGCCGTAAGCCAGAGGCTCTTCAAAACCTGCGTCGAAAATACGACCGACCTCCACGCGATACTTGTCCGGATTAACTTCATTCCAAACCTGCACGGCGTCGTGAAAGCGGCGTTGGGAGTTCAGCGTGGTGACGATCGATTGCGCGGTGTCTCTATTTGCCTTCTTCTCTTCGACACTCAAGCCGTTCCACAAACCGAGACCTTCTTCGAAGTGCTGCTGCCCCAGCAGGTAAAGCGCAAACGACGCCTGCGCGGCCGAGTTTGGTCCAACTGATTTCTTCAAACCTTCTCGATCGTTGCTGTAAATGGCCCAGATAAAATTGAACTGTTGTGACTGCAGTTCGGAATTCGCTTCACTTGCGAGACGAAGCTCCGCAAATGCTTCGTCGTAACGACCGTTTCTGAGTAGCAGGTTGCCGAGGTACCAGTGTGGATACGCATAAGCGGGCGCGAGCGCAACGGCGCGTTTCAGTGCCTGCTCAGCCTGGGCGGTATTACCTGCCTGTTCCTGCGCCGTGCCTAACGACATCCAGAAACGATAGTCGTAAGGCGAGAGACTGACAGCCTTTTCGTATTCGGCGATGGCCGGGCCCTGTTGGTCCAACGGCAGGATCTTCTGTGACACCTGAGCAATCTGCCAGTGGGGCAAAGGATCGTTCGGCGCCATCGACGCCGCCATGTGCGGCACGTTGACACTGTTATCGGCGGGATTGGAATACTCGGCCAGCGTGTTTCCCATGTACCAGCGAATCGCGAAGTAAGACCACACTCCGGCCAGTAACAGCATTAGGATCAGGATGATCCTGAGCAGCGGATTACGAACACTTACGTGAATTACTTCCTGTGGCATTTATTTTGTGAGTGAGTAGTATCTCTGATCGGGCGCCGTCAGGTCTTCCATCGTGATCCGCATGCGTTTCACCGCGATCTGTCTTTCGGTGCACGTGCGCAACACCTCCTGAATTCGTTCCTCGGTCATCTTCATACTCGAAATCACTACTTCATCAACTTCATGCTGCGAACAAACAGTGCCCAGATCTCCATTCGCTCCAAACACGCGCAGCCCGTGAATTACTTTTCCAGTCTTCGCGGGATCGTCGTCCAAAAATCCGATCGGAGCTAACTGCAACTCGCGATTGTTTCGCAACTCTCTTAACAGCAGTTCACCAGCGTCTCCCGCTCCATAAATCAACACGCGGCGCCCTTCATATTTACTGACTGCCGGCAGTAGTTGTCTGAACACTCTGAACGCCATGCGACTGCACGCCAGCAGCAGAAACATCATCACGGCATCGATCACGAATACCTTGCGCGAATAACCTTCGAAACGAAACAGAAACAGGAGCAACAACACGCTGCCGACCGAGCTCAGTATCACTGCTTTTCCAAACACGATTAGATCGCTCATGCTCGTGTAGCGCCAGAGTCCGCGATACACGCCCATCACCAGAAACACCGCCATCTTCACGAACACGAGTACCGGCAACGTGCGAATGAAAAGGTTCCAGGCAGGGCTCGCCGGTGGAAAGTTGATCGCGTACGCAGCCCAGTAAGACAGGATCACGAGCACCACGTCCAGCAACACTTCGAAGATGCGGCGTTTGTAAGAGAGGTCGACGAGAAAGGCGTAAAGCGGCTTGTCTTTGAGCGCCATCGCCTCGTCACTCTGATCGTAGACCTTCACCCCGGCGAGATACACGCCGACGAGTGTGAGCGCGATCGTGAAGCCGGCGATCGCCGCGAGACTCACGTCGAGCCGTGTACGTTGCACGAGGATCGCGAGCACGCCCGAAAGCGCCGCAAAGCCGTAAAGCATCAGCACTGCACGACGTTCCGACAATCCCAGGGCGACCAGTCGATGCGACGTGTGGTCTCTGCCACCCTGCGATGCTGCGCGTCCGGACAGTTTGCGCAGCACCGTGACGAAAGTCGTATCGAAGATGGGAATGAAGAGAATGAGTATCGGTACTGCCAGCACAGGCACGAGGCTGCGCGAGCGGCCGCCGCTGAGGTTAATCAAAGCGGAACTGGCCACAAAGAATCCGACAAACATCGAGCCGCAGTCGCCCATGAAGATCGATGCTGGGTTCGAGTTGTAAACCAGGAATCCCAGGAGCCCGGCCGCGAAGATGAGCATGATCAACGCTTCGGTAAACTGGCCGGTGTTCACAAAGCTGAGCGCCAGAAATGCGGCGGCGATGATCGCGATCCCGGAGGCGAGCCCGTCCATGTTGTCGAGCAGGTTGATCGCGTTGGTGATGCCGATCAGCCAGAAGATGGCGAGCGCCATGTTGACAAGCTTCGAACCGGTCCACGGCAGTGTCAGGCCGTAGTAAACGACGTAGGCCGCGCCGAGAATTTGTCCGATCAGTTTTTGATACGGCTTGACGTGGATCAGATCGTCGACGAGACCGACCAGAAAAAGAAATGTGCTGGCCAGCAGAATTTGTTTGCCGTAAGTGATTTGTAGTGAGAAGAAGGACCCAATTATGACGACTGAAAGCCAGATCGCCACGCCGCCCAGCATCGCGGTTGGTTTCTTGTGCCAGCGATCAGTCTTCGGCACCGCCACAAAACCGAAGCGACGGGCAACGGCACGCACCAGCGGCGTCAGTATCAGCGCTAAACAAAAGGAGGCGGCAACAGCCAGAAGAGTACGCGGACTAAAGGGCATGAGCGGGAAAACTATGCCACAAAAAGGCACAAAAAGCACAAAATGATATTTCAGCGCGAGCCGCTCATATTAAACCTTTATGTGCCTTTTGTGCCTTTTTGTGGCTATCTTTTTTGTCTCTGATATTCGACGACTCTTTCGAGGATACCGTCAAGCTTCATTTCCGGACGGAAACCAACCAGTTCGCTGACCTTCGCGATGTCGGGGACGCGACGCGGCATGTCTTCGAAACCTTCCTCGTAAGCCTCGTCGTAAGGCACAAACACGATCTCGGAGTTCGATTGAGTGATCTCTTTCACTCGTCCGGCGAGTTCGAGGATCGAGATCTCTACGTTCGAACCGATGTTGAAGACCTGTCCCACCGCGTCGCCGTGCTCCATCAGTTTAACGAGCGCGCCGACCACATCGCCGACGTAACCAAAACAACGACTCTGTTTGCCGTCGCCGTAAACAGTTATCGGCCGGCCTGCAAGCGCCTGCTTCACAAACGTCGGAATCACCATACCGTATTGGCCGGTCTGTCGTGGTCCAACTGTATTGAAGAGTCGCACGACGATCGTCGGCAGCTTCTTTTCGCGCCAGTAAGCGAGCGCGAGAAATTCATCGATGGCTTTCGAGCAGGCGTAACTCCAACGTCCTTTCGTCGTCGCGCCCATCACGAGATTGCCGTCTTCACGAAAAGGCACGTCAGTGCTGAGACCATAGACTTCGGAAGTCGAGGCAATCAGAACTCTTTTCTTCTTCTTGTTCGCGAGTGCCAGGACCACTTCCGTACCGCGCACATTCGTTTCGATAGTCCGCACCGGGCTCTCGACGATCAGCTTCACACCGACAGCGGCTGCGAGGTGAAAGATCACGTCGCATTGATCGATCAACTCCGCCGTTACCGGCGTGTTGTGAACCGTCTCAATCGTGTAATGAAAACGCGGATGGCCTTTGAGATGTTGGATGTTCTCGATCGTGCCGGTCGAGAGATCGTCGATAACGTAAACTTCGTCGCCGCGTTGAATGTAAGCGTCGCTTAAGTGTGATCCGATGAAACCTGCACCGCCCGTGATGAGTACTCGCAACCGTAAGCTCCTTAATCAGTGTCGCCGCAAAGAAGCGCGAGTAGCGGGAAGCATCTCCGCCTCTTGTGCCTCTTTGTGTCGTAATTCGGCGTACAAATCTTTAATGTCTTCAAACAAACGTTCTTTGGAATAGTTCACTTCTACAAACTCGAGGCCGGCATCACCGAGTTCCTGCCGCAGAGATCGATCGCGAATGATACGACTCAACGCCATAACGAACGCTTCTTCGTCATCAGCCGGCACTGCGATACCACGCCGGCAAACCTGGTATGGTCCATCTTCAACCACGTCGCCCAGCAGATCGACAACTCCACCGACACTCGTCGCGACCACCGGTCGCGCATTCGCCATCGCTTCGATCAGCGTCAACGGCGTGCCTTCGTTCTTCGACGTCAGCGCCACGATATCAAGTGCCGGATAAAAATACTCGGGATCTTTTCTACTGCCGACAAAGATCACGTCCTTTTCGAGTCCTAGCGCGTGCTGTTGATCTTCAAGACTTTCACGCAAACCCCCGTCGCCGATAACGATGAAGCGCACCGCGCCTTGCCTGCGACACGCCGGGTCGATCGCTTTCAAACGCGCAACAACGTTCAGGAACATCTCGTGGTTCTTGATCTCGGTCAAACGTCCGACGATGCCAATCAGTAGCGCGTCATCGGGAATGCAAAGCTCGTGACGAAACTTCGCGCGCCGCTCTGCGTGTTCGGCAAAGACGCCGAGATCCATACCCAACGGCACCACTCTGAACTGCTTGAGCCGGCCCACCCGAAACTTCTCGCCAATCTCGGTACGCTGCTGTTTGCTGACAACTATCAAGCGATCCGTCACCAGCTTCGCGAGCAGTCTCTCGATCGTCAGAAACAATTGCGTTCGACGGCGCCCGTAATAGCTGTGAAAAACGTGGCCGTGATAAGTGTGAACAAACTTGCACCGGCGCGGTTTGCCGATGAGTGTTCCGGGCGTCAACCAGCGATACAGGAAACCGGCAGTGCGTCCGACAGTGCCCGCTTTGGCGGTGTGTGTGTGAACGATGTCGGGGCGCTCACGTAAAAACAGACGGAATAGTTTCCAGACTGTAACTGCGTCGTTCAATGAGATCTCGCGGCTCATCTGCGGAATGTATAGCGGAAAGACGCCGAGTTCGGCGGCGAAGTAACCCATGTCTTCTTCACCTTCAGGCACCTTACCCGCGATGAGCAAAGTGTTGTAGCCGTCTTCTCGCAGACCCTCAGTCAACCAGGCAACGTGCTTCGCCGGCCCGCCAACATTCAAGCGCGCGATGACACGGATGACTTTGGTGTGATACGCGTCCGACATGAAGAAACAGTTTCACGCAAAGGCGCGAAGTGAGCAAAGATGCAGAGTTGACCTTTGAGTTGATGAACCCCCATTGCGCCTTTGCTCACTTTGCACTTTTGCGTGAAACTTTCTCACAATCCTAGTCTTCCATTCTAAAGATCGTGTCGCCGTTGTTTTCGTGGCGGATCTCGTCGACTTCCTCTTTCCTTCCGTGACCACGATAAAGCCTGTTCGGACAGTTGATCACGATCCCGTCCACGTCACCAACATTCTGATACGCATGCACCACGCCCGCCGGGATCAGGATCGATGCCGGATTATCCTGGCCAATCACGAGTGTCGTCATGTAACGATAGGTCTCTGAATCCTCGCGATTGTCCCAGAGTCGCAGTTTGAAGTTCGATGGACCAAGGAAATAAAATAAGTCGGCTTGATCGACATGTTCATGAGGTCCGCGCGTGACCCCGGGATTGGTCGCCGAGATATAAGCCATCACCGGAAAAAACTCTTCAGCCAGACTGTCATGCCGAAAAAGCTCAGCCAGCCAGCCGCGCGAATCGAAAGCTCTTGTTAACTGCTTAACCACTACTCCCTTGATCTCACCGTCTCTAAACGGGTCCGGCATTAGCAGCTACCTCTTCGGGCATCAAATTCATTTTGTTGGCTCCAGTTTCAGCGACCAGATTCGAGGCCCGCAACAAACTCTCAAATGTTCCCGCATCGGTCCACCAGCCCTCGAGCTCTTCCCACGTCATCTCATCGCGCTCGATGTAGGCGTTGTTGACGTCGGTGATCTCGAGCTCGCCGCGACCGGAAGGCTTGAGCGAACGAATGATGTCGTAGACGTCAGCGTCGTACATGTAAACACCAATCACTGCGTAGCCTGACTGAGGTTTGAGCGGCTTCTCATCGATCCGCACGACGCGACCACCATCGAAACGCGGCACACCAAAGCGCTGCGGATCTGGCACTTTCTTGAGAATGATCTTGGCCCCACTGCGCTGCCGGCGATAAGCCTCAACGGCAGAGCGAATGTTGCCTTCGATGATGTTATCGCCCAGCACCACGCAAACTGGTTCGTCCGAAGCGAAGTGTTCGACGAGTGAGAGGGCCTCGGCGATGCCGCCTTCGCCTTCCTGGTAAGCGTAGTTGAGGTGTTTCAAGCCGAATGCTTTGCCGTTCCCGAGCAGGCGCAGAAACTCGCCGGCCGAACTGCCACCCGTCACCACCATGATGTCGTTGATACCGGCATTCACGAGTGTTTGAATGGGGTAGTAGATCATCGGCTGGTTGTAAACCGGCAGCAGATGTTTATTTGTGACGGAGGTGAGGGGACGCAATCTCGTCCCTAAGCCTCCAGCTA
>Ga0068859_100008688_pt1 | contig 10270 bp, 4 predicted proteins | sample KBSSwiS22_FD_66585 | JGI IMG/M metagenome (GOLD analysis project Ga0068859, IMG submission 66585) | Switchgrass rhizosphere microbial communities from Kellogg Biological Station, Michigan, USA - KBS Switchgrass S2-2 | ecosystem: Host-associated > Plants > Roots > Rhizosphere > Soil ...
GCGATCGTTCGTGTATTCCAGGTACCGGTCGATGGCATGGAAGAACCAAAGCGTGGCGTCGGCCGTGTGATAGAGGCCATGATGTTCGGCTTCGGGAAAGAGGTTGGGGATCAGGCCGTCGCGGATGTGCCGGGCGAACGTGCGCAGGATCCAGCCGGCTTCGGCGTGGCGTCCGGTCGTCAGGGTCAATCCCTCCAGGCTGATCATCGTGTCGCGGCCCCAATCGGTGAACCAGTGATAACCCGCGATGATGGTGCGCACTTCGTCGCCCGTGGCGCTGGCGCGGGCGGTGTCGGCGACGCGCCCGACGGGTTCGATGATGAACTGGTCGGCGGCGAGGACGAGGTCGGCGACCGGGCTTTGGCGCGCGGGGGCGGGCGCGAGTTGGACGAGGCGTTCGCAGCGGCGATGATGCAGTTCGAGCGCTTCTTCCGGGTCGAGCGCCGACAGCTTTTCCCAGGGTTCGGCCGAGGCGGCGAAGGTGGCGAGTTTGCGCGGCGTCAGTTCGAAGCGAAAAAAGCCGGGGCTGTAAAGGACGCCGCGCGATTCATAACCGCGCTCGGCGTCGCGTTCGTAAAACACTTCCTGGCGCGACCCGCCGTCGTTCGTGAAACAGGTTTCATCCGCGCGCAACATCAGGCGCAGCGTGGGCGACTGGCGGGTGGAGATCTCGTAACGCCGGCCGGAACTGGTCAGGTAATACGTTTCCGGCATCTCCCGCGTCACGGGCTGTTCATGTCCGCGAAAATGCAGGAACGGCCGGAGCTGGAGCTGGACGTGATCGGGGCCGGAGAGCAGGCGATAATTGATGTAGGCGGTGTTCTGGCCGTGCAACAGGAGCAATTGTTTTTCGATGACCATGCCGTGGAGTTCGTAACGCCAGATCGGCAGGAGGTTTTCCAGGCGAAATTCCTTGAGATAGGGGCAGGGCGGGACGCTGCGGTCGTGGGGGATCTCGACGTCGCTGATCTGTTCCCAGCGGCCGTCGGGCAGGCGGACGCATTCGAGCAGGTGATTGAGGAGCATGGTGCGTCCGAACGGTTCCGACAGCGCGGCGACGAGCAGGCCATGGTAACGCCAGGTCAGGCAGCCGGACAATGTGCCGGACGCATAACCGCCCAAGCCGTTGGTCGCGAGCCATTGGCGCCGGAGGACGCCGTGGGTCTCCTCCAGGGAGGTTCGCGGGATTTCGATGCGTCGTATCAATTTTTCCATGGTCATTCCGTGGGTTCAAAAACGAGCGCCGCGTGCCCGGGGATCTCCCAGTTCGCGCCGTTGAACGGCGGCGTCCCCAGGCCGCCGTACACCGGCTCTTCACTCGACCAGCGCAAATCCCATCGCCGTCCCGCCGGCGGCGCCAGCAACGGCTCGGGCGCCGGGGCCAGGTGCAGGTCGATGCCGAGGTTCACGATCAACAACCGGTCATCACCGTCGTCGCCAAAAAATCGGAGCAGGAACGCTTCCGGCCCGAGCACGGCGCCGTCGAGGCTGTGCGGGTCACGGAAAACCGCGTCTTCCCGCCGCAGGCGGATGAGGTCTCCGTGCAGCTGGTAAAGGCCGGAATATTTTTCACGCTCGCCGAAATCCAGTTTGCAGCGCGTGAACGTGTTTTTGTCCGCGGGATCGGTGATGAACGGGTCCATCTCGACCGAAGCCATGCTGCGGAACTGCGACAGGAATTTCCGCCGGCCTTCGACCACTTTGACGGCGAGGTCCGGTTCATGGTCGGCGAAATACAGGAACGGCGCCGACGCCGCGAATTCCTGTCCCTGGAACAGCATCGGCGTGTTCGGCCCGAGCAGCAGCAACGCCGTCAGCGCGCGGCATCGCCCGGGACTCGTCAACTGGTGCAGCCGCTGGCCCCGCAGCGAATTGGCGATCTGGTCATGGTTTTGCAGGAAGACGATGAATCGTTCCGCCGGGAGGTCGAGCGCCGGCGTGCCGCGGTTTTTCTTTTGCCAGATGTACCATTGGCCCTGGTAGAGAAAACCATGCTTGGCCGACGAGATGAATTCCTGCGGCGTGCCTTTGTAATCGGTATAATACGCTTCGTTGCGCCCGGTCAACGCCACCATCGCGCTGTGATGGAAATCGTCGTTCCATAACCCATCCGCGTCGAAGCCGTCCGCATCGGCCGGCCGCACCAGCTTCGCTTCCTGCGGTTCGTTCTCGGCCAGGATGTAGATGCGCCGTCGCCCGGCGGCCTGCCGGGCCGTGCGGATGATCTCGGCGACGATCGGGTCCGCGGAGGCGTCGAAGATCTGCTGGGTCGCATCCAGCCGGAGGCCGTCGAGATGGAATTCCGAGATCCAATAAGCCGCGTTCGTCAGGAAAAATTCCCGGACCGGCCCGCTGTTGTCGCCGTCGAAATTGATCGGGTCGCCCCATTCGTTCGCGTAACGGGTCGTGAAATAGTCCGGCGAAAATTCGCGCAGATAATTACCGGACGGTCCGAAATGGTTGTACACGACGTCCAGGATCACGCCCAGGCCGTGCGCATGCGCCTGGTCGACGAACCGGCGAAGGTCGTCCGGCGTGCCGTACAGCCGTGTCGGGGCGAACTGGTTGACGCCGTCGTAGCCCCAGCCGAAGCTGCCGACGAAATCGGCGACGGGCATGATCTCAAGGGCGGTGATGCCCAGGCGGGCGAGTTCGGGCAGTTCTTTTGCCGCCGCGCCCCACGTGCCTTCAGGTGTGAACGTGCCGATGTGCATCTCATAGATGACATTGCCTCGGCTCCGGATCCCGGGCCAGTCATCGTCGGTCCAGGGAAATGAGGGGTCGATGACCTGCGACGGGCCGTGCGGTCCGTCGGGTTGGAAGCGGGAGGCGGGATCGGGGAAGGCGCCGGTATCGAGGACGAACTTGTATCGCATCCCGGCGACGGCATCGTCGACCGTGGCGGAAAAATAGCCGTTCGTTTCGGGTTCGAGTTCGACGCGGTGGCCGCCGGGAACGTCGGGATTGAACTGGACGGAAACGGAATTGGAAGCCGGGGCCCAGACCCGGAAGTGGACGCCGCCGTGCGGCAAAACTTCCGCTCCGATCGGAAACCGTCGTCTGGCCTCCCGCGCGGCAGTCGGAAATTCAGCTAGCGCGTTTTTTGACACACCATTTGAGAGCCAAATCCATACCGTCGAGCGGTTTGGTCAATCCCCCGAAATCCGCATTTTCCAAAATTGCAGAACGCCTTGGGCCACGGTCACAGCGATGCAGTTTGCAGGGCATAAAAGTTTATTTCCTCTCCGCCCAAACGGGGAGAGGGTCAGGGCGGGGGATTTGATGTGGGGTTGCAGTGTTGGTGTCGATTTTTTGGCAGCAATCTAGCTGGACGAAAGGCATGAGTGAAACGTGCGGTGATTTTTTGGTGGAACGGCTTCACCAGTGGGGCGTCGAACGCATCTACGGCTATCCCGGTGACGGCATCAACGGCATCATGGGCGCGCTGGAGCGGGCGGAAAAAAATTCCCATCCGATCGAATTCGTCCAGGTGCGACACGAGGAGATGGCGGCGTTCATGGCGTGCGGCCACGCCAAGTTCACCGGCGAAGTCGGCGTTTGCCTCGCCACGTCCGGTCCCGGCGCCATCCACCTGTTGAACGGCCTTTACGACGCCAGGATGGACCACGCGCCCGTCGTCGCCATCGTCGGCCAGCAATCGCGCCAATCGCTCGGGGGCAGTTACCAGCAGGAAGTCGACCTGCTGTCGCTTTTCAAGGACGTCGCCAGCGAATTCGTCCACATGGCGTCGCATCCGGCGCAGATCCGGCACCTTGTCGACCGTGCCATCCGCATCGCCAAGGCCGAACGGACCGTCACCTGCATCATCATCCCCAACGACATCCAGGAGGCCAAAGCCGTCCGTGAACCGGAACATCTCCACGGCACGATCCATTCCGGCGTCGGCCATTCGGTGTCGCTGGTCCTGCCCGAGGCGAAAGCATTGCATCGGGCGGCCGCGGTCCTGAACGAAGGCAGACGCGTCGCCATCCTCATCGGCGCCGGGGCCTTGCACGCGGGCAACGAAGTCATCGAGGCCGCCGAAGTCCTGGGCGCCGGCGTGGCCAAGGCGTTGCTCGGCAAAGCGGCGTTGCCGGATGACCTGCCGTTCGTCACGGGCGCCATCGGCCTGCTCGGCACCAAACCGAGTTGGGACATGATGAAGGATTGCGACACGTTGTTCATGATCGGCACGAGTTTTCCGTATCCCGAATTTTTGCCGAAGGCAGGCCAGGCGCGCTGCGTGCAGATCGATATCGACCCTCGCATGTTGAGCATCCGGTACCCGGCCGAAGTCTGCCTGGCCGGCGACAGCGCGGAGACGTTACGGGCGCTGCTGCCGATGTTGAAGCTGAAGAAGGACCGCTCCTGGCAGAAAAAGATCGAGAAGGGGATCGCGCAGTGGTGGAAGGTCCTCGAAGCGCGCGCGATGAACGAAGCGGAACCGTTGAACCCGCAGCGCGTCTTCTGGGAATTGTCGCCGCGGCTCCCGGACAATTGCATCCTCGCCTCCGACTCGGGCTCGGCGGCGACGTGGTTCGCGCGCGACCTGAAGATCCGGCCCGGCATGATGGCGTCCCTGTCCGGCACCCTGGCGACGATGGGCCCCGGCGTGCCTTATGCCATCGCCGCGAAATTTGCCTACCCGGACCGTGTCGCCATCGCGATGGTCGGCGACGGCGCCATGCAGATGAACGGCAACAACGGCCTGATCACCATCGCCAAATACTGGAAGGAATGGGCCGACCCGCGCCTCATCGTCCTCGTGCTGAACAACGGCGATCTCAACATGGTCACCTGGGAGCAGCGCGTCATGGCCGGCGACCCGAAATATCTCAGGTCGCAGGACCTGCCGGATTTTTCATACGCCCGCTATGCCGAGATGCTCGGGCTCAAAGGCATCCGCCTCGACCACCCGGACAACGTCGCCATGGCGTGGGAAGAGGCGCTGGATTCGGATTGTCCGGTGGTGATCGACGCCATCGTCGACCCGGAAGTGCCACCGTTGCCGCCGCATATCTCGGTGAAGCAGGCGCGGAATTTCATGAGCGCGTTGCTGCATCGCGACGTCCATGCCGGCCGCATGATCCGCCAATCGTATCGCGACCTGATCGAAAATTATTTGCCGCATAAGAACGGTCATTAGTCCGGTGATCTGCGGCGGCGAATAGTAGCCGTGGACGTTAGTCCGCGCTAACAAGGAATGTGCCGACTGACGCCGGTGGCTGCAGAGATTTGAAAGCTGGAGCAACGATCCAACATGCGGAGGTGACGGTGTTCAAGGTGCCGACCGATTTTCCGGAATCCGACGGCACGCTGGAATGGGACGCGACGACGCTGGTGCTCGTCGAACTGGCCGCGGGGCGGACCCGCGGCCTGGGCTACACCTACGCGCATGGTTGTTGCGCGGAATTGATGCGGGAAACGTTGTTTCCGCTCGTCGTGGGAAGTGATGCCATGGATGTCCGCGCCACCTGGAACAAGATGAATGTCGCCGTTCGAAATTTTGGCCGGCATGGGATCGCCGCCACCGCGATCGCCGCGGTCGACGTCGCCCTCTGGGACCTCAAAGCCCGTTTGCTCAACACCTCGCTCATCAACCATCTCGGCGCCGTCCGTGACCGGATCCCCGTCTACGGCAGCGGCGGGTTCACCTCCTATCCCGAAAAACGATTGCGCCATCAGTTCGAAGGCTGGGTCGACGAAGGCATCACGATGGTGAAGATGAAGATCGGTCGTGACCCGGCGGCGGATGTTCCACGCGTCAAAGCGGCGCGGAAAGCGGTCGGGAAAAACGTTCGCCTGTTCGTCGACGCCAACGGCGCGTATTCCGTCGGGCAGGCGGTGTCCTTCGCGGAGAAATTCTCGGAACACCATGTGAGCTGGTTCGAAGAGCCGGTCGGCTCGGATGATCTGGCCGGGCTGCGGTCCGTTCGCGAACGTGCGCCGGGCGGCCTGGAGGTTTCCGCCGGTGAATATAATTACGATGCCTGGCAGGCGCGTCAGATGCTCGAAGCGCAGGCCGTCGATGTGTTGCAGGCCGATGCGACGCGTTGCGGGATCACCGGCTTTTTGCAGGCGGCGGAATTGTGCGACGCCTTCCAGGTGCCCTTGTCGTCGCACACCGCGCCGGCATTGCATGCCCATCTGTGTTGCGCCGCCTCCCGCGCCCGTCATGCCGAATATTTCCATGATCACGTCCGGATCGAACAGATGTTTTTCGACGGCCCCACGACGCGGCACCAGGACGGATTTTTGCGGCCCGACCCGGCGCGGCCGGGATTGGGATTGGAATTCAAAAGAAAAGACGCGGAGAAGTTTAGGCGATGAAAAATCGGTTGATTTGCCCTCACCCTGGCCCTCTCCCATCCGATGGGAGAGGGGACAGGATTCGGTTGTCCTGGTTGGTTCGTGCGTTCATTGCGCGAATCCAGGCCGTTCGATTTATCACATGAGCACACATACGCCGCCATCATCACATCGCCGCGACGAGCCGCGCAATCATTGGCACGGCGATGCCCTCGCGTTGGAACGGGCGCTGGCGGAAGCCGTGTCCGGCGAGGTGCGTTTCGACACCGGCTCGCGCGCGCTGTACTCGACGGATTCCTCGAATTACCGGCAGGTACCGATTGGCGTGGTGGTGCCGAAATCGATCGATGACGTCGTCGAGACGGTCGCGTTATGCCGGCAATTCGGCGCGCCGGTCCTCTCACGGGGCGGGGGCACGAGCCTGGCCGGGCAATGCTGCAACGTCGCCGTGGTCCTGGATTTCTCGAAGTATCTCCGTCACATCGTGGAACTCGATCCGCGCCGGCGATCCGCGCGTGTCCAGCCGGGGATCGTCCTCGACGACCTGCGCGCGCAGGCCGAAAAACATCACCTGACGTTCGGCCCGGACCCGTCGACGCACAATTGCTGCACGCTCGGCGGGATGATCGGCAACAATTCCTGCGGCGTCCATTCGGTGATGGCCGGCAAAACAGTCGACAACATCGAGGAACTGGAAGTGCTGACCTATGACGGCCTGCGGATGAGGGTCGGGCGGACGAGTGACGAAGAATTGCTGCAGATCATCCGTGAAGGCGGGCGGCGTGGGGAGATCTACCGTGACCTGAAACACCTGCGCGACCGTTACGCGGCGTTGATCCGTAAAAAATATCCGAAGATCCCGCGGCGGGTGTCCGGTTACAACCTCGACCAGCTCCTGCCGGAGAACGGCTTCGACGTCGCCAAGGCGTTGGTGGGCACGGAAGGCACCTGCGTGACGGTCCTCGAGGCGAAGACGCGCTTGATCCACAGCCCGCCCTTCCGGGTCGTGCTCGCGCTCGGTTATCCCGACGTCTATCACGCCGGCGATCACGTCCCCGAGGTCCTCGAACACCATCCGCTTGGCCTGGAAGGCGTGGACGAGACGCTTGCCCGCAACATGAAGAAGCTGGGGATGCACGCCGAGGACCTCAAGCTGTTGCCGGAGGGGAACGGCTGGTTGATCGCCGAGTTCGGCGGCGATTCGCGCGACGAGGCGCTGGGACAGGCGCGCCGGGTGATGCGGCGGTTGAAAAAATTCTGGGGCCGCGGGCCGACGATGAAATTGTATGACGACCCGCATGAGGAGGAAAAGATCTGGGAGATCCGCGAATCCGGCCTGGGCGCGACGGCGCGCGTGCCGGGCGACCCGGTGACCTGGGAAGGCTGGGAGGACAGCGCGGTGCCGCCGCACCTGGTGGGCATCTACCTGCGCGCGCTGCGGAAACTGTTCAATAAATTCGGTTATGCCTGCTCGTTGTATGGCCATTTTGGCGACGGCTGTATCCACACGCGCATCGATTTCGGGCTGAAAGACAAACGCGGCATCGAGAAATATCGGCGTTTCGTCCAGGAAGCGGCCGCGCTCGTCAGCAGCTTCGGCGGCTCGCTTTCCGGCGAACACGGCGACGGCCAGTCCAAGGCCGAGCTGCTGCCCGTCATGTTCGGCGACGAACTGGTCCAGGCGTTCCGTGAGTTCAAGTTGATCTGGGACCCGGAGAACCGGATGAACCCGGGCAAGGTCGTGAATCCTTTCCGCAATGATGAGAACCTTCGGCTCGGCGCGGGATACAATCCGTGGCAGCCGGCGACGAAATTTTTCTATCCGGAAGACGGCGGCAACTTCTCCGAAAGCATGTTGCGCTGTGTCGGTGTGGGAAAATGCCGGCGCGGCGAAGGCGGTACGATGTGCCCGAGCTACATGGTCACCCGCGAGGAACGGCACACGACGCGCGGGCGGGCGCGGTTGCTGTTCGAGATGTTGCAGGGCGAAGTCATCCGCGACGGCTGGCGCAGCAAGGAAGTGCGCCGGGGCCTCGACCTGTGCCTGTCGTGCAAGGGCTGCCAGTCAGATTGCCCCATGCACGTGGACATGGCGACCTACAAGGCGGAGTTCTTGTCGCACTACTACCAGGGACGGTTGCGCCCGCGCACGGCCTATGCGATGGGCTTGATCCGCTGGTGGGCGCGGATGGCGTCGAAGATGCCGCGCCTGGTGAATTTTCTCGGCCGCGCGCCGGTGACGGGCGCGGTGATGAAATGGCTGGCGGGAATCTCGCAGAAACGGAAGTTGCCGCAATTTGCGACGCAAACTTTCAGGGAATGGTGGTCTTTGCGGACGGCCATCGTTGGAGTTCAAGCTTTAGCTTGTCCGGGGAACAGGCTGAAGCCTGAACTCCAACCGGTGGTCCTTTGGGTGGACACCTTCAACGATCATTTTCATCCGGAGATCCTGAAGGCGGCGGTGGAGGTATTGGAAACGACGGGACATCGCATCCTTTTGCCGGAGCAAAAGCTCTGTTGCGGCCGGCCGCTCTACGATTACGGGATGCTCGACCTGGCGAAAAAATTGCTCGGCGACATCCTGGTTTCGATGCGCCAGGCGATCCGCGACGAAATTCCCGTGGTCGGGCTCGAACCCAGTTGCGTGGCGGTGTTCCGCGACGAATTGAAACGGCTGTTTCCCTTCGACGAAGACGCGCGGCGGCTGTCGCAGAACGTGATGACACTGGCGGAATTCCTGGTGCGGCATACGCATTTTGATTTTCCGCGGCTGATGGAGCAGGCGGTGGTGCATGGGCATTGCCATCAAAAGGCGGTGATGAAGATGGACGCCGAGACGGAACTGTACCGTCGGCTGGGATTGGAGTTCGAGCTGTTGGATTCGGGCTGTTGCGGCATGGCGGGGTCGTTCGGGTTCGAAGCGGAACATTACGAGGTGTCGGTGAAATGCGGCGAACGGATGCTGTTGCCCGTGGTACGCGAGGCGCAGGGGAGGAAGCTGGTGATCGCCGACGGCTTCAGTTGCCGCGAACAGATCGAGCAATTGACCGGACATCGGGCGTTGCACACGGCGGAAGTCGTGTTGAAAGCGTTGCGGCAGGGCAGCCGGGTGAATCCCGAAGGCAAGAAGATCCAGCCGCAGCAGACGGTCCCCGAGATGCAGGAACAATCGGCGTTGAAAAACCGCAAGCAGGCCGAACCGATGGAAGCGAAGTGACCCGGCGTCTCAACCTCTGGAGTGATCGGTGGGTTGTTTGTGAAGTTTGCGAAGGCGGCGAAAGCTCACCAGTTGCCGATGCTTCTCATCCCAAAGCCGGAAGGTGAACGATTTGAAACTCGAAAACAACGTGACCGGTTTGATTTCGCGGAACAGGGGATCGGCTTTGTGACATCTCTCGAGGTTATAATTGGGAATGCGCGGGCTCAGGTGGTGGATATGGTGGAAGCCGATGTTCCCGGAAAACCATTGGAGGATCCGGGGCAATTTATAGAAAGAGCTCCCTTGCAACGCCGCCGCGACAAAACTCCAGTCTTTGCCCCGCTCCCAATAGACGCCTTCGAATTGATGTTGGACATAAAACAGCCACACGCCGGCGCCGCCGGCCACCAACAGGATGATCAATTGGATCAGCAGATAGTTAAGGATGCCGAAGATCGAGCTGAGCAAGATGGCCAGGCCCAGGACCGCCACATTCATCACATGGACCGAATGCCGTTCGCGGACGTTGGCTTTAGGCGAGGGAAACCGTTGCCGGACGACGAACAGGAACAACGGCGCGATGGCGAACAGCACCACCGGGTTGCGCGCCAGCCGGTAGGCGAATTTTTTCCAGCGCGACGACTCCAGGTATTCCTGCACCGTCATCGTCCAGACGTCGCCGGTGCCGCGTTTGTCGAGATGACCCGCGCTGCCGTGATGGACGGCATGTTCCCATCGCCAATGATAAAATGGGGTAAACGT
>Ga0068859_100008689_pt1 | contig 10269 bp, 6 predicted proteins | sample KBSSwiS22_FD_66585 | JGI IMG/M metagenome (GOLD analysis project Ga0068859, IMG submission 66585) | Switchgrass rhizosphere microbial communities from Kellogg Biological Station, Michigan, USA - KBS Switchgrass S2-2 | ecosystem: Host-associated > Plants > Roots > Rhizosphere > Soil ...
ATCGCCCGTGCCGCCGGGGTTGTTCGCCGCCGTCGGTCCGGTGGAAGAGCCCCACCAGTTGCGGCGCGCGTTGCCCGCGACGGTGACTCCCAGGGTGTTGCCCTCGAAGGCGTTCGGGTTGGTGTCACCGCTGAGATCGATCTGGTTGAACAGAACGGAAGCGGCCGCATAGTTGTTCTGGAACAAGGTCTTCTTGACGATGGCCGAGTCGAACACGCCGAGATGGGAGCAGTTGCGGACGACCGACGAATCCAGGAAGCCCCAGCCGATGTCGAAGGGCCAGGTGGCCCCGACCATCGCGCCGTCGATGACGGCGTGCCGGATGCGATAGAAGTTTTGCAGGGTCCCCCAGTGCGCGCCGGGGCTGGCCTGCTCGAACGTGACGGGGCGCTCCTTGGTCCCGTAGACCGCGACGTAGCTCGGGTCGCCTTTCATGCCGACGCCGGCGGCGATCTTCAGGCGGGCGCCTTCGAGGATCTTGAGCGAACCGCCGTGCTGCGCGTAGAGCTCCGGAATGAAGTAGGGCACGCCGGCGTCGGCCCAGATCGTGGACGGACCGCCGTGGTCGGGCCCGGGGACGTAGATGAGGTTGTTGATGTTGCCGCTCGCCGGGAGCACGCTCCCCGGCAGAATGCCGGCGCTTTCGATCTGGACGGGGTACGTGTTGTTGGTCAGCGCGACGTCGGGACCGATCGAAAAATTCCCGTCGAGGAGCCCCAGCCCGAAACCGGTCGTCCCTCCCTGACCGTCAATCGGGGTCGTGACGTTGCGGACGACGATCGTGTCCAGCCGCGTCCCTTGCGGCGCGGCGTCCACGCCGATGCCTTTGCCGTCCGCGGTGATGTTCGTCATGAACGGGTAGTCGCGGATGAACCGGGATGTGGAGCTGTTGAGCGTGACGTCCCGGAGAAGGAGCGTGTAGTTCGTGATCGTGAACTCGCTGTTGTCGAACGTCACGCGCTCGAACGCGCCGAATCCCGTGCCGGAGAACAAGTCGGCGAAGACGACGCCGTTCGGCCCGTGGAAGGTCGCGTCCGTGATCAGGAGCGTGCCGTTCGCAAGCGGGCGCACCTGCCCACCGAATTGCGTGAAGGCCGCCTGGAGCGTGCCGCCTTCGACCTCGATCATCGGCGGGAACACGGAGACCGCGTCGAAGACGACGGGAGCTTGCGCCGAGCCGCCCGCGCTGAGGGTCCCTTCCACTCGGAGCGTGCTGTCGGTCAACACCTGGACGTGAACGCCGGGCTGCACCATGACGGTGCCGCCTGCAGTGATGGTCACCGTTCCCCCCAGGATCACGATGGGGCTCATGGCCGTCGTCCAGGTGACCGTCTCCCCGCTGTGGGGCAGTGGATACGATCCACTCACGGGGGCGCTCACGGTCAGCGAGTCGATGCCGAAGTCGCCGGTGAAGCTGGCACTACTGGATTGAGCCGGCAGGTAGAACCGGAGCGCGATCCGTCCGTTGCCCGGGAGCGTGACGCTCTGCTCCGTCCAGGGCCGGTTCTCGACGTCGGGGACGTCCAGCAACAGCGTCGTGAAGCTGCCGACGTCGTTGGCTCCGATTCCGGTGCTCGTGCCGCCGCCCGGTGCATAGCGAACCTGCAAGCGTGCGTTCGGGGTACAGCACGGATACTCGGCGTTTCGAACGTAGAAGCGAACGATGTCCCCGTTGGTCTGACCTGGAATGGAGGGGAGGATGGCCCAGGAGCTGGCCGCGGCACTCGCGTTCCAAACCCCGGCGACGGTGGCGCTGACGGTGAGGCATCCGGCTCCGGCTTGAGGCTCGAAGGAATCGCCCGACCAGGAGCCCGAACCCGCCGGCTGGCTCTGATTGCGGAAGATCCATCCCGCCGCGATGAGATTCGCCGGCCCGTGCTGCCCAACGCTCACGGATCCCACGGCGTCGAAGCTCTGACTGAAGCTCGCCGCCGCCGTGCAGACCGAAATCGACGCAGCCACCGCAAGCGCCGCCGCCGTCCAAGTCTTCAGCCTGAAATGCTCCGCATGACTCCTGCTCATCGCTTCTCCTCCAGGACAGCTGACGCCCGTTCCGCGCTCACGGCACCGGGAGAGCTCCATCGCGGCCGCCCGTCGGGCACATACCGGGAGAACGACACTCGCCGGGGGTGCCCGAAGACCAGCTCCCCTGCGGGCCGTCCGCGCGGACGATCCAGTAGTAGCCGGCTCCGGGCGCCGGCACTTCGGGAGCCGGTATCGACGTCGCCCCGGGTGCCGACAGGAAATCGAGAATTCCGTAGGTCGCAACGCGCGACAGATCACCCCGGACCCAGTCGACGTCGCTCGGTGCGTCCCAGCCGAACGTGACCTTGTTGAGGGCGCGCAGGGTTTGCCCGAAGGGTGCGAGAGGGCAGGTCGCGGTCGCCGTATCGGTGCGGACTGTGTTCTGTCCGCCCGAGCCGTCGCTGGCGTCGAGGTAGGCCACCTCCACGACGTCGCCCGCTCTGACGCGCAGAACTCCCGCGCCGTCGGCGGCCCCCAACGGGACGCTGCCCATGAACACGCCCGCATCGGCGGAGATCTCGGTCAGCGGCACCATCTCCCCTCCGGGCTCACTCGTCGAGGACACGCGGACGAGCGTGGTCTCGGCGACGTTCGGGTCGGAGTTGAGATCGCAGTCCGTCAATCCGATCACGGCGTCCTCGCCACACGCGTATCCCTGGCGGACGAGATTGACCCACCCGGCGGACGAGCAGCCGCGCAGGAGCGCAACGCCCTCGCTGACCGCGCTGATCCACAGCGAGCCCTGCGCGTCGAAGGCCACGTTCCCCAGTTGGTAGTGAGGCAGCGGAGATTCCCCGTAGCTGTGGACCGTCCAGTTCGAGGCGAGAGCCGGATCTCCGCGGATGAGGGCCACTCCATTCGGGAACGGCGTCACCGATCCGAAGTCGGCCGCGGCGAGGCCGATGGTTCCGTCCTCGCGGACATCGATGCCCCTGATGGCGTTCGCCGGCAGGGGTGAGTTGCTCGTATCGAAGAGGGTCAGGTCGACCCCGTCCCAGCGCGCGAGGCCGCGCTGGGTGCCGATCCACAGCGTGTCGTCGGGCCCGACCGAAAAAGCGTTCACCCCGCCCCAGTCGAAGAACAGGGACTCATCCCCCAGCATGCTCCAGCTGTGACCGTCCCACTTGTGCAGCGCGAACGACCCGGTGACCCACACGTTTCCCCGGGAGTCGGCCTTCATGCCGGGGAGCTCGCCCGCGACGTAGGGCGACACCGCCTCTTTGGCCCACACGCTCCCGTTGAGGCGGAAGACCGCCCCGTCCTGGTCAGCCGCGAACAGGTGGCCATCGGCGTCCTCGGCGAAGAACGTGAACAGCGTCGGCGTCATGCCGGGGTTGTTTTCCCAGTTCCAGAAGCCGTCGAAGCCACCGCTGGTTGAATTCCAGCGCGCGATGCCGTTTCCGCCCATCCAATGGGCGCCGCTGCGGTCCTGATAGCACGCGCCCATGGGCTCGTTGCTGCCGAAGGGATAGACCTCGGCCCCCACGTTGTGCGCGCCCCAGTTGCGCCAACGCTTCCCGTCGAAGCGCGACAGGCCACCCTCGCCGCTCGCCAGCCAGAAGTTGCCTTGGCGGTCTTTCGACATGCGTTCGATGAAGTAATCGGGCATGCCGGTGTTCCAGGTGTTGAGGTCGTGCTTCAACGAACCGTCTCCGAGGAACTGGCCGACGGCTCCCTGCGTTCCGATCCAGACCTCCGAGCTCGCGCGAGCGGGCACGATCTGGAATACCGGATTCAACCCGGTGGCGTAGTCCGTCCACCCCTGCCCGCTGTCCGTGGTCTTGCGCACCCGCCCGTTCCAGTTGCCCAAGTACACGGCCCCGTCTTCGCCGATGCCGATCGCCGTGGGAGTCGCGGGCTCGGAAAAGGCCGTGAAGCCGGAGTGGTCGTACTTGTAGAAAGCATCCCACCCGCCGACGCCGGCCTTCAACCAGATGTTGCCGGCGGTGTCCTCCTCGATATCGTCGAAGCGGTCGACGCTGGAGCCGTGCAGCGTCCAGGTCGAGCCGTTGTACTCCGCGACGCCGTTCAACACCTGGTTCGTGACCCAGACATGTCCGTTGTGATCCACCATCACGTCGTTGAGCCCATTCCAGGGTGGGTTCCAAGGCAATTGCTGTCCGACCTGGAACTTGCGCCACGTGGACCCGTCGAGCTCGAAGATGGCCGCGGTGTTGTTCTGCCGGTTGGAGTTGTTCAGCCAGACATGTCCGTCGGCGCCGACGTCGACGCTCAGGACGGTGTTGTGGAGGAGCGGCGCGTTGGCCGTGGTGTAGACCGTCCACGAGTCCTTGTCCTTCTTCACCAGGCCGTTGTCCGTCGCGATCCAGATGACGCCGCCCGGGCCGAAGTCCAGGTCGTTGACCAAACCGGAAGGCAGCGGCGAATCCCAGCTCGAGTACGTGGTCCAGACACCGGTCGCCATGTCGAGCACACCGACGCCACCATCGGGCCGCCAGCTCTCGTGTGCCGCGACCCACAGCTGGCCGTCGGGCGCCATGCGCACGATGTCCACGAGCACGCCGGGGATGCCGGTGTTGCTGGGCTTGAGGATCCGCCACTCGGACAGGGCGGCCGTGAGGGCCGGAGGGGTGTCGATCTCGCCCACGGATGTCGCGAGTGCGGTGGTCGTGGGAGGCTTGGCCGAGGCGAATGAAAGCGCCGCAAGCGAGCTGATCATGAGCGCGAGCGCAATGCCGCTGGTCTGACGGGCGTCGCGTTTCCTCATCCGTGCCCCCTTTCCCTCGTCATCTCGAGTCCTACCCAGTACGCGGGAAAACGGGCCGAAAACGATCACGATGATCGTGCACCAACGGATCGAACCGGTCCGGAATCAGCTTGGCAGCTTCGTGCGGTAGACGGCCGCCGCGGCGGCGTTGCGTTCCCCGTCGTAAAAGTCGATCAGCCGCCTGAGCGCGGCCACGGTCTTCGGGTTCAAAGGCCCTCGACCCCGAAGCAGGCCGTCGTAGCCCTGGACGAGAAGCGGCTCGGCCTCCACGGAATTCCCGCGACGGCCCAGACACGCGCCCAGCCGGCTCCCGGCTTCCGAGACACGCCAGTGACCGGCCGGGAGGGCGTCGGTCAGTATTTGGCGACCCTGCCGCAAAAGCTGCTCGGCCTCTTCGCTCGATCCTGCCGCAAGACGAGCGGAGCCCAGCGTCATGAGCGACCAGCCGACGTCGGCGTGTTTCTCGCCCAACGCCGCCCTCCGGATCTTCAGGGCTTCGCGCGCCGCGAGCTCGGCGCGGGCGGGATCGTTTTGCGCGAGGAACAGGTCCGAGAGGTCTACGAGCACGTCGGCCACGCGTGGATGCTCGTCGCCATAGGCTTTCCGCTGGATGCGCAGGGCGTCCTCGAGGAGCGGCCGAGCCTCCGAGAATTCCCGCTTCTGCGCGAGCGCACGGCCGAGGTTGGCGAGGCTCATGGCGACCTTCTCGTGGTCCGGGCCGAAGAGCTTGCGGCGCATGTCGAGAGCCTGACGCGCCATGTCGACCCAGGCATCGTCGTCCCCGAGCGCGCCCAACATCGAGCTCAGGTTGCTCAGCTGAAGCGCGACGTCGGGATGCTCGTCGCCGTAGAGCTTCCGCGTCATCGTGAGCGCCTCGCGCATGAGCGGCTCGGCGTCGGTGAGATTGCCCTCGTCCATCAGTACGACGGCGAGGTTGTTGATCGTGCGGGTGAGCTGAGGATGTGCAGGACCGAAGACCTTGCGGGCGACGCGCAGCGCATCGCGGTACATCGCCTCCGCTTCGGCGAGCTTTCCGGATCGTCTCAGGATCGATGCGAGATTGTTGAGATCGTAGGCCACCGCTTCGTTGTCGGCGGATGCCTTGCGATGGATGGCCAGAGCCTCGCGCGCGATCACTTCGGCCTCCGGGTACTTCGCCAATGCAAGAAGCGTCACCCCGAGGTCGGTCAGCGTGTCGCCGACCCTCCGATCCCCATCCCCCAGGCGCTGGCGCTGGATGGCCAGCGCCCGGCGCTGCCCAGTCTCCGCCGCGCCGAACTCACCGCGATTCTGATCGAGAACCGAAAGCGCCAGGAGACTGTCGGCCACGTCGAGATCCGTGGGTCCGCGCAGCCGCTCACGCTGGGCCAGCGACTGCGCAAGAAGCGGCGCCGCGCGATCGTTGAGTCCCAAGTTCATGTAGGCTCTGCCGATGGCGAGCGCGAGCGCCGCCTGTGTTTCCGGCTGGCCGGCGAGCGTCTCCGTGAGGCGTGTCGCCCCCTTGTCCAGGATCTCTCGTGCGGTCACCGTTTCGCCCCGCGCTTGGTCGGGATCGGAGACCGCGAACACCTCCTCGAGAAAGCCGCTCACGGCCAGAGCCTTGTCACGCTCGGCTTGAATCTCGTCGCGTTGGCGAGCGAGGCGGACGGCTTGAACGCTCAGGGTCGCCGTCAGTACGAGGATCACGGTGAGAACGGCCGCCGCGACTCCGACTCCGACCGTGTGCCGAGCCACGAACTTCCGAGCCCGGTACCTCAGAGTGTCGGCCCGGGCCGCGACGGGCTCGTTCTCGCGGTAGCGCCGAAGGTCCTCCGACAGGAGTCCGACCGAGGCGTAGCGACGCTCCGGCTCTTTGCGCAGCGCCATGAGCACGATGTTGTCCAGGTCGCCTCGAAGCTTGCGCCTGAGCTGCTGGGGACGAAGGCCGCGCGCCTCGCTCAACTGCTCGACCGTAGGTCCGTCCTCGCCGACGAGATCCGAGGGCGTCGGACGTGGTCCCGCGGGCATGCGGCCGACGGCGTGGCTCGGCCGCTCGGGATCCTGCTCGACGACCGCGCGCTCGAGCGCCCCCGACCGCGTGGCTTCGAGCCGATAAGGGAATCGTCCGGCGAGCAAGAGGTACAGAAGCGCCCCGAGGGAGTAGACGTCGGTGGCCGTCGTGATCACGCCGCCTTCGATCTGCTCGGGGCTCGCATACTGAGGCGTCATCAGTCTCTGCCCCGTCATGGTGGCTTCGACCGTTCCGGGCAGCCGCGTTCCTTCGAGGAGCTTGGCGATGCCGAAGTCGAGAAGCCGTGGAACGCCGTCGCCTGAGACCAGGATGTTCGAGGGCTTGATGTCGCGGTGCACGACCAGGTTCTGATGCGCGTACTGCACGGCCGCGCATACCTGGCGGAAAAGATCGATCCGCGCGTCCACCGCCAGCCGATGCTCGTCGCAATACCGGTCGAGCGGCACGCCGTCGATGTACTCCATCACGAGGTACGGTCGCCCGTCGTCCGTCGTGCCGCCATCCAGCAGGCGCGCGATGCCGGGATGGTCGAGCGAGGCCATGATCTGGCGTTCGGCACGGAACCGCGCCGCGAGGTCCGATCGATCCGACCCGCAATCGAGAATCTTGAGGGCGACGCTCTGCTGATACGCGTCGTCGGCGCGCGTCGCAAGGTAGACCGTGCTCATCCCGCCCTGGCCGAGCTTGTCGCCCACGCGGTAGTGACCGATCACCTTCCCAGCCGGCAACGCCGGGTCCGGGGACGGCGCCGCGCCGGTCACGACGGGTCGGGCCAGGAATTCGGCGGCCTCGCCGTCGGCCGCCAAAAGAGATTCGAGCTCCCGGCGCATCTCGAGATCGTCCCCGCAGGCTCGGGAGAGAAAAGCGTCGCGCTCCGCGGGAGCCAATCCGGTCGCCTCGTCGAACAGCGCCTCGATCCGGCGCCAGCGCTCACCGTCCATGAGCCGACTCCCCGTCCTTCAAGCGCCGATACAGCCACGCCTTGGCGATTCGAAAACGGCGCCCCACCGTGGCGCTCGAGATCCCGAGGACGCGCGCGATCTCCCGATGCTCCAGCCCGCCGAAGAAGCGCAGCTCCACGATCCTGGCCAGATCCTCGTCGACCTCCTTCAGCTCCGTGAGCGCCTCGTCCACCGCGAGGATCTCGTCACCGCGTGCCGCGACGTCGGAAACGTCGTCGAGCACGACGTGCCGCACACCGCCACCGTGCTTGACGTAGGCGCGGCGGCGCGCGTGATCGGTCAGGATGCGCCGCATCGTCTGCGCGGCGATCCCGAAGAAATGAGCACGATTTCGCCAGTCGACGCGCTGGTCGATCAGGCGCAAGAAGGCCTCGTGAATGAGATCGTGCGTTTGAAGGGTCTGCCCGGGGCCTTCGTGATAGAGGTATCGCGCGGCCAAACGGCGAAGCTCGTCGTAAACCAACGAGAGGAGCTGATCCAACGCGTCCTGGTCGCCGCCGCGCCATTTCCCGAGGAGCTGCGTGACGTCATGCCGTACGGCATGGCTTTCGTTCTCGACGTCATCAGACTGGTCGCTCATCGGTACCCGTGTGGTACGTCAGTCTAGTAGACACGGTAAGAACCGATGTGGATTTGGGGGGACTCTTTCGTGCAACCGCCGCGGAGCGTTCCTCTCCTAGGCTACGGACACGCCGTCGTAACCCGCATCGCTCCCTGGCTTTGCGCTCCCCACGGCCCGGTGGTCCATGGCGGACGGCTCTACAGCGCGGCCGCCTGCGACCCCCAACTCACCCCGATCTCCCGAGAACCTGAGCTTCCCGGTACCGCGGCCATGACTTCCCGCGATACCGTGAAGCTCAGGTGTTCCGCCGGAGGTTCGTGGTCGATGGCGACCTTGCCGCCGGGGGGGATGCGGCGGCTGATCAGGAGGTCGGCCATCGGGAACTCCACGAAGCGGCGGAAGACGCGCACGAGCTCGCGGGCGCCCAACTTCGCGTCCGACTGCCCGCGCTCGAGGATGAACGCTTGGGCGCCCGGCCCCAAAGCGCAGTGAACGTCGCGCTCGGCGAGCCACCGGCTCATCCGGGCGAAGCGGCGGTCGAGGATCAGGGCAAGCTCCGGGTTCTGGAGGCGATGGAAGACGACCAGGGCATCGAGCCGCGAGATGAGGTCCTCGCCGAAGTGCTCTTCGGCCTGGGTGCGGCAGGTGCGCGAGATGCGGTCCTCCTCGGCCGGGGTGCCCACGCTTCCTTGGAACCCGATGCGTGGGTTTTCCTCCAGGATCTCGCGAGAGCAGAGGCTCGTCGTGATGAAGACGAGCACGTTCCGGAGACTTCCTTGTCTCCCGCCGGGTAGTGCCAACCGGCCGGTGTCCAACGCGGCGGTCAACGCCTTCGAGATCTCCTTGCGCCCGCGCTCGAGGTACTCCACGAGCAGGATCGAAAACGGCGGTGCCTCGAGGGTCATCCCGCCGTCCTGCGGGAGGGGCAAGGTGAACATCGGCGCGATCTGAGCGACGAATGCCGTCCAAGGATCGGAGTGAACGAAGTGCGTGCAATCGGCGACGAACGGGTCCTGGCGCTCGCCGTGGATCATCTTGGCGAGCGTCCGGACCAGTTGCGTCTTGCCGGTGCCGCTGGGGCCCATGAACATGTAGGCGCACCAGCTTCGCTCGGCCGGCATGAGCCCGCTCATCACGCGGGTCGTGCCGCGCACGACACTGGACACGGCGGCCTGTTGCCCGACCACCTCTTGTTCGAGAGCCGCCTTGAGAGCGTCCGAGAACATCGTCGACTCCAGCAGCGCCCGGCGGGAGCGCGTAAACGGGGTGACTAGATCCCGTAAGGCCGGAACGTGTTGTAGAACGGCAGGCCCCAGTTGCCCGCGTGGAACGGATGAGTCATCGGTGTGACCGGCGGATTGACGAACGGGCCCATCATCTCCTTCGGGAGATAGGGCGTGTTGAACTGCGGCACGTTGTACTGGGGCACATTGAACTGCGGGAAGTTGAACTGCGGAACGTTGTACTGCGGCGTGAAGTAGGCCGGGTTCATCGGATACGGGTTGTAGCCGACCGGCGGCGCGAACCCCTGGAAGTAGCGCGGAATCGCGCCGTACACCGGGGGAATCGTGGGAAAGTCGCGATAGGGAAGATCGCGATAGGGAAGATCACGGAAGGCCACGTTGTACAGATTCGGGTCGGTCCAGAACATGTCGGTCTCCTTTTTCGCGTCGCGCGTCCGGAGTGGACGCGAGCGGCTTCGTTTCACGGGCGGCCCTTTCAATGCAAGAGCCCCGGGATCGGAACGGACCCGTACGTTTGGGGGGCAAGCCGGGCGTAGACCATCTGCGCCAAGGTGTGGATCTCGTGGGCGATCCGCAGCACGTCGGGAGCGGACTCCCGCGCGGGTTTTTCCGCCGTTCGTGGGTTCGGGTGTTTCATCGACATGGATCTCCTCTCTGCGCACGGGCGCTCATTCGATCTCGACGTTCATCTCCTTGGTCTCCTTGACGAGCGCGAGCACGGGGATCCGCAGCTCGAG
>Ga0068859_100008691_pt1 | contig 10269 bp, 10 predicted proteins | sample KBSSwiS22_FD_66585 | JGI IMG/M metagenome (GOLD analysis project Ga0068859, IMG submission 66585) | Switchgrass rhizosphere microbial communities from Kellogg Biological Station, Michigan, USA - KBS Switchgrass S2-2 | ecosystem: Host-associated > Plants > Roots > Rhizosphere > Soil ...
CTGCAGACCAAGTTACATCTTGCCGGAAATCCTGTCAAGTAGAATGCCAAGTTGAGTTTACCAATGCCGCGTGGCACCAGGAGGGCATCGATCGATTAGGGCGAACGGCGGCTCGACGCGGTTCTCGGCCACCTGGGAGCGCAGGCACCTTGCCTGCAGGCTTGCCAACTAGCGGCTTGCCAAGACATTGACGCCATCCAAGCCGGCAAGGCAAGGATGCCTGCGCTCTCAGGAACACTCAGTGACAAGCCTTCCTTGCGTGACTAAAGAGATTGTACTATTATTCTCAACCTCGGGCAGGTCTTTCCGAAATGGGCAGGTTGGATGAGAGAGTACATTCCGATATTGATGATTTTCGCGGTCGCCCTCGGGTTTGGCGTGCTTAACATGTCTGTCTCGCAGGTAATGGGCCGCCGGCGAGATACCCGCGCCAAGCTGCTTCCTTATGAATGCGGAATGGACCCGGTTGGCTCTGCTCACCAGCGGTTTTCCGTCAAGTTCTACCTGGTCGCGATGCTCTTCATACTCTTCGATATCGAGGCCATATTCCTTGTCCCGTGGGCGGTCGTCTTCAAAAGCCTTGGCCGACAGATTTCACGGCCCTTTGTCTTTTTCGAGATGATGGTCTTTATCGCGGTACTGCTCATAGGCTACGTCTATGCCTGGAAGAAGGGGCTCTTCGAGTGGAACCGCAGTTAATCGATTACTCAGGGTGACCAGAGACATGGGACTCGAAACTACAATCGGCGAAATGATGCCGGAAGTCTTTACGACGAAGCTGGATGCCCTGATTAATTGGGCACGCAAATCGAGCCTTTGGCCTGCGACGTTCGGACTTGCCTGCTGCGCCATCGAAATGATGGCCATGACCGATCCAAGACACGACGTTGCGCGATTTGGCGCCGAGGTTTTTCGAGCCAGCCCGCGACAGGCCGACGTAATGATCGTTGCCGGCCGCGTCTCCATTAAAATGGCACCCGTCCTTCGGCGCATCTACGACCAGATGCCTGAGCCGAAATGGGTGATCTCAATGGGCGTCTGCGCTTCGGCCGGCGGTGTATTCAACAATTATGCGATCGTACAGGGAGTCGATAAAGTTGTCCCCGTAGACGTCTTCCTTCCCGGTTGCCCCCCGCGCCCTGAGGGTCTCATTTACGCAGTTATGAAGCTGCAGGAGAAAATCGAAAGAGAATCAGTGCTTACCTCTCAGGATGAAAAAGTCGCCTGACCTGCCCGTTGGAGGCGACTGGTTTCAGATATGACGGATCCCCAGAACCAGGATAGTGCACAAGCTCCGCCCGTCCCGGGACCGAATCAGACTTCTCGGTACGCGGACGTTTCGCTACTGGCGGGTCAGTTCTCCGGGACAATCGCAAAGGTGACAGAGGCGCTCGGCGAAGTGACGATTGTTGCCGGGCGGGACGGTTTGATTGAACTGCTCACGTTCCTCCGTGACACACCAAGATTTCATTTTAACTTTCTAAGCGACCTCTCCGGTCTCGATTTGGGAGAGTTTGCGACGCCGCGCTTTGCGGTGAACTATCACCTCTACTCGCTTGTTCATAATCACCGGTTGCGTGTGAAGGTCTTCCTGGAAGAGGAAGATCCACACGTCCCGACCGCGAGCGGCATCTGGCCTACAGCGAATTGGCACGAGCGCGAGGTCTATGATTTCTTTGGCGTGATTTTCGATGGACATCCCGACCTGCGCCGGATTCTGATGCCGGCAGACTATGAAGGCCATCCTCTGAGAAAAGATTTTCCAATAAAGGGTTATTGAGCTGCGAGGTCCTCGCTTTAGCGCGTGACTGTCGGGCGAAGACTTGCCGAGAGTATGGAAACCAAAGAGATCGTCGTACCCACATCCTCCGTTACCGCCTTGCGCCGGCCTGATCCACTCGCGGACCAGCGCATGACTATCTCCCTCGGACCACAGCACCCCTCGACTCACGGTGTCCTTCGTCTGGAGTTGGTACTCGACGGAGAGACTGTAGTTGAAACCAGACCGGATATTGGCTATCTCCATACAGGTATGGAGAAGACCATGGAGAAAGAGAAGTGGCAGCAGGTTGTGACGATTACCTGCCGAATGGATTACCTCAACTCAATGGGTAATGACCTCGGATACTGCCTGGCGGTCGAGAAGCTGCTTGGAATCGAAGCTCCACCACGCGCGAAAATCATCCGAGTGCTGCTCACCGAGCTCAATCGCATCTCGTCACATCTCGTCTGGTGGGGAACTCATGTAATGGACATGGGTGCGATGACCGGTTTCTTTTACGCCTTCACTGAACGCGAGAAGATACTGGACATCTTCGAATGTGCGACTGGAGCGAGATTTCATCAGAGCTACTTCGTCATCGGCGGATGTCGCGGAGACCTCCCGGAGGAGTTTCCAAAGCTGATGAAGGATTGGCTGGTCCAGTTTCCAGAGTTTCTCAAAGAGGCAAAGCGACTCGTTACCGGCAACAGAATCTTTCAGAGACGGACCCGCGATGTCGGAAGGATTTCAGGGGAGGCAGCCGCCGCATGGGGAGTTTCGGGGCCTTCGATCCGCGGGAGCGGCGTCAACTGGGATGTCCGGAAGTCAGAGCCATACTCCGGCTATGAGACTTACGACTTCAACGTGCCCGTCTATAACGACGGTGACGTCTGGTCTCGTTACCTCGTTCGTATGGATGAAATGTCCGAGAGTGTCAGGATCTGCCACCAGGCTCTCGAGCGGCTGGAGAAAAAAGGGCCGGTGATGTCAAACGACCCGAAATTGAAGCTGCCGGACAGGGAGCTGATGAAGAAGCACATCGATGTGATGATCCATCACTTCCTTCTCGCTTCTGAGGGATTCACCGTTCCCATCGGAGAGGTCTACTTCCCGATCGAGTCGGCTCGCGGAGAACTCGGTTTCTACGTCGTCAGCGACGGCAAGGAGCGACCCTGCCGGGTTCGCGTCCGTGCGCCGTCCTTCGCCAACCTGGAAGCGTTGCCGAAGATGGTCGAAGGGCAGCTTCTGGCCGATGTGGTTGCTGTAATCGGCAGCATCGATATCGTTCTGGGCGACGTAGACCGTTAGATTTTGGATTTTGGATTTTGGATTTTGGATTAGTCGGACGGTAGCGCGCAGGGCTTGTCCTTGCCCGGTTTGCCCAGGGGGGCGGGCCTTGCCCCTACCGTCCGCCTAATCCAAAATCCAAAATCCAAAATCCAAAATCGGGAAAGGGCTATGTACAGCGAGGCGAATGAGAAGAAGATTGACGAACTGCTGACGCATTATCCGGTCAAGCGGTCGGCGGTGCTTCCCGCGCTCTTTGTTGCGCAGGAAGAGCATGGATACGTGACCGACGAGGACGTCGAGTATCTTGCGCAGAGGCTCGACATGCGCGTCAATGAAGTCGAAGAGGTCGTTACGTTCTACTCGATGTACTCACGACGACCCGTCGGCAGGTATAAGCTCCAGGTCTGCCGTACGCTGTCCTGCATGCTCAACGGGGCGCAGCAGATCACCGAGCACCTTTGCAAGCGACTGAACGTTGACGTTGGCGCAACGACGCAGGATGGGAAGTTCACTATCCAGGAGGTCGAATGTCTTGGATACTGCGATCTTGCGCCGGTTCTCCAGGTCAACTTCGATTACCACGAGCAGGTAACTCCGGATCGTGTCGATGAGATCGTCGGAAATCTTGCATAGACGATCTCCAGGACGCATCAATGACCAGAGTCCTTACAACGAGGTTTGATTTGAAAGGCCAGGCCTGTGACCTCGATGTCTATCTTGGCAGCGGCGGGTACCAGGCGCTGGAAAAGACTCTCAAGGAATTCACGCCGGAGCGTGTAATCGATGAGGTCAAGAAATCGGTTCTTCGAGGTCGTGGCGGGGCGGGATTTCCGACGGGATTAAAATGGAGTTTCGTCCCAAAGGAGTCGAAGCGCCCGAAATATGTCGTTTGTAACGCCGACGAATCCGAGCCCGGAACCGGAAAAGACCGCGACTTGATGCGTTATGATCCCCACCTCCTGCTCGAGGGGATGGCGATCACGGCATACGCGCTGAATGGCGCCCCGAATAACTACATCTATATCCGAGGCGAATACTGGTACATCAAGGAAATCCTGGAAAGAGCGATTGCGCAGGCGAACGAGCGCGGATATCTCGGCAAGAACATTTTGGGGTCAGGATTCGAGTGCAACATATACGTCCACCCGGGAGCAGGCGCCTACATTTGTGGCGAGGAGACGGCTCTGCTGGAATCGCTCGAGGGAAAGCGAGGTCATCCCCGTTTGAAGCCGCCTTTCCCGGCAGTAGTCGGATTGTATGGCGGTCCGACCGTGGTCAATAACGTCGAAACTCTGATGGCCGTGCCCTGGATCATCCTGAATGGCGGCGAAGCCTATAAGGCGCTTGGCACTGAAAAAAGCGGTGGAACCAAACTATTCACTGTCAGCGGCAATGTCGCGCGGCCGGGAAACTATGAAGTGCCCATGGGCTATCCGATGAGCAAGCTCATCTTCGAAGACTGCGGCGGCATTCCGGAGGGGCGAAAGCTGAAGGCTGTGATTCCGGGAGGATCGTCGGTACCGATCATTACCGCGGACGAAGCGGATCGATGCAATCTCGATTATGAATCGGTGGCAGCGATCGGGTCGATGCTTGGATCAGGCGGTGTGATCGTGCTGGATGAACGAGCCGATATCTTCGAATCGACACGCAATCTGACCCACTTTTATCATCACGAATCGTGCGGATGGTGTACACCGTGCCGGGAAGGCACCAGATGGCTGGAGAACGTCTTCGATCGCATGCACCGGTATGAGGGAAAGCCCGGGGACATCGAATTGCTCTATGACCTGGCGGACAAGATACTGGGCAAGAGCTTCTGCCCGCTTGGCGATGCGGCGGCGATGCCCGTTCAGTCGGCGATCGACAAGTTCCGACCGGATTTCGAGCGGCGGATCAAACACAATCTCGTACAGATTCAGGCGGCAGACTGATCACCAGGAGGCCATGGAAACAGTCAAGCTTACGATAGACGGACAGGAAGTGGTTGCCCCGAAGGGTGAGCTCCTGATCGAGGTTTGCGAAATGAGCGGCATATACCTGCCGCGTTTTTGCCATTTCCGCGGCCTCACAGCCCAGGCTTCCTGCCGCATGTGCGTGGTTCGAGTCGAGAAGATGCCGAAGCTTCAGACGGCATGTTCAATGCCGGTCACCGAAGGGATGGTGGTGACGACGAACTCGCAGGAGGTTGAGGAGACGCGCGCCGCGATGATCGAGTTTCTCCTTTCGAATCATCCGGTAGATTGTCCGGTCTGCGATAGAGCGGGTGAGTGCGAATTGCAGGATCAGACGTTCGGTTTTGGTGAGGATCGAACGCGATCGATCTTTGAGGACAAGGAAGCGACGCTCGAGCGTCAGATCTCGCCCTTTATGTACAACGACCCGCAGCGCTGCGTCACCTGCAAGCGCTGCACGAGAGTGTGCGAAGAATGGATGGACGAGTTTGCGATAACCACGGTCAATCGCGGATCGCACACCCTCATCAGCTCATTCGGCGGCTGGGTCGAGTGTTCAGACTGCGGCAACTGCGTGGATGTGTGTCCGACCGGTACGCTGCTTCACGTGCCTTATAAGTATATCGCCCGCCCCTGGGATTTGATGCAGGCGCCGACCATCTGCAACTTCTGCTCAGACGGATGCTCGATTCTGGCGGGAACACGCAGCGAGAAACTGGTTCGTGCAGTCGCGCGCGACGGCCGTGGGCGCACCGGCGGAGGCATCAATCACGACTTCCTCTGCGCGCTCGGTCGTTACACGGTGGATTTTGTTCACTGCCGGGAACGCGTCGATCGGCCGATGGTCCGCCGTGGAGACAATCTCGTACCGACCACCTGGGACGACGCACTTGCTTACGCGGCGAAGCAACTCAGCGATGTGAAATCATCACACGGCGGCCCGGCGACCGGCGTCATAAGCGCCGGGCGGCTGCTCAATGAGGATCAGTATCTTCTCAAGAAATTTGCCACCGAGACCATAGGGACGCCAAACGCCGACTTTTATCATGACGAGGATGAGATTGACCTCGCCGCGTTCTTCAAGCACGGGACTCCGCCGATCGCGACGCAGGGCCACGTTCAAAATGCCGATGCGATTCTGCTCATCGGTTCAGATCCGAACGAAGAAAACCCGCTAACAGCCTTTTCGATTCGCTGGGCGGTAAGACAGAAGTCAGCTCGTCTCTTTGTGGTCAACTCGATGCCAAGTCGCCTTGAACGCCAGGCTGAAATTGCCCTGCGCGTCCGGGAGGGAAGCGAGGGCGCCTTCATCGGCGCGCTGCTGGACGAGAATGCAATCAAGAACGCCGCTGACGCCATGTCCGTTAGCGCTGACGATCTTGGTCGCATGAGAAACGCGCTTCGCGAGAGCGGTCGTGTGGCGGTCGTTTTTGGCGATGAACTTCGCGGGGCAGCCCTTGAAGGCCTCGCGTTTCTTGAGGAGGTGCTGGCGGCCCCAACCGCTGAAGTCGCAGAGACTGCAAGACGAACACATCAGGATGCTCTGGCGCGACAGGTCCGATCGACCAATTCAACCAATAAACCGGCGGTGAATGAGAACCCGTTTACCGCGATTGTTCCCCTTCCCACGCTCGAGGTCGCGGCTGAACCCCCTGCCTGGAAGTCCAAGTTCGCATTCGTGCCCCTCCTAAGGTATTCGAACTCGCTCGGCGCCTTTCTTATCGGAATGGAGAGCTCCAGGAGCGGTGGCTTATCGACTCACGCCATGCTGAACGGATGCGGGGCTGAGATTCAGGCGCTGTATATTGCCGGTGAAGATGTCGTGGGCAAGGCAGGTGAAGAAGGGGCAGCTGTGAAATTGCAGCTTGCGAAATTGCGATTCCTGGTTGTCCAGGAAATGTTCATGACTGAGACAGCGCGCTGTGCTGATGTGGTGTTTCCCGCGACGAGCTTTGCGGAGAGTCAGGGGACTCAGATCAATAACGGCGGGCAGGTGCAGCTCGTTCGCCGGGTGATCCCGCCGGTTAGCCAGGCCCGGCCGGATTGGATGATTACGAACTCATTGTCCAGACTGATGGGACGGGACCTGGGCTTCCAGAGCCAGGTCAAGCAGGTATTTGCCGAGATTGCCGGGCGGGTCGAAGGTTTTTCGGGAATGTCACACAGCCGGCTTGCCAATGAAGGTCCGCTCCAGGTCCTGACCGGCAGTTCGGCTCCTGGTGGACTCGATCGCGACGATATCTCGAAGAGGCTGGCCGAAATGATCGCGGGCATCGATCCCGCCGGGAGTACCGATAATTCCGAGATCACAGCAAAGGCAGGGTCTCGGCTTCATCGGCGCTATCCGCTGATCACGAGGTACTCGGCGATGTTGACATCACCTGAGATCGTGTCCGATGGAAAACGGATGACCCCGGTGATATTCCCTGCGTGAGCTTTTTGACCTCCCGGAATATATCGATTCGCTGGATGGATAGCTGTACAAGCCTGACTCGATCAAATTATGTCAGTTGACGCCGGATTTCTAATCGAGGCGCTGATCAAGATCATCATTGTTTTTCATGTGGTCTTGATCATTCTCGCCTATACGGTCCTGGCCGAGCGCCGAGTTCTTGCCGTAATCCAAAACCGCCTTGGGCCCAACAGGGTGGGTCCCTTCGGATTGCTGCAGCCGTTCGCCGATCTGCTCAAGTTCATCATGAAGGAAGAGCTGATCCCGCTGGCGGTGAACAAATACCTGTACCTGCTGGCGCCAATCGTCACTCTGGTCCCGGCGTTTATGGTTATGATCGTCTACCCGTTTGGGCCAACGGTCAGACTGCCATACATTGGCGACGTCGAGTTATATGTCACGAGACTTAACATTGGCCTGTTGTTTGTCTTTGCGCTGACGAGTCTGGGCGTATACGGGATTGTTCTTGCAGGATGGGCTTCGAACTCGAAATACAGCCTACTGGGTGGCCTGAGGTCATCCGCTCAGATGGTGAGCTATGAACTGAGTCTTTCGCTCTCGGTGATCGGTGCGGTGATGCAGGCAGGTTCTTTGGATTTGGTGGAGATCGTACACAACCAGTCGGGTGCATGGGGAATGGGCTGGCACCTCTTCTGGTTTCAACCGATCGGATTTCTTGTTTACCTGATTAGCGCCATTGCCGAAACGAACCGGGTGCCCTTCGATCTGCCTGAGGCTGAGACGGAGCTGGTTGCCGGATTCCACACGGAATACAGCGCGATGAAGTTCGCCATGTTTTTCCTCGCTGAGTACGCCAACATGTTTACGGTGTCGGTGATTGCGACCGTGCTGTTCCTGGGAGGATGGAATGGACCCTTTGTAGAGCAGGTCCCATGGCTTGGCCCACTGTATTTCTTCGCAAAGGTGTTCTTCTTTCTTTTTCTGTACATCTGGCTGCGCGCCACGCTGCCGCGGTTTCGTTACGACCAGCTGATGAATTTCGGGTGGAAGTGTCTTCTTCCGGTCGCCCTGTTGAATATTGTTATCTCTGCCGCGATCGGCGTTTTCGCGCTTTGATCCTCGAGTCGCAGACGGCTCTGAGCTGATATGGAAATTCTCTTCTTCCTGTTCGCTACCATCGCGGTTGTTGCAGCACTGAATGTGATTCTGCAACGGAACCCCATCTATTGTGCGATTGGATTGATCGTCACTCTTTGCTCGCTCGCCGGGCTATTTCTGACACTTTCCGCCCAGTTCATCGCGGCGATTCAGATCATCGTTTATGCCGGCGCAATCATGGTCCTTTTCGTCTTTACGATCATGTTGCTGAACGTGCGTTCTGAGGAGGCTAAGGTCGACCGTCAGAAATTCCTGCGGTGGCTGGCGGTTCCGCTCTTCCTGGCGTTGCTTGGAGAGGTCTACTACGTTGTCCGTACCGTAAACAATCCGCCGCCGCAGATTCCGGCCACGGGAACGGCGCCTCCGGTTGAGATTCTCGGTACGGTTGAATCTATTGGGCGTGAGATGTTCACGTCGTACCTGTTGCCGTTCGAGGCTACGTCGGTGTTGATCCTCATGGCGATTGTCGGTGCGATGCTGCTCGCGCGCCGCGAGAAAGCGAGTGACGTGATCCAGACGCAGGCAACGACTACAGAGCCTGAAGAGGAACCAGTCATTAGCGGCATGGGACGTTAAGGGGACACCTTATGATTCCACTTTCCTGGTATCTCGCGTTAAGCGCCGTGATATTCACGATCGGTGTTGTTGGTGTGGTCGTGCAGCGAAACGTAATCGCGCTCTTTATGTGCATTGAGTTGATGCTCAACGCTGTGAATCTGACCCTCGTCGCATTCTCGCGTTATTACGTGAATCCGACCGGGCAGTTGTTTGTCTTCATTGTTATGGCTGTTGCTGCCGCCGAGGCGGCGGTGGGACTGGCTATCATCATCTCACTCTTCCGAAGTCGGGAGACGCTCAATATCGACGAGGCGGACCTGCTCAAGCTTTAGGAGCAGCGCCCCGGGAGCGCAGGCATCCTTGCCTGCCGGCCCCGGAGTGGCGTCAATTATTTGGCAAGTCTCAATTGGGGAAGCGGCAGGCAGGGATGCCTGCGCTCCCAGGAGCTGACAAGATAGGTATGTTGCTTGCGGGGATCACTCTTGCGCCTCTGGTTGGGGCGATCATCAATGGATTGTTTGGCAAGCGGCTGAGCGAGCGCGTGATTGGCCTCATCGCGTGCGGCTCAGTTGCTGTCTCGACCGGGCTTGCCTTCTTCGCATTCTTTACGAAATTGCTGCCGCTTCCAGGCGATAAGCGGATCTATACGGAATACCTTTTTACGTGGCTTTCCGTTGGTAGCCTCCGCGCGGATTTTGCATACCTGCTCGATCCGCTCTCCGGTATCTACATTCTCTTCGTTACAGGCGTTGGCCTTCTCATTCATATTTATGCTGTCGGCTACATGCACGGAGATCCTGGATTCTACCGGTTTTTTGCGTATCTGAATCTCTTCATGTTCATGATGCTGACGCTTGTACTGGCCGACAATCTCATCTTGCTGTTTGTGGGATGGGAAGGAGTCGGTCTGTGCTCATACCTCCTGATCGGATACTACATCCGGCGGAAGGATGCCGGGGATGCCGCGAAGAAGGCCTTCATCGTCAATCGGGTTGGAGATTTCGGTTACATGGTGGGCGTCTTCCTGGCATACACGGCCTTTGGAACAGTCAGTTTTGTCGCGAAGGACAACGTCCAGGGAATCCTGGCGCTCGCGGCTGAACGTCCGCTTGAAGCCTTTGGGACAATCGGGG
>Ga0068859_100008697_pt1 | contig 10266 bp, 6 predicted proteins | sample KBSSwiS22_FD_66585 | JGI IMG/M metagenome (GOLD analysis project Ga0068859, IMG submission 66585) | Switchgrass rhizosphere microbial communities from Kellogg Biological Station, Michigan, USA - KBS Switchgrass S2-2 | ecosystem: Host-associated > Plants > Roots > Rhizosphere > Soil ...
GAACGGACACCTTTTCGGTAGTTGATGGTTTGTCTGGCAGCAACGTCGGGTCTCTGTTTGAGGATCGTGAAGGCAATGTTTGGATTATCACCGCGAGCGGTCTCGATCGCTTTCATGATCTTGCAGTTTCCACCATTTCCTCTAAGCAGGGCTTATCCAGTGTTGCATCCGTTCTTGCCAGCCGGGACGGCAGCATTTGGGCCGGTACGACAAACGGCCTCACCAGATGGGACAAAGGGCAAGTTACTGCTTATCGCCGTCTCTCTGCCCCATCGCAAGTGAGGCAAGACGCCAATGTGCAACCGCGCGAAGTCACTGACCAGGGCCTTCTGGATAATTCAGTCCAATCGATTTTCGAGGACAGCGTCGCGCGAGTGTGGGTTGCGACGCTTCGGGGAGTTTCCTATTTCGAAAAGGGTCGTTTCAAACCCGTCGGGCTGGTGACTCCGGGATTTGTCTCAGGAATCGTTGAAGAGACCCCAGGAAGCATTTGGCTGAGCCACCGGAACAGTGGGCTTATCCATTTAATGGGTGGGAATCTCGTGAAACAGATTCCCTGGGAAAAGTTCGGAAACAAGGATAGTGAGGCGCGAATCCTCGTACCAGATCTTGTGCGGGGTGGACTCTGGCTGGGTTTTTTACGGGGTGGAATCGCATATTTCAACAACAGTCAGATTCAGGAATCCTATGGCCCCGGTAACGGCCTCCCCGATAGTCGTGTGAACGGCCTGCAGCTGGAGCTTGACGGCACCCTTTGGGTAGCGACCGAGACCGGACTAAGCCGAATTAAGAATAAAGTCGTCTCGACAATAAGTAGTAGGAACGGATTACCTTGCGACAAGGTTAATGGCTCGATTGAAGACGACTACCATTCGCTCTGGGTGCTTACAGCCTGCGGATTGGTTCGAATTCACCGCCAGGAAGTAGACCTGTGGATCGCCGCCACAGAAAGAAACAAAATTACGCAACATAAGATTCAAATCACTGTTTTTGACAGCTCCGATGGCGTGCTGAACCGGGATGGCGGTTACGGCGAGCACATCGTCAAGAGCCGAGATGGAAAATTGTGGTTCTCCACCCTGGACGGACTGAGCTTTGTCGACCCTCGGCGGCTTGAGACGAACCCTCTCCCGCCGCCGGTGCACATTGAGCAGATTTTCGCCGATCACGAACCTTACGACCTCCATTCCTCAATGGTTACGTTGCGCCTGCCGCCGCAAGTGCGCGATCTGCAAATCGACTACACGGCGTTAAGCCTCGTCGAACCGGAGAAGATCCGCTTTCGTTACAAATTGGAAGGCTATGATGACGATTGGCAAGAGGCTCTTGATCGCCGTCAAGCGTTCTATAAAGATCTCGCTCCCCGTAAGTATCGCTTCCGGGTTATAGCTTCAAATAACAGTGGAGTCTGGAATGAAACTGGCGCCTCGCTCGATTTTTCCGTCGACCCCGCGTACTACCAGACCACGTGGTTCCGCCTGGCTATCTTTGGCGCGTTTCTCGGGTTGCTCGTCGGCATTCATCAACTGCGACTCCGCCATCTAACAAAGCAATACAACATGCGACTGGAAGAACGCGTCAACGAGCGCACGCGCATCGCGCGAGAGCTGCATGACACCCTGCTTCAGAGTTTTCAAGGTGCTCTGTTGAAGTTTTACGCCGTAGGTCATCAGCTTCCTCCTGAGTCTGAAGCCAAGCAATCTCTGGACAGCGTCATCGAGCAAGTCCGAAGCGCAATCGCGGAGGGCAGGGATGCTCTTCAGGGACTCCGGACCTCCCCGCTCGCCTCCAACGATCTCGCCGAGACGATGAGTGCTTTGGGCAAAGCGATCAGCGAACAGATTGGGCAAAAGCTGCCGGACTTTCAGGTGCAGATGGAGGGAACAGCCCGCCGCCTTGCGGCTCCGGTTCTTGACGAAGTTTATCAATTTGCGAACGAAGCCCTGCGCAACGCGTTCAAGCATGCAAACGCGAAGCGAATCGAAATGGAAATCCTCTTCGACTCGCGCCAGTTTCGTCTGCGCATTCGGGATGACGGAAAAGGCATCGATGAGGAAGTCCTTCGTGACGGCGGCCGCGCGGGACACTACGGCATCATCGGAATGCACGAGCGCGCAAAACAAATGGGCGGCAAAGTCTCCGTATGGAGTCAGATCGGTTCCGGCACGGAAGTTGAACTGGCGATCCCCGCAAAAGTCGCTTACGCAAAATCTCTAACCAGGCGGTTGTGGTCCAGGCCATGGTGACACGACGTGTTCTCCTATTTGGATCATTGGTGCTTGGCATTCTGGCGTGCAGCAACTTGTTCGCGCTGGATCCGACACTCGACATCAGCCAATACGCCCACAAATCGTGGAAAATCCGCGAAGGCTTCACTCAGGGCTTTATCACTTCCATAGCCCAAACGTCCGACGGGTATCTGTGGCTGGGAACCGAGTTCGGCCTTGTTCGTTTCGATGGCGTTCGCGCCGTTCCATGGCAACCTCCGGCAGGGCAGCCTCTACCCAATCCCTTCATACGGTCTCTACTTGCGACCAAAGATGGAACTCTCTGGATCGGCACCTTGAAGGGCCTCGCAAGTTTGACAGACGGCAAACTAATTTCACACGGAAGGCTCGCGAGCTTTGCTGTGGATACGCTTCTTCAAGATCGCACCGGCAAAATCTGGGTCGGTGCCCTCGGGCTCCCTCACGGGCGACTCTGTGAGATCGACAATAACGTCGTTGAAGTTTGTCATGGAGAAGATGGAAGCTTCGGGCGGTTTGTAGAAGACTTGTATGAGGACAGCAAAGGAAATGTCTGGGCGGCTGCGTCAAGTGGCCTGTGGCGATGGAAACCCGGTCGTCCACAACTCTATCTAATGAAAAGGCCGGCGGGCGGCCGTCAATCCATCATTGAGAATGAGGACGGCACTCTATTGGTGATTGCGGCTGGCGGGATTCAGAAGCTTATCGGCGGGAAATTTGAGACCTACACGATCCAGGGGCGGACCGTGACCGGACTCAATAACCTGTTTCGTGATCGCGATGGCGGCCTGTGGATCGGATCCGCGTATGCGGGCTTGATTCATGTTTACCAAGGCAAAGCTGATGTCTTTTCGCAGTCGGATGGGCTCTCCGCAGACTACGTCAACGCCACCTTTGAGGATCGTGAGGGGAACATCTGGGTCGCCACAAGTGCCGGGCTGGACCGCTTCCGCGCACCGGCCGTGTCCACGATTTCCAGTAAACAAGGCTTGTCCAATGAAACTACGTGGTCTGCCTTAGCGACAAACGATGGCAGTGTGTGGATCGGCACCGGAGGCGGACTGAATATCTGGAAGGAGCGAATGGTTCGAGTTCGAAGCGCTTCAAGTCGCTCTGATATTCCTCTTTCACTCTTCCAGGATCGTCGGGGGCGGATATGGATCGTCAAAATTGAGGCCCTGGGTTACCTGGACGACGGCAGATTCGTTCCCATTTCCGGTGCACCCGGCGGACAGGTGCGTTCGATAGCAGAGGACGCCAACGGAAATCTGTGGTTCTGCAATATTGACCACGGCCTTGTGCAAGTCTCACCGAAGCACGAGGTCCAGATTATTCCTTGGAAGAGTCTGGGGCATGACGACTTTGCAACCGCTATGGAAACGGATCTAATCAATGGCGGTCTGTGGATTGGATTCTATGAGGGAGGAATTCTCCACCTCGTTGACGGACGAGTAAGCGAATCCTACCCAGCGGCAAACGGCATCGGCGAATCGCGTATCAATGCCCTGCACTTTGATAATGAAGGAAAACTCTGGATCTCCACAGAAGGCGGTCTCACCCGCCTGGTGAACGGACGCTTCGTCACGCTCACCCGCAATGGCGGGTTGCCCTGTGATGGAGTCAACTGGACCATCGAAGACGATAATGGGGCTTTTTGGCTGTACATGCCTTGTGCTCTAGTGCGGGTCATGCGCTCTACATTGAATGCCTGGGCGGCAGCAACCGAAGACGGCAGCGACGCGACACCAGTCATCGAAGCTCTCATCCTTGACGCATCGGATGGTTTTCGAGGCAGTTCAGGTCCCAGCGGGTATTTTCCGACGGCAGCCAAATCTGCAGACGGGAAGTTGTGGTTCGTCGCAGGCAATGGCGTCAGTGTCGTGGATCCTCTCCATCTTCCATTCAACAAGCTTGCACCGCCCGTACGTGTCGAACAGATCCTCGCAGACCGCAAACCTTTTGATCTCACCGCAGGTGCGGGTAATAGCCTGCGTCTGCCCTCGCAGACCGGAGATGTCGTCATCGAGTACACGGCGCTCAGTTTCTCTGCGCCGGAAAAAACGCGCTTCAGCTACAAGCTGGAGGGTCACGACCGCGACTGGCAGGATGCCGGTACTCGCCGCTTTGCGCCATACGGCGGTCTGTCACCGGGTTTCTATCGTTTTCGAGTGCGGGCAGCCAATGAAAGCGGCTTATGGAATGAAGAAGGGGCATTCGTCGACTTCTCGGTTGAACCCGCGTACTACCAGACGACATGGTTCCGCCTATCGGTTATTGCAGCAGTTCTCGTGTTATTTGCCGGCCTTTATCGACTCCGACTCCGTCAGGTCAACAACCAGTACAACATCCGTCTGGAAGAGCGAGTTAATGAGCGCACGCGCATCGCCCGCGACCTCCACGACACACTGCTGCAAAGCTTTCAGGGTGTGCTACTGAAATTTCATGCCATCACCTATCTCCTTCCTGAGCGCGGAGCGGATGCGAAGGCCATGCTCGATACGACGATCGAAGAGGCTCGCCGGGCTGTCACCGAAGGTCGGGATACCGTACAAGCGTTGCGATCGTCTACGATCCCCGGGAATAACCTTGCCGTTGCCATCGGCGCTTTTGGAGATGAGCTTGCCACCAACTACACCGGAGCTGAACGTCCGTCGTTTCAAATTCAGGTGGAGGGCAGTCCGCGCGAACTCGCACCGATCGTCAAAGATGAGATCTTTCGCATTGCCTGTGAAGCGCTTCGCAATGCGTTTCACCATGCTGAAGCAAAAAGCATCGAAGTGGAAATCCGCTACGACCGCCGCCAGTTTCGCCTTCGCGTCCGCGACGACGGTAAAGGCATGAGCCCGGACGCTCTCAGCGTCGCCGGACGAGCCGGACACTACGGCATTGCAGGGATGCACGAGCGCGCTAAAGTTGTGGGTGGTAAGTTTTCAACCTGGAGTAAGGTCGGTGCGGGGACGGAGATCGAACTCATCCTTCCTGGCCGGGTCGCTTATGCGAAGAGTGCCGGCAAACCTAGTTCATGAATATGACCCCTGCCTCTAATTCGATTCGCATCCTGACCGTGGACGATCATCCCCTCTTTCGGCAAGGTATCGCGGCATTGCTCGGCACGCAGAAAGATATGAACCTCGTTGCGGAAGCGTCGAACGGGCGTGAGGCGGTGCAACTCTATCGGGCACATCAGCCGGATATCACCCTGATGGATTTTCAAATGCCCGACATGAATGGCCTCGATGCGACGATCGCTATCCGCAGTGAGTTTCCCGAAGCTCGCATCATCCTGTTGACGACGTATACCGGCGACGTTCAAGTGCTGCGCGCGATGCAGGCAGGAGCGCGTGCGTACCTCTTGAAGAACCTGCTCGATAAAGAGCTCCTCGATACGATTCGCGCAGTCCATGCGGGAAGGAAAACGCTGTCTGCCGAGGCGTCGTTCGAACTCGCGGAACATGCCACCGATGAGGCACTGACATCGGCCGAAGTGGATGTATTGCGCTTGATCGCGGAGGGAAACTCCAACAAGCAGATTGCCTCTCACCTGTCGATCACAGAGGAAACGGTGAAGGGCCGCGTCAAGAATATCCTCTCCAAGTTGGGAGCCAATGACCGCACCCATGCGGCGATGATCGGCGTCAAGCGCGGAATCATCCACCCGTAGCGCGCTGGATGGCTTGGCACTACACACGCGCCGCCCCCGCTTTAAATAAGATGTTTTACTGCCTCGAAAGAGTTTGCGCTTTCCTCCTTTCGGGGCTTGGGTAGAATCCGCCGTTCCGATAGCTTCCTTTATAGATAGAGAAAGGGGACGGTCTTTGAGACGTCTGTTTTCAACATTTGCGCAGGGCCCACCCGGGATGGGCCTCCTGCTTCTGCGCATTGTGACCGGAACTGCCTTGATCTCTCATGGGTTTACGGGAAGCCTCCCCGACATTGTTGCGGCCGGAGCTGGACTCCTGGTCTTCTTCGGACTCTGGACTCCCGTTGCGGGAACCCTTGTGGCTGTCGTTCAACTTTGGAACCTCATTTCCCTACCAGGAGATCCCTGGGCCTCCATCCTCATAGGAACCGTCGGTCTGGCGCTTGCCCTGCTCGGGCCCGGTGCATGGTCGGTCGATGCGCGGCTCTTTGGTTGGAAGCGCATCGACATACGCGATCGCAATCACGGGTTCTTTTTTTGACTCGATAGAGTCGCCCGCCGCCATCATATAGTCGCCTCCAAACTCCAACTGGGCTTTGACGAATTGGCAGGTACCATCAGAATCGAGCGCACTCTGATCCATGAGATTTCTCAGTAACCGTGTCTGGAAGAAATGGAGAGTGAGATGAAAAGCGCAAGCAAGATTCGCATTCTGAGCGTTGACGATCATCACCTATTTCGAGAGGGTGTCGCAGCCGTTCTCGGAACTCAGCCGGATATGTCACTTGTTGCGCAGGCGTCCAACACGCAGGAAGCGATCGACCGTTTTCGCGAACATAGACCCGATGTAACGCTGATGGATCTCCGCGTTCCCGACATCGGAGGGATCAACGCGATGATAACCATCCGTTCGGAGTTCCCCGAAGCCCGCATCATCATCCTCACGACGTTTACGGGCGACGTCGAAGTTCAGCGCGCTCTGGAGGCCGGCGCGCGCGCCTACGTCCTTAAAAGCATGCCGCCTGGTGAACTGCTCGAAGTTATCCGCCAGGTGCACTCCGGCAAACGAAAAGTCCCTGCTGAGATCGCTGCCGATCTGGCAGAGCACTTTACTGACGACGCCTTGAGCGATCGCGAGGTAGAAGTGTTAAAGCAGATCGGTGGGGGCAACCGAAACCGCGACATCGCGGATCGACTCTTTATCTGCGAAGAGACCGTGAAGGTGCACATCAAGCACATCATGCAGAAGCTCAACGCATCCGACAGGACTCAGGCCTTTGCTATCGGGATTCGTCGCGGAATCATCGAACTCTGAAGACGAAGTCGAGGCCACTGGGGGTTCGTCTGGTCGGAGTACGAAGAACAGGATCGACCGGCATGCCTAAAACACGACATCTATTTCTTCGTCACCGTGCAGCGGTGGTCGCTTCCCTGCTCATGGGAGTCGTTGTTATAGCCTGGGAGAACAATATGCCAAACGACCTTCCCTTCTTGAAATCAGGGTATGCCGAGGCGCTTCAAAGCGGCTTACCACCGGGACAGAAGCCTTCTCTCGCTAATGGCGGAGCGATGCCTGAACTTGATGGGGCGATCAGTTGGATCAATTCGGCTTCGTTACAGCGCAAGGCGCTTCGCGGAAAAGTCGTATTGGTCGACTTCTGGACCTACACCTGTATCAACTCTCTGCGGCCACTTCCTTATTTAAAGAATTGGGCGACAAAGTACAAGGGCGCTGGATTGGTGGTCATAGGGGTTCACACACCGGAGTTCTCGTTCGAAAAGGATCGCAAGAATGTCGATGGCGCCGTCCAAACTCTGAACATCAGCTTTCCAGTCGCTATTGATAGCAACTACAGGATTTGGGATGCGTTCGAGAATCAGTACTGGCCAGCACAATACCTCATCGATGGAAGGGGCCAAATTCGCTACCAGCACTTCGGAGAAGGCGAATACGGCGACATGGAACGAACAATCCAGGATCTCTTGAAAGAGAACGGTGCAAATGGCCTGGATAGCAACATCGCAAACCCTTCTTCGGGTGGTGTCGAAAAGGCGCCGGACTTTCGCAATGCGAATTCTCCAGAGACCTATGTCGGCTATCGACGAGCCGAACGATTCGCTTCTTCAGAGCGCGTCGCTCGAGATTCCAGCAGAGTCTACAGCACACCCTTAAGACCATCTTTGAACCAGTGGGCCCTAAGCGGTGCGTGGAATGTCGGGAGTGAAGCTGCCGTGCTGACTGCAGCCGGAGGCAAGATCATGTTCCGGTTTCACAGCCGCGATCTGCATCTGGTGTTGGCTCCAGGCCAAGAAGGCAAACCCGTCCGGTTCAAGTTAACGCTGGACGGCAGTGTGCCAGGGGAAAGTTGTGGCTCGGATTGCGCACCGGGCGGGACGGGTACGGTTCGAGAACCGCGCCTTTACCAACTCATTCGCCAACAGAACTCGATAACAGACCGGATCTTCGAGATCGAGTTTCTTGATCCCGGTGTTCGGGCTTTCGTCTTCACGTTCGGCTAGGTCAAATCGTGCCCATCTGGTTGCTGCGCGCCTCAGTATTCCGCGAAGGCTTCATCGGGGTAACAGTACAGCCAGCGCTCTCCCGGTTCTGCCGATGCGATGACGGGATGTTTGGTTGTGCGTGCGTGTTTGCTGGCGTGCTTGTTAGGCGAATCATCGCAACAACGCGTGCCTCCACACTCCTGGCACGTGCGCAAGTGAACCCACCTCGCGTCGATCTTTACGCAGTCTTCGCACTCCCGTTTTTTCGGATGCTTAACGGAAACTATAGCGTCGATGTGTGAGCAGGCAGTTTCCTGCACAGCTGTCCTCCTATTCCTTTAAGACCTGATGCACGAAGGAGATCGCGATCGATCCTTCACCAACCGCCGACGCTACGCGTTTCACATTTCCGGCCCGAACGTCACCAACCGCGAAGACTCCTGGCAAACTCGTTTCAAGCAGATGCGGGGCGCGAGCAAGCGGCCAGTGCGCGGCAGCGAGATCCTCGGCAGAAAGATCCGGCCCGGTCTTGATGAAGCCTTTCGAGTCCACTGCAACACAGTCATTGAGCCAGCTGGTATTGGGTGTCGCTCCGGTCATCACGAAGACGTGCCCGATTCGGTGCGTCTCGAGGTTTCCGGTTTTGCTGTTTCGCCATCGAACACCTTCCAGCCGATCGGTTCCCTCAAGCGCTGTGATCTCTGTGTAAGGGAGGAACACAATCGAGGGCGTGTCCTCGATTCGCCGGATCAGATAGCGTGACATCGTGTCCGCCAGGCCGCTCGAACGCACCAGGAGGTAGACGCGCCTTGTGGTCTGCGCGAGGAACACCGCAGCCTGACCTGCAGAGTTCCCCCCTCCGACGACGACTACTTCCTCACCGTTACACAGCTGCGACTCCACAAAAGTCGCCCAGTAATAGACCCCGTTGCCTTCGAACTTCTGCAGGTTCTGAAGAGGGAGCCTGCGGTATTCAGCGCCCGTTGCGATGATGATGGAGCGCGCCGGTATGGGAGCGCCATCGTGGATGTCGATTGCGTAAGGCTTCCGATCACACGTCAGCCTGGCAGCGGACTTGGCAATCATCACCTGTGCGCCGAATTTGTGAACCTGCGAATATGCCCGTGCGGCAAGCGCCTGACCGGAAACTCCCGTAGGAAAACCCAGATAATTCTCAATTCGTGAACTGGCCCCTGCCTGCCCCCCCGGAGCATTCGACTCCAACACCAATACATCCAACCCCTCCGATGCTCCGTAGACTGCGGCCGCAAGACCTGCCGGCCCTGCCCCAATGACAACAACATCGCGCAGTTGAGTCTGATCGATCGTCTCATTGAATCCGAGGCAGGCCGCCAGCTCCGCGTTAGTGGGATTCCTCAAAACATCCTGACCGCGACAGATCACGACTGGCACATCTACCGCATAGACGCTAAAGCGATCCAGAAACTCCTGAGCACCGGTATCCCGGTCGAGGTCGATGTAAGCATAGGGGTGATTATTTCGTGTCAGAAACTCTTTGATTCTGAGCGTACCAGGCGAGTGAGCGGAACCGAGAAGTACTGCATCTCCAAACCCACGAGCGATCAATTCCACCCGACGCAGGATGAATGCTCGCATGATGATCTCGCTCAACTCACTGTCGGTCTGTACGAGACTGAGCAACTGGTCTCGCTCAAGTTCGATCACAGTTCCAGGACCGCTCACACGTATTTGAACCAGACCGCGGCGTCCAGTTAACAGGCTTGTTTCACCAGTGAACTGGCCGGGCCCAAGAGGAGCTACGATCTGTTCGTTAGCTCCCGGCTCTCGGACAATCAGCAGGCGGCCTGCCCTGACAGTGAAGAATCGCGTGTTGAGTGTTCCAGCTTCAACCAGGAC
>Ga0068859_100008700_pt1 | contig 10264 bp, 7 predicted proteins | sample KBSSwiS22_FD_66585 | JGI IMG/M metagenome (GOLD analysis project Ga0068859, IMG submission 66585) | Switchgrass rhizosphere microbial communities from Kellogg Biological Station, Michigan, USA - KBS Switchgrass S2-2 | ecosystem: Host-associated > Plants > Roots > Rhizosphere > Soil ...
GGCGAAGGAGAGCGGAGCCAGGTTCGATCGCAACATCACGGCAATGGAGAAGTCCGTCTGGGTGCTCGTCGAGAACAATAAGCCAAAGCGCGTCGCTGTCGTCACTGGTGAAACAGACGGCATGTCCACAGCGGTTCTCCAGGGGGATTTGAAAGATGGAGACCGGCTGATCGTCGCTGCATTGGAAAAAGTGACACCCGATTCTGCCACCAGGGCAACTGCCGGAGTGGGCAGAGGGCCTGGCTTCTAAACAACCAAACATCCCAAACCTATGGCGCCCGTTATCCAAATCAGGAACCTGGTGAAGGACTACAGGCTTGGCGAAGTTCCCCTGCACGTATTGAAGGGAATCTCCTTCGATATCGAGCGCGGCGATTTCGTCTCGATCATGGGTCCATCAGGTTCCGGCAAGTCAACACTCATGAACATCCTGGGGTGTCTCGATGTCCCGACCTCGGGGTCTTACAACCTGGATGGAATCGATATCGGAAATCTCGGCCGCGACCGGCTGGCCGAAATACGTAACGGAAAAATCGGGTTTGTCTTCCAGCAATTCAACCTGCTGCCCCGCACCAGTGCCGCCGAAAATGTGGAACTCCCGCTGATGTATACCGACATATCCGCTCGAGATCGGCACGAAAGAGCGAGAACGGCTCTGCTTGCGGTGGGGCTTGCGGAACGCGCGGACCACCAGCCCAGCCAGCTTTCCGGCGGGCAACAGCAGCGCGTCGCTATCGCTCGCGCTCTGGTTAACGACCCCAGCATTCTTCTCGCAGACGAGCCCACCGGAGCACTCGACTCGAGAAACGGTCTGGAGATCATGGCAATTTTTCAGCGACTGAATCAGACGCAGGGAATCACAGTGATCGTAGTGACCCATGACTCGGACATCGCGGAATACTCCAACAGAAGCCTTCACTTCAGGGACGGCAGGCTGCGGCTCGATGAAAAGCGTTCACGCCCGCGTGATGCGGCTCGAGATTTGGAGGAACTGCGTCCCGAACAGGAGGAGGAGACGGTTTCATCGTGAATCGAATACTTGCAAGCAACAGGATTGCGCTTCGCGCGTTGAAGGTGAATCGGCTGCGCTCCGCGCTCACGATGCTGGGCATCATCATTGGAGTCGGGGCGGTGATTGCAATGGTGGGTGTCGGCGCGGGCGCCACCAAACGCATTCAGCAGCAGATTCAAAGCATTGGCAGCAACCTGATCATCGTGCTGCCCGGCAGCATCAGCGCTAATGGGGTTCGGCTCGGCTCCGGCGCGGTCGCGACATTGACACAGGATGATGCGAAGGCTATCGCCACGGAATGCCCCTCGGTCGCGGTGACTGCGCCTACGGTGCGGGGCGGAGTACAGGTCGTTTACGGATCCAACAACTGGGCGACCACCGCACAGGGAGTCACGCCCGATTACATGACTCTTCGCGACTACTCGATGATGTCCGGCCAGTTTTTTGCAGCGCAGGATGTCGATGCGGCCGCCAAGTCCGCTGTACTCGGGGAAACAGTCGCTCAGAATCTGTTTGGCGATAGTGATCCTACTGGCCAGGTCGTCATCATCAAGAATGTGCCGTTCACTGTGGCCGGCGTGCTGACACCCAAAGGTCAGTCGCCGACGGGGCAGGATCAGGATGATGTGGTCCTGTTGCCAATCTCGACGGCCACGCAGAAGGTTCTTGGAGTCAACAAAGCCAATGCCAAAGCTGTTGGCGCCATCATGGTCCAGGCTACGAGTACCCAGGCCATCGATCAGGCTGTGCAGGACGTGGGAGCATTGCTTCGAGAGAGGCACCGCATCCTGCCTGGGCTCGATGATGACTTCACGATCCGCAATCTCAAGGAGGTCTTCGAAGCCCAGGAAACGTCAGCGCAGGTCATGTCGATTCTGCTTGGGGCGATTGCGTCTGTGTCGTTGATCGTGGGAGGCATTGGCATCATGAACATCATGCTGGTGTCGGTGACGGAGAGGACGCGTGAGATCGGCCTGCGGCAGGCGGTCGGCGCCAAGACTCGTGACATCCTTTTGCAGTTTCTGGTCGAGGCTGTGACGCTCTCGGTGCTGGGCGGCATCATCGGGATCGCCGCCGGACTGACGGCCTCGGCCCTCATCTCGCACTTTGCACAATGGTCAACCGAGGTCAGCCCGCTCTCCATTCTGATGGCGTTCTTGTTCTCTGGATTCGTCGGAGTGTTCTTCGGATATTACCCCGCGCGCAAGGCGTCTTTCCTGAATCCCATTGAGGCTCTACGTTATGAGTGAATGCACTCCATATTTGCGGCAGGCACGTGCACTTCTCACCGTTGGGTCTTTTCTGCTTTTGAGCGCGTGCATGGTTGGACCGGAGTATCGGCGCCCGGTCGCTCCCGAGACTTCGTCTTACAAGGAGACGTTGCCGGAGGGATGGAGTTCTGCCCAACCGGGTGATGGCACGTTGCGTGGCGCATGGTGGGAAATCTATAACGACACGCAGCTGAACAGACTCGAAGAACAGGTCGGCATTACGAACCAAAACGTGGTTGCTGCTGAAGCTCGCTTTCGCGAAGCAAAGGCAGTGGTCAGCGGGGCTCGCGCCGCCCAACTACCTTCTGTGACGGTATTGCCGGCTGCTACGGCTTCCGGAACGAATGCCGCATCAAACGTTCAGCACCGCTCCTTTGAAATACCCCTCGACGCCGTCTGGCAGGCTGATGTTTGGGGAAGTATTCGTCGCACCGTTGCAGCCAACGCCGCTCTGGCGCAGGCGTCGGCGGCCGAACTGGAAAACGCACAGCTTCTTTATCAGTCACAACTCGCCGTGGACTACTTTCAAATTCAGGGACTGGATGCGGAACAGCAGTTGCTGGACTCGGCAGTGAAATCCTACGAGCAGTACGTCCAGCTGACGAAGGATCGATTTAATGGCGGTGTTGCATCGATGGATGATGTGGCCCTGGCTGAAACTCAGCTGGAGACTGCCCGGGTGCAGTTGACCGATCTGAAGATTCAACGTGCAGAGTTGGAACATGCCATCGCCGTGCTTGCCGGAAAGCCCCCTTCGGACCTTTCGATTTCAACGATGACCAGCCAATTGCCTCCGCCGCCCACGCAGGCCGGAGTTCCATCGAACCTGCTTGAACGAAGGCCCGACATTGCTGCCGCGGAAAGGCAAGTTGCCGCAGCAAACGAACAGATCGGCATTGCGGAGGCTGCTTTCTTCCCGTCGCTGACGTTGAGCGCGACCGGCAGTTCGCAAACCACGGTCTTTGACGATCTGTTCTCCGTGCCTACGCGGTTCTGGTCCGTCGGGCCACAGGTGATCGAGACCCTGTTTGACGCGGGCAAACGCAAGGCTCAGGTTGCTGAGTCCCGAGCGGCGTACGACGGCACGGTCGCGAATTACCGGCAGACGGTCCTGACGGCCTTCCAGCAAGTGGAAGACAGCCTGGCGGAGTTGCGCGTTCTCGCAGAAGAGACTGACGTCGCGAATCGTGCGGTCGCGGCCGCGAAACAAACTCTGGATCTGTCCACGATCCAGTATCGCGGCGGACTGACGAACTATCTTCAGGTCATCATTGCGCAGACCAGCGCGCTTCAAAATCAGCGTGCCGCCGTGCAGATCCTCACCCGCCGTAATGTCGCCAGCGTCCTGCTGATCGAGGCACTCGGCGGCGGATGGAACGCGTCGCAGTTGCCGTCTGTGAAGCAAGTGCGGAATTAGGGCTCGGAGGCGGTACGGATCGCGTTTGGATGATTGAAGAACTTCTGAAGGCGGCATAAATCAGTGCCGAACAAGCATCAGATCGCCACAGTTCATTCAGGCACAAAGCCCTGGCGCTTGATGACCATCGTGACGTCTATGGCGCTCTTTGAGTTGGACAGGTCGTATTCCCGAAGTCGCAAACCCAGGCAGTTCCCCTCTTCATTCGTAAGTTCCCGGCGATGTTTCAAATGAATATTTCGAACGCGGGTTGCTGACGACAACCTTCATGTCGTTCTGGTCCATTCTTGTCAGTGTGACTGGTGCGCCGGGAATTGGAGTCCTGCGGGAAATGTCGTCACGCACAACCCCTCGTATTGTTGCCGTCTTTGGCGGACCGCGAGAGCGGCCGTCGAACACGATCGATGCATCACGTAACACTCTTAGTAGCGTGGGGTTGCTTCACGCACTGTATGAACGTCTTGACGTGAGGCACGCAGCAATACAAGCCAGACCATTACTCTCCCAGGGCAGTAGCGTACTTGGGTGTGGTGCGCAACGCGGACACGCCTGGTTCGCGAGGCCTTTCAACGTTGCGCACGCTGAAGGCGAGCAAGGAATTCCTCGCAGCCCTTCAGGCTGCGCCGCCTGGAAAAAACGAAACCGGGGGTTGCGCGCCTCGCGCTTCCCCCGGCTTAATCTCCTTCACCCCTCCGTGTGAGGATGTACTGACTCCTACGTCACCAGATATTTTCCCGCGTGGTACACGCCTTTTCCGACGTCTTCCCCTGCGTGCGCGACATGCATCCCGAGATGCTCAGCAGATTCTCCGACATCCTTCACGCCCTTCTCCGTAGCGTGGCCGACTTTCTTCCCTGAACTATCCACTGCGGATTCTACGGACTTGTGGCCTTCCTTCTTGTAGACAAACTCACTTCCCACGGGATCGCCTGGTACAAACCACGCATCGACCCGTGCGGGACCGCCTTGATCGTTCTTGTGCAGGATCACGGCACCGTCGCCTGAGGGTTCCTTCTGTTCTTCGGGCACGGTCAGCAGTGTCGCGTAGATGTGCAATTCATTCGGGCTGAGGATTCTGGTCATACTACCGCCTTTGAGCATCTCAAAGACATACGTACCCGCGGGAAGCACCTCTCCAGGTATTTCCACTGGCCCTGAAAACGTCACAGTCAATCTCCCTTCAAGTTCGATTTCCTGCGCGACCGCAGCCCCGGTAATCAGGAGTGCGGCCGCTGTGACAACAGTTGCAGAGATGAGTTTTTGATTAAGTTTCATAACATTCCTCCAATCGTTTTAGTCGGCAGCTCCAGTGGCTTTGAACTCGGTGGTGTGTCCGGGCACGATTGCGACCTTCTCTTCATAGAGGACGTTGCCTCGAGCGTCGCGGAGTTCAACATCGTGGTTTCCGGGCCTGAGATCGAATTTCTTTGTTTTTCGGGCGATACCAAGGAACCCGCCATCGACATACACGCGGGCGTCTTTGTCCTCGGTGGTGATTTTCAGCTCACCCGTAACGGGTGCCGGGAAGTACACCGGACCTCCATACCAGGGGTGATACCAGTGATACGGGGGGCCGTAGTAGAAGCCCGTATAGGGCCGGATGTACACCGGGCTCGCCATCAGCGATGGTGCCATGCCCAGAAGCAGGGTGAGCGCGATTCCCGCCGTTAGTTTGCGAATCATGAGACCTCCTTTGACCAATCTCTTTCTGATCCGAAGCGTTGGACGGGGTGATCGTTAAGTGACGATGAAGTCGAAATTAAGCAGTAGGAGAGCTCGCCACCTTCGCCTGTGCCACGAGCGGGACAGTTGCGGTGACGGTTGTGCCGGAGCCCAGCGTGGAGTCGATATTCAGCTTCCCATTGATCTCTTTCATGCGCTCTGCCATACCGGAAAGCCCCAGACCCTTGCAGCTGTGTTCGACATCGAACCCACAGCCCTCGTCGGTTATTGCCATCACCAGGCAGGTTGGCGTTGCAGTCAGCTCAATGTTGATGAGATCGGAACCACTGTGAGCGAGCGCATTTCGCAGAGCTTCCTGCGCGACGCGATACAACGCGATCGAAGACAGCCATGGGAGGTGCTGTGGCAATTCGCCGTGCTGGATAAAAGCGATATTCATGCGACTGGGATCGCTCGACTTTTCACACAGAGTCTGCAGAGCGGTCGAAAGACCCAGATTCTGCAGAACGGTCGGCCGGAGCCGATGAGAAATCCGTGCGATTTCCTTGACGATATCACTCGCCTCCTGGCGCAAATCTTCGAACCCTGTGGTTATCGCTTCGTCCCCGCCGATCTGTTGTGAGAGAAACGAGATTCCGAGCGACAGCGCGACGACACGCTGCCCAAGATCATCGTGAAGCTCCTGGCCAATCCGCCGGCGCTCTGCCTCCTGAGCGCTCTTCACTTCATAAGGGAGTGTAGTAAGTCTTGCTTCTTCGTCTTTGTGATGTGAGATGTCGACGCAGCTTCCGATATACCCAAGAAAGGTTCCATCCGATCCGTATCGGGGAAAACCGCTGTCGAGTAGCCAGCGATGCTCGCCGTCGGATCGTTGAAGCCGGTATTCCAATGTCAGGCTCTTCCGTTCCTGAAACGCCACAAGGTGTTCAGTCCTGACGCGGTCGCGGTCTGCTGGATGCACACGCTCCAGCCAGGCTTCACCCAGCTGGCTCTCCAGCGGCACTCCCGTGAAATCCAGCCAGTGTTTGTTCACGAAAGTGCAAAGCCCAGCCGTGTCAGACATCCAAACCATGACAGGGGCCGCATCGACGAGGGAGCGAAAGCGCAGTTCACTTTCTTTCAATGCGGCGTGTGTCTGACGTTGCTGTTGGCCGAGAACCGCCAGAAAGAGGATGACGATGGAAGGGACGAGAAGAAACAGCTGAACTGCGAGAACAACGGAGTCCGATGATGTGGCGGCGAAAGGGCCGCGCCCATACAGGGCTCCGAACGTAACCATCATGCTCACCACAAACGAAGCAGCAGAAGTTTCGAGAGGGCCAAAACGCAGAGCCGCCCAGATCAGAAAGGGTGCGGGCAGATAGAGAAGAATGTTTGCACTGCTCAAACCACGCCAATCCAGGACAAAAGCCAGGTATGCGCCTCCGACTATGGCTGCCGCGACACAAGTTCCTTCAAGAAGGCGAAGCAGTGTCGTCGATCTGACGATCGGAACTTCGCGAACGAGACAGAACAGCAGCGGGGTCAAAACGATACTCGCAAGGGCGTCTCCCAGAAACCACTGCACCCAGGTCGGCCAGAACGCGGATCTGAGAGTGACTGCGCCTCCGACTGCAGAGAGTGCGGGAGAAAGTGCAGCGGCAACCAGAAGGTACTTGGCGAACCCGCGCACGCAGCTGAACCACTGGCCGACATCGCCTCCGCGGCGCAGCAGAACGGCGGCTAACAGTGCCTTGAGTGAATCGTTCACAAAGACTGCGGGGAGGAACCACACAGGCATTCCGACAGGCACCGCGACGAGAAACCGAATGGGTATTGGAGCAAGAATGTACATCCACCATGTTCTTCGCGGAGTCAGGAGCAGCGCGCACAGAAGCACCGAATCTGGAAACCAGAGGGGCGAGGGGCTGTCGGAGAAAACCGACATGCCAAAGCGGTAGGCAAAGTAAAACGCTATCTCGAAAATGGCGAGGTTTCGGAGATGGCGAAGTGCCCTGTTATCGGTGAACCCATCCAACGGTTCTGGTCCCGACCTTTCTTGCCACCCTTGGGCATTGATGCCTGAACGCCTCTTCGCGAACAGGAAATGAAGGATAGGGCGCTACGCTTAAGACTGCAATCCGATTATTTGAATAATGTGTTACTTCTCCGATCGACCTGCGATGAAAACGATTACCGCTTTCAAAACTAGCTGAGGCTGAAGTTGAGTCAGACCCGAAGGGCCGGATAAGGGTCTTCGGGCCTTGAAGATCCCTCATCCGCCGCTTCGCGGCCCTCTCCCCGCGGGAGAGGGAAGTCATCGATTGTCTAGTTGCTTTCTTTTCACTATGCTCGAAACAATCGAAACCTTTCAGGAGTCCTTATGCGGTCCCTAACCTCAGCGTGGCTGCTCGTCGCTCTTGTGGCTCTACTGTCCGCACCTGCAATCGCCCAGGACACTCCAGTTTCCGAACAGCCTCCGGCACAGGAAGCCTCTGGTTTGACATGGAAAGCGGCTCTCATGGCGGGAGACAACGAACTTGACGTGTTCGACAACGCCACAAAAACGTTGAAGAGTATGTTTCTCCGAATGGGCCTGCAGGCAGACAACATCCGGGAGCTCTCGGCGAATCAGACCGAAGTGCGGCGCGGTGCGCTGCCGGCCAATGCCGAGAATCTTGAAAGTGCTCTTCGGGACTTGTCCGTCGGAAAGGGCGACGCGTGTCTCGTTCACCTGACGTCTCATGGAACACGGCAGGGATTTTTCCTGAGAGGCGCGCCCCTCATTACTCCTACAAGATTGAACTCTGTCCTCGAACGGAGTTGTGGAGACCAGCCCACCGTGGTCCTGATCTCGGCGTGTTACTCCGGCGTTTTTCTGGACCGCGTGATGTTGAAACCAAATCGCATCATTCTGACTGCAGCCGCCGACGATCGGACTTCGTTTGGTTGCTCGTCGGAAAACCAGTACACCTACTGGGATGGCTGTTTGATTGACAGTTTCACGCAATCGGACAACTGGGCTGTTCTTTACGGATCGATCAAGCGATGTGTCGAAACCAAGGAAGCACAAAAGCGATTTATGCCGTCGTTGCCCCGTGCCTATTTCGGAGAAGCGATCGCAAGCCTTCGCACGCCTGCAGCGCAGCCGGAAACGGTGGCGGCCGTGGATGCTTCAGCCAGCCGTTGTCGAATTACCACGGACGAAAGTTACGGAGTCTCTGCCGGCAATCCCGTGAAAGTCGGCCTTGACGGCGCTTCGGGACCGGCCCGCGAACTTCAGTACTTAAATGCCTTGCGCGGTCCTTCCGGACAGGCGCTGCGATTCCGCCGGGTAGGCACCAGTCTGGCCGGTACCGTGATTCTGGATGTCTACGAATTAACTTACGAAGGTCTTGCCAGCGCGGTTCGGATTTATCTCGATGCGTATCACTTCGAGGAACCCGCGGCTCCACGGGGATTCGTTTGTCCGATCGCGATCGGCCTGGAGCCGTGATCCCCGTTTCCTCACCCCACCTGCTTGCTGACTATCTCAACTGGCGCAGCCTCACCGGACTGTATCGGCACGCCATTTTTGAACACGATGTAATTACTCGGGTTCGCCGCAACTCTCGCGCCGGGAAGAATCACTCCGACAAGATTCAAGGGGTCTGCGGCCGAGAGCCTGATCTCATGACCGGCGATGGTGCGTTCCGATCCTTCGCGCCGAAGGGCGCGCAACGCTTCGACAGCTTCCGGCAGCGCGAATTGCTCGCCGACGAATCCATCGACAAACCGCCCGCCGCGAATTTCCCCCTGGAACTCCATTCGCCTGTATTGCACGAGCAGATCGCGCCACGATGGGCTCAGCGATTCCCGCGCCAGCAGATCTCGAAACACGACGCCATATCGTCGAAGGAACTGGCGAGCGGCCTGCTCGGCAGTATTGAGTTCCACGCGTCGCGCAACAAGCAGTGACCAGCGGCCCGCGCCATTTCGTGGCCGCTTTGATTTCTCGCGTCCCTGACGGCGCTTCGGATCCAGCAAGGCACGCAGATTGTCGAAGCCATCAGCCGTCACCACACCGGCGGCAGACAACTCCCACAACGCGTCTTCGACCTGAGATTGAAGGTGTCCGGTCTCACGCGCGATCTCGGCAAAGAAGCTGGCCCCGCGTTCCTGAAGCATGCGGCGAATGTCCTGGGCGACGGGCGACAGAACAGTGTCGCGGTCAATCGTCGGACCGTCGCCTGCCGCGAGGCGCATCAGCCAGTCGGCCTTGTCCCGCGGGAACAGTCCGATCGGGGCTACGCTGGTTGGTGTGATGCGCCGGCGGTTGGAGTCATCCTCGGTTGAAGCGAAGCGCGGATGCGGCGACAGCCGAGCCCACATCACGGAGCCATTCAGGCAGAGGCGATCCAGAAGCTCGGGATCATATTTCGCCATGCGCGCCGGAAGAATGAACCGCTCCCACGATGAAGCTGCCGCTTCGAATCCGCCGACCTGGTGGATGACTTCGTTGAGGCCTTCCTCACCATGCAGGCGCGTCCCGGGCGAAACGTGCTGCCATTGAAACAGAAATTTCATGAACTCGCTGGCGGGGACCGGCTGGATCTCCTTTCGCAGTCGTCCAATCGTGAGGCGATGCACGCGGGCGAGCAACCGTCGATCGCACCACTCGGGAGCAGCGGGCGAGCGGAAGCTTCCGCGCAGGACCTGTCCTTCGGATTCAAGTTGAAGCATTGCTGCCTCGACATCGCTCGCAGGCAGGCCGAGTGTGGATGCAAGGTCGTCGGTGCGTGTGGGGCCGATGCTTTCCATCCAGCCTTGCACGATAGACCGAACCAGGGAGGGAGGCAGAGGGCGCTGCGAGAACTCTGTTCCCGCGTCTTGCATCTTCTCTGTCGCGACCCATCCGAGGGT
>Ga0068859_100008701_pt1 | contig 10264 bp, 8 predicted proteins | sample KBSSwiS22_FD_66585 | JGI IMG/M metagenome (GOLD analysis project Ga0068859, IMG submission 66585) | Switchgrass rhizosphere microbial communities from Kellogg Biological Station, Michigan, USA - KBS Switchgrass S2-2 | ecosystem: Host-associated > Plants > Roots > Rhizosphere > Soil ...
ACGCGCTCGGTCGCCTTCGAATCCCCGAGGTGGCACTGGAAGCAGATCTGCATCCGGAGCGCGGGCGTCAATCGCTTCGGGTTCACGATGGAGGGATCTCCCCCTCCGGTCGGAGACTCTCCGCGCGCCCAGCGCTCGACGTGCTCGCTCCCCGGCCCGTGGCAGCGCTCGCAATCGATTCCGTGCGGGTACGGCTCGGCGTACGCGTTGCGCGCGCCGGGGAGGAGCGTCATCCGGCCGTTGTGACAGAACACGCACGTTCGGCCGATCTCGCGCGAGAAGTAGTCGTTGTCGAGCTCGTACCCCGGGCACAGATCCCACAGCGCGTCGCGCGTGTACCAGCACACCGGCGCCTGGAACAGCTTTCCTTCCCAGGAGACGAGGTACGTGCGGCTGTGGTGAGCCGATCCCACGACGTAGAGCAGCTCCCGCTCGTCGACGGCCGTCTCCCCGCCGGAGGCGTCCGTGAGGAACTGGCGCATGTAGAAGCGCCCCTCGCGGCGCTCCATCCGATAGCGAAGGCCGGTGGCCTCGCTCGTGAACGTGTTGCGCTCGCTCCAGTCCTCGATGACACGGTCGGCCGTCATCGGATAGAACGAGCGTCCCATCCCCGTTCGCGAGAACGTCGAGGCGACCTCGGCGTGACACGACCGGCACGCATCGGCCCCGACGTACGTCGGGGAGGCCGCGGCCGACGCCGCCGATTTGCCGTTCTCCTTGCCGTGGTCGCAAGACCAGGAGGACACCACGGCCAACGCCAGCGCGGCGGCCGCGGGTCCCTTGGTCATGGCGAGAATCTACGCCGGACGAGCATCCCAGAGCATCTCGTGAACGAGGCGGGCATCGGCCCGGTAGGGGATCGCCGGGCGGAGGCGGCCCGGAAGGGGAGGCGCTTCGACCGGCAGCGCCGCGGCGAGACCGCGGTAGACGTGGGCGAGGAGCGGCTCGAGGTTGACCACGTCCTCGAGGCAGTAGCTGACGAGCGTCTCGAGCGCTCCCTCCCGGCCCGCGCGATGCGCCTGCCAGAGGCGCACGGCGAAAAACCCGTCCACCCCTTGGAGCTCGTCGGGGCGTGCGATGCCCAGCGCGCGCTCCACCCCCTTGAGCCCGCCCTTGAGCCCGAGGCGGCGGAGGGGGAAGCGGAGGTCCACGTGGTGGAACCGGGAGAAATCCACGTGGGGGAAGGCGCGCGCGAGGACGGGCAGGTCGAACGACGCGCCGTTGTACGTGACGAGGAGCTTCACGCCTCCGAGCGCGTCCGGAAACCGGTCGAGGTCGACGCCGCGCACGAAGGCGCGCGCGGTCGTCCCGTCCGACACGCCCACGCACGTGACCGTGTCCCCGTCGAGCGCGAGCCCTGTCGTCTCGATGTCGAGGAACAGGGTCGCCCCCGCGTACTCGGCGGCGAGACGCCAGGCCTCCCGCGCCGGGAGGTCCGCCGCGGCCCGATCGGGATCCAGCCGCTCGAGGATGAGGTCCCGCCAGGGCCCGGCCGGATGTGCCCGCGCGAACTCGTCCCAATCGACGAAGCCGCGCGACCAGAGATCCCGCTCCTTCTTCGGGCCGATCCCCGGGACGTGAACGAACGTGTGCCGCAGCACTACCGCTCCTCGAGCACCTTCGCGTACACGACGGCCGCGAGACCTCCGCCGACGAGCGGCCCGAGCCAGTAGAGCCACGTGTGCGAGAGCCCTCCGCCGAGCAGCGCCGGGCCCAAGTGGCGCGCGGGGTTCATCGCCGCACCGGAGACCGGCCCGATCGCGAGGATGTCGAGCGCCACGGTCAGGCCGATGAAGAGGCCGCCCAGCTTGGGCGCGCGGCGGTCGACCGCGGACCCGAAGACCACGAACACGAGGAAGAAGGTCGTGATGATCTCGGCGACGAGCACCTGCGCCGTTCCCACGCCGGCTCCGGGCATCGGCGTCCCCAGCTTGATGGTCGAAAGCGTCGAGGCCGCGTAGGTGAGCCGCACGCAGCCCGCGGCCGCGATCGCGCCCAGGCACTGCGCCGCCCAGTACTGCACCATCGTCGCGGGCGTGATCCGCCCGACGAGAGCCATGCCGAAGGAAACCGCCGGGTTGAGGTGGCCCCCGGAGATCGCCGCGGTGGCCGTGACCATGACGGCGATGGCGAGCCCATGGGCCAGCGCGATGCCGGTGAGCCCGAGCGCACCTCCCGAGACGTCATTGGCGGCGATCGCGCCGACACCCGCGTAGATCAGCGTGAAGGTTCCGATGAACTCGGCGACCAGGACCTTGGAATTCATGCAGCCTCCTTGGTGCGCGAGAGGCTAGTGGCGATGGGCGGCGGCCACAACCCCCCTGCTACACTTTCGCGGATGAAATTCAACAACTCCTTCATCCCTTATGGCGCGTACTGGAGCACCCCGTTCTGCAAGTGGCAGGGGAGCTTCTCCCACCTGAACGCGATCGCCTTCGCGGCGGATACGACCCGCCGGGCGCTCGCGGAGCGCAAGATCGAGGCGAAGAGCCTCGACGGTGTCGTCCTCGGCGTGACGGTGCTCCAGAAGCACCAGCTCTACGGGGGGCCGTGGCTCGCCGCGATGATCGGCGCCGAAGGGATCACCGGGACGATGGTCGCGCAGGCCTGCGCCACCGGCGCGCGGACGATCGCGACGGCCGCCGCCGAGGTGGACGCCTCGGGCCAGGCGACGCTCCTCGCGGTCACCGCGGACCGCTGCAGCAACGGCCCGCACGTCTATTACCCGAACCCGCTCGGCCCGGGAGGCACGGGCGACAGGGAGGACATCGTCCTCGACTCCTTCGCGAATGATCCGTGGGCGAAGAACTCGATGATCCAGACCGCGGAGAACGTCGCCAAGGAGACCGGGATCACGCGCGAGATGCAGGACGAGTGCACGCTCGTCCGCTACGCGCAGTACCAGAAGGCGCTCGCGGACGGGGGCGCGTTCCACAAGCGCTTCATGCTGACCCCGCTCGAGGTGAAGGACGCCTCGGGGCGGAAGGTCGTCGGCACCGTGACCGAGGACGAAGGCGTCTTTTCGACGACGAAGGACGGCCTCGCCGCGCTCAAGCCGCTGCTTCCGGGCGGAACCGTAACGTTCGGGTCCCAGACCCACCCCGCCGACGGCAACGCCGGTGTCGTCGTGACCAGCCGCGAGCGGGCGAAGGCGCTCTCGCGGGACGCCTCGGTCGAGGTCGCGCTCGTGTCCTACGGCCAGGGGCGCGCGAAGAAGGGCTTCATGGCGATGGCGACCGTCCCGGCGGCCCAGGCCGCGCTCGCCGCGGCGGGAATCGCGCTGAGGGACGTCAAGGCGATCAAGACGCACAACCCGTTCGCCGTCAACGACGTCTACCTCGCGCAGTCGCTCGACCTCAAGATCGACGGATTCAACGACTACGGCTCGTCCCTGATCTACGGGCACCCCCAGGGACCGACCGGGATGCGCCTCGTGGTCGAGCTCATCGAGGAGCTCGCGATCCGCGGGGGCGGCCACGGCCTCTTCGTGGGTTGCGCCGCGGGGGACACCGCGGGGGCGCTCGTCGTGAAGGTCGGCCGCTGATCGAGATCCGCCGGATCGGCACCGCGCTCGCGCGGACGGTCCGCTGGCCGGTTCTGCGCGCGGGACGCCCCGAGCGAGACTGTCACTTCCCCGAGGACGATCTCCCGGCGACCATTCATCTCGGTGCCTTCGAGGACGACGCGCTCGTCGCGGTCGCCACGTTCTTCCCCGACCCCGACGCTTCGTCGTGGAGGCTGCGCGGCATGGCGGCGCTTCCCGCCGCGCGGGGCCGAGGCGTGGGACGCGCGCTCGTCGAGCGCGGGATCGCCGCGGCGGCGGACGCCGGCGCCCGCGTCCTGTGGTGCAACGGCCGGCTGGATGCGGCGGGTTTCTACCTCAAGCTCGGCTTCGAGATCGACGGCGGAATCTTCGATCCGCACGGGACCGGACCCCACCACCGGTTCGTACGTACAATCGAGGGACGTTTCCCCGGAGGTCTCCCCATGATCGATCACGTCGTCCTCAACGTCCGCGACGTCGAGAAGAGCAAGGCCTTCTACACGAAAGCGCTCGCGCCCCTGGGTGCGACGCTCGTCGCCACCTTCCCCGATTGGGCCGGCTTCGGCCGCGACGGCAAGCCGACGTTCTGGCTCGCGCGCCGCGAGCCGTACCACAGCGGCGTCCACGTCGCGATCTCCTGCGACCGGCGTGCGACGGTGAGCGCGTTCCACGACGCCGCGACCGGAGCCGGCGGGAAGGACAACGGCAAGCCCGGCCTGCGCGCGGACTACCACGCCGACTACTACGGCGCGTTCGTGCTCGACCCCGACGGGAACAACATCGAGGCGGTCTGCCACAAGCCGGAGTGACGGCACGGCCTCAGGGAACCACGAGCACCTTCATCGAGTCCTGCGCCGCCGCGACCAGACGAAACGCCTCTTGCGTCCGCTCGAGCGGCAGCCGGTGCGTGACCAGGCCGAGGACGTCGACGCGGCGCGCCGCGATCGCCTCGATCGCCGCGCGCATGTCCGCGGGCGGGCCCGCGTAGGACGGCACGATCGAGACACCGCGCGACCACAGATCGAAGGCCGGAAGCGGAACGGCGCGGCCCGGCGGCACGAGCGCGAAGACGAGAACGACGCCGCCGCGGTCCACCGCGTCGAACGCCTGGGCCATCGCGGCCGGGGCCGCCGTGCAGACGATGACGACGTCGCACTTCGGGAGGCTCGCGGCCGCGGCCGCGTCGAGCACCTCGTCCGCCCCGGCACGCCGCGCGGCCTCGAGGCGGAACGGGTGGACGTCGGTGCACACGACCCGCGCGGCTCCCCGCGCGCGTGCCCATTTCAGGTGAAGGAGCCCCGACATCCCGCTTCCGAGGATCGCCACCGTCTTCCCCGCGGCCCCGCCCGCGATGCGCTGCGCGCGGATGACGCACGCGAGCGGCTCGACGAAGGTCCCCTCGTCGAGGCTCATCGCCTCGGGAAGACGAAACGTCCCCAGCCGCACGTTGATCGCCGGGAGACGCACGAGCTCGGAGAAGCCACCGGGGTCGAAGTGGGTCGTCCGGAGCGTCTCGCAGACCGGCTCGCGGCCCGTCGTGCAGTAATGGCAGCTCCCACAGGGCACGTGATGCGTGGCGACGATCCTGTCGCCGGGACGGAAGTCTTCGATGCCGGCACCGACCTCCTCGACCTCACCGGCGACCTCGTGGCCGAGGACGGAAGGCGCCTTCGGGACGCGATACCACTCCATGACGTCGCTTCCGCAGACGCCCGAGGCCCGGACGCGGAAGACGATCTCCCCCGGTCCCGCGACCGGACGCGGCCTCTCCTCGATGCGGATGTCGTCGTTCGACCGGTAGACCGCGACCTTCACGGGCCGACGATGGCTTCGCGGGCGCGCGCGAAGGCGGCGTACGCCTCGTCCACCGTGGCCCCGTCGTGGACGACGGCGCGCACCGCGCGGATCATCCCGACCGGGCAATCCGACTGGAAGACGTTCCGCCCCATGTCCACACCGCGCGCGCCCGACGCGACGGCGTTCCACGCGAGCGTGAGGGCGTCCTTCTCGCCGGTCTTCTTTCCGCCGGCCACGACGATCGGCACGGGGGTCGCGCGCACGACCTCCTCGAACCCCTCGCAGTAGTAGGTCTTCACGACGTGCGCGCCGATCTCGGCCGCGATCCGGCAGCACAGGCCCAGGTAGCGCGCGTCGCGCGTCATCTCCTTCCCGACCGCGGTGACGGCGAGGACGGGGATGCCGAACTTGATACCGGAATCGACGAGCTTCGCGAGGTTCAGGAGCGTCTGCCGCTCGCCTTCACCGCCCACGAAGATCGACATCGTCACGGCGGAAGCGTTCACGCGGATCGCGTCCTCCATGGCGACCGTAAGCCCTTCGTGCGACAGCTCCCGGAGGATCGACGCCCCGCCCGAGACGCGCAGCACGATCGGCACGTCGGCCTCGGCGGGAACCGACGTCCTCAGGACGCCGCGCGTGAGCATGAGCGAATCGGCGTAGGGGAGGAGCGGTCCGATCGTCTTCGCCGGCTCCTCGAGCCCGGTCGTGGGCCCGAGGAAGTACCCGTGATCGACGGCGAGCATGACGGTGCGCCCCGCCGGAGGCTTCAAGATCCTCGAGAGCCGGTTGGCCAGTCCCCAGTCCATCGCTCCGGGATCTTACCCCGCCTTCGGCGCCGCCTGCTTCGCGTGCCACGCGGCGAGGACCTCCGCCTCGCGCGCGGGCGCGAGCCCGGCCTTCGGCTTCTCCCGCCGGTCCTCGGGGGTCGTCTTGTACCAGGCGAGGGTGTCCTTCGCGGTCTCCTCGACGGACCGGAACTTCAGCCCCGCGGCGATCGCCTTCCGGCAGTCGAGCGAAGTCATTCCGACCTCCCCGCCGCCGTACGGGATCCACGCGGGCATGTCCGCCCACGGCCGGACCTTCTGCTCCTCGAGGAAATCCGCGGGGACCCAAGTGAGCCGCGCGTCGCCGCCCACGCCCTTCTTCACGCCTTCGAGGAACGGCTTCATCGTGAGGCGCTTGTCGGGACCGGTGGCGTTGTAGATCCCCGTCAGGCCTTTCTCGGTACCGGCGACGATCCACTCGGCGAGGTCGCGCACGTCGATGTACTGCACCGGGTCGGTCCCGTCGCCGGGCGCGAGGACCTCGCCGCCGCGCGCCATCCGCGCCGGCCAGTACGTGTAGCGGTCGCTGCGATCGCCGGGACCGACGATCAATCCGGGCCGCACGACCCAGGTCCGCCCCGGCATCGCCTTCTCGGCGGCCTTCTCGGAGAGCGCCTTGAGCGCGCCGTAGTTCTTCAGGTACTCCTCGTTGGTCTCGTCGGCGATCGTCGCGAGCTTTCCGTCTTCCGCGGTGCCCGGCTTGATGTCCTCGGCGAAGACCGAGATCGTCGAGATGAACAGGTAGCGCTTGACCGATGGCGCGAGCAGCGTCGCGGACATCGAGACGATCCGCGGCACGTATCCGGACGTGTCGATGGCCGCATCCCACGTCCGGCCCTCGAGCGACTTCAGGTCGCCGTCCCGGTCGCCGTGGAGCTTCTCGAGGTCCGGGAAGAGTCCGGGATTCGTCTTGCCGCGATTGAACAGCGTGAGGACGTGGCCTCGCGCTTGCGCGGCCTCGACGATCTGCGGCCCCAGAAACGCGGTGCCGCCGAGGATGAGGATCTTGAGCGGTGTCGGGGACTTCGTCGCGGTCGCGGCTTGGAGCAGTCCGGGCATGCTGCCGGCGATCGCCGCCCCCGCCCCTGCGACCGCTGTCGTCTTGACGAAGCTCCTTCGTCCTCGATTCATGTGGTGACCTCGGAGGCGCCCCGGGGGACGCGGGTGAGCGCCGCGTGGCGCCTTGCCGAGAAGACGGCCAGGGCGGACCACGCGCCGCAGAGGACAAGCATAGCGGCGGAGACGGCCCCGGCGGGAGGGCCGAGCGTCTTGACCCAGTCATAGGCGGCGATCGCGCCCGCGTCCCCCCCGCGGAACACGATCGTGTCGATGAACGACTTGGCCTTGTACTTCTCCTCCGACGTAACCGCCGTGAAGAGGACCTCCCGCGAGGGGCGCTCGAGCCCGTACTGCGTCCCACGCCTCACGACCTGGACCACGGCGAGCATCGCGAGGCCGGGGACAGCGAACAGGCCGAGGAATCCGGCGGCCGTGACCGTGGGCAGGACGCACAGCGCCACCGTGAGGCCGAGTCCGGTGAGGATCCAGCCCGTCACGATCCCCTGGAGCACGAGCGCCAGAGCGTTGACGCCGAGGTCGATGCGCGCGAACAGCGCGATGCGATCGGCGCTGTTCGGAATCGACGCGTTGACGATCGCCGCCTGGTCGGCGTAGAGCACGGTCGAGCTGATCGTGTAGGCCAGCATCATCCCGCAGATCGCCAGCAGGTACGGCGATGCGAGGGCCAGCTTGAACCCCGCGAAGACCCCTCCCCCGACCGCCCTGTCGGCGCGGGGCGTCCCGCCGCCCGTCTCGTTCGCGCGCGACCAGTCCACGAGGCGCCGCACGCAGAAGACCCCCACCTCGAGGAGGATCGCGGTGACCACGTAGAGGCCCGCGAGCCCGAACGGCTTGGCGAGGACGGAGGCGAGCGCGGGACCGGCCAGAGCGCCGGCGCTCCCCCCCGCCGCGATGACGCCGAACAAGCGCTTCCCCTGATCGACGCGGAACGTGTCGACCATGAAGCTCCAGAACACGGAGACGACGAAGACGGAGAAGACCGAGACCCAGACGAAGATCACGCGGGCCGTCCAGACCTGCGACACGTGGAACCGGTCGAGCAGGAGGAAGGCGAGGAGGTTCGCGGCGCAGAACCTGTGGACGACCGGGATGATCTTCCGGCGCGGGAACTTCGCGACCACCGCGGAGTACACGGGGACGACCGCGAGCATCACGAGAAACGTCCCGAGGAACTGGTACTTGAGGTTCTTGACGCCCCCCAGGATCCCCATCTCGTCGCGCAGGGGCCGGAGCGTGTAGTAGCCGCAGAGAATCGAGAAGAGGTAGAGGAAGGCCCAGGCGACCGCCGCGCGCTCCTCACGTGGGATGGAGCCGAAGCCGCCGCGCTTCATCACCACGGCGTGGGAGGCTCGGCGCCGACGCCCGGACCGTAGAGGATCGCGTTCCAGAGCAGCCGGCGCGTGCCCTTCATCCAGCCGCGGAAGATCGGGCTGTCGAGGAACAGGACGATCTGCCCCCGGCCGACCGACTCGCGGGTGGCGTACGCGGTCCGCGCGAGACGGGCCGCATGCTCGGGCCAGAGCAAGCCGCCGCGATGGATCGTGTCGATGCCGGAGAAGCGGGCGGCCGCGCGCGCCGGGGGCGCGGCGATCAGCGTGTCGTCCGCTCCGACGAAGGCGGTCATCACCGCGGGCGAGCCCCAGTTGAGATAGAGGTCGGGATCGAGGTCGATGCGCAGGAGCGCTCCGGGCGAGCTGAAGCTGCGCAGCCGCGCGTCGGTGCGCCGCCGGTCCTCGTCCTTCGGCTTGTCCTGCCCCGCTGGGAGGCCACTGGCGAGCCAGGCGTCGAGCTCCATCGGGCGGCCCGAAAGCGGTGTCCCGATTTCGACGCCTTCCACGAACGGCCGGGCGCCCGGCCCGATGACCGGGGCCACGTCGTAGACGGAGGCGGCGCGCGCCGGCTCCGTCTTCTTGGCATCGCCGAGCTCCGACGCGGCGAGCCCCGTCGCGACGAGCGGCGACGCCGCGAGCGCATCCGCCGCCGACACGCTCCACACGGGCGGCGGGGCGACGTCCAGCGCTTGGCGCCGCAGGCGCACGGTGGTGAGTCCCGAGTCCTTGTCGGCGATCAGCTCGGCCCCGCTCCCGATCCCGATGAGCGTCCCGCCCGCCTCGACCCAGCTCTTGAGGTCTTGGAGCCCCTCCTTCCCCAGGATGCCGCGCACGGCTCCGCTCGAATCGAGCGACGGAAGGATGAGCACGTTGTACCGGCGGAGATCGACCCGGCGGAATCCCGAGAGGTCGATCGCGGTGAAGCGCAGGCCGAGGTCCACCTCGAGGTCGTGCCAGATCGCCCCGTACTCGGACGAGCCGGCGAGCGGCCCCGCGAGGATGCCGACGCGCGGCGCGACGAGCGGGTGGAAGTAGTTGCCGCCGAGGTCCGCCCCCTTGTCCGCGAGCGCGGTCCCCATCGGGACCATCGGGACCCCGCGCGCCTTCCCCACGGCATCGAGCGCCGCCTCGGCATCGTCGGGGTTTCCTTCGCGCCGCACGAGGATCGTGCCCGGGAGGAAGCTTCGCCCCTGCACGGTGAAGGGCTTCTCGGCGACGCGCAGCGTGAGGCCGCGCGCGAGGAGGTCGGCGGTCGCGCGCGACGCCCCGTCGGTCGATCCGTCGAACACCCACGCGACGGGCGCGCTCACCCCACCGGCGACGAGGCCGCCGGCGGTCGCGGGCGGCGTCGCGGTCGCGCTCCAGCCGGTGGTGGCGGGCGCGGTCCCGGTCCAGTACGCGGCGACGCCCTGCTCGAGCGGGAGCGACCACGCGGTCGTGTCGTAGATGCGGGTGCCCTTGCCGTGCTCGATCGACTCGCGCTCCTCGCGGAGGAAGCTCGCCTCCATCGGGACGTGCGGGTCGAGGATCGTGCGCGCGAGGTGCCACGCCGGCTGGCCCATCGGGATCATGTAGCTGCCGGCGGGAAGCTCCTTGGAGACGGTCTCGCCCGTACCGATGTCGCGAAGGCCGGCGAGCTTCGCCGCCTTGTCGCTCGCGAGGACCTCGATCCCCTGGTCGCGGAG
>Ga0068859_100008702_pt1 | contig 10262 bp, 11 predicted proteins | sample KBSSwiS22_FD_66585 | JGI IMG/M metagenome (GOLD analysis project Ga0068859, IMG submission 66585) | Switchgrass rhizosphere microbial communities from Kellogg Biological Station, Michigan, USA - KBS Switchgrass S2-2 | ecosystem: Host-associated > Plants > Roots > Rhizosphere > Soil ...
AGCACTCTCAAACGCAGAATCATCAGGGCCGGTGGCTGGGGCGTCGCGAAGCGCCTCATCAAACCCATTCCGATTGTCGGGTCGGTTTTTGCCTTTGGGCTGGCGGGCTACGAGATCAAGAGGAAGGGCCTGATACCGGGCGCCGTTCACGTGGGCCTGGACGTGACGCCGATCATCGGCACCGCCAAGGGCGTCGTCGAACTCTTCACTGGCGACCTAATTCCCGATAAAAGCGAGAGACAAAGACGAAAGTTAACCACGGATAACACGGATTTAAAAATCGGATTTAAATCCGTGTAATCTGTGGTTAAGAGGCGCTGATTGGCGGTCGTTCACTGAAGGGCTTGACCTGCTCATACGCGTGCGCGAACTTCAGCAGTTGATCCTCCGACCAGTATGGCCCAAGCAACTGAAATCCAATCGGCAGTCGTTCTGATGAAAGCCCGCACGGGACACTAATTCCCGGGATCCCCGCCAGGTTTGCCGTCACTGTATAAATATCATTGAGATACATCGCCAGCGGATCGTCCGTCTTCTCTCCGATCGCGAAAGCAGGCGTCGGTGACGTGGGCGTGATGATCGCATCACAACTCGCGAACGCCTTGAGGAAATCGTTCTTGATCAGCGTCCGCACTTGTTGTGCTTTGCGATAGTAAGCGTCGTAATAACCTGCGGAGAGCACGTACGTGCCGAGCATGATGCGACGCTTAACTTCCGGCCCAAAACCTTCCGCGCGCGTCTTCCGATACATCTGCCGCAGCTCCGGCGCATTCTCCGCGCGAAACCCGTAACGCACACCATCAAAGCGCGCGAGATTCGAAGAGGCTTCGGCGGTGGCGATGATGTAGTAGACAGCGATTGCGTAGCCGGCGTTCGGCAGCTCGACGTCGACGATCTCAGCGCCGAGATCGCGATAGACGTCAACCACACTTTCGACTGAGCTCTTTACTTCATCGTCGAGTCCCTTGCCGAAGAGCGCACGCGGAAAACCGATACGCGCGCCTTTCACATCGCCGTTCAGCGAAGCCGTGTAATCAGGTACGGGAACATCCGCGGTCGTGGCGTCCTGTGGATCGCGTCCGGCGATCACGCCGAGCACGCGCGCCACGTCTTCAACTTCGCGAGCAAACACACCCACCTGGTCCAAAGACGATGCGAACGCGACGAGACCGTAACGCGAGTTGCGACCGTAAGTCGGTTTCATGCCGATGACGCCGCACAACGACGCTGGTTGTCTGACAGAGCCACCGGTGTCTGAGCCGAGCGCAACCGGAACGATGCCGGCAGCGACAGCCGTTGCCGAGCCGCCTGATGATCCGCCCGAAACACGCGTCGTGTCCCAGGGATTTCGCACCGGACCGAACGCCGAGTTTTCATTTGACGAGCCCATCGCAAACTCGTCGCAGTTAGTCTTGCCGATGACGACGGCGCCGGCGTTAGTGAGACGCTCGATTACGGTGGCGTTGTAAGGCGGATGATAGTCGCCGAGAATCTTCGACCCGCACGACGCCTGCATACCTTTAACGCAGATATTGTCTTTGATGGCGATGGGAATACCGGCGAGTGGACCAACATGCCCACTCCGCTCACTCTCCTCAGCACGCTGCAACGCCCCCTCACGATCTATTTGCAGGAAGGCGTTAAGAATTTCATTCAGCCTTTCAGCGGCTGTGATTGAGAATTCAACTGTTTGACGCGACATGTTAGTTAATTGGAGTTACAGCTTTGTCTTAAAAGTTTTTATGCCACAAAAAAGCACAAAAAGCTCAAATAGGGGCCGCCTGGTTTTTGAGCTTTTTGTGCCTCTTTGTGGCTAAAAAATCGCCAATGAGGCAAAGCCCTATTAGTCCGTCACTAAATCGCGAGCGAAGGATATCACCCACTCTTTCTGTTCAGCCGTATCGGGGACAGATCTTCGACGCGCTCGTTCGATATGCTCAAACGCACTTTGCGGAGATTCACCTGAAGTCACTAGCACGCACGCGGCAACCAGAGATGAACGCCCAATACCCTGACGACAGTGAACACCTATGCAGGCCCCGCGAGATAATTGGTGGTTCAATTCAACAGCGAGTTGCTGCATAGGAATCTTTGAGGCCGGCACACTGTAGTCTGTAATCGGAAAGCTGATGTACACCAGTCCGGTGCGTTTTACGATCTCAGCCTCGCTGGTCAAACCTAATTCAGATTCCTCGCCGGATGTGAGCACAGATACAACGACGTCTACGCCGGATTCCTTCCACCCATCGACTTCATCTTCCAACCAGTCTTCACCCCGGGGTCGAGCAAGGATTGCGAGCTTGCCGCGCCACGGTCCGTCTATCCAATAAACCTCAGGTCTAATTGCCATCATTAAATCAGATCACAACACCTTCGGGACGCGGAAGTGGCCCTCGGCGGAGTCGGGGGCTTCGGCGAGGGCGATTTTTTGGCCCAGGGAGCCGAAGATTTCGTCGGGGCGCGAGGTTTGGGTTCTTTCGCCTTCAGGGGTCAGGCCGCCGATGGCGGGTTCGACGTTTGTCGTGTCGAGCTCGTTGAGTTGTTCGACGTAGGCAACAATTTCCGCGAGCTGTGGGCCAAGGGTTTTTAGTTCTTCCTCGCCGATCTCAAGATGGGCTAGTTGTGCGACCTTCTCGATATCTGATTGAGTTATCGGCATTGTTTTATCTCTTGCGTTTTAAGGAGAGTAAGGCGGTTTTCAGGAAATTTTTTCGCAGCTCTTTATCGTGAATCGTGTTGGCCGCAGCCCATAATTCAAGCGGCACTTCGTTGTCGAGCGGCTCTTCTTGTTCCGTTTGCTTAACTCGTGGCTTTACGTGTTCACGATCGATGACGAAATTGAATGCGTTAACCAGCGGCTGGCCCAGGATCGTGTTAACTCGATAGAGTAGTTGACCACGCATCGCGGTTAACTGCTTTTGCCAGATCGGATCGGCGACGGCTACGGTCAACGTCCGGTTTTCAAGTTTCAGAGCGATTGCGTGCTCTTTCAAACCATCACCGGCCGCGTGTTTCCACGCCGCAATCGCCGCTGCTTCCGCGACTTCGGCGGAATTGCCCGCAGCTTTAAGAACGGTGGGTAACGATTTGATCAGTTGATTCATGTTTTATGCTCTTGCGCTCGGCGATTGAAACACGCAAACTTTGCTGCTGCAAGCCATGAGTCATCTTCGCGAAAAACTGGTGCTGGCGTCGGGAAGTCCGCGGCGTGCTGAGATACTCGAGCGCGCCGGATGGCCGCATGAGATCATCGTTGCGGGTATCGATGAGACGGTGTTGCCCAACGAGGAGCCGGCGGCGTACGTGCAACGGCTCGCGCGCTCGAAAGCAGAAGCGGTGGCGAATCGGTTGTCTGAAGGGGTGGTGCTCGGTGCGGACACGACGGTTGTCGTCGCAGACGAGATCCTGGGACAGCCGGTTGATGATGCCGATGCACGAAGAATGCTTCGTTTGTTGAATGCGAAGTGGCATGACGTCTTGACTGGTGTCGCGGTGGTGAGAGTCGGCGGTGTGACTCGTGTCGGATACCAGACAACGCGCGTGCGTTTCGCGGAGATGAGCGAGACTGAGATCGATTGGTACATCGCGACCCGTGAGCCGTTCGGCAAGGCAGGCGCTTACGGGATACAGGGGAAGGCGGCGCTGTTTATTGAGGAGATCGAGGGAGACTACTTCAATATCATGGGATTGCCGATCAGGTTGGTTTATGAATTAGCCGCGGATTAACGCGGATTTTCGCAGATCTGCGTTTATCCGCGTAAATCCGCGGCTAAAAAAGTACTGAGCCGCCATCTACATTGATGCCTTGGCCATTAATTCCACGCCCCGCATCAGAAGCTAATAACAACGCCACGGCCGCAACCTCCTCGACAGTTACAAGCCGATTCTGCGGGCTCATCTTCTTGAGCGTGTCCAGAGCTTCTTCAGCCGTGCGTCCGGTCCGTGAGGTGATGCGTTCTACGCCGCGCGAGACCATGTCAGTATCGACATAACCCGGACAGATCGCGTTGACTGTGATTCCGGTCGTGGCGACTTCGAGCGCGATCGATTTCGTCAATCCAAGAACACCGTGTTTTGACGCAGAGTATGCGACGATGTAGGGCGCGCCGGTTTTCCCCGCGATCGAGGCAATATTGATAATTCGTCCCCAGCCTTTCTTCAGCATGGCAGGCAGTGCTGCGCGCGTGCAGTAGAACGTGCCGGAAAGATTGATCGAGAGATGCCGGTGCCAGAGCTCGTCAGTGGTGTTGACGACGGTGGCGCTCTCCGCGACGCCGGCGTTGTTGACGAGGATATCTACGTCGCCAACGCGCTCAAACATCAGCGTGACGCTTTCCGGATCTGCGACGTCACAGACAAGCGCGATTGCTTCGTTACCGATCTCACGCGCAACCTGTTCGACTTGTTCGGCAGTCCGTGCGGCCACAGCGATGCGCGCGCCCTCGCGTGCGAAGGCGAGTGCGATCGCGCGACCGATGCCACGACCGCCGCCAGTGATCAGTGCTGTCTTCCCAGTTAACATTAGTGACCTGTAAATCGCGGCTCGCGCTTCTCCAGGAATGCGTGGACGCCTTCGTGACCATCGTCAGATTCGAAACAACGCAACTGCGCTTCGGTCTCGTAGCGTAACATCTCTTCAAGCTCAGCCGCCTGGCTCATGTAGACCGCGTGCTTTGCCGCTGCGAGCGCGATTGGCGGCGCAGCGCGCAAACGTTCCGCCAGTTGCAGCACCGTGCCTTCCAACTCTTCCGGCGCGACCACCTGATTGACGATCCCGAGCCGCGCAGCCTCTGCCGCATCGATCGACTCACCGAGAAAGAACATCTCGCACGCTTTATTCGGCGTCACGAGACGCGGCAGAAAATATGTTCCACCCCAGTCAGGATGTAGTCCGACTTTAGCAAACGATTGACTGAATGTGGCGTTAGTTGATGCGATGCGCAGGTCACACGCGAGCGCGAGATTGCAGCCTGCGCCCGACGCTGGACCATTGATCGACGCAATGACCGGTTTCGTCATCTGGCGAATCGCGAGAATCACGCGCCGCCCGGCCCCGAGAATGCGCGAGAACTCTTCGGCATCGCGACGCTGTATCAACTCCGCCATGAACGCGATATCGCCGCCCGCACAAAACCCGCGACCCGCGCCGGTGATGACGATAACGCGAATACCGCGATCGCTGCCGGCGTGTTCGAGCGCCTCCGCGAGATCGCGACGCATGTGACCGATGAACGCATTCAGCCGGTCCGGACGATTCAATGTGATCGTCAGAATGCCTTCAGTCTCTGCGATTTGAATGTGCTCGTACATGCTAGCGTCCCTTGAATTCAGGCTTGCGCTTGTTCACGTAAGCGTCGAGGCCTTCCTTCGCGTCTTCGGATTGGAAGAGCTGTTGCTGTAACTCACGCTCGAGCGCTAGCGCCTGCTCAAACGGGATCTCGGAACCAGTTTGCACCGCGCGCTTGATGCGGCCAACCGCGTGCGCCGCTTTGTTTGGTGTCGTGAACTGGCGCGCGTAATCCTGGACCATCTCTGCAAAACGTTCAAGTGTCTCTGCTTCGAAGATTTGATTCACGATGCCGAGCGCGAGACCACGCTCGAAGTCGAACAACTTCCCGGTCGCCATCATCTCGATCGCTTGCGACTTGCCGATGATCCGCACGAGACGTTGTGTACCGCCAGTTCCGGGAAGCACGCCCAGCGAGACTTCGGGCAATCCCATTTTGCCTGCGCCTTTGCGCGCGACGCGAATGTCAGCCGCCATCGCGACTTCGAGGCCACCACCAACACAATGACCATTGATCGCTGCAATCACGAGCTTCGGCGTTTGCTCTAAACGATTGAGCGTCTCGTTTGCGTGAAGACAGAAATAGTATTTATAAGTCGGCGTGACGTTGGCAAGCATCTGGATGTCAGCGCCGGCGCAAAAGAACTTCTCGCCTTTACCCGTGATCACGATTACCTGAGCTGATTCGTCCATCCGCGCATCGAGAATCGCGCGATCGAGCTCTTGCATCATCTCGTAGCTGTACGTGTTTGCCGGTGGATCGCTGAGCGTGATCAGCGCGATCCCGTCCTTCACTTCATAATCGAGTTTTAGCATGCCTTTTATCCGTGGCTCCAAACGCTCGGGCTTTCAGACGGTAGCGCCAGACTGCTACACATACCATTCGGCACAAACCCGTTCAGAAACAATCTCATCACATTGCTCGCGAGATCCGACACTTTTAATTTGCCGTGCGGATCGTACCAGTTATAGATCCAATTCATCATCCCAAACAGCGCATAAGTCGCGACGGTCAAGTCGATCGGCTCCTGGCTTTGCTGCGTCTCCTGGACCTCACGCAGGATCTGTCGCGCGAGTTGGGTGTATTTGTCTTTGCGTGTCGAGACGTGATTGTACAATTCGCCGCCAAGCGATTCCGCTTCATGAGAGAGCACTTTCATCTCTGACATGTTCGCGGCGAAGAATGAGAGGTGGTTCTCGATGAAGATGCCGAGCTTTGTGATCGGATCTGCGACGCCTTCGAGCCGTTGTTCCAGTCGTTCAAGCACACGACCAAAACAGTTGTCCTGAATCAGGAACAGCAGCTCTTCTTTCGACTTGCAGTAGTGATACAGGCCCGCGAGGCTCACATTCGTCGCCCGCGAGATGTCGCGCATTGACGTCGAGTGATAGCTCTTCTCGGCAAAGATGCGCGCCGCCGTGCGCAGGATGAATTCGTGTTTTTGATCGTAACGTGACATCTAGCGAATTATTTAGCCGCGTGAATCCGCGGCCAAATTCCTTATAGCCTCACGTATTCGTAATCAAAAGGCTTCCCTTTGATCCCGGCTGCCGGTGGCGCGATCCAGTTTGCGATCTTTCCGATCTCGAACACAGGGTGCATCAAGCTGCGGACGTACTCGCGATCCTCTATTGTCGGTAGCCATTCTGATTTCTTTTGTTCGAACTCTTCGCGCGAGATCAGATTGCCCTGAAGATCAAACGTGTGTCCGGCAAACTCACCAACGTGCCGGTGGAAGCGCGGGTGCGGTAGATACAGACGCTCGCTCGCACCTTCTTCCGCCAGTACTTTGTTCCAACGCGCGAGGCCCTTCTCGCAGTCTTTCACGTACTCACCGCGCAACACTTCATTCAATGCATTGCGCAGCGGCACTTCACGCGTCTTGAGCTCTCCATCTTCAACAATCGTCATCGTGAAGTTCTCGTTTGTCGCCGAGTGATCGGTGTACTGATCACGCTCTTTGTAACGACCCTTCAATCCTGCCGCGAAGAAGTCAGCGGAGTTTGAGCTAATCTCGCCGCCGAAGAGATCGAGCGAATAGCTGAACCAGAAGTTGATGTACTTCTGAATGATCTCGAGCGGAATGCCGCCGAGCTCGCGCACGTCACCTTCTTTCATCAGTTGTGCGGTGCGACGGCAGACGCGGCCCAGACCAGTGTCGCCGACAAACATGTGATGCGCTTCTTCCGTGAGCATGAACTGGCACGTGCGCGCGAGCGGCTCGAAGCCCGACTCGGCGAGCGCGGAAAGCTGATACTTACCGTCGCGATCGGTGAACATCGTGAACGCGAAGAAGTTGAGCCAGTCGTCGCACGGTTGATTGAACGCTTCGAGGATGCGCGGCTTGTCAGGATTGCCGCTGCGTCGCTCGAGTAGCTCGTCGGCTTCGTCACGACCATCGCGACCGAAGTAACCGTGCAGGAGATAGACCATGGCCCATAAGTGTCGACCTTCTTCGACGTTCACCTGAAAGAGATTGCGCAGGTCGTATAGTGATGGACACGTCTTGCCGAGTTGTCGCTGTTGTTCGACTGACGCCGGTTCGGTGTCGCCCTGCGTAACGATGATGCGACGCAGCGCATTGCGAAACTCGCCGGGTACTTCCTGGTAAGCAGGGCGGCCGTAGTTGTCGCCGAAGCCGACTTTCGCATCCGGTTGCGGTGGCTCAAGAAAGATGCCCCATCGGTAATCCGGCATCTTCACGTAATCGAAGTGGGCCCAGCCTTCCGAGCCGACGTCGACGGCCGTCCTCAGCCACACATCTTTTTCCTGAAAACCTTCAGGCCCCATCTCGCGCCACCAGTCGAGATAGTTTGGCAGCCACTTCTCGAGCGCGCGCTGGAGTTTCTTATCCTCGGAGAGATTAACGTTGTTAGGAATGCGATCGTATAAGTTCATAGGTCTATCTCGTCCACAGATTGCGCAGATTACGCAGAGATTTTTTTATGAAAGTTTTCTGTGTCATCTGCGTAATCTGTGGATTGCTTTAAGTCCGCTTGTAATCGAAGTGCGCCTGCGTTGGTTTGCCATAGTTGGTTAGCGCACCTTCTGGTCCAACTGCGTTGGGGCGCTGGAAGATCCAGTTTTGCCACGCGGTCAGGCGGCCGTAAATTTTGGTGTCCATCGTTTCCGGGCCGGCGAAACGAAGCGATGCTTCCATGCCGGTCAGTGCGTCGGGCGACAGAGAGGTGCGCTCTTCGATCGCGACGCGGATCTCGTCTTCCCAGTCGAGATCGTCGGGCGCGAAAGTGATGAGTCCGAGTTCTTCTGCTTCCTCGGTGTCGAACGTTCTCTTGTCGCCAAACACTTCGTCGAGCTTCCCGGGCTCAGCGAGAAAGCGCGACTGCATGCGCGTCAGACCATTGCTCATCAGAAACGCACCTTGATTCAACTCCGAAACTGCGATCGACGCGTCGCCTTCTTCCGAGTCTTTCAGCATGTAACTGCGATCCGAAGCGAGCAACAGCTCGAGCAGGTTGCCGGCGAAACAACTTCCCGGCTCGACGATCGCGAAGAAACTCTTCGCCGTGAGATCGAGACGACGAAGCACGCGCGCCATGTTCAAGATGATTTCGCGCACCAGCCAGTGATCTTGATTCGCGGCAAGAGTTTGATCGATGGCCAAGACGGTTTCAGCATCGCCCTCGGTGCGAAGACAGACGAGACCGATCAGCGGTTCGTTCACGCGCAGGTGCAGGAGTGCATTGTCGAGCTCGCGGTAAGCTTGCAACGGCCAGTAAGCAGCGCCGAGTTCCTGAATCTGCTCGGCTGTCGTTGGCTGTGGCCCTTCGGGCGCGTGAACAGTTAGATCCGCGTAACGCTGGTCGCGATTTAGTTTGAGTTTGATGTACTTGTAGTTTCGCACGTCGTCTCTAGTTTCAAACTCGAGTGGCGGCAGCTTGATTCCCTGTGCCGGTGCGGCATTGTTGACTAACTGCTTGACGCGCGCATCGATTGATTCCTGAAACTTGCTCGTCGGAAAGTAGCCGTCGATTAGTCCCCACTCCTTTGCGCGTTTTCCTTTCAGTCCCTCTGCGAGTGTCGAGAACACATCCGCGCGATCGCGTCGCACTTTTCTTTTATCGACGAGCCGCGTGAGTCCACCGGTGCCCGGCAACACGCCAAGGAGGGGAACTTCGGGAAGCGAGACAGCCGAGTTACCGTCATCAACTAAATAGATCTCGTCGCAAGCGATCGCCAGCTCATAACCGCCGCCGGAAGCGGTTCCGTTCAACGCGGCGATGTAGCGACGGCCGGAATGGCGCGAGTCGTCCTCAATCGCACAGCGCGTCTCGTTAGTGAACTTGCAAAAGTTGACTTTGAACGCGTGCGACGACGAGCCGAGCATGTAGATATTCGCGCCCGCGCAGAAGATCCGCGGCTTGAGGCTGGTGACAACGACTGCCCGCACTTCCGGGTGCTCGAAACGAATTCGCTGGACGGCGTCAGCAAGCTCGATATCAACTCCAAGGTCGTAGGAGTTGAGCTTGAGCTTGTACCCCTCGGCGAGCGTCTCGTCTTCCTGGACGTCCATGGAGAGCGTGGCGACGTGACCGGCGATCTCCAGCCTCCAGTGTTTGTATTGCTCAGGCGCAGTTTGGAACAGGATTTCAGGATTTGACATGATTTACAAGGTTCTCGGTTCGAACGTTCGTTCGGATTTTAGGTGAATCCTGAAAATCTTGCAAATCCTGTCTAAGCTTGACAGTTTTGCCCGACTGCTCGTAGGGTTTGGTGCTTCCAGACACCTGGAGGCGAATCTGTTCTGGTGAACGGCGCGGTCTTCAAAACCGTTAGTGAGCCCGTGAGAGCGGGCTTGGGTAGGTTCGATTCCTACACGCCTCCGCCAGTAAGCGAAGTCGGCTAGATTGTTCTTTTACAAGGAATTTCCTCACATGATCAGAGATTGGGTTGAGTTGAATATGACACCAGGCATCGGTCCTCGCGCCGCTGCCAAACTCCTCGAGCGTTTCG
>Ga0068859_100008703_pt1 | contig 10262 bp, 8 predicted proteins | sample KBSSwiS22_FD_66585 | JGI IMG/M metagenome (GOLD analysis project Ga0068859, IMG submission 66585) | Switchgrass rhizosphere microbial communities from Kellogg Biological Station, Michigan, USA - KBS Switchgrass S2-2 | ecosystem: Host-associated > Plants > Roots > Rhizosphere > Soil ...
GTCGCCGCCCAGGTGGGTGTCGCCGTTGGTGGCCTTCACCTCCACCACGCCCTCGCCCACCTCGAGCACCGAGATGTCGAAGGTGCCGCCGCCGAAGTCGTAGACGGCGATCGTCTCGTCTTTCTTCTTGTCCAGGCCGTAGGCCAAGGCCGCGGCGGTGGGTTCGTTCACGATGCGCAGCACCTCGAGTCCGGCGATCTTGCCGGCGTCCTTGGTGGCTTGGCGCTGGGAGTCGTTGAAGTAGGCGGGGACGGTGATGACCGCGCGGGTCACCTTCTCGCCGAGGTAATCATCAGCCGCCTGCTTGAGCTTCTGGAGGATCATCGCGGAGATCTCGGGCGGGGAGTACTGCTTCCCCCGGGCCTCGACGCGGGCGTCTCCGTTGCCGGCCTGAACCACCTTGTAGGGGACCATCTTGGCCTCTTCGCTCACCTCGGAGAACTTGCGGCCCATGAAGCGCTTGATCGAGTAGATGGTGTTCTCCGGGTTCGTGACCGCCTGGCGCTTGGCGACCTGTCCGACGAGGCGCTCGCCGTCCTTCCCGAAGGCCACCACAGACGGAGTGGTGCGGCCACCCTCGGCATTCGCGATGACGGTGGGCTCTCCGCCCTCCAGGGTTGCGACCACGGAGTTGGTCGTCCCCAGATCGATCCCGATGACCTTGCTCATGAATAACCTCCTGGGCGAGCTCGGGCCGGTCTGACAAGGCCCGCCGCTCGACTCGACACAGGGAATGTAAGCCATCATTTAGCCCCTGTCAAGCATTAAATATGAGTCTAATACGCTCAATATGATCCGAAACGGCTTACGCCTGTATTTTCAATGAGTTAGAAAATCGAACCAAATCCGAGGGGGAGCTGCCGGAGCGCCGCTTAGAATGACTCTAAGGAGTCCCCTTGAGCGACGTGTCGATCCCAGATGGGCGAGACCTCGATCCCGGCCTGTGTCGGGTAGGGGGCTTGAACCTCGACTACAACTCCCGCTCGGGAACGCCCTACCACATCCAGATCGAGGATCGCGGGCCGGTGACCGACCGGCTGACGGGCCAGTTGGTGCGCCGGGTCAACGTCGTGGTCCATGCGAACTACCGCGAGCCGAACGCCAGGATCATCCACGGCTGCGACCACGATTACCCGGACATCCGCACCCGCGAGCACAACGACTTCATAGGGCGGGAGCTCCACGAGCAGGTGGCGGCGGCCCGGACACTGATCGAGGAGCGCGAGCGGAGGAAGATCGACCGGCTCAAGCGGCGCATCCGGGAATACCACGCGACCCGGAGCGAAGAGACCAAGCGGGAGTTCGAGGAGACAAACGCCCTCTATCCCTTCGTCTTCGCGCGCGCCTGGCAGGAGCTGCGCCGCGAGCGCGACCAGCCGCCCGCCGCCGTGCCGGGAAACGCGAAGGGCGTGTTCTCGGGGGCGCGATATCCAGCCGACGACGATCTCCGGGAGCGGGTGCTGGAGATCGAGCGCATCATCATCGGAATCGGGCAGGACATGGCCCGCGTACGGGCGGACCGCGGGCCGGACGAGGTCCTGCTGCGCTCGTGCGGGAAGACCGTCGCGCAGGCGCGGGCGGTGCTCTCGGGAGAGAACGAGTCGCTCCTCGATCCGCGGCGGCTGTTCCTCATCCGCAACAGCCTGCTGACGGCCTGGCGCAGGGTCCACGCCCGGCTGTAGGCCGGCGGCTATTCGTCGGGCGCGGTCGCGGCGGCCAGGGCCTCGCTCATGTTGTACTTGACCTCGAAGGCCAGCTTCGTGACGCACATCCCGGGCATGCCCTTGACCCGGCAGGCCAGCGCCGGCAGGTCGGGGCCGTGCTGGTCCTTGCGGTACTGGACCTCGCAGTTCCGGCACTCGCCGTTCCAGCAGTAGCGGCCGTACCCGATGTCGGCCGCCACGAACTGCATCTGGCGCAGGAGGAGGTTGTTCTCCGGCACCTGGAAGTCGCGCCCCAGGATCCGGATCAAGATGGTCTTTTCGTACGGCTCGTAGAAATCGGACATTGCGCGTGGGAGACTGTTGCCGGCCGCAACGGGATTATAGAATGCCCGCCGCCCGTCCGGCCCAACGGAGGTCACGTGGCCGCTGAACCCATCCCGTCCCCGCGCCCAGGCTTCAAGCCCTACGTCGCCGACGAGATGGACCTGCCCGAGCTCACGCTGCGGGCCCTGGTCCTCGGCTCCGTCCTGGGGATGGTCTTCGGCGCCTCCTCGGTCTACCTGGGCCTGCGCGTGGGGCTCACGGTGTCCGCCTCCATCCCCATCGCGGTCATCTCGATCACGGTGCTGCGACGCCTCTCCAAGGTGCTGGGCTCGCAGGCCTCCATCCTCGAGAACAACATCGTCCAGACCGCGGGATCCGCCGGAGAGTCGATCGCGGGCGGCGTGATCTTCACCATCCCGGCCCTGATCTTCCTGGGCTTCGAGCTGGACTGGACCCGCACCATGGTCCTGGCCCTCATGGGCGGCGTACTCGGCGTGCTGATGATGATCCCGCTGCGGCGGTACCTCATCGTCAAGGAGCACGGCGTGCTGAAGTACCCGGAGGGCACGGCCTGCGCCGAGGTGCTGATCGTGGGCGAGGAGGGCGGCACCCAGGCCGGCCTCGTCTTCAAGGGGCTTCTGGTGGGGGCGGTCTACAAGCTGCTCAACCTGATCTTCGCCCTGTGGAACGAGTTCCCCGAGAAGATCCTGGGCTGGTATCAACGCACGGCACGGGTGAAGCTCGACTGCGACCCCGCGCTCCTCGGCGTGGGCTACATCATCGGCTACCGCTCCTCCGCCCTCATGGTGGGGGGCGGGCTGCTGGCCTCCCTGGTGCTCATCCCCGCCATCGCGCTGTTCGGCGAAGGGCGCTCCACCCTGCTCTACCCGGCGAACATGCTGATCTCGCAGATGGGGCCCGACGACATCTGGGCCAACTACATCCGCTACATCGGCGCCGGCGCGGTGGCGGCGGGGGGGATCATCAACCTGGCGCGGGCGCTACCCACCATCATCGATTCCTTCGCCGCCTCCTTCCGCGACCTCCGGAAGAGCGGGGCGGGAGGCGCCTCCAGCCGCCGCACCGAGCACGACATCCCCATCACCTTCGTGCTGGTGGGGGCGGTGGCCCTGGCCCTGGCCATGACCCTGGTGCCGCAGCTGCGGGTGAACCTGCTGGCCGCGTTCCTGATCATCGTGTTCGGCTTTTTCTTCTCCGTGGTGTCGTCGCGGATCACCGGCGAGCTGGGCTCGTCATCCTGTCCGATCAGCGGCATGGCCATCGCCACCCTCATGGGCACCTGCGGGATCTTCCTGCTCCTGGGTTGGACGGGCCACGGCTACACCGCGGTCGCGCTCTCCGTCGGCGCGGTCGTCTGCATCGCGGCCAGCAACGCCGGCACCACCAGCCAGGACCTGAAGACGGGCTACCTGGTCGGGGCCACCCCGTGGAAGCAGCAGGTGGCCTTGATGATCGGCGTGCTGACCACCGTCTTCGTGGTGGGCTGGACGGTCATCTTCCTGAACCGGAACTTCACCGAGCGCACCCCGGTCCAGGTCGCGGCCACGCTGGCGCCGGACGCCACGGCCCCGACCGAGGAGGGGCCTGATCACGCGACCTATCGCTTGCGGCGCGTCCGCGGCGAGGCCGCCGTTCCCAACGGCACCTACCTGGCCGACGAGACCGGCGCGATCCACTATCAGGTGGTCGAGGGCATCGGCTCGGAGAAGGCCGCCGCCCCCCAGGCGCGCCTCATGAGCCTGGTGATCGAGGGCATCCTCACCCGCCAGCTGCCGTGGGGCCTGGTCCTCATCGGCGTCTTCCTGTCCATCCTGCTCGAGGTGGTGGGCGTGCCCGCGCTCGCCTTCGCCGTGGGCGTCTACCTGCCCCTGGAGAGCACGACCCCGGTCTTCGTGGGCGGGGTGGTGAGCTGGCTGGTGCAGCGCGGCCGGGGCGAGCAGGCCGAGGGCGACTCGGGGCCCGGCGTGCTCTTCAGCTCCGGCCTCATCGCCGGCGGCTCGCTGATGGGCCTGGCCTACGCCGCCCTGCAGCCGGAGAAGTTCGCGCACTTGAAGGACGTCTTGAACCTCGGCAAGTACCTGCCCTCGTTCCTCACGCAGGGGTCCATGCTGGGCCTGGTCACGTTCATCTTCATCACGTGGCTGCTGTATCGCGCGGGGCGTTCGGGCGAAGGAGCGGTGGCAGCGCATCCTCACCCGTGAAGGTCGCCTTCATCGGGACGCACGGGGTCGGCAAGACGACCCTGTGCTACGACCTGGCCTCCGTCCTCAAGCGGCAGGGCGTCCACGTGGATATCGTGAAGGAGGTGGCGCGCCTCTCCCCGCTGCCCATCAACCGGCAGACCTCGCTCGATGCGCAAACCTGGATCCTGATGACCCAGGTGGCGGAGGAGATCCGCTCCGCCGCCCAGCACGAGGTGGTGGTCTGCGACCGCAGCGTCCTCGACAACTACGCCTACATGGCGCTGGCCTGCGGCCGCCAGCCGTCGATCGAGCGCTTCGTCATGCACTGGATGAAGACCTACGACCTGCTCTTCAAGGTGCCGATCTCGGGCGCGGCCACCGCGGACGGCATTCGGGACACGGACGAGTTCTTCATGCGCTCGATCGACCAGCTGGTCGACTCGCTCATGGCCGAGAAGAAGATCGCCGCTCAGTGGCTGCCCCCCGGCGAGCGGGCCACCTGGATCGACGTCGTGAAGGAGACCGTCCTCAAGCGCCCGGAGCTGGCGCGGCTTTTCCGATGACCTCAGGGTGGATCTCATGGAGTGGCCCCCCACGCGGCCGCTGACCCGTTGGTCATGGATGGTGCGGCTGTACTGGTGGCTGATCTTCCTGTTTCCCCCCCTGGCCCTCCTGGCCGCCTGGGACTCGGCCCAGAGGGCGCGGTCAGCGGACGAGGCGCTGGGGCTGTCCATGTTCGTCGCCCCTTTTCTTCTCATGGCCGTGGCCATGGGGGCGGCGCTCGCCTACCGGGCCTGGATCTCCCCCGGGCTCAGCCGCGCCGAACGGACCCTGCTCGTGGTCATGGGCCTTTCCGCGGTGCTGTTCGTCTTGCTGATCGCGATGATCTGTCACGACTTCGGCGGCTGGCCACGGCGACAGGCGCATGCGACCCGTCCCCTGACCCTGGCCTTGACCGCGTTGTGGCTGGCGCTCGCCATCGCGGCCCGCTGGAAGCTCCACCACGGCATTCCCGCGCTCTGGCCCCGGCTGTGGTGGCTGATCCTCCTGCCGATGCCGCTCGTCTCCTTTTTCGTGGCGATGGAGAACCTCTTCCCGGCGAAGCCGACGGATGACCCCTCGATTTATCCGTGGTGGGTCTTCCTCGCCGGCGCGGTGGCGGCCCTGCCGCTGCTCGCTTATCGCGCCCTCCTCTCGCCGACCGTCACCAGGATCGAGCGGGTCCTCGTCATCGTGTCGTGTGTGATGGTGCTGGCGTTCTTCCTGCTCTTCATGGGCGTCTGGCGCCTCCTGGGCTCGACGCCGGCGGAAGCCGGCCCGGATGCCTGGGCGCTGTTCTATGCCCTGAGCGCCGGCTGGGTCGCCCTCGGAATCGCAACGCGAGTCAAGCTGAAGCCGCGCGGGTCCCCGCTCTAACGGGCGGAGACCGCGGCCGGGAGGATGTCGACGATCAGGTTGGCGTCCACGTCCAGGAGGATCAGGTCGAGGCCCACGAAGCGGTACTGCAGCTCGTCGGGCAGCTCCGGCAGCGCCTCCAGCAGGACATGCGGGGTGGCCCCGGTGGAGAACCAATCGAGCGTGCCGTTCACGGTGGGCCTCCAGCCGGCCGGGGGGCGCTCGTCCTCGTCGTCCTCGACCTCCGTGAGCCGTTCCACGATCCGTTTGCGGCGATCGGGGTCCCGCAGGGCGTAGTTGATCCTGGCGTGGAACGTGGCGGCGACCACGTGGTTGAAGACGTCCCCGGCGCGCGCCCCGCGCCGTGCGTCGCGGATCGCGGCCGTCAGGCGCTCCGAGGCCTTCAATATCGTCCGCGGCTCGGGCGACACCTCCAGAGGTGGAAGGGTCGCACGCACCTTGCGATGGAGCTGGACGTAGTCCTCCACCGAGGCCTTGAAGGGACGCGGCCCCGATCGGTCGTGCTCCTCCGCCTCGCCGGCCACCGCTGTAGCGGCCAGCATCGTGGCCACGATCACGACCGCCGCGGGCCGGCCGGCGCGGGTCACGTCTCCTCCCGCATGTCGATGCCGAGCTGCTTGCACTTCTTGTAGAGGTGGCTGCGCTCGAGGCCGAGGCTGCGCGCGGCGTTGGTGACGTGGCCGCTCGACTGGCGCAGCCGCTCGCGGATGACCTGGCGCTCGTAGGCCTCCGACAAGTCGCGCAGCGTGCCCTCGGCGGGGACCGCTTCCGCGCGCGGCTCTGCGGCCGCGGGGAGCGCAGCCCGGATGTCGGCCGCGTCGAGGGGGTCGGACGCGGACAGGATCAGCGCGCGCTCCACCACGTTCCGTAGCTCGCGCACGTTTCCCTTCCAGGGCTGCCCGGCCAGCAGATCGACGGCCTCCCTGGTCAGGCTGCGCGGCTTCCAGTGGTTGCGGCGGCTGGCCGCCTGCGCGAAGTGCTCGGCCAGGGCGGGGACGTCCGCCGCCCGGTCGCGCAGCGGCGGGACCTTCGCCGCCACCGTGCTGATGCGGTAGTAGAGGTCCTGGCGGAACCGGCCCTCGCGCAGCAGCGCGTCGATGTCCTGGTTGGTGGCCGAGATGAGGCGGACGTCCACCTTGATCTCGCCCGTCCCGCCCACGCGCGTGATCTCGCCGTCCTGCAGGACGCGGAGCAGCTTGGCCTGCATGGCCGGCGGCATGTCGCCGATCTCGTCGAGGAAGAGCGTGCCGCCGTCGGCCTGCTCGAAGCGCCCGCGGCGCTGGCTGACGGCGCCGGAGAAGGCGCCCTTCTCGTGTCCGAACAGCTCGCTCTCCACCAGCTCCGCGGGCACCGCGGCGCAGTTCATCTTCACGAAGGGCTGGCCGCTGCGGGGCGAGAGGTCGTGCACGGCTCGGGCCACCAGCTCCTTGCCGGTGCCGTTCTCACCCAGGATGAGGATGGGGACGTCGGACGGGGCCGCCCGCTCCACCAGCGCGCGCAGGGAGCGCAGGGCCGGCGTGTCGCCGATGAGGGCCAGCTCGTCGCGCCAGTAGGTCTGCAGCTCGCGGTTCTCGCGCTGCAGCCGGTCCAGGCGCAGGGCGTTGCGCAGCGTGAGGAGCAGGCGGTCCAGGCCCACCGGCTTCTCCACGAAGTCCAGCGCGCCCATGCGCGTGGCCTTGACCGCGGTCTCCACGGAGGCCTGTCCGCTCATCAGGATGATGGGGACGTCGGGGGCCTTGGCGCGCGCGCGGGCCAGGAACTCGAGGCCGTCCATCTCGGGCATGACGACGTCGGAGAGGATGGCGTCCACGTCTTCTTCCTCGAGCTTCTCCAGGGCGCGGGCGGCGGAAGGGGCGGTGAGCGCGGTGTAGCCCTCGAGCGCGAAGGCCCGCGAGAGCGAGGCCAGCGTGCCCTGGTCGTCGTCCACGATCAGTATGCGGGGCTTGGGCACCGAACGAGTCTACACGTCCGCGTGGCGCGCGGGCAGGATCAGGGTGAACGTGGTGCCCGCCCCCGGCGCGCTCTCCACCTCTACCCGGCCGCCGTGGTCGGAGACGATGCCCTGGACGATGGCCAGGCCGAGGCCGGTGCCGCCCTTCTTGGTCGTGAAGTAGGGGACGAAGAGGCGCGTGCGCTGCTCCTCCGTGATGCCGGGGCCGTCGTCCTCGACCTCGATAGACACCGTGCCGTCGCGCGCCGCAGTGCGGACGTTCAGCGTCCCGCCGCGGGGCATGGCCTCGAGGGCGTTGCGCACCAGGTTGCCCAGCGCGCGCGCCAGCAGGTCGGGGTCCGCGGCGATGGCGGGCAGATCGGGGGAGAGCGCCGTCTCCATGCGGACCGCGCCCGCGCCCGCGCGATGGAGGGCCAACACCTTCTCCACCACCGCGTTCACGTCCGTGGGCCGCGGCTCGGGCCGCGGCATGCGGGCGAACTCCGCGAACTCGTCGACGATGCGCCGCAGCGACCGCAGGGCGTCGAGGATGGTCTCGCTGGACTCGCGGAAGAGGGAGGCGAAGGAGGGGGCGGGCTGGTCCAGGTTCCGACGCAGGGTCTCGATCGAGAGCTGGATGGGGAAGAGCGGGTTCTTCAGCTCGTGGGCCAGCCGGCGGGCCATCTCCCTCCACGCGGCGACGCGCTCGGCCTGGACCGCGCGCTCGCGCGAGGCGCGCAGCTCGGCGGTCATGGTATTGAAGGCCCGCGCCAGGTCCCCGATCTCGTCGCGGGAGGTGACGGGCACCGAGCCGTCGAGATCGCCGCCCGCCACGCGCCGCGCGGCGTCGGCCACCCGGCCCACGGGCCAGGCGATCCGGCCCGATAGCCACAGGGCGGCGGCCAGCGCGGCCACCAGCGCCGCCCCGGCGATCGCCAGCGTGAGGCCGCGGACGTGACGCGCCAGGTCGAGGTCGCTGCGCGGCAACGCCACCACGACGGACAGGCCCGGTCCCAAAGCCGCCGCCGCCCAGTGGTGGGGCGCGCCGCCCAGGGCGACCTCGCCGCGCGCGGCCGGGCCCGGTCCGCCGTCCCACGACAAGAGCGGCGATCCCGCGGGCGCCAGCCAGCGGTGTCGGACCTCGTCCCGCAGGCCGACCTCCGCGCTCAGGGTCGCGCCGAGGTCGGCCAGGAACTCGCCGTCCAGGAACGGGCCGCCGCGCACGGTGACGGGCGCGCCGCGCCAGGTGGCCGGATGGGCCGGCATGAGCGCCAGCCGCTCCTCCGCGCCGTGCCCGCTGGCCACCTTCTCGACGCGGAACGAGCCCTCGCCGCCGGGGAAGAGCCCGTCGCGGTCCGCGAGGGCATATCCCGCCGGCCAGTGGCGGGACGAGACCACGCGTCCCGCGGCGTCCACGATCTCGAGGGCGGGCAGGTCGCGCTTCTGGCCGATCGTCTCCGCCAGGCGCAGGTCGCCTTCCTCCGCGGGGACGGTCGCGGCGAGGTCCTGGTTCGCCACCAGCGCGACCTGGGTGGCCGCGCGGCGCTCCATCTCCGCGATGCGGGAGCGCACGGCGCGCAGGCCCGCCTCGAGCCGGCGCGCGGCCGTCTCGTCGAAGCTGCGCGACACCAGCGTGGTCACCGCCACCGCCAGGAGCAGCACGGGCGGGACGCCCACCAGCACGAAGGCCGCCAGCAGCCGGTCGCGCAGGCTCCCGCGCCAGGAGCGCGCCCCCCTCACGGCTCGCGCCAGGCGTCTTCCAGCACCAGCCGGCCCGACAGGTCGACGCGGAGGCCGTGAACGCCGGCCCGCGCGCGGAAGGACACTGGCACGGATGCCACGGGGATCAGCTTGGCCTGGTCGCGCAGCGCGGCCTCGGCCGCGTGAAGGATCGCGCGCCGCCGGTCCAGGTCCAGCTCGCGGCTCGCGGCCACCAGGGCTTCCTCCACCTCGGCCACGGGCGAGGCCAGGGCCGCCAGCTCGTGAAGCGCCAGGCCGGCCTCGGCCACCTCCGGTGACCACAGGAAGAGCCGGGCCGCCGCTGATGCGGTGGCGGCGTCCGCGGGGGCTACCGTCACGACGTCGACTTGGAGGCCCACCGCGCCCAGGGAGGCCACGATCCGCTGGCTGACCAGCGGCGGGACGTCCACGCCCACCGCCATGCGCACGGAGGCGTCGAGTGCGGCGCCGGGCACGTGCGTGTAGGCGACCATGGGCGGGAGGATGCCGGGCACCAGCAGGGCGGGCGCGGCGTCGCCTCCCGGCAGGAGGCGCCGCACGATGTCCGCCCGGTCGAGGGCGCCGCTGACGGCGGCCCGCGCCTCGGGCCGATCGAAAGGCGGGCGCGACGCGTCGAGGGCGAGGATCAGGCTCGCCGAAAGCGAGGAGGGCCCGTCGCCGCCGGGGACGACGTCGACCCGGCCCGCGCCGAAGTCCGCCTCGACGGTCTCCCCGCCGACGGCGTCGACGACGTCGACCGCGTCGAGGTAGGGCCGGCCGCGGACGTGCCCGGCGAAGGCGGTGAGCCGGATCCGCTTCTTGGGCACGGGGGCGAGCGGCAGGAAGGGGCCGCAGCCGGCGCCGCGGGCGCCGGTCACGGCCGCGGCCGGCGCGGCCAGCGGGGCCAGGGGCAGCGCGCGTGGCTCCGAAAAGCGCAGGACGAGGTGGGCCGGGTCCGGTGCGGTAGCCGGCGTCTCCCGGTCGAGCGCCGCGGCCAGCCAGGCT
>Ga0068859_100008704_pt1 | contig 10261 bp, 5 predicted proteins | sample KBSSwiS22_FD_66585 | JGI IMG/M metagenome (GOLD analysis project Ga0068859, IMG submission 66585) | Switchgrass rhizosphere microbial communities from Kellogg Biological Station, Michigan, USA - KBS Switchgrass S2-2 | ecosystem: Host-associated > Plants > Roots > Rhizosphere > Soil ...
CCGCCCGGTCTGCCAGACGTTGCTCCCCGACAGCGAGATGTTCATCGAGATGTTCGGATCGCAGTTGCCGGTGTTGATGATGTCGGCCATGCGCCCCGCCCAGCCGATCGCCGAGCGCTCCCCGGGGATCGAGGTCTGCCAGCTCATCTGCTGGTCGGAGTGCGAGAACAGGCCGGCGGGGAGTACCACGCTCCCGTTCCGGAACTGCGAGAGCGTCGTCGGCTCGACCAGCGTGCCGAGGTTGGCGACGACGGCGAGCCGTCCCTGCGAGAACAGCGACTGGAGCCCCGGGACGCCCGGATGCAGTCCGTACGTGCGGCCGTCCGAGGTCGCAGGCAGGATCGGCAGGAGGTCGGCCTGGGGGAGCGCGAGGTCGCCGCGCACGGCCGCGTACTCCTGGTACTCGGTGGTCCCCGACGGCACGAGGAGGTTGTACGAGTCGATCCCCCCCGACAGGAACAGGCACACGAGCGCGCGGTAGTCCTCGCCGGGGGCGGCGACGGCGTTGAACATCCGCATGTTGAGGAGCGTGTTGACGAGCGCGGTCGTTCCGACGGCGGCGCAGCTCGCCTGGCCGAGGAACTTGCGCCGGTTCACTTGGCCACCGCGTACTCGGGGGAGATCGAGATGAGCGCGATCGCGAGACGCGCGCGCTCCTCGGGGTCGTTCCGTCGCGACACGGCTTGCACGAGGATCTCCTTCATCGGTCCGCTCATCGTGTCCGCCATGAGCAGGAGGTCGAGGCGGTCGATCAGGGCGCGCACGTCGCCCGCGATCGCGATCTCGTCGTGGAGGTCGAGGCGCACCTCGAGCGCGGATTCGGGGTCCGAGTTCATGACCCCGTTGACCTGCGAGCGCAGCTCGTTCGCGCTCGTGATCGCGGTGACCGCGGTGATGATCTGGAACTCGGGGGCGTAGAGGCCCGCGTCCGCGATCTCGCCCGTGGGCTGGTAGTCCGGCAGGAAGAAGTTGAAGACGGTGGGGGAGGACAGCGGCCGCTGGCCGAAATCCACCGGGGCCCCGCCGTCGCCGATCGGCCAGCTCGAGGCGAGGTTCGCGGCATCGAACGCGCGCGCGAGGTGCACGCGGCGCAGGAACGACTCGCGCAGCATGCCGCGGCCGATCTCGCTCCCCACGGGGATCCGCCGCGCCTCCGGGTCGAGCAGGATCGCGCGCACGACCGCCTTCAGGTTCCCGCGCACGCCGGCGCCGTCGTCGGCGAACACCGCGGCGACGCGCTCGACGTAGGCCGGCGGCGGATTGGAGGTGATCAGGCGCTGGATCAGCCGTCGCGAGATGAAGGGGCCGACGTTGGGGTGGCGGAACAGGTTGTCGATCGCGGCGTTCACGTCGGCCATTCCGGTCTGTCCCGGAGGGAGGTACTTCCCGAGGAGGAGGTGCTTGGCGCCGGGCTCGTGGTACCCCTCGTACATCCGCATCGGCTCGGTCCAGACCTCGACGCCCTCCCAGAAGTCGCCGTCGGGGCTCGCGAACGAAAGGCCCGTGAAGACCTTCGCGAGCTCCGTGATGTCGTCGTTGTCGTAGGTGGGGATCGGGCGGCCGAGGCCGTCCTTCAGGAGCGTCCCGTCCGGCTTCAGGCGATAGAGGCCGATCGAGAAGAGCTGCATGATCTCGCGCGCGTAGTTCTCGTCGGGGAACCGTCCGATACGCGGATCGGACTTGACGTTCCGCAAGTGGGAGAGGTACGCGCCCATGATCGGATGCAGCGAGACGTCGCGGAGGAGGTCGCGGTAGTTCCCGAACGCGTTTCTCAGGAGCATGTCGTAGTAGCTCGCCGCCCCGAGCGGGCTCGTCGCGACCGCGTCCTGGTTGTCGGAGACGACGAAGATCTCGGAGAGCGCCAGGGCCACGCGCTGCCGGAGCGGGTCGGGCCCGGACATGACCTGTCTCCACCACGACCAGCGGCGGTGCTCGCTGTCCAGCTCGAGTCCCATGCGCACGCGCAGGTCGAGCTCGGGCTCGTGCCAGCCGATCGGCCGCGCGAACTGCTCGTCGAGCCAGGCGTCGTAGCCGATCGCGGCGGTGCGGTGGATCTCCTCCCAGTCCGCGCCGAGCGTGGCCTGCGACAGGAAGCGCGAGGCCTCGGCCGGCGTCGTCGCGGCGGGGGCCGCGGCGAAGGAGAGCGAAACCACGCTCGCGAGAAGGAGATTCCGGGCCTTCATGGCGCTTGGCGAAACCGCAAGGCCCGTACCAACGGGCGCCTCCCCCGGATCAGCGCGCCGCCGGTCTCTCGATGACCCTTTTCGTAATCAGGGGCACCCGTTCGTCATCACGTGCTGCGTGACCGCGGGACAAACGGCCGAAGCTCCGCCGTAAGTCCGCTCGGTGCCGTCGAGGCGGCGGGCGTGGCTGCCGTCCGCGGCGCCCTCCGTCGCGACGACCAGGAACCACGCGTTCGCCGGCATCGCCACGGTCGCGGAGCCGGTGGCCGGGAGCGAGCATCTGCCGCCGGTGAACGCGCCGAACGATCCCAGCGGCCCCGAGTACACGTTGACGGCCGACGCGGGACAGGCGGCGGCATCCCACGTGATCGCCACCGAGGAGCCCGATCGCGACGCGCGCAGCGGCGCTCCGGGGACGGCACCGCCGTCCGGGACCGGCGGCGGCCCGGCCGAAGCCGTCGTGCACGAGCCCGGGACCATCGCCTGCGTCACGGTGAGGTCGTCCAACCACCAATTCCCGCCGGGGTAGAGGTAGTCCCCCGAGAGGTGGAAGCGGAGCTTCACGTCGCCGCCGGCCCAGTTGACGAGCGACCCGGTGTAGCTCGAGTACGTGAGGCGGTTTCCGGTGAAGTAGTTCGTCACGTTCTGCGTCGTCGTGCACTCGTTGAACGGGAACTCGACGAGGTTCGGGTAGTTCGGCGTCAAGGGCACGCGCGTCCACGACGAAAACCCCGGGCCCGTGGCGACCTCGACCTGCCCGAGCGACCCCTCGGTGCCGAAGATCTCGCCGAAGGGGTCGTACTCGAGGTCGTGCCGCGTCCAGAACGTGAGCACCGGCCCCGATCCGGGGTCGGCGAGCGTGAGGGCCGGCGTGGTCATGTCGGCGCAGGCGCCGCCGTAGCTCGCGGCCGTGTAGACCGCGGGGCCGGTGCGGCCGCCGGACGCGGCCGCGGTCCACGGAGGTGCGGGCGTGAGCTTCGCCGCGCCGGTGTCCCCGGCGTCGTCGGTCCACGTGCCGATCGCGGGCGGCCCGAACGCCGACGCCGCTCGCACGACCAGGTTCTGCTCCTCGTTCCCGCCGCGGCAGGGCCCGCCGTGACCGGCCGACGCGTCCTCGGCGCGCACGACGTACCAGCGCGGCGCGCCCGAAGGCAGGCCGACGGCGTCGACGAACGAGGTCCCGGTGAGGCACCGCGCGATCCGACTCGCCGCACCCGGCGAAAAGCTCGCCGTCGTCCCGCGGTAGACGTTGTAGCGGACGTCTCCCTGGCAGTACGGCGACGCGGGCGCCCAGGCGAGCTGCACCGCGCACGACGACTGCCCCGAGCTGGCCGCCGAGGCCAGTCCCGCGAACTGCGGCGCCAGGGTGCACGCGCCGGTCGGCACGACCGACGCGCACCCCGAGCGCGCCGACTCGCAGGCGCCGGCGGGGTCGGAGGCCGCGGTGACGTGGTAGCCGTAGGTCACGCCGCCCACGACGGTCGTGTCGAGGAACGTGGTCGAAGCGACCGCCGAGGCGACGGGCACCCACGACGCACCGGGGCACGCTCCGTAGCTGCGATAGACGTCGTACACCGCAGCACCTCCGACCGCGCTCCACGTCACCCGCACCTGCTGGTCCGCGGGCGTCGTGAGCGCCGGTGTCGCGGGAGCCGCCGGGGCGGGACAGTCCGAGAGGGCGCCCCGCACGAGCAGGGCGAACGGCTGCGGGCCCCACGGCACGTCGAGCGCGCGCACGCGCACGATCCAGCGTCCCGCCGCGGGCGAGGCGAACGCGAGACGCTCGACGACGTTGACGGGGTCGTGCGCGTCGGACGCGCTCGCGGTCGCCTTCGGGAGCCCGGTAGCGCCGTCGAGCGTCTGGAACCACGTCGTGCCCGTCGGATCGACGACCTCGAGCTTCAGCTCGTTGACGCGCGTCGCCGCGGCGTTCAGCGCGGCCGGGAAGTCGCTCCACACGAGCGTGGCGCGGAACGGGGTGCCGGCGGCGACGTCGTAGGCGTGTTCGACGACGCTCCCGGTCGAAAGCCCCTCGCGGTGGTCGTCCGCGCGGAGAGAGAAGGGCGATCCGGCGAAGGCGAGCGTCGCGTCGAGCTGGATCCTGCCGTACCCGGCGACGAAGTTGGGGGCGCTCACCGGTGCCGCCGTCGGCTGGGCCGCGTCCACGAGCGTCGCCTTGACGAGCGCGCCCGTGGGAGAGAACCCCAGTGCCGGGTTGCGCGCGCCGGTCGCGTAGAACCCGGAGGCGTAGTACTCGCGCACGAGCGCCGCGAGCCCCGCGACGGTCGGCGCGGACATCGACGTCCCGTCGAGCGCGCAGGTCGTGCAGTTGTTGCTCCCGATCGTCGCGTCGGAGGCGGCGGAGACGGTGGCCTCGCCCTGCGCCGCGACGAGCGGCGCCAACCGGCCGTCCTCGAGCGGTCCGGGACTGGAGGACGAGGACGCGATCGAGGCCTGGGAGCCGTGGCCCACCGAGCCGACGACGAGCGGGCTCTTCGCGACCGCGGGCGTTCCGATCGCAACGGGGGCGGGGCAGAACTCGCCCGCGTTCCCCGCGGCGACGACCATGAGGAGGTCGGGGTGGCTCCACATCGCAAGGTCGGCGTCCCGTGCGTACGAGTCGTAGGGGGCCGTGCACCCGGGGATGCAGTTGCCGAAGACGTCGTAGCAGGCGCCGCCCCAGGAATCGGAGTGGACGCGCGCGCCGTTCGCGTACGCGACGTCGGTCAGGTTCCAGATCGTCCCCGCGCGGTCGTTGAGATACTCGAGCCCGTCGCCCATCTCCTGGATGACGAGCTTCGCCCCGGGGGCCTGTCCGTCGCCCCCGTTCCGGCCGGGGGTCGTGAAGCCGGCGCAATCGACGTAGGGGGGCGAGTCTCCCGCGGCCGATCCCGACGTGTGCGTCCCGTGGCCGCTCGAGCCGGTCGTCGAGGCGGGACAGGTGTCCTCCTCGCCGATCGGGCCGCCCGACCAGTTGTAATAGATGATGTCCTTGCGTCGCGTGGGCGCCGGCGCACCGGCGGGGCAGGGTGCGACCGAGCAGGAGACCACGGGCGGCGCGCCGCCGGCCGTGTCGCGGAAGAAGCAGCTGTCGTGGTCCTGCGCCGAGTCCGCGACCGCGACGATCTGCCCGCAGCCGAAGATCCCGCGCGCGAAGACCGGCGTTTGCTGCGACGCGGGGCCGACGAACGACTGGTGGACCCACACGGCGTCCTGGTTGAAGAGCCGGAACGCCCGCGCCGGCTCGATCGCCTCGACCTCGGGGAGCGACGCGAGCGCCGAGAGCGTCGCCGGCAGGCGCGCCGCGGAGACCGTCGCGACGACACGCCACGCGCCGTCCTTCCCCGAAGCGCTCGCGGTCGGGCTCGATCCGGCGAGCGCTTCGAGCACGCGGTGGCCGGGCTCGCCTGCTGCGACGACGACGTGGAGGCGCACCGGGTCCGCGGGAGCGGCCGCGCGTCGCGACAGCTCCGCATCCACCTTCAGGTGCGCGGGAAGCGCGCCGAGCCATGCCACGAACGGCAGGCGCCGGATGCCGGTGGCCGCACCGGGCGCCACGCGCAGGCGGTAGCCGCGAGGCGGGATCACGTCGAGGATCTCGGCACCGCTCGCCTCGACCAGGCGCCGCGCGCTCGCGGAGAGCGGCTCGCTCGCGATCATCACGAGGTAGTCGCGTCCGAGCGGCGGTACGGCCGGCGCTGCGAACCACGTGGGTGCGGCCTGGGGGGCGAGAGGGCGGAAGGTCCCCGACGCGAGACGCAGCTCGGGGGAGGGCGCGCCGAGCGCGAACAGGGCAACGAGGGCCAGCGACGGCGTCATCCATACCTCCCCGTGAAAACGTAGGGGCGGCGGCCGCCGAGTGCACGGAGCCGGGCTTTCCTCTGGTATCGCATACACTTACGCGGCGATGGCGACCGCGCTCACCGGAAACGCGACCCTCGTCGAGCGGATCGACCTCGCTCCGACCCTCGCCATCTTCCGTATCCGCCCCGACGACACCCCGGTGGACGGCGCCCCGTGGTTCACCCCGGGGCAGTACGTCACGCTCGGCGAGGGCGAGGTGCAGCGCGCCTACTCGATCGCTTCGGATCCCGGCGACCGCCGCTGGCTCGAGTTCTACATCCGCTATGCGCGGGTCCCCGAGACCGAAACACCGTTCACGCACGTCCTTTGGCCGCTTCCGGTGGGGAGCCGCCTGCACGTCGGCGGAAAGATCGTCGGTCGCTTCACGCTGGAGCGGACGGTGGGCGCCGCCGACACGCGGCTGAAGGTCTTCGTCGCCGCGGGGACCGGGATCGCGCCGTTCATGAGCATGGTGCGGAAGGCGAGGCGCGAAGGGGCCGGATCGGCGCTGTCGCGCTTCGTGCTTCTCCACGGCGTCAGCCATCCGCACGAGCTCGCGTACCGCGACGAGCTGGAGGAAGCGCGCGCCGCCGGCCTGCGCTACGTGCCGACGGTCAGCCGGCCGAGCGAGCATCCGGAGTGGGCCGGCCTCACCGGACGCGTGGAGTCGGTGCTCGACCGGCTCTCGCTCGGTGGGCCGCTCGGTCCCGACACCGCGGTCGTCTACGTCTGCGGCTTTCAGGGGACGATCGCCGAGAGCGTGCGCCGCCTGCTGAGCCTCGGCTTCGTGCCGGAAGATCGGAAGCTGCGGCGCATGCTCGGCATCCCGGACACGAGCAAGCCGAGCCTGTTCTTCGAGCAGTACGACCTCGAGCCGGTCTTCGACGCGAAGGACGCCGCCTTGGTCGAGAGCCTGCGCGCCGAGTGGGAGCGCGGGGCTCACCGGTGAAGGTCTCCCGCCCGCGGCCGATTCGCCGCCTCGTCGCTTACTTCCTCCAGGGGCTCGTCTTCGTCGTGCCGATCGGCGCGATCGCCTACGGCCTGTGGTTCCTGTTCGTCGAGGTGGACACCTGGATCAACGTCGAGCCGCTCTTGAACCGCCGCGTGCCCGGCGCGGGGATCGTGCTCACGGTCCTCCTCGTCACCGCGGTCGGCTTCCTCGCGAGCAACTTCGCCACGCGATGGTTGTTCTCGGCGTTCGAGGACGTCGTCGCGCGCACGCCGCTGCTCAAGCTCCTGTACACGTCGCTGAAGGACCTCGTCGGCGCGTTCGTCGGGGAGACGAAGCGCTTCGACCGGCCGGTGCTCGTCCAGCTCGGCGCGTCGCCCGAGGTCTCGACGATCGGCTTCGTGACCCGTGAGGCGCTCGGCGAGCTCGGCCTTCCGGACCACGTCGCGGTCTACGTCCCGCAGGCGTACAACATCGGCGGCAACGTCGTCGTCGTGCCGAGGACGCGCATCCGGCCGCTCGACGCGGACCCGGGAACGGTGATGAGCTTCGTCGTCTCCGGCGGGATCACCGGCGAGGTCGGGGCGTCTGCGAAGGGGAAGCGGAAGTAAGCGCGGTGCCCGCTCGCGCGTGATAGGTCTCTCCGCGGGATCACTCCATCGTTCCCAATTTGGGAACCAGCTTTTCTACCAGAAGAGCTCGTCGCTGCCGCGCTGGCGCGCTGAAGTCTCTGACGTATTCCCAAATTGGGAACGATTCGCGAGAACGAAAAAACCTACTGCTCGCTGCCGACGGTGTGATCGCGGGCGAGCGCGCGGAACGAGGTGACTTGCGCTTCGACCCACGCCGCATCGCGGCCCAGCTCCCGCGCGAGCAGGCGCGCGACCTCGGGGGCCATCCCGGCCGCGGCGCTCGCGTCGAGGTAGAGCGCGCGGGTGCGGCGCGCGAGCGCGTCCTCCACCGTGCGCGCCATCTCGTGCCGCGCCGCCCACACGATCTCGGCGCCCGTGGTGGGGAGCGCGGGGTGGAGCGGGCGGGCGAGCGTGGCCTCCTCGTGCGCGAGCGCGCGGATCGCCGCGGCGTCGCTCCCGTACACGGCGAGAGGATCCTCGGGATCGAGGACGGTGCCGTGGCCGTGGACGCGAAGCGTGACGGTCCTCGAGCGGCGCGCGGGCAGGCCCGCGACCGCGGCGGCGCTCGTGACGGCTTCTTCCGCGATCGCGCGGTAGGTCGTCCACTTCCCCCCGGTGATCGTCACGAGCCGGCCCGCCTCGACGCGGATCGCGTGCTCGCGGGAGATCTTGGAGGTCGCGCGCCCCGTCGTGGCGCGCAGCAACGGGCGGATCCCGGCGAAGGCCGCGCGCACGTCGGAGCGCGACGGGGCCCGGTCGAGGTAGCGCGCGAGCGTGCGGAGGACGAGGTCCACCTCGGCGTCGAGCGGCTTCGGCTCGTCCGGCACGATGCCGATCGGCGTATCGGTCGTTCCCGCGAGGACGTGCCCGTGCCAGGGGATCGCGAAGAGCACCCGGCCGTCCTCGGTGCGCGGGACGAGGACCGCGTCGCTCCCGCCGAGGAACGACCGGTCGAACACGAGATGGATGCCCTGCGACGGCGACATCGACGCGGGGGCCGCGGGGTCGGCCAGGCGGCGCACCGCGTCGCCGAAGGGGCCCGCCGCGTTGACGACGCCCCGGGCCCGGACGCGCAGCGTCTCGCCGGTCTCCAGGTCGCGCACGATCGCCCCGTCGATCGCTCCCGCCCCGTCCCGCGTCAGCTCTTCGACCGGAGCGTGGTTCACGAGGACGGCGCCCTGCTCCGCCGCGGTGATCGCGAGATGCACGAGCAGGCGCGCGTCGTCGAACTGCCCGTCGTGGTAGACCACGCCGCCGCGGAGCCCGCGGCGCGCAAGCGCGGGGACGCGGGAGAGCGCCTCGTCGCGCGAGACGACGCGTGACGCGCCGAAGCCGCGCTTCCCGGCCAGCCATCCGTACAGTCCGAGGCCGATCCCGTAGTACGCGCGCTCCCACCCCGCGTACGCGGGGACGAGGAACGACCGGTCGTTCACGAGGTGCGGCGCGTTGTCGCGGAGGGTGGCGCGCTCGCGCAGCGATTCGGTGACGAGCCCGAAGTTCCCCTGGCGCAGGTAGCGCACGCCGCCGTGGATCAGCTTCGTGCTGCGGCTCGAGGTTCCCTTGCCGAAGTCGCTGCGCTCGGCGAGGAGCACGGCGTAGCCGCGCGCCGCCGCGTCCACGGCGACGCCGACGCCGGTCGCCCCGCCGCCGATCACGAGCAGGTCCCAGGGCTCGCCCCGCGCACGCACCCGCTCGAGCATCTCTTCGCGCCGCACGCTTCCCTCCGCCGCGTAGAATCTCACGGATGGCGGGCAGGTCACGGAGCGTGCGGATCGCGGGCGCGGGCGCGGTGGGGGTCGCCGTCGCGCTTGAGCTGCGCGCGCGCGGATGGGACGTCACGGTCGTGGATCCGGGTCCGCTCCCACGTCCCGAGGCCGCGTCCACCGACATCAGCAAGATCGTCCGCATGGACTACGGGGCCGACGCGCTCTACACCGAGATGATGGAGGAGGCGATCCCGCGCTGGCGGGCGTGGAGCGCGCGGTGGGGCGGCGGGCTCTTCCACGAGGACGGATTCCTGCTCCTGTCCCGCACGCCGCTCGCCGGCGGCACGTTCGAAGGGGACAGCCTCGCGACCCTCACCGCGCGCGGCCATCGCCTCGATCGCCTGGACGCGCCGGCGATCGCGCACCGTTTTCCCGCGTGGGCGCGGGGCGGGTACGTGGACGGATACCTCAATCCGGTCGCGGGGTGGGTCGAGAGCGGGCGCGCGCTCGGCCGGATGATCGGCGAGGCGCGGGCCGCGGGCGTGCGGTTCGAGACGGGGGAGGGCGCCGAGGACGGCGAGGTCCGCGTCTACGCCGCCGGCGCGTGGACGCCGAAGGTGCTGCCGCATCTGAGCGACGCTCTGTGGTCGGTGGCGCAGCCGGTCTTTCACCTGCGACCGAAGGACCCCGAGGCGTGGCGCCCGCCTGCGTTCCCGGTCTGGGCCGCGGACATCGCGGCGACCGGTTGGTACGGCTTCCCCGCGAACGCGGACGGGATCGTGAAGATCGCGCACCACGGCCCGGGGCGGCGCGTGGATCCCGATGCGCCCCGCGCGATCGCGCCGGGGGACGAGGACCGGCTGCGCGCGTTCCTCCGCGCGAGCTTGCCGGGGCTGGCCGGCGCGCCGCTCGCTCATGCCAAGACCTGCCTCTACTGCGACAGCTTCG
>Ga0068859_100008706_pt1 | contig 10258 bp, 4 predicted proteins | sample KBSSwiS22_FD_66585 | JGI IMG/M metagenome (GOLD analysis project Ga0068859, IMG submission 66585) | Switchgrass rhizosphere microbial communities from Kellogg Biological Station, Michigan, USA - KBS Switchgrass S2-2 | ecosystem: Host-associated > Plants > Roots > Rhizosphere > Soil ...
TGGCTGACCACATCGAAATGGTTGCAGGGTTATGCATTCCGAATCGGCTTGCAATGGACATTTTTTGTGTTACCATTCATTGTCATTGTTGCGATCGCATTGATAACGGTAAGTTTTCAGTCGGTAAAAGCGGCATTAGCGAACCCGGTGAAATCATTGCGAACTGAATAAATGAGCGACGTACTGTGAGCTACGAGCCATAGATCATGGCCAGACACTAAAAGCTTTTTTTATGCTTCAAAATTATCTTAAACCAGCGTGGAGAAACATGCTTCACAACAGGACAAGCAGTTTGATCAATATTTCGGGCTTAAGCATTGGGATCGCTTGCACGTTATTGATCGTCATTTTTATAAAGAACGAACTGAGTTATGACCGGTTCCATCGCGATGCCGATCGCATCTTCCAGGTAGTATTGAATGGCAATATGGATGGCCAGGAATTTTGGGCAGGAAACACTCCGCCACCGGTTGGTGCCGCGCTCACAAGCAATATACCTGAGATTGAAAGCTTCACAAGATTTTACAAGCCGAATGACATCGTGATCCGCTATGAACAAAATAATGCGACAGAAAAATTTTTTACTGAAAAAAATGTCCTGGCTGTCGACTCGAACTTTTTGCAGTTTTTCGATTTTAGAATTGTCGAAGGGAATGTAGCCACCGCTTTAATGAAACCCGGATCTGTTGTATTAACCGAAAAAATGGCCAGCAAATATTTTGGCAACGAAGATCCGATCGGCAAAACGCTTCTAATGAGACAGGATAAAAAACCGTTAGTAGTTACGGCTATCATTAAAAACGTGCCATCTCAGTCTTCCATTCAATATGATTTCCTTGTCCCTGTCGCAGATTTTCCTGTTGTAAAAAGATTTAGCTGGAGTTGGGTATGGCTGCAAACGATGTGTTATGTTAAACTAAAGGAAAATATACCAACGGACAAAGCAAGTATTCATCAATTGGAAACAAAATTTCCCGCCATGGTAAAGGTGCAGGCAGCAAATGCCTTTAAGCGCATCGGGAAACCAATTGATGAATTTCTCGGCAGCGGCGGTAAATGGGATCTTCACCTGATGCCTCTCACCGATGTCCACCTGAGAGCTGCATCGATAGGCATGCCCTGGCTGAGCCACATCAGCAACATCAAATACATATATATTTTCGGAAGTGTTGCGGTATTTATCGTGCTGCTGGCTTGCGTAAACTTTATGAACCTCTCTACAGCAAGAGCCTCCAAGAGAGCCAAAGAGGTGGGGATCCGCAAAGTGACAGGATCGTCAAGAGCGCAGTTGATCAAACAATTTTTATCGGAAGCATTTTTATACAGCTTCCTTTCTTCGTTCATAGCGGTTATACTTGTGGCAGTCTTGCTAAAAGGTTTTTCAATGGTCATTGACGAGCCCATTAGTTTTCAAACCGCTTTTACTCCTTTTATCTGGTACTCATTGCTAACCTTGACGGTCATTACCGGCTTGTTGGCTGGAAGCTACCCGGCATTGTATCTTACTTCGTTCAAACCGGTTCTGATATTGAAAGGAAAAAATCTTTTCAGCGGTAGCAAAAGAGATCTACTAATCAGGAATAGTCTTGTAGTTTTTCAATTCACTATTTCAACGATCATGATCGTGGGCACACTCGTGGTATTAAAACAACTCCGGTTTTTCAGAAACACGGATATGGGTTTTAATAAGGAGAATGTGTTGATCATCTCATCGGCCGACCGCTTACGCGAAAGTGAGGAAAGTTTTCGCGACGCTATTACTCAGATTCCCGGCATCACAAACGCCAGCATAACAACAAGCATTCCTTCCGGGGGCGCCTTTGGTGATTCATACAAAGCTCAACCAGATGAGAATGTTGCTGACGTAAAGGACATAGGACTCAATTCGTTTATGGTTGATGAATCCTTCATTCCTACGCTGGACATTAAAGTCGTGCAGGGAAGAAATTTTTCAAAAGCATTTTTAGATTCGGCGTCGATCATCCTGAACGAGGAAGCAGTGAGGCAGATAGGATGGAAGGATCCTATTGGTAAATGGGTCCAATACCCGGGAGGCAATGATGTCCGCTTTAAGGTGATTGGCGTTGTAAAAAATTTCAATATCGAATCGCTGCAGGCGGCCATTACCCCCTTTGCTCTTTTCAACTTGTCATCTAAAACTTATGAGTCTGGCCATAATGTTATTGCCAAAATAAGATCACAGGATCTTTCCAAAGTTATCAAACAGGTGGAAAGCAAATGGAAAAGCTTCGCTTCTACTGAACCGTTTGATTATAATTTTTTAGACGCCGCATTTGATTCACAATATCGCTCGGAGCAGAGATTAGGAAGCATCTTCAGCATTTTTGCCGCGCTCTCTATTTTTATTGCTTGTCTTGGTTTATTTGGACTGAGTGCTTTTATGGCCGAGCGCAGAACCAAGGAGATTGGGGTGAGAAAAGTATTGGGAGCTTCTATTTCAAATGTTGTGGTGTTGCTTTCAAGAGATTTTTTACGACTGACTCTTGTCGCCATCGTGGTCGCATTTCCCGTTTCCTGGTATTTTATGAGTAAGTGGTTGGAAGATTTTGCGTACAGGATCAACATCAACTGGACAATATTTTTTATAGCAGGACTTGGTACGTTAATGATCACCCTGGTGACAATAAGTTTCCAGGCAATAGGTGCCGCAATGGCCAACCCCGTGAAGAGCCTGAGAACTGAGTAGCGTGAGTTGTGAATTGTAATTAAATATTTTGATTGACAATTCACAATTGACAAAACACGCTGTGGACTTTGCGTCTTCTTCGTGGGCAGGCTTGTGACACTCGGAAAATGGGACACAAAGAACACAACGGATCACAAAGTCCACTATGGAACTTGTACAACAGAGGCAGGCGGCAGGCAGACAAGTGAGTGACACCTGCCTACCGGCAGGCAGGCAACGGAAGATCAGGAAAGTACAAAAGCCGGTAACAAAAAAATATAACCTTAATAATATGTTGTCCCATGATAAAAAACTATTTTAAAATGGCGTGGCGCAATATCATCAAGAGCCGTTTTTATGCTGCGGTTAACATTGTTGGCCTTGCCGCCGGTATTGCACTTACGCTTATTATCGGTGCGTATGTATGGAGCGAACTGCAGGTGAATAACAACCTGAAAAACGCAGGTAACCAATATATCCTGCAAAGCAAATGGAGGGACCCCAATCTTGGAATCGATTTAACAACGCTGGGGCCGCTGGCAAAGGAATTAAAACTGCGCTACCCGGATCTGGTAGCAAATTATTACAGGTGGGATGGCGTCACCTCAAATGTGTCAAAAGGAGATAAGGCTTTTCGCGAAGGTATACAGATCTGTGACAGCACCATGCTCCGCATGTATGGTTTTACTTTATTGTATGGCAATCCCGCAACAGCTTTTGAAGGCCCGTATTCCGTGGTGATCACGACCGAAAAGGCCATAAAATATTTTGGCAAAGAAGATGTGCTGGGAGAGACCTTAGCGATCGAAAATTTTGCCGGCTCAAAGCATGATTTTATCATCACTGGTGTTATGAACCGGCCTGCAAAAAACTCTGCAACATTTCTCAATGACGATAACAATAACCAGTTTTACATCTCTTCGGATAACATCAGTTATTTCGGCAGAAATATGGACTGGCCCAATCAATATATTGTCGGGTATATAGAATTGCAAAAAGGTGTTTCGCCGAAAGACCTTGAAAAACCTATTCAATATCTTATTAAACAAAATGCACCTGCACAGATCACTGCAAACATGACGGGTTATCTTGTTCCGCTGAAAGAGTATTACCTCGCTGCCAATAATGGCCTTGTAAGAAAAATGTTATATGCGCTTTCGGGCATAGCGTTTTTTATTTTACTTATGGCAATTATCAATTTCATTAATCTTTCCGTAAACCGCTCCGCTACAAGAATGAAGGAGATAGGCATACGCAAGGTATTAGGTGGGCTAAAGAAACAACTGATCGCACAGTTTCTTACAGAATCGGTGATCCTTGTTTTCTTCGCAACAATACTTGCAATGATCATAGCAGTTATTACCAGGCCTTTATTCAATAACGTATTGGGTAAAGAGATCCCTGCTTTTACAGACTTTCCATTATACTTTATTTTGTTTCCGTTGCTGTTGATCATCGTAGTAGGTTTTATGGCAGGTATTTATCCTGCATTTGTATTGTCATCTTTAAGATCTGTTGATTCATTGAAAGGCAAATTAAGTTCGGTGGGTGAAAAAGTATTGCTGCGCAAATCATTGGTGGCATTGCAGTTTGGAACAGCAACGATCGTATTTATCGGCGCCATTATTATTTCAAAACAAGTGAATCTTTTTTTCAACAGCGATCTTGGGTTTAATAAAGACTTTATTGTTTCCGCGCAGGTGCCGCGCAACTGGACGCCTGAAGGTGTGCGAAAAATGGAAGTGATCCGCAAGCAGTTTGCTGATATGCCCGAGGTTGCCGATGCTACGCTATCGTTCACCGTTCCGGATGGAAATAGCTCGGGCAGTATAGCTTTGTATAAGGCCGGTTCTGATTCAACAACCGCTGTGGCCTCGCAGATGCTGATTTCAGACGAATACTATGCAAGTACTTTCAAAATACCAATGGCTGCCGGCGAGTTTTATTGCAAGCCCGGGGCTTTCACAGATTTTTCGAAAATAGTAATTAATCAAACAGAGGCAAAGGCATTGGGTTGGAAAGACCCCCAGGATGCCATTGGTAAACAATTGTATGTTGTTGGCTTTAACGGCCCGCCTGCAGTCGTGGCCGGTGTAACAAAAGATTTTCATTTTGGTTCTATGCAGACCGCTATTCAGCCGGTTACTTTTGGGCACGTTAGTTCTATAAATATTTTCAGGTTGTTTTCTTTTAAGCTTAAGCGAGGCAACATTGGCAGATCAATGGAAGCATTGCAAAAAAAATGGTCAGCACTTCTGCCCGGCACACCATTCGAATATACTTTCATGGATGATTCAATCGCCAAATTATATACCACAGAACTGCAGCTAAAGAAAGCGTCTTATACCGCAACGGTGCTTTCCCTCATTATAGTTTTACTGGGGGTGCTTGGCCTTATTTCGTTAAGCATACAAAAGCGCATCAAAGAAATAGGTATACGGAAAGTATTGGGTTCTTCTGTAACAGGCATTATTGTTTTATTCATGAAAGAGTTTTTGATCGTTGTTTTAATTGCAGGTGTCGTTGCCTGTCCGTTAGCATACATTGTTATGCACAACTGGTTACAGGCCTATGCATACAGGATAGCTATTGGCGCCATGCCATTTATTGTTTCAATAGGTTTACTGGCATTGATCACAGGTATTTTAATAAGCCTTCAAACAGTAAAGGCGGCAAATGCCAATCCTGTAAAGTGTTTAAGAACGGAATGAAGGGTGAGTGGTCAAAGATGAGTAGAGAGTCAACAGGTTTCTGACCTCGGAAGATGGGACACAAAGGACCTTGTACTATAGACAACTGGCCGTACAAGCGCGTGATTCCGACGTATCGGGACAGGCTGGTAAAAAAATAAACTTTTCACTTTTTCTTTTGACATAAAATAGTATAGCCATGATCAAAAACCTTTCAATCATCCTGCGGAGATTTTACCGTCAGAAACTGACCACAACATTACACATTGTTGGTCTTACCTTAGGCATAGCTGTATGCCTGCTGATCGGTCTGTTTATTCAGCACGAATTGAGCTTTGACACTTATGAAAGCAAAGCCGACAGGACTTACCGCATCAACCAGGTATGGGTAGATTTTGGTAAAAAGACTTTTCATTATTCTACTCCATTTCCCCTTGCCGATCAAATCAGGAAGGATGTTCCGGGCCTGGAATACGTCACAAAGGTTCATCACCCGTTTCAATCTGTCATTGAAATAAACCCTACAAAACGTTTCAAGCAGGATCACGTGATGATGACTGATCCTGAATTTTTGGATGTATTTGACGTGAAAGTGGTAGAGGGCAATGCATATGAAGCACTGCGTAAACCTTACCAGGCTTTGTTGACGGAGACAACAGCAAAAAAGTTCTTTGGGAATGAAGATGCGCTTGGAAAAACGTTCATATTCAATGATAGTTTCAATATTACAGTTGGCGGCGTCATAAAAGATTTCCCGGGCAACACTCATTTACCTGCTTCCATGCTGCTTTCTTTTTCCGATAAAGAAAAATATCTCGGAACAAACACGACTCATTATGGTTCTGTTTCGGGGGGATCGACTTTTATTGTCTTACCAAAAGGCACCCAACCAGGAAGTGGTTTGAAAACAGCTATTCAAAGTATTTATGACAGGTTCGCGAATAATCAAAAATGGGCAGGGAAAGACCATCGTGAAGAGGCGGAATTGCAGCCCTTGAGTGATGTTCATTTTAATTCCAAATACGCGGGAGGTGGCGAATGGGTAAAGGCAATCAATACGAGTTGGCTTTGGTTTTTTGGGAGTGTTGGCCTCGCCGTACTGATCCTGGCATGCATCAATTTTGTCAATCTGTCAACTGCACAAGCTCTTAGTCGCGCAAAAGAGATCGGCGTTCGAAAATCAGTCGGCGCGGGAAGGTTTCAACTGATCATTCAATTTTTAAGCGAAGCGTTTGTTCTGGTAACATTCTCCGCCGTGCTAGCGATCATTATCGCAAAGCTTTCGTTACCCTATATCAATGATATTTCAGAGAAGCAGATCAGGTTTGACATTTTACAATCTCCTCTTCTACTACTCTCATTACTTGCGGGCATTTGTATAACTGCGGTGATGGCGGGCATGTATCCGGCATATATCATTACGAGGTTTCAGCCGGCAACCACTTTAAAAACGGGTTCAGTGAACTCGACACCGCAATCATCGTGGCTGAGACAAGGGTTGGTGGTCACTCAATTCAGTATATCGGTTTGCCTGTTGATCGGCTTACTTCTCATCGGCAAACAAATGACCTTCATGCAGCATAGGGATCTCGGTTTTGATAAGGATAATATTGCTATGGTTTCTGTACCCTTCGAACAAGATCTGACAAAGAAATTATTATTGGAAAATGAGCTAAGAAATATTCCCGGCGTTAGGGGATGGTCTTTCTCTACCAGTCCCCCCAGTGGCGCAGATGGAATACATTGGGGAACGGTCATGAGCCTTATTGGACAATCGGATCCCAATCAAAAAGGAGTAACCACGATCATGACCGATGATAAATTCTGTTCATTGTACGAATTGAAATTGAAGGCGGGAAGATTTTTTAATATCAGTGATACAAGTGCGGTTTCGCAGTCAATACCGCAGGGACAGCGTTTCCCCAAATGTGTAGTAAATGAAAAACTGGTACAGGAATTAGGTTTTCCATCGATACAAGCTGCATTGGGAAAAAGATTCTGGATTGGAATGGACGATTGGAAAGCAGAAATAGTAGGAGTCGTGGCCGACTTCAATATCGGTTCATTACATGAAGCCATTAGGCCAACCTTAATTACACAATTCGTTCCTTACTGTGAGAAATTAGGAATTAAGATACAAGCAGGCACTGATATTCCGGCCATCATCAGTAAGATCAATGCTGGCTATAAGAAAGCGTATCCCTCAGGCATATTTGAGTTTAATTTTCTGGATGAGCAACTGGATGCGCTATATAAATCCGAAGTCAGGCTATATAGCCTTTTCAAGATCTTTTCAACCTTGGCAATGCTTATATCATGCCTGGGCCTGTGGGGTTTGATAACATTTGCGGCACAACAAAGAATAAAAGAAATTGGCGTTCGGAAGGTACTTGGCGCTTCTGTTCCAGATATTGTGTCATTGCTCACAAAAGATTTCATCATTCTTGTGCTGATCTCAATTGTAATAGCCACACCACTGGCGTGGCTCGGGATACATAAATGGTTACAGGATTTTGCATACCGGATACGGATTGGCTGGTCTGCATTTATCATTGCTGCAGTCGGGGCGATACTGATTGCGTTGATAACAGTTAGCTTCCAGGCCATAAAAGCCGCGATCGTTAATCCTGCGAAGAGCCTGCGCTCAGAATGAGATTGTGAATGCCTGCCTGCGGGCAGGCAGGGTAGGCAGGATCAATGGTGAATGGTGAATTAGTTTACAAAAGGAGGAAGTCTTATTGACAATTGACAATTCATCATTGACAAAAATTCTTTCATTTGACTGTAACATCCAGGGCGGAGCTTCGTTCTACTTGATTATATCTAAATTAACAGTACAAAAAAGACTTATGCAACGTTTTAAAATTTTACTACCGGTATTGTTTTCGCTGATCGCTGCGGCGGCATTTTCACAAACAAAAAGGACGTCTCCATTCAATAGGATAATCGTCAGTCCCTACATCCAGGTGACTTTGGTGCAGGGAGACGAAGAGAGTGTAACAGTAAATGAAATGCATGTTGATTCGAACAAGCTGCACATTGAGGTAAACGATAAAACGCTGCGTATCTATTTGGAAGGCGCGAAAGATCTTCCAAAAAACGAGAAGGATTATTCGAACGGGTACAAAGAAACTCATCCCTTGTATAGAAATACCTCTGTCGTGGCCACGATAACCTATAAAAAATTGGAAGCACTCTCTTTGCGTGGTGAAGAGGACCAGCTTTGCAAGGGTCCTATCAATGGTGATAAGTTTATCCTGAAAATTTACGGCGAATCAAATGTTACTTTCGATGAAATGAACCTGCAGCAACTCTCCGCAACCTTGTATGGTGAAGGCACGCTTGCAATAAAGGCAGGGTCGATAGACTACCAGAAGTACACGTCTTACGGTGAAAGTAAGGTAAATACCCTGGCCATCAAAAGCAGTACTGGCCGAGTGACGGCTTACGGCAGAGCGGATTTCAAATTAAATGTGACTGACAGGATCAAAATAACTTCGTATGGCGAGGCACAACTGCATTACAAAGGAAATCCCTCAATTGATAAAGGTTGGAACTTTGGCGAGACGGTAATAGCCAAGATCGATTGATGTGTTGTGAATGTCCATGCCCGCGTTCGGGGTTAATGGTGAATTGGGACCGATTCACTATTGACCCTTTTCTTTTATTCCACTCCTCCATTGAGTTCCGACTATTGAACATCAAGCCACTCACCATTCACTATTGAGCACCACAAAGGCTCTTTTTAAGGTCAACTCCGGAGCATAAACTGTATCAAAACCGGACAGCTTATGTAACATAAACGAACAATTTCGTATTTGAAATATAACTATTGCATTGTAAATCATTTACATGCTGTTCCGGCATTTTATTTATAGAAAGAGCTGGATATCCCGCCATCTTATTTCGTATTAAGCTAAATAGTCTAAACCCTGAAGTATAGCCATGATTAAAAATTATTTTAAAACGGCGTGGCGAAACCTTTGGAGAAACAAAACGTTCTCCATCATCAAGATCCTTGGTTTAGGCCTTGGCCTCACAGTTTGCATGCTCATCTTTCTTTATACCAAGGACGAGTTGAGTTATGACCGGTTTCATAAAAATCACTCCCAGATTTTCCGTGTTATTCAAGACCTGAAATTCGGGGCTGATATTCCTCGGACAATTGGCATCACTACTCCGATCATGGGCGAAACTTTTGCTGCAGAAATACCCGAGGTCAAACAATTTGTCCGCACGAATGGTGAGTCGGTAACGGTAAAGAAAAAGAATAATGATGTCCTTACCGAGCAATGTACTTTCGTGGACGATAATTTTTTTAAAGTGTTTACGTTCCGGTTGCTGGAGGGTAACAAAGCAACTGCATTGAAAGATCTCCATTCTGTTGTTCTATCTGAAAATACGGCTATAAAATACTTCGGTACCGACGATGCGATCGGGGAAACGCTTCAAATAAGAAAAGGAGACGAATTTGAAAATTATACTGTTTCAGCGATCGCCGAAAATTCGCCGCAGAATTCTTCGATCAAAGCAGACATGTATGTGAAGATAACTCCTGATCAGCGGACTGATGCTGATGCCTGGTTAGGCGGAAGCTTAAATACATTTCTTCTGCTTTCTCCAGAGGCAGATATTCATGCTGTCGAACGCAAAATGCAGGCGGTCTTTAATAAGAAGACCAAAGACTTTATCGCAGCAGCGGAAAGGGAACAAGGAATGACCTTCCGGGCTAAGCTCCTGCTTCAACCTCTGACTGATATTCACTTCGCCAAAAAAGCCGGGGCTGACAATGGCCTTTCCGACGAAAGCAAATCTGCGTATTCCTATATTCTCTCCTACATTGCCATTTTTATCCTCGTCATTGCCTGCATCAATTTTATCA